>Ga0268262_10001090_pt1 | contig 34608 bp, 44 predicted proteins | sample TergutNc150P3_FD_190354 | JGI IMG/M metagenome (GOLD analysis project Ga0268262, IMG submission 190354) | Nasutitermes corniger P3 segment gut microbial community from laboratory colony in Florida, USA - Nc150 P3 (SPAdes) (version 2) | ecosystem: Host-associated > Arthropoda: Insects >...
CCTGCCTCAACGCTCTAATCTGTCCTCGCGAAAGGTTTGTTATTCCAATCACCTCAGCAACAGAATATCCCTTTGCAAGCATATTACGTGCAATTTCATTTCTGTTTTTCTTAATGCCCCTAGCCTCGGCTTTCTCCTCTGCATAAGCAATGATAGCTCTCTGGTCGTGTCTGTTCATCATAGCTGCCTCATACTGCTTGAGTTCCCTATCCGTAAAATTAGAAATTCTCGCCACCTCAAAAATCTGCAAAAGCTCCTTCTCCTTGAAGCTCTTAGGAACCCCTTTTAGCTTGTGACCATTTTTAAGAGAAAAAAAAGAATCTTATCCATAATCGTTTTGCACTCGCTCTCTTTCTTCTTGAATCTAGGCAAAATGACATAGATCATTTGCAGAATATCGTAGCTGATTTCAGGGTGCTTGTCGTTCCTAAGAGACAAATACTGAATTACCTCCGTGCAGCCATCCCCAAAGTCAAGCTCAAATTCCAAGAAGCTGATGGAATAGAGTTTGGGAATATTGAAATCATAGTCTTTCCCTTTCACTGCAAGACCGCATACAATTATGCAAAGATAAAAGAAAGTCCGCTTTATGAAATATATATGTATAACCGACATTTGGTAAGGCATTTATAGATAGGCGTTATTATATATTCGGGTAATCGGGGTTCTGACAAAATCCATTTTTACTCACCCTGCCATTTGATTTTGTATATTACCCCAAATGCACTACATCCTTTTCCTAACCCTTGCCCTCGCAAACACAATGCTATTTGCGCAAGATAACAGCATTGCGGAAATTCGCCGTAATATAAAAACTGTGAATGGAGAAACGGAAAGGGAAAAAAATTTAACGCAGGCAGAGGCAAAGCGGCATACAGATTTTGTTGCAAATGCGAGGCAAAAAACTACGGCTTTGGAAAATCAAGAAAAGGAACTGCTCGGGCAAATAGATTCGCTCAAAGCGGAAATAGAAAAACTCAAAGGCGCAAGGCAAAAAGCACTCGGTGCCACTCGCTATTTTGAAATTCGTAAGGCAAAATACAGCGAAGATTTGGCAAAAACAATAGATACCTTGGCTTTATTTGTGGAAAGCGGTTTTCCATATAAAAACAGCGAAGCCGCAGATGCTTTGCGCGAAATTTCTTCGCAGCTCAAAAAATCCCTCATAAGTTCCGAGGCGGCTTTTGGCAGGGTTTGGGAAGTTATGCTTGATAGGGTTCGACTTGGCTACACCGCCGAAACTTGGAACGGGAATTTGAATTTAGATGGCAAAATAATCGCAGGCAAATTTTTTCGCTACGGCACGGTTGCTTCAATTTTCACAAGCCAAAACGGCGAAACCGTTTTATGGCTGAACAACAAAACGGGCAAATGGGAAAATGCCGGAGAAAATTTTGCACTCCGTACAGCCATAAAAGAAACTATGCGTGTGGCAGAAGGCAAAACAGCCCCTAAACTCTCGCCTGTTCCAATTTCCAGGTAGCAGTGCTAAAACCCGAAACATTGAACGCCTTTGAAAATTTTTGCGCAGAAGCAAAAAAACAGGGCTTTGAGCCTAAAATTGAAAGCGGTTGGCGCAGCTTTGAGAGGCAGCTTTTGATTTGGAATGAAAAGGCTTTGGGAAAAAGAAAAATTTTAGACGAAAATGGAAAACCGCTAAACAGAGACGAACTCTCCGATTTGGAATGTATGAAAGCGATTTTGCTTTGGAGTGCCTTACCCGGCACCAGCAGGCACGAATGGGGTACAGATATTGATGTTATAGATGCGGCTGCTGTTCCCGAAGGCTACGAGGCAGAGCTGAGTTTGGAAGAATCTTTTGGAGTTTTTGGCAAGTTTCACAAATGGCTGGACTTTCAAATTGAAAGCGGAAATTCCTTTGGATTTAGGCGTGTTTTTTTACCGGGCATAGGCAGGGTGCAGCAGGAGCCTTGGCATTTGAGCTACACACCAGAAGCCAAAAAAATTGAGGAAAATTTCACGCCCAAAAACCTAACCGAGCGTTTGGAAAAAAGCGATATATTATTGCTACCCCAAATTCTAGAAAATTTGGACTGGATTTTAGAAAAACACGTAGTGTGTTATTTTAGTTAAATCGTTCTATGAACCTCAACGCCTTCCACGACTATCGCACTATATGGGCGGGCGGGGCATAAATGCTCGCAGGCTCCGCAACCTATGCAGCGGTTTGTGTCTATCATCGGGATTTTTGGAGCATCTGGGGAAGCATCTGCGCTTGGGGGTATCATAGCTATCGCGGCATTTGGGCATTTGCGTGAGCATAAATCGCAAGCAACTTTATCGGTATTTACAATGCAAAGTTCCTTGTTCCACACAGCACAGCCTATTTGTATAGAAGATTTTTCGGCTCTTGTGATGGGCTTTAATGCTCCGGTTGGGCAAACTTCGGTGCATTTAACGCATTCCGGCCTGCAATAACCTCGCTCATAAGACATATTGGGTTTTGTGGTTCCATGAGCCTTGTTGGATAACACATCGTTTGGGCAAACAGAAGCGCACAACTGGCAGCCTAAGCAATGGTCGTGGAAATGTTTGTAGCTGCCTGCACCCGCCGGAACTATCGGCTTTTTGCGGTTTGGAACTTTTTTGTCTGATAACTCGGTTAAGCCTCCATCTCCGTGGCTGGCTTGCAATTTGGTGGCACAACTCAATACCGCAATGATAGAACCAACAAAGAGATTTCGCCGCGCAGCACCGCTTTCGCTTAAAATTTCCTCTTCTTTTTGCATAATTTTTTTTGAAGGCTTGGAGTATGAAATGGCTTTTGCTGGGCAAGTTTTTACGCAGTCCAAACAAGCTATGCAACGGGTGTAATCTATTTTTCCCTCTTCTGTATCTATGCAAGATGATCTGCATTTTTTAGAGCATAAATCGCAATGCTTGCATTTGGAGAGGTCTATGCGGAGTTTCATAAAGGAATATTTGGATAGCAAACCGAGAAAGGTACCAACGGGGCAAATTGTGTTGCAATATCCGCGCCCGCTTTTATATGCGAAAATAGATACTCCTGCAAGAGTTAAAATAGCAAGAACCAAAGATGCAACACTTTTCACCCATACATCAACGGAATAAAAGGTATAACTGCCTGCACGTTCAGAAAAATAAGCTAATATATTGTTTCCGAATTTGTAAATGGGTCCAAAAATTTGCGAGACAATTCTCCCAAAAGCACTATAAGGCTCAAGCATAGAAATGAGACCGCCACCAGCAAATGCGGTAGCTATAAAACCTGCGAGCAAAACATAACGCAAAATCACAAACCCCTTGCGCGGTTTGCTGTAAGAAAATTTGGTTTTAAAAGAAACCATGTCTTGGAAAATCCCAAGCGGGCAGAACTGAGAACAATAAAAACGCCCAAAAAGGAGTGTTAAAAATATTATGGCAAGCGCAATAACAATATGAGAGGCAAAAATTGCCGGAACAAATTGCATCTTTGCAACCCAGCCCAAATAGGCGTGTACACTTCCTGTAAAATCCAAGAAAAGCAAGGTTATGGAGATAAAGCAAAATAGTTGTATCATAAATTGCCCCTAAACGATATCCATTTTCAAGTTTTCTATAAATCTATCTATGCGCTGCATCTCTTGCGGAATTTGTATATTTTGCGGGCAGTTGGGAACGCATTTTTTGCAACCCGTGCATCTACTCGCTTGGCGCACAGAATCTATTTTGCGGTCTAGCCCAACGAGGAAGGCGCGGCGCGCTCTTTTGTAATCTTCGCTTTGCTTGTCGTCTGGGAAATTGCCTTCGTTTAGGCAGCGGTTGTAGTGCGCGATTATTTCGGGAATATCAAGACCATAAGGACAGGGCATACAATACTGGCACTGCGTACAATTTATGTTCCTATATTCAAGCATAACTTGCGAAACTTTCAACAGCATATTCCTTTCGCTTTCGTTTAATGGCACAAGCGGAGAATAGGTACGCAAATTGTCTTGCAAGTGTTCCATAAAGGTCATACCGCTTAACACCGTAATCACATTTGGAAAACTTCCCGCAAAGCGAAATGCCCAAGAAGCCGCGCTCGCATCTGGATTTAATTGGGTCATGGCTGCACGTGCTTTGTAATGCGGTTTTGCCAAACGCCCGCCCAAAAGCGGTTCCATTATTATAATTGGAATGTTGTTTTCTGTGAGCAAATCGTATTGGTGCTTCGCACTTACATTTGTGCGTTTTTCATCGGCGGTCATGTCCCAGTCAAAATAATTGAGCTGAATCATCACAAAATCCCAAGGGTATTTAAGTGCCATATAATCAAAAAACTCGCCGTCCCCGTGAAAAGACCAACCGAGGCTGCGTATTCGCCCAGACTCACGCTCTTTTAGCAAAAAGTCCATAATGCCGTTATCTATATAGCGTTCTTTCAACGCCTCAAAAGTACCAACATTGTGAACTAGGTAATAATCTATATAATCTGTTTTTAAATCTTCAAATGAGCGTTTATACATAGCAAGCGATGCTTCGCGGCCGCTGTGCTGGTTGCGGTTAGACATTTTAGTAGCTATAAAATATTTATCACGCTGGTGGCGGCTAAGTGCAATGCCTGTGGCTTTTTCGGAAAAACCTTTGCAGTAAAGCGGAGATGTGTCAAAATAATTCACTCCGTGTTCAATGGCATAATCTATGGATCTGTTGATAGCTTCTTGGTCTAGGTTGTTTTCTGTGGATAAATCCTGCGATTTAGGCATACGTGGGAACCTCATGCAGCCATAGCCCAAAAGAGAGACTTTGTTCCCGTTTTTTGGATCAACTCTGTAGGTCATTTCACCCGTAGGCTCACTCCCCTGTTTAGAAGAAGAATCTTTTGAACCACAACCACTCAAAGCGGCAAGTGCAGCACCAGCACCCACCAATTTAATAAAATCACGCCGCCCTATATTTGAATTGTTTGTGTCGTTGCTGTTATCCATGTATGTAAATATAGTAAGTTAATACCAGACAACATTTTCTACATTCTTAATAAGAAGTTTTTGGAGTTTTTATGGTCAGAACAATATGTAAAGCGGAAAAAGAGCAAATAACCTTGCCTGTACCTAGGGATTATATTGGCTCAACCATTGAAATTTTGCTTTTTCCTATAGAAGAACAGGAACTAAAACCCACATTCGGTTGCGCAAAAGGACAATTCCAAATGGCAAGCGATTTTGATGCTCCTTTGGATTGCTTTAAGGAATATATGTAATGAAATATTTATTGGACACCCATACTCTTATTTGGTTTTTCAATGGAGATTTAGATTTATCGGAAAATGCTAGGCAGATTATTCTAGATACAAATAATCAAAAATTTGCAAGTATTGCTTCTGTTTGGGAATTATCTATAAAAGTAAGTTTGAATAAACTAAAATTTGATGGAAAAGCTAAAGGTTTTTTGGATTTGATTTATAAAAATGGTTTCAAATTATTGAATGTAAATCAAGATTATATTTTCAAATTGGAACAGTTGGAAAATTTTCACAAAGACCCATTTGATAGAATGTTAATTGCAACTACAATTTCTGAAAATATGAAACTTATAACTCGCGATGAAAATATTCATTTATACCCTGTAGAGTGTGTTTGGTAAATATAGTAAGGAGAAAAATATGTCTCACCCGATGATGTGCACAACCACAATGCCGAATATGGAAAGCGCAAAGAAAATGGCAAAGGAGCTAGTTGAAAGCCGCTTTGCCGCCTGCGTTCAGCTTATGCCTATAAATTCCATTTACAGATGGAAGGGCAAAATAGAAGACGAAAACGAGGTGCTGCTAATTTGCAAAGCACCAACCTATCACCACGAGGCTTTGGAAAAAGCCATTTTGGAAAGGCACCCTTACGACCTTCCCGAAATCCTGTTTTTCAAGGGTGTGGGAGCTTATGCCCCTTACTTTGAATGGATGGAAAACTGCATAACAAATAAAGAGGCTTGAAATGAAAATCTTTTTGACGGGTGGCACAGGCTTTATAGGGCATTTTGTTGCAAAAGAGTTTTTGGAACAAGGACACTCATTAAAAATTTTAGCGAGAAATCCAAACAAAATCCCAAGCCTTGCAAAGCACGAAAATGTTAAAATGATTAACGCGGGTTTGCTGGACTCGGAGGCTATAAAAAAAGGGCTGGAAGGCTGCGATGCCTGCGTTCACATTGCGCTTGGCTGGGGCGAAACTCCTCTTGAAATGCTCGCAAAAGATACCACAGCAACCGTTCAGCTTTTGGAATTTGCGGCAAATGCCGGTTGCGAAAAATTCATTTACACTTCGAGCACAGCGGCACTCGGAAAAATTCGCCACGATTCAAATGAAGAAATGGTTTGCAAACCTGTGGATTTATACGGCGCAACAAAAGCGGCAGGCGAGGCTTATGTTCTTGGGGCAAACTCAAAAATGAAACGCAATATAATCCGCCCAGGCTACACATTTGGGCAACTGGCTTTCCCAGACGGAGTAACCCAGCCCGACCGCAGATTTTTCAACATAACGCAAGCGGTAAAAGAAAGCAAAGTTGTTCGCTTAACCAAAAACGATGGCACCCAATTTATCCACGCCTCGCAGCTCGCAATGCTATATTCCGCAGTTCTCAAAAGCGATTTAAATGAGGAGGTATTTTTTGGGCTTGGCACGGAATGGATAAGCTGGAAAAGCATAGCCGAGCAAGCTATTTCAATGCGCCCAGGCACAAAATCCACCATTGAAGAAGAGGACAAAGGCTGGGGCAGCTCTCCGCTTTTATTCTCTTTGGAAAAAATAGAGAAATTTTTTGGACTTAAATTCAACGGGAATGATTTTATATATGACCATCTGAGGTGGAATTTTGGGGTTTAGAATTTCTATATTATATCCTACCTATATGCTTACCCTGAGGTTTATTCTGTGAAAAAAGACCACACTCTCTATTTGATTGTGGGCCTTGTGATAGTTGTAGCTGTTGCGATCCTTATTTTTGGCATATTCTTTTTAAACGACAAAGACCCGCGTGAAACTTTTTTAACCTACTATCTGCGCTTTAACCAAGTTAGCACTCTTGCCCAAGATGACCCCGTTAAAATAAACGGGGTAAAGCTCGGCAAAGTCAACAACATAGCTTTGCATAAAAACGGCGTTCTGGTGAGAGTTTCAGTTAGAAGTGATATTAAAATTCCAGTAGATTCAGATATAAGGGTACAGAATATAGGGCTTTTGGGAGAGCGGCAAATTGGTATGCTGCTCGGAGATTCCGCAAAATGTTTTTCTGCGGGCGATACCATAAAGGGTTCTTTTGATGCTGGCATAGCAGAAGTTATGGGAATGGCTGGCGAGGTTTTGGATAGCGCAAGGATAATAATGAATGTTGCGCACACAATTTTGGATTCTACCTTAGCTACCCAAGATTTTAGAGACAGATTTAGGCGCATTTTGGAAAAAGCCGAAGACCTTGAAGACCAAGCAAACAACCTAGTTCAAAGAGCAGAGCCTGCGTTGCAAGGTAGTTTAGCAGGGCTATCTGGAGCAACAAGAAAGGTAAACGATATTCTAGACGAAAACAAAGAGCCGTTAAAAAAACTTGTGGCAGATGCAAACGGCCTGCTAGGTAACACAAATATTTTATTATACGAAGCAGACACTGCGGTGCAAAGGGTTTTGGCATTAACCAACAAGCTGGAATCAAAAAACAATACGCTTGGCATATTGCTCAACGACCGCAAACTGCACGATGATTTATCTACAACTGTACACTCGGCAGATAGTCTTTTTCGCCTAATAATAAAAGACGGTCTGGATATCAACATAAGCTTCTTCTAAGGACAAAACTATGATACACCACAAACTAACAGTACAAAACACACTTGGAATTCATGCCCGGCCTGCCGGACACATAGTCAATATAGCAAGCTCTGCGCAAAGCTCGGTAGATCTTTTGTATTCCGGTCAAAAGGTAAATGCAAAATCTATTTTGAATTTGATGATGCTTGCAATTGAACCAGGTGCAGAAGTTGAGTTTATAATAAACGGACCTGATGAGCAAAAAACCGCGGACGACTTAACAGAGTTGTTCAATAACAAATTCTACGAAGATGCCACCTAAACAAGAGACAAACCAGCGAAAAATGTTCATCGGGCAGGCTGCCTCGCCCGGATACGTAATCGCAAAAACAAAATTAATTGTTCGCCAAAAAGTTGTTGTTTCGCAATATAAAATTTCAAAAGATGGAACGGCAAGCCAAATTGATTTTTTTCGCAAAGGGATTATGCAGGTTAAAAAAGAAATTACAAACCTGCGCGACATAACACTTCAATCGGTTAGCAAAAAAGACTCCGAAATTTTCGATTCGCATCTTATGATTTTGCAAGACCCACTCTTGATAGATGGCGTTATTTCTTTGATAAGAAACGAGAGATGGAATGCTGGCTATGCCTTTCATCTTAAAATGCAAAGTTTAATAGAGAATTTTGAAAACAGCGATGGCATATTAAAAGAACGCGCTCAAGATTTAAAAGATATTTACAACCGCACTCTGCTATGCCTCAATAGCAGCGAAAGCGATTTTGCTTTGCAAGAGGAAATTGAAGAAGGCGGAGCCGTGCTTACAGGGTTTTCCATAGGCCCAAATATGCTTATGAACTTTGACAAAGGCAAAATTTTGGGGCTTGCCATAGATTCTGGCAGTGTGACAAGCCACGTTTCCATACTTGCTCGCTCAATGCAAATACCAGCGGTGATGGGTCTTGGAAATTTATCTGAGTCAATTAAATCAAATGACTTGCTCATACTAGACGGCACCAACGGAATAGTTATTGTCAATCCCGATGAAAATGATATAAACAAATACAAAAAGCAAATAGAGGTTTTTCAAAACCAAAAATTAGAGCTTTTCACCATGAGGGACTTGGAACCCATAACAATGGATGGAAAGTATATAAGATTAAACGCAAATATAGAGCGATACGAAGAAGCGAGTGAAATAACCTCTTTTGGAGCCTCTGGAGTTGGGCTTTACCGTAGCGAATTCCTTTACTTTGGGCGAAATGCTCTGCCAACAAGAAAAGAGCAGGCAGAGGCTTACAGCAAGGTTGTTAATCAGTTAGACCCTCTGCCCGTTACCATAAGAACTTTGGATGCTGGCGGCGATAAAATGCTGTCTTTGGTGAACGCGGAGGTTGAATCCAATCCATTCATGGGTTGGCGTTCCATAAGGCTTTGCCTAGACCGCAAGGATATTTTTAGAACTCAGATGAAGGCTCTTATAGAAGCTGGCAGTAGAGGCAACTTAAAAATAATGTTTCCTATGATTTCCAGCATAGGCGAACTTGAAAAAGCCAAGGAAATTTACGAGGAATGCTGCGCAGAGCTAAGGGCAGAAGGGCTTTCAATAACCAAAGTGGAGTTGGGTGCCATGATAGAGATACCCTCTGCTGTCATAATTATTGAGGAAATTGCCAAAAGGGTGGACTTTTTGAGCATTGGCACAAACGATTTAATTCAGTTCACCCTAGCTGTGGACAGGTCTAATGGAAAAATAGCCTCTTTATACGAACCTCACCACCCGGCGGTTTTAAGGTCTATAAAGTTGGTGGTTGAAGCCGCCCACAAAGAGGGCATTCCGGTTAGCGTTTGCGGCGAAATGGCAGCAGACCCACTCAGCACCCTGCTTTTGGTAGGGCTTGGGGTGGATGAGCTTTCCATGTCTTCTTGGTGCATTATGGAATGCAAAAAAATAATCCGTTCCGTGAATTACGACGAAGCAAGGGCAATTTCCACTGAAGTTCTAGGTTTTTCAGATGCGGGTAGCATAAATAGTTTTTTGAAGAAAAAATATTCCCAAAAGATTAAAAACCTAGGGATTTCCAGCTTTATCACGGCGCAGGATTTCACCACCAGCGACCGTGCCTTGATAAAGATAGATGACGAAATTCAGCGCATTGGCAGTTAGGCTTTCGCTATTTTTCTATATTATTCCACAATTTAACAGAGGAATTTATATGTTCGGATTGTTTTCCTGCGACATAGGCATAGATTTAGGCACTGCCAATACTCTAGTCCACGTGTCTGGCAAGGGTATAGTTATCAATGAGCCTACGGTTGTTGCTGTGGACAGAAAAAGCGAAAGGGTTACATACATAGGTGCCGAAGCAAAAAAAATGCTCGGACGCACTCCCGACGAAATTGTTGCCGTACGCCCCATGAAAGACGGCGTTATTGCGGATTATCACTTAGTTGAGGCTCTGCTTCAATACTTTATAAGCCGCGTTCAAAGGTACCCGCTGTTTTTGGTTAAGCCTCGGGTTGTGGTTGGCGTTCCTTCTGGAATAACAGAAGTGGAAAAAAGGGCAGTTTTAGATGCAACCAGAGCAGCCGGAGCTAGAGAAGTTCATTTGGTGGCAGAGCCAATGGCTACAGCTATAGGCATGAACATCCCTGTTGCAGAACCCTCTGGTCACATGGTTATAGATTGCGGCGGTGGAACTTCGGAAGTTGCCGTTATTTCATTAGGCGGCTTGGTTTGTAAATCTTCTGTACGCGTTGGCGGCGACAAAATGGATAGCGCCATTGTGAGCTATTTGCGGCGCACCCACGGGCTTTTGATTGGCGAGTCCACAGCAGAAGATGTCAAAAAGAAAATTGGTTCCGCATTCCCGCTTGAAAAAGAGCTTGAAATGGAAGTTAAGGGCAGAGACTTGGCTGCTGGCATTCCACGCACGATAGTTATCAAGAGCGAAGAGATAAGAGAGGCTTTGAGCGAATCTGTTTTCCAAATTGTAGATGCTGCCAAAAAGGCACTGGAAAGCACTCCTCCAGAACTCTCTGCCGATATTTTAGACAAAGGCATAATAATGGCTGGCGGTACAAGCTTGTTAAGGGGCTTGGATGCAAAGCTCCGTCACGAAACAGGACTTCCTGTGAGTGTAATAGACGATGCTCCATTATGCGTTTGCAAAGGCACTGCTAGAATTTTGGAAAATTTGGATTATTACCGTAATTGCAAGGTCCTTATGGCTTCTTCGGTATAATGAATTTAATACAATATATAATCAAGATATGTAGATGGGCACGAGGAGCTCTCGTTTTTGCGTCGCTTGTGGGTCTATCTCTTTATATGCTGCTCACACATGTTAAGCACAAACAAAACATAGCTGATTTTCTTTTGTCAAATGTTTTTTATTTGCCGCAGTCCACGCTTTCTTATGTTATGCATATAGGCAGCCTCAGCGAAAAAAACGCAAAATTAAAAAAAGAGAATGCAAAACTTAAATTGGAAATTGATTTAGCCAAGGAATATGCCATTGAAAATGAAAGGTTAAAAAAACTTCTGCTGTTTGAAAATCAATGGAATTATCCCATTTTTTTAACTCAAATAATAGGGCATAATCCTGGTGCATATATGACAACAGTTGTGATAAACAAAGGAGAAACAGATTCTATTTTTTACGGAATGCCTGTATTCACTGTAGATGGCTTGGTTGGCAAAATTTCAAAAGTTTTCCCGTATCATTCAATGGTGCAACTCCTTTCTGACCCAAACTCAAGAACCTCCGTTATTTCCCAGCGTTCAAGAGTACTTGGAATGGTGTTTTCAAGAAATAGCGGCGATATGCAAATTCAGGTTTCAAGTTACGCAGATTTAGTACCAGGCGATACTCTTGTGACTTCTGGGTTTGGCGGAATTTATCCAAAAGGAATTCCTGTTGGCGTTGTTACCAAATTGGATAAAAATGACTCTGAAGTTTTAAGTTTTGGAAACATTAAATTATTGCAACATATAGAATCTTTAGAAGAAGTTTTTGTTATTAGAAAGAATATGGACTGGATTGTGTGGGACGAGAATTAGAATATGGTTAATTTTGTTTTATATGCTGTTTTGTTTTTTGTGGCTGCTGTTCTGCAAACTGTGGTTGTTCCGCAAATTGAAATATTGAATGCGCAGCCTTCTTTTCTTTTGATTTTAACGGTTATAGCAGCACTTAGGCATGGCACTCTTGCGGGTTGTTTGTTTGGCTTTTTCTCCGGTTTGCTATGCGATGTTTATGCGCCCATTGAATGGTTTGGTGCCTTTTCTCTTTCTTATTGCATTATCGGTTTTGCAGTGGGGCAAATTGAAGAAAGCTTTATAGATTTGAACCTATTGCCAGAGATAATTGTACTTACAATAGCTTATTTTATAAAAGACTTAATATATTTTATCGCTATTGGAAAAAAGAGCGATGAAATTTTACAAGCAATGGCATACATTTCCTTTCCCAATGCCATATATACTCTTAGCCTTGGTGCAATTTTCTTTTATTTATTGTCTTTAGGGGTAAAAAAGAAAATAAATATATACAAATAGAAGCAAAATATGTTCTCATCTTCTCAAGAAACAGAAAACCAGCGCCATGAGATGAACCTAAAATCTCTAGTGTTTGTGTGCGTATGCGCAATGGCTTTTACACTCTTAATCATAAGGCTTTTGCAACTGCAATATTTTGAATACGAAAACAATTTAAAAAGAGCCGAAGAAAATCGCATTCGCCCAGTTACTATAAAGGCGAGCCGCGGATATATTCTAGACCGCAACGGAGTGGTTTTGGTTCGCAACAGACCCTCTTATCAAGTATCGCTGAGGTACAACAATTTAAAAACCAAAGAAATGAGAGACAGCGTTTTCAACAGGCTTTTGAGAATAACATATAGCAACGGAAAACGTCTGTTAGATTCCTCATCACTCGCTTTTTCTTTTGAAAGAGGAAAGTGGCAGAAATTCAGATTGCAAAGGCTTATAGAAGATGCTTCGCCAGAAATAGTTGCGCTTTTTGAAGAACGCTCAGAAGAATTGCCCGGAATTGAAATTATAGTTGAATCACGAAGAGACTATCCTTTTGGCTCGCATGGCGCGCATATATTTGGCTACACCAGCGAAATATCCGAAACCGAGCTTGAACTTCCAGAAAATGAGCATTATGTTATGGGAGACCGCATTGGCAAAAAAGGTTTGGAACTCAGCTACGAAAAAGAATTCAGGGGAGAAAACGGTTCCAAATTTGTAGAGGTAAATGCTATGGGGCGTGAAATGGGAGCTGTGGAAGGAATGCCTTTTATAGAGCCTGTATCTGGAAATGCCCTTGTGACAACAATAGATTGGAAGCTCCAGCAAGTTGCCGAAACTGCCATTCCAGATGGACTAAAGGGAGCTATTGTTGCGCTTAATCCGCGAAACGGCGAAATTTATGCAATGGTGAGCCGCCCGCCACTAGACCCAAATATATTCTCTTTGGAAAAAAGAGAGCTTCACAAAGCCTGGGCATCGGTTGCCCTAGACACAGCGAAACCGCTCACAAACCGCGCTATAAGCGGAGTGTACCCGCCTGCATCTGTCTTTAAGCTAATCACTGCAACGGCTGGCTTGGAATACGGTGTAATATCAGAACACTCAAAATATAAAACCTGCCTGGGCGGTTATAAGTTTGGAAACAGATATGCAAAATGCTGGAATGCAAAGGGACATGGAGTGTTGAATGTAATAGGCGCACTCAGAGAATCTTGCGATGTGTTTTTTTACCAGCTGGGTTTGGATGTGGGCAACCGAAGAATTGGCGAAATAGGCAGGCGCTTTGGTCTTGGTTCCGCGCTTGGCGTGGATATTCCGGGAGAGCGTTCTGGGCTTTTGATAGATTCTGCCACTTATGAAAAATGGTTTGAGAGAAGAGGCTGGAAGTGGAGTTCTGGGGAAATTCTCAATATTGCCATAGGTCAGGGTGCGCTTTTGGTAACTCCTCTGCAACAAGCTGCAATGGCAGGTTCAATAGCTTGGGGAAAGGGTTTGTATAAACCGCATTTCTTAAAAGAGATTAGAAACCCCGAAGGAGAAGTGCTCAGAAAATTCGCACCAGAAAAAATAAGCGAGGGGAAAATTTCAGAAAGAGCTAGAGAACTTGTTTTAAAAGGCATGGATGAAGTTGTTAATTCTCCGCATGGAACAGGTCGCCGCGCAATAGTTCATGGTGTTAAAGTAGGTGGCAAAACTGGTAGTGCAGAAAATCCGCACGGAGACAAAACACATGCGTGGTTTGCGGCGGTGGCACCTCTGGAAGCTCCAGAAATAGCCATTTCTGTTGTTTTAGAAAATGCGGGTGGTGGAGGTGCTATGGCTGCGCCAATAGCGCAAAAAATTTTGGATGCGTATTTTAATCCAGAGGTAAAATGAAAAGATTAGACTGGCTATTTATGATTTCTCTTTTTGCCCTTATAGGAATAGGGCTTGCGCTTGTGTATTCCGCCACCAGCAACTCTGATTTAATTTGGTATAAAACCGACTGGTTCAAGCAGGTTATTCATTTCACTGCCGGATCTTTAATAGCTGGCATTATAGTTTTTATGCCTGCAACATTTTGGAGAAATATTGCATGGATAACCTATGTTGTTGCCATTATCGCATTGGTTATTGTTGCGGGTTCGGGGCATATTTCAAAAGGTGCAGGTCGCTGGCTAGATGTTGCGGGATTCAGGCTTCAACCCTCGGAATTTTCAAAAATTGCCTACCTGCTAGCCAATTCCCTTTGGCTTTCAAAAAATAGAATTAGCATTGAGCAACCCAAAACATTAATAGTTCCGGGCTTGTTGTTTATAGTTCCCTTTTTGCTAGTTTTAAAACAGCCCAATTTAAGCACGGCTTTGGTTTTCACCGCTATGGCCATAGTGCAATTTTACTGGGCTGGTTTCCGCATGGTGGATTTATTTTTGCTCATGAGTCCGGTGGCAAGCATTATATTTTCCGCCGTTTCCCCGCTTTATTGGAACCTGCTTATAATAAGCGTGTTTTTTGTTTCCATAAAATTCAAATTTCCACTGTGGATAATAATTTTTGTGATGGCATTAGACATAGGCTCTGGCTATGCTAGCCAAGTGGCCTGGAATTCCATGAAAGACCATCAGCGAAGCCGCATACTGACATTTCTAGATCCTATGCGAGACCCTAAAGGTGAGGGTTATCAGGTTATACAATCGCAAGTGGCAATAGGCAGCGGCGGTATGTTTGGCAAGGGTTTTGGTGAAGGCTCACAGGTAAATCTCTCATTCTTGCCAGAAGAACACACAGATTTTATCTTTAGCGTTTTAGGCGAGCAATTTGGCTTTGTGGGCACCTTTGTGGTTTTGGTTTTGTTTTTCATTTTGCTTTGGCGAGGCATAATGATATGCAGACTGTATGAAAATAGGTTTGTCAATTTGGTTGTTGCAGGTGCTTGCACAATTTTATTTTTCCACACCACTGTAAATGTGGCTATGACTATCGGCTGGATGCCTGTTACGGGGCTTCCATTGCCATTTTTGTCTTATGGAGGTTCATTTGTTTTAACCTGCATGATTTTGGTCGGTTTAATGCTGAATATGCGGCTTAAGGGAAAAGATATAATATAATGCAAAAAGACCTTTTATCCCTGGTTCTGCAAGCTGGGAGCATTGCCCAAAATGAGATTCTCAAACACTGGAAAACCGCACCCAGCGTTGAATGGAAAGCAGATGCAACGCCTGTGACCATTGCAGACAAAAAAGCAGAAGAACTTGTGCGGAATTTTGCGCAGAAAGAAACTCCTGAATTCGGATTTATAGGTGAGGAATTTGGAGGAGAAAAACCGGAGGCGGAGTACCAGTGGGTGCTAGATCCCATAGATGGCACAAAATCATTTATTTACGGAGTTCCCCTGTTTGGAACGCTAATTGCGATTTTAAGAAAAGGCTCCCCCATTGCAGGCTTAATTCAACTCCCAGCGCTGAACAGCAAAGTGTGGGCTACCGAAGGTGGAGGGGCTTTTGCAGACGATGGCCGCGCCGTAAAGGTTTCTGATACCCCCCAGCTCAAAAATTCCCTTGTGCTTTCTGGAACCATAAACACCATTGAAAGCAAAGGCTATGGCGAGTGGTTTGCTGATTTGCGCAAAAATGCCAAACTATACCGCGGCTGGGGAGATTGCTTTGGTTATTACCAAGTTGCCTGCGGCAAAGCGGAAATTATGATAGACCCTGTGGTATCGCTTTGGGATATAGCTCCCTATCCGCTTATTTTTGCAGAAGCTGGGGGGGCATTTTCAACGCTAAAAGGCGAAAAATCGCTCTTTTCCGCAAAAGGCGAACCCCTGCATCCTATATATGAAGGTTATACCGCCATAGCCAGCAATGGAAGGTTTAATATTCCTTTACCACCCACTTAAATTTTTCTACATTTTCCTTTACTTATGAGCCTAAATAAACAAACCCGCGGACACTATATGTGTTATGACGCAGGCCAAGAATTTACTTCTGCACAAGTGCTTAAATATAAATTATTTTTAATGGACGAAATTAAAGACACCAAGCTGGATATGGCTTTTGACTTGCGGACTACAAAACGCATAGACGGTTCTGCTGTAGTGTTTTTCAAAAACATATACGACCAGTTGTGCAAAGAAAATCGCAAAATCGCATTTTTTGGCGGAGTGCCAGAGATAAATGAGCAACTGAAAAGCGTTAATTCATTTTTGGTATATTCCACAATAGTGGAATTTGAGCGTGATTTCCACGAAATAAATCCCGAACTGAACAGAACTTTTTTCAGACTGGCAGAGGGCAAAGGTCATTTCCGCACATTAAAAATGATTTGCCCGCTTTGCAACAACGATAATGTAGCTGGCTTTATGGTAGACGAAAATTATTACAGGCAAAAATGGAGCGATTCAGAGATTGTCCCAATATATGAGCCAGATGCAACAGATCCAAATGCAATAGATTTTTCTGTTTATCAGGTTTCTGTTTGCCCGAAATGTTTTTACGCATCCACAAGATTGGATTGGTTCACAATAGTGTTTCCAGAAGGGCGCTACGAGTCCCATTTAACGCCAGAAAACAGAGCCAAACTTTCTAATGCGGCTGCCTTGAGGCGCAACTTGGCAATGCAGCAAACCGGTGCAGACGAAGACGCTTTCTTTAGAATACCAAGAGAAAAAAGCGCAGCTTACCTCTCATGGCTACTCAACGAATTCAACTTGAAACATATGAGCGAACAACAAACAACAGATGGTTTTGATATAGTTGTGAGCAACTTTATGATGTGCAAATTTGCACTTAAAGACACAGACATAGACAATCACATGTACACAGCTCTCGCTTGGCTTTATGGAATAATGGACAACAAATCAAATTATTCTACTTTGCGACTGGCAAAAACTTATGTGTATCTCATAAGCGTTTTAGTCTCTCAAGAGAAAAATGGAGAAGCTCGTAAATTTTACCGTGAATTGGAAAAGGAATACAAAGATATAGAAGACTGCAAATACCTTATTGCCAGGGCGCAGAGCTTGTTGTTGAGTTAAAAGTAAACGATAATTTATTTAATCAATGCTTGGTAAATCCCTTGCACTCTTCATCTTTTGCTTCGCGGTTGTTGATGTAGCACTGCCACTGCCAAGAACCATTATCAAGGCGCCGCCTTGCCCATCCGTGATACTCGCATTTGCGGCTCAGGTTTGCAACAAATATCAGCTTTTTATCGTACCAGCCCATTTTCCAGTTTCTATCGTACATTATCCGCTCTCTGATAAAACCATCCCAAACTCTTTCTTTGCCGTAGCAAAAATTATCTGACTCCTTAAAAATTTCACGGCAAACCAAAATCCCATTCTCTGGCCCATAGCATTTTTCGGAGCCGGGACCATTGGAATACCAGCCAGCGGCAAAACCATTTGCCGTTAAAAGAATAATGAAAATAAAAAACATATCTTGAGGTAATATAGATTTTATAGATTTTATATATTTGTATTATTATGAAAAAATACCTCCTCTTGCCCCTCGCTTTCCTTATAGCTACGTGTTCTAATAATAACAAAGAACCAGTTATCAAAGAAATTGAATTTGTACCAGAAATGCTTGGGCTTACACCAGGTTCCACCATTGCAGAAGTCAATTTTGCATGGTACTCAGATAACGGCAAAAATTCCTTTGTGCGCGTTACTAAGAATGGCACGATTGTTTCAACAGAAAAAGGAATATCGGGGGCAGCATCCGAAGGTAAATATTTTCACAAGGCAATGGCAAAAAATTTAAAACCGAATACGGAATATGCTTATAGTGTATCTAACGACAGCAGCAAGTGGAGCGTGGAATACAAATACAAAACTCCGCAAAAAGAAACATTCAAGTTTGCCGCTATAGGAGACCCGCAGCTCACCACAGGCGAGCAAGACGGCACAAGCAACTGGTTCAGCCCCGATAGAAGCGTGGCTCTTGGCTGGAAAACCACTGTTAAGAAAATTACTGCGGCAAATGTAGATTTTATTTTAAGTACAGGAGATCAGGTTGATAGTGGTTCTAACGAAGAAGAATATGAAAAATTATTTGCGCCTTCCGAACTCAGAAGCATACCCATTGCTCCAACCATGGGCAATCACGATAGGCATCAAATTTTCCAGTACCATTTCAATTTGCCAAACGAACAAAATTTTTCAGCAGATTTTTCAACAGAAACTTACGGCAATTATTTTTATCTATACAACAATATTCTCTTTGTTGCACTAAACACATCTGCTTGGGTTACAAGCATAGAAGAAGCAAAGCCTTACATAGAAAATTTTGATGCAACTCTTGCCGCTGCCAAAGCCATGTATAGCGGAAAGTACAAATGGCTTATAGTTCAGCACCACAAATCTACCAGAAGCGTTGCAAGCCATTCAGAAGATTCAGATATTCAACATTATATAGGTGCAGGTTTTGAAAAACTTATGAAAGAGCACGATGTGGATTTTGTTTTGGCTGGGCACGACCACGTATATGCCAGAATTAAATTGGGCAACATATATTATATGACTCTCACAACTGCGAGCGGATTAAAATATTATGACTTGCTCAGTAGAGCAAATGATCAACCTTTGTCAGCCGATAATTATGCTCAAAACAAAATACCCGGATATACAATTTTTAAAGTTAATGACAATGTTATTTCCGTATCTGTTTACGAGGTGGATAAAAGAACTCCAATTGATACGTTTACAGTTGCGAAATAGCATTTAATATTCCCCCCTTTAGAGTTAATCAGTGGCTATTTTAAACTTTCTACATTAGCAAGATGATAAAAAATGCATTATGTAGTGCGATTTTATTCGTTTTTTTTCTCTCTGCCCCGATTTGCGGGTATGCTCAAAATTTGCCTATTGTGATAGGGGCTGTTTTAGAAACCGGTTCTGGACTGCTTGAAAATAACAACTACGGCACCGGAATAATCAGAATCACTCCCTTTGCAGGCGTTTGGGTAAATGGTCTTGGGTTTGCAAGAATCGGAGCCAGCACAGGCGGTGAGGAGCAAACCGATTCCACAGGTTCCACTAGCGAAACAAAAAGATTTGATTTTTCTACTCAAATAGGTTTTTCCGCAATGGGACCGGAACGTCCATACATAACCGCTTCGTACGTGAGGAGCAAAATTTATTCACCGAACAGCGATGTAGCGTGGAACGAATGGGGTCTTGGAATTGGGCACAGATTTTCCCTTTCACCCTTTGCCGCAATAGTGATAGAAGTTGAACACAGATGGATTCCCAAACATTACGATAACTCGCAAGATATTGATATTTCTGGCAGAAGGCTGCAAATGAATTTAGGATTTGTGGTTTGTCCGTATTAGCTGTCTGAACCACATTTATTGGCTTTAATTTCAACCTTTCTCCAATAATTTTGTATCTTACTAAGTAAATTTAACGTACTTTGGAGAAAATTCATTATGAAAAACAGCCCTTCAAAACTCACACTCGCGGTAGGCTTTTTGCTTGCCTTAACATTCACATTTTCCTGCTCTAGCGATGACGGTGGCGGTTCTGGCGGTGGAAGCGGCTCAATCAACATAAACCCGCAAGTTTACGAAGATGATGGTTCATATATTGACGATAATGATGTCTTTCACTATAAGATTAAAGCCTATAATGGTAGCGGAAATATTAAAGTATATATCTATGACTATGAACATAAAGACACCTTAATAAGTGCAGGAAGAGTAACGAATGGAATTGTCAATTTGGAATTGCCTAGTATCCCTAATGAATATTTTTCTTACTCATCGGATTTATTTTTTAAAGATGGTGAAAGCTGTACTTCTTATCCCGAAACCGTTAAATTACTTATGAATGGTACTCCTTTTGTACTAATCGACAATAATGGAAAAGAGGTTGGCTATTTGGGTTTGGGCATTGAACGTAAGGCGTACGAGAATGCAAAGAACGGAACGATTGAAGAACATATTGAGTATATGTATTTTCAAAAAGATGTGAAAATAACTTGCAAAAAAGAAACAGATTACGAAGGCACGCCATACCTTAGCTTAGCTAACATAGATGCCAAAAAAGGCTGGAATGTTATATATTATTCCCGGTATTATGAAAGTCCGAAGAAACGTAAGAGTGAATATAGCACAAATAGTAATATTCTAAAAAATGTAAAAGAAATAAGATGGTTTTTTAGTCCACCATACGAGTTCTGACGAAAAGAATTTGCGCCGAGTGGTGCGGAAAGAGATTAAACAGCAGAGTAGAAGGGAGAGAAACGGCTAGGCTTTGTTAAATGCTCTAACCTGCTCACGAGTGAGATTCGTTGCTTTAAGCACATCGGCAACAGAAAATCCTTTTGCAAGCATATTCTTAGCGGTTTTCATAACGCCTTTCTTCTCAGCATAAGCAATGCACGCTCTCTGGTCATATTTGTTCATCATAACAGCCTCATACCTATAAAGTTCACTCTCCGTAAAATTAGAAATTTCGGCTATGTTAAAAATGTCTTTAAGCTCCCTCTCCTTGAAGCTCTTTGGAGCTTTTTTCAACTTGTGCCCATTCTTAAAAGCAAAAAGAATTTTATCCATAACAGTCTTGCACTCGCTCTCGGTCTTGTTGAACCGAGGAAGTATTACGAATGTCATTTGAAGCATATCGTAGCTGACTTCTGGGTGCTTGTCGTTCCTTATGGACAAGTGCTGCACTATTTCCGTGCAACCCTTCCCAAAATCAAGGTCAAATTCCATAAAACTGATGGAATAGAGCTTCGGAATATTGAAGTCAAAGTTTTTACGCTTCTTGGCGAGGTTGCTTATAGCCATACAGAGGTAATAAAAAGTCCGGTTTATGAAATGTTCCTGCTTATCGACTTGAACCTCCACAATGAACCTTGTACCTGTGGCATCTTTGCAATTAACATCGAATATGGCGTTCCTGTTGAGCCTTGTTCTCCCAAGCTGCTCGTTGTTGATAATGCTCACTTCCTTGATAGGGCTTTTCAACTTTTCGGCGAGAAAAGTGTTGAGAAGAAACAAAAGCAGTTCCGTGCTTTGCTCGTTAGCAAATGCTTTTTTGAAAGTAAAATCTAAAGTAAGCGGAGCAAACTTCGGGCTCGGAAGTTTTTTGAGCATAGTAATCCTCGTGAAAAAAATTTATGTGATATAATAAAACTGCTCCGTTGCAGAGCGAATGTAGAAAATGAGAATATAGAAAATTTAAAGCCTATATATCCAGCAATCGGGGTTCTGCCGTTCTACTCCTCATTAGGAATAACAAGCCAGCATATTATATACGCCAAGAATCCAGTGCCGGCAAAAATTGCAAAACAAGCCCAACCTATACGCACCAGCGTTACATCTATGTCAAAGCTCTCGGCAAATGCACCGCAAACTCCAGCAATTTTTTTATTGGTTTTTGAAAGTCTTAGAGGTTTCATTTTGCAGTTTCCTTTTCAGAATTTTCAGATTTCTTTGAAACGTTTTTTAACAAGAAAGCAATTACATCCGGTGTTAGGTCTGCTATTTTTGAAAGTGCGGATTGCCCCTTTTCTACAGGTAAAACCTTAACATCATCGCCTTTTAACACCAAAAAAGCCACGGGGTCTATGCGGAGCCCGCCGCCGCTAGAAGCTAAATCGCTTTTACCCGAATGCCCACCCATACCCATACCAACAGACACGCGGCTAACGGGAATAACGGTTGATTCCCCAGAGTGTATTGGCTCGCCAATAACGGTTTCTGTTTGCGCTATATTTTTCAGCTTTTCTAAAAGCGTTTCTGCAATGGTTTCTACGGACATAATTATAATATATAAAATTTTCCGCTCGGAGAGCTAACGGGGGGAAGCTACTATATAAAATTTTTCCTTTTCTCTCATAATTTTGCGCTCCGCTTTGCTGTGGTGGTCGTAGCCGCACAGGTGCAAAAGCCCATGCACAAGAACTCGCTTCAATTCCCTGTAATAGGAATTGCCATAGAGTGGGGCTTGCCTTTTAACCTGACCCTCGGCTATGTAAATTTCACCCAAAAAATTCGGCTCGTTCCACGCAAAAGAGAGAACATCGGTCACTTTGTCAAGTTTGCGGTAATCGCGGTTCAGCGTTCTTTGCATTGTATCATCGCAAAGGACAATGTTCACAAAGTCGTTCTTTTTTTCTTTTTTCAACAAAGCCTTAGCCAGAGGCTCCAAGCGCGACTGCCAAGGAAATTTTTTTTTAGGAATGGTCGAAAAAAACCTCAAATCTCATACCATTTCTTGAGCACCTCAATAATCTGCTCGGCTTGCGCTTTGCTGCTCACATTGAACTTGCTGCGCTGTTTGTAAACGCCGCTGATTTTTTGAAAGCGCCGCAGAGAAACTTTGGGTTCTCCAAAATTTCCAGTTTTATCTTTTTCTTGGTAATGAAAAGCTATGGTAGCCCAAGCTCCCTTTGTGAGATATTCCTTGGCGAGTTCTTTTACGATTATCTCGCCCGCCTCATCCACCTGCTCTACTGTAGGTTCTGTGTTTTCCGTATCCATGTGGGTAAATGTAGAAATTCATTGTACCCTATTGAACCACACGCCTCTAAAAGTTTGAAAACGCCACACCTGCTTGCCTTTTGTTGTGATATAATATTCCGCTTTTGCCCCATCGCTCCTTGTGTAGAGAACCATATAGCAGTCCACGCCATCAATACGCAGTTTTTGTCCGGTGTATTTGGCACTTGCAACCCAAGCATTGGGTTCAAAGGGCATTTCCCAAACAGGCGAGAGCACTTTGAGTTCTTTGGTCTTGTTTTTTTCGTCTATCTTTTCTGTTAAAAAGTAGAGAAATTCCTCTGGAAGGGCCTCGTTTTCAAAGGTAATCGTGCCATTGCTCTGCGGATAGCGCCAATAAATGGCCGCCGGTCTTTCTGAATAGTCCCTAAAACTCCACTCAACGGAATACAAGCCATCTCTAATGGAATTCTGCCAAATTGGGCTTTCTTTAGAAATACTATAAAGCCCCGTTGTGTGCATTGAAAAAGCCGTATCTAAAGCCCTATATTGCAATTCAGATGAAAATTCTATGGTATCCCCTGTTTTTTGGGTGTGAATTCGGGCTGTTACAGGGTAAAAAGTGCCATTTATTGGAAATTTTGCAGAAAACCAAGCATCCTCTGCCCTAACCAAGCCAAGTACCCAAACTAAAAGACAAGCGAAAAAGAGCAGCTTAGACATTGGAGCATCAGGGATAAGGGCTTTTTTAGCCCTCAATTAAACGTTCTGCGAGTTCTTTGCTGAATTCTGGAGTATTGTAATAACCATTTTGAAGGCGCTCTTTAACCGGAGCTATGCGTTCTTCTCTTACCTCTGGCAAGGCATTTGCTCTGGCTTTTACCAAGGCTTCTGAGGAATTTCCGGCATTTGGGGATATTGATACATCATAAGCGGTTGCAGCTTTGCCTTTTTTGGTATCTTTTTCTTTCTTTTCACGAATGCTCTCCTCTGCGGCGGCTTTTCTGAGCCACTCGGCAGCATTGCTCTGAACACCTATGTTGGAAATTTGCATTCGTAACCTCTCATTATATGTATCGGCATAATGTAGAAAATTCTTTAGCGGGAAATTGAGTTTTCCAATATATTTAGGGAAAAATACCTACAACCACACATAAACGCACGATAACCCGATACGTAAAACAACATAATGATACGTGCGTAGGGGCGTGATTTATCACGTCATAAATGTGAAATTTAACGTGCTACCCCATTTGGGAAAATATTTTTAGGGTAGAGCAATTCTTTAACCTTGTCTTATAGCAAAGACCTAATGCGTTTTCTCCATAATTTTTGCATTTTGAATAGCTTCTCCGAATTTTACACCCGTTATTGCAGTTATAATGTCTATACGAATAGGATCTATGCCTATTTGAAAAATCATTCCCTCTTTTTCAAAATCCTGAACAGAAATATCCTGCATCGGCGCGCCGAATTTTGCGAGTGCTTTAAAAACTTTTAGGGCATTTTCCTTGTTTGCTTCTATCTATAAATCCATATCTTTTGTAGCACGAACATAACCGTATAGATTTATAGATATTCCCCCAACTAAAAGAAAACGAACCTGTTCTTCTAGAAAAATTTTTATCATATCGCTAAAATCTTTTTTCAGGAAGGATTCATATTGCATAGTTAATTCCTGATTATATTTACCACATCTTTTCTTAGCGGTTTAGAGAAATCGGCATAATGTTTGGTAAACATATTTGTCGCCAAAACTAATTCCCAAAATTTATCCCACCTAGATTGCGGAGTTCCATCAACAAAGCCAGCATCGCTGGCTATGTCTTCTTGGGAACCCATCATTACTTTTTTTATGGTGATGTTCATAGGGTAGAGCGGGTTTGGTTTACGCCAAAGGGTTTGTTATCCCTTTAGATGGACTCATAAAATAAATTTTCGCTTTGGATACATTACGTCCTTTTTTCAATGTAAAAACAAAATCACCATAACCGATAATATCCATTCCAATTAAAATATCTGCTCCTTTGATTTCCGAAAATTCAAGCACTTGCAAATCTTTGGTAAATCCACCTGCTAATAGTAATCTTAAATAATATTCATTTACACTTTTTTCACCTGCAAAGCTACGAATATTTATCTCACCTGTCTTTTTTAATGAGAGTGTGTTTGCAACTCTTTTAGATATCATTGTGTTAGTTGCTCCGGTATCCCATAAAGCCTGTACTTTCATTTTTTTATCACTATTCAAATTCATAACCGTTGCTGGAGTGATTATTAAACGAACAAAGCCAGGAAATATTTTAACAAAAGGTTTCAAAGCACAACCATTGGATTATAGACAACAGGTTGAAAATATTTTTTGCTGCATTCTTGAATAAGCACATCTTCTTTTGGAAAATTTTTGCAAGCGGCTTTATATGCGTCTTTTGGCGAAGCAAAATGCCCAACCACACGTTTCCCATAAATAAGTATATACTCACCGCAATATGCTTTATTCAATCTAGAACGGTTTTTAGAATAAAATCTAATTTCTTCTTTCATCATAAAATACCTCCGATAGTAAGATACAAATAACAAACGCAAGAAAATGCCATAGCAAAAACTGCAAATTTAACTTGTATTTGTGGTTTTAAAGTGTCCAAAAAGTGTTTAAACAGTGTTTAGACGGATTTTGGACGGTTGGCTACCCCATTTGGGAAAATTTTTTTAGGGTAAAGCAATTCTTTAACTTTGTCTTTGTCAAGCTGCATCAATGGCGTTAATCTATAAATCAAGAAAACATAATTTTGTATATTTTCAACAGAACTATAACTAGAGGCTTTATTATGCTTGCGACAACAAAAATAGAAATTGCTAAAACTGATACCCGCAATAAAGAAGGGGTAATGCAATGGCTTGCAAATGAAGTTGAATCTGGCAGGCTTATACCACCAGAGAAAAAATTTGACATTGGTGGTATAGATATTTCAAAAGATAAACGGATTGAACGAGAAACTTGGTGGTCGGATTATGAATTCGCCCGTTCTGACAGGTTTTAAATGAGAATTTATTTAGACAATTGCAGCTTCAATCGCCCTTTTGACGAACAAAACCAACTTAAAATTAGGTTGGAGACTGAGGCTAAACAATTCATACAAATACAAATCATATCTGGTATTTATGAACTTGTTTGGTCTTATGTTTTAGAAATGGAAAATAATCAGAATCCGTTTGAAGACAAACGAAATGCTATTTTAGATTGGAGAGAAATCGCAAAAATTCATTGCGAAGAAAATGAATTTATACTGTCAAAAGCAAAAGATTTGCGGAATCTGGGATTAAGAGTAATGGACTCATTGCATATTGCTTGCGCTATTTATTCTAAATGCGATTTTTTCATAACTACGGATAAACGACTTTACAATAAAAAAATTAATGAGATTAAGATAGTTAATCCCATAACTTTCATAGAAGAAATGGAGGAATAGATATGCTTGCGGATACTGTTTTGCGAGATTCTGGAATGAAAATTCTGAAAGAGAAATTAGGCCTAATGGAGGCAGAACGTTTTGTTACGCTAATTCTCAGGGAACCATTTGATTACACAAAATGGCGACAAGACTTTGTGAAAAAATTTGAAGATATGTCTGTTGAAGATGTTAGTAAATTAGCAATGCAAGGTTATACCAAAATCCAGTAGCTCTTACCCCATTTGGGAAAATTTTTTAGGGTAGAGCGGGTTTGGCTTACGCTAAAGGAGTTGTGGAGGTTTTCATTGGGAACCCCATAGTTGATTACATTGTTCTACAAATTCATTAAAAGTACCTGAAAACGTATAAATTCGTTCAAAACCAATAGATTCTTTAAACACACTTTTAAGTTTTTCATTTAATTCATCATTGCTACCTTCTTTATTTATATAAAATATCGTTTTATCTTGAAAACTTGTTTTGTCCAAAGCAAAGTGTTTAAGCAAAAAACGAATTAAAATGTCTTCTTCTGGTAAGCTATAACCTACTATAATTAATACTTTTGCTATTGTCAATAATTCTTTTGATTTCTGTAGAATTTCTCTAAAGTATGGATGAGAATAATCTTGCTCGTAAGAGGGTAAAACTAATAGCGGTGATTCTTTTAGTAAATCTTCATATTCTTTTTTCCTATAATCTATTCTGTAAGTTCCGTCAGAATTGCAATAAATCTCCAACCCTCCATTAAGTTTGAATATAGACTCTATCATTAGATCGTCTTTTATCTTAGATATATCACTATAATCGGTAATATCAGCAGAATGTCCAGTATAGGCATCTTCTGTCTCATAAATTTCACTAAAGCCGCAATACTTATTTGGAGTAAATCCTCTATATACATACTGTAAATGAGACGCACCTCCATATTCATTTGCCCAAACATCATAAATACTTTCTATAACAAAATCGTAATTAGTTGTAATATGATTAATTCTAATTCCTTTTTGCTCTTGGTTATCATTATCTTTTTGGCATCTCAATGTATTAAAAAAATTTACTATTTCTATTTGTTCTTTTGTTGGATTTCCAGGTGGATAAATCATAGGATTGCGTGAGTTGGATTCTTGTGAATAAGGATTAGGATTATCTTTCCACATTTTAAACGCTATAAGAGCATTTAATTTTTCTCTAATCATTTTCAAACCGTTAGAATCAATATATTTTGGTCTTAACTCCTTATATTTCTCATATATTCCAAGAGAAAACACTATTTTTTTAAAATCATTGAATTCTATCTTAAATTTGTCATTACCATAAAATGTTTCTGATTTACACCAAGACATAGTTTGCAAATAACATTCGATAGATTCTTTAAACAAATCATATAGGCACGGCAACGTTTCAAATAAATCTCTTCCCCCATCAAACTTTTCATCCCATGCTTTTGAGAAACCTGCTCCTACGAAAAAAACGAAATTTGTATTGACACAGCAACCTTTTTCTTTACCGTTGTGTGAATAATGGTTAACCAATTCACAAAAAGCTTTTACGGCTGATTCATTTTTATCAGCACAAGCGACAATCTGTTCATCGGTTTTATTCATCTTCAACACCCTTTTCTAATTGCAGTAAGTTTCGTGCAATGAGACACTTGCAATGGAGTCAAAATCACAAGTAATATCCCCGACTCCGTAACCATCTGCTGCTACAAGCGAACCATAAATAGATCTAGTACCTACAATAAAATTACTATCATCATAAAATCGCATACAACCTATTTTTGTACCGCTTGGGCATTGCAATGTATATTTGATAGAACTGCTGTAGCCACTATTATTTTTCCGTATCATAATAGTGCAAGATACTCCATTACTTACTGTCACGGTATAATTTTTGTCACTTTGACCGCTAGAACTACTTTGGGTTGTTCTATTACTAGAGCTACTTGGATTTGTTCCAGTACCGCCTTCATCTGATTCGAGACTACAGGCGATTACAAGTGTGATAGCTATGATTGCTAAAATTGTTTTCATAATGATTCTCCTTAGAAAGCTAAACCTATTCCGCCACCAGTATAACTAAAATTACGTACGCTTATATAAGCAGCGAGCGTTTCAAAAAAAACAAATTCTAATCCAAGTTCATAGGTAAAATCGTGTCTAGTTTCATTAGCCATAACCCATTTGGTATCTCTATAAGATGGATCGCTGAAAGCACTTACGTAATAAATATCATACCTACGAAATTCGTCAGTATGCCTAAATCCACCGCCACCAAAAACGCCTAACCAATAAAAAGGTCGCCAAATATATCCAACTATCCATTCAAAAGCATCATCCGTATAACCGCCACTATGTCTGTACTCATCCACCCCATCCTTAAAAATTCTATCTGGATTTGCTAAATAAAAATGGGCTCCATTATAGTCATCAATATCATTACTATAACCATCTAAACTCCATTCTTTAAAATCTGGAGAGCGAAAACTCAATGTATTATAAAACCAACCCAAGCTCCATCGTACCCCTAATGGCATTTTATATAAATTTTGGTAACCAATCGTTATTTGTCTTTCAGCCCTTCTAAGCTTCTGCTCTGTTTCCCAAGAATTGTTCATATTTGCCTGCCTACGCCTTTCAACCTCCAATTCCTTTATCCTTGCTTTTTCTAGCTTCTCAGCTTCCAACGCCTCTTTCCTTGCTTGTTTCTCAGCTTGCTTGCGTCTTTCTTCCTCTAACGCCTCAATTCTCGCTTGTTCCTTTGCCTGCTCACGTCTCTCAGCTTCTAATGCCTTGTAATCCTCGGTAAACCTTGCCGCTTCTTTTGCTTGCGTATATTCTGAAGCGCCAGGTATCTTGCCGAACACTTCGTCAGGAACTCTCTTTTTCACGATAGCAAACAAGTCTTCAACGTTTTCTGCATCATCATTGAGCATACCAACCTGCCCTTCGGTGCGTACATTATGCAACTCAACTTTTAGCCTAATTCTGTTACCGAGCTCAAGTACGCTGGCTTTCGCAACATAATCAACTTGCGCTTTCTTGCCCAAATCAACAATGCAGGAACCTGCGATACACTCATTTATATAATTTTCTGCACCGCCAAGTCGCCTAACAACAACATCCTGCTTCAACAAAACAAAGGTATTCGTAGGCAGAACTTTCAAAGCTGCCTCGCGCATTTCGTCTGTGAGTGCTTCAAGCTCATCACTGTTAAGTGCTGCACCATCAGAAGGCAAAACAGCAACAGTGGTGGAAGGCTCTGCCTGCCGCACAGTTGAAGCGCAGCCCATAAGAATAGCAAGGGCAAGGGTTAATAAGAGGTGGATTATTTTTTTCACAACTCAGCCCACAAAACCTGCGGGAAGTCGCTTCCCATTTGCCCCTTCAAAATACCTACAGCCTGCAAATTTGAATCCAAGATAATGGTAAGGGGCAAGCTAGGATCCTCACCCTGCTTCACCAAGCCAAAACTCTTGAACAGAATAATGTTGGGGTCAAAATAATAGGGGTATGCACTCCCCGCATTCTTTTCCACCATCTGGCTCACCTTACCGCCGCTGGAACGGATATCCTCGCCCACATCTATCAAATACACAAGAATTCCGCGCTTTTCCAATTCGCCCTTGTTCTTTTTGAGAATGGCAAACTCTTCCCTGCACGGAACGCAGTAGGTGGCAAAAAACGAGAGAACTACACGCTTTGCCCCTGTCTTTTTCACCGCTTCTTTGATATCGTCTCTGTACAATTCGTCTATGCCGTTCTTTTCAAGCACAAAGAAATTAGGGATTATGCCCTGCTTCAATTCGTTTGGCAAGGCTAAACGGGTTGATTTCTGCGCGAAAGAGAAAACGGGCAGCAGGGCTACCAGCAAAATAGCCATCGGTGTTATTCGCATTGCGCGTTCCATTGTTTTATTTCTTTTATCCATTGATTCCAATATTCCGCTGATTTCATATTGCTCTGCAATTTATCCAAGGCAAAATCTGGCCTTTGGTGCGCACCAGTAGCCTCGCCTTTAAGTTGCAGATATTCGGTGCCATCGCAGGCACGTATTGAAAGCGAATTGGCGTAAGTGCAGGTGTTAAGCCCGAATTTTGCCGAACACTGCGGTTCCGAGCCTTTGTAAGCAAGCGAAATACCTCTGTCGTTGCAGGGCGATTTCTCTATCTTTATGCTACCGGAGAGCTTGGAAAAGGCTATCTCGGAATAAGGCGTTTCTTGTTCCGAATGCCAGTGCAGCTTGGCGGCACCGCAATAATCCTTGTAGTCGTATTCCACAGCATCGTGAATGTCTTTGGCTCTTGTTATATCGCTCTCTATTCCCCAGCTTTTGAGCAGTTCGTGGTTTGTGAGCATTTTTGCCCAAAGCATATTTGCCTTGTCTCTGGCATCGCCTTTCTGCTTTGGATAGGTGGCTTTAAGTTCGCTTGCCGCTATGAATTCAAGGGAATCAAGCAGCAGGCTCTGCATATTGATATAGGATTTAGCGGCATCTGCTTTAGCCATGCAAACAACAACGCCCGTTTGCTCGCCTTGCCTTTTTGAGTAAAAAAGTTTTGCATCACTTGGGTTCAAGAGTTTCGCATTTTGGATTATGCTCGTGCGAGTGCTTGTGCTTGCCACGCCATCTATGTTCTGACCGCCTATATTAACGCTGGTTCTCAGTTTCTCAACAAAATGCTCCTGCGCCATATTGGAGCGCGCCTTTGCTATTGCCTCGTTCTCATTGCCACCAATGCCTATTCCGCGAAAATCGTCTGCATTGGCGCAAGTAACAGCATCCAACACTTGATTCAAATCAGGTTCTGGCTCCACAGGCTTGGATTTGGAGCCGCTGGAGCAAGAAACTAAAAGTGTCAACAAAATTGTTGCAGGAGAATTTTTTTTGAGGGGCAAAAATTGCATAGGGGCTAATGTAGTAAATTAATTTTCTATATTAGCCTTGTGCCCTACTTTCTATTATTAACAAGCGTTTTATTGCTTCTGTCGTGTGCAGCTCCTCACAGAGAAGTTCACCGATATTCTGAAAACGATGCAATAGCTTATGAGCAGGCAGCCGCTGATGAGGTAAGCTATTCTGCTCCAAGACCCGCTAGAGCAATGGCACTTAAATCTTCGGTGGAAACGGGAGGCTCTGGCGGGGTTGGCCTGTTTTTAGGGGGGCGGATCGCAGATTATGGTGACGGCAATATGGTGGCAGAGTCATCTGCAAGCTATCAAGCGAGAATGATAAATTACACCGGCAGCATCACTATGCAAAGCGCAGAGCCGGAGGTGCTTATAGATACGGTTGCCACTTGGGTAAAGGCAAAGGGCGGTTCAATTAGCAATCGCAGAAATGGCTTTATCTCCCTGCAAATTCCCGTTGCAGAATTCAAAAACTTTTTCAATCAAATATTAAAACTTGGGCGAGTTACTAGCAAAAACATATCCGCAAGCGACATCACAGAAGCCTACTCAGACAATGCCGCTCGCCTTAAAATAGCAGAAAGCACTTTGGCAAGGTTGCAACATCTTTTAGCCGCCGCAAAAACAGAGCAAGAAAAAATTGCCCTCTTAAAAGAAATTCAAAGAGTGAGCGAGCAAATTGAGCAAAGAAAACTGGAAGAAAAAGAACTGCTGCGCCAAGCCGCATTCTCCACAATAAACCTTTGGGTTAGCAATATACCTGTGGCAATTCCGTATAGAGCAAATATAAGAGCCTTTGAATGGTTTTCAAATTTGCCAAATAATTCAATTAATGGAAAAGCATTAAAACTCTCCGTTCCAAAAGATTTTATAGAAACAGAAGATTCCAAACATATATGGAGTACAGCTTCTGCGCTTAACGCAAAATTCAAGGCTTTTGAAAGGAAAAACGAACCCAAAGGCACCACCAGTTTTTGGGCAGAGGCAATGCTTGAATTTTTCAAATCTCAGTATGCGGCAGAACTTAAATCTGAGGAAAACTTCTCCCTAGTTCGCCTGCAAAGTTTTGGCACAGAACCCGAAGTTCACTATATAGCCTTGTTAAAAAAATCCGATGAAAAAACTTTGAGAATAGCTGTTGCTTATTTCCCAAATATAGAAGCAGAAAAAAAGAACTCCGAAGCTGTGTTAGAAGTTTTGAGGAGGGTAAAATGAGTGTGTGGCTAATAGCTGGTTTGCTAATCGCAGTTCAGGCTTTTGCGCAAGTTGAGCAAAGCTTTGATTTTCACATTAAAACCGCAAATACAGATAGCGTTTTTCAAAAAATAATAGAAACAGCAGAATCCAAAGGCGGTTATTTCACGAGTTTCACGGAGTATTCTGTTCTTCTAAGGCTTCCTACTGAGGCTTTGCAAGAAATTCAAACGCTGATAGGAACCCTTGCAACCATTGAGCAAAAAGGCTTTGAAAGCACAGATAAAAGCACAGAGAAGGAAAAACTGGATTCGCAAATACAATCCCGAAAAAAACTTTTGGCAACCTATATGGATTTGGTGAAAAACGCTCCCTTTGCGGAGTTGCAATCTGTTGAGCGCGAGATGGTTAGCCTGAATGCGCAAATAGAAAATTTGCAAGGAAGGCTAAATGCAATAGAAAAAAAAGCCACCCTTGCTTTGGTTGAAGTTTTCTCCATGCCCACTGCAATTCACCGCCCAATAAAACAGATAAATTCGCCATTTGTATGGATAAATTCAACAAACTTAAACTCATTGCGGGAGGATTTTTAAGATGAAATTCCTTTTAATTTTTTCTGCACTTTTTTTATTCTCCTGCGCTTCTTTTAAAGCAAAAGAACCAAAGAATTTCGCCGCTTACGAAAGCGAAAGCGGTAAATTCAAAGCCATAAGTTCAGATGGAGTTCTATATAGGGTTTCTGCTTATGAGCAAAAATCAGAAGCCTCAATGGATTTTTGGAAAGAGGCATTTTTGCTGAAAATGAAAAACTCAAATTACAAACAAGAAGATTCTCTGAATATAACCATAGATGGCAAAGCGGCAATAGGTTATATATTTTCATTTGCAAATAGCACAGGCCACGATTTATATTTAGTTGCCGCGGTGCAGTCAAAAGAAAAGATGTTCGTTGTTGAAGCCTCTGGCGAAAGCGCAAAATTTGAAAACCGCAAAAAAGATATTTTAGATGCGATTGGCAATATTAATATTAATTAGCTCGCTGCTCTCGGCTTGCGCTGTTAAGAATTCCCCTGCGGGCAGGGAAACTCCTCCTTGCGATAATTGCCGTAGCGGTGATGAACCAAATTTTGAAGTGAAAATAAATAAATCTTACAAAGAAAAAAAATATGAAATTTTAATGCTCGATTCTGGCGAACTGATAGGTGTTTTGCCCGCACTCAATGTTATTGCCCACTCACCGGAAAAATGCGATTATTGCCACAGTTTTAGCGAAAGCGCGGTTGAATTTGATTTTGCCGCAAAAGAGGATTCCATTCTGAGAACTTGGTTTCCAAACAATGAACGGGTTTTGCTCTTTCCAAGTTCCAGAGTTCCAGAAAAAGATTCCACAGAATTTTGGAAAGCCTTTGCGAATTTAAAGGAAATTCCCCTGAGCGAGAACAAGGAATTGAAAACATTTTTGAAAAATTTAAGTTCGCGGTACAAAGTTCGCTACTTGGCTTTTGCCTCTTATATTGAAGTGAACATAAAAGACAGAAAAACTTTTGACTGGGAAAGCGAATGGAGTATATGGGACGGAAAAAAAGGCGAACTTCTGTTTTGGGACTATCAAAATCTAACCGCAAAGAGCAAAAATTCCGCCCCTGTGGATAGAGGATGGGCAGGGTGCTGGCGATGAGCGACTTGCGGAAAAATTTACTCGCTGAATCTGGGCGAATTGTTATTAAGCTCGGTTCTAAAATATTGGTGGATGCCGATAGCAATGGCGTTGATTTGGGATTCATAAGAAAATTTGCGAAATCCGTTGCTATTTTGCAAAAAGCAGGTAAAGAAATTGCGATTGTGAGCAGCGGCGCGGTAGGAACTGGAATGGCAAGGCTTGGTTACACAAAAAAACCAAAAAACATCGCAGATAAGCAGGTTTGCGCAGCGGTTGGGCAAATAGACTTGATGCACGCATACAGAAACGCTTTTGAAAAAGAAGGCATGACTGTTGGGCAAATTCTCCTTTCCGCAGAGGATTTTAGAGATAGAAACCGCTACAAAAACCTGCAAAACACCTTTAACTCAATGCTAAAGCACAAAGTTATTCCCATAATAAACGAAAACGACTCAGTAGCCACAGCAGAAATTAAGGTTGGCGACAACGATAAACTCTCCAGTGATGTTGCCTTGTTTTGGAATGCAGATTTGCTACTCCTTTTCACAGACGAAGACGGCCTTTTTGATTCAAATCCAAAAACAAATCCCAAAGCTATGCTTTTGAACTTGGTACCAGAAATAACTCAAGAAATTTTAAATTTGGCGGGAAAGCCCGGCAATGCTGGCTCTGCGGTTA
>Ga0268262_10001091_pt1 | contig 34602 bp, 33 predicted proteins | sample TergutNc150P3_FD_190354 | JGI IMG/M metagenome (GOLD analysis project Ga0268262, IMG submission 190354) | Nasutitermes corniger P3 segment gut microbial community from laboratory colony in Florida, USA - Nc150 P3 (SPAdes) (version 2) | ecosystem: Host-associated > Arthropoda: Insects >...
TCTTGTTTGATTCGTCATAGGCCTTGAGAATGACGTTAAATTCAGTTTGTTCCTCCGCGGCGGCGGCTGGGGCGGCTCCCGCTCCGGCTATAGCTGCTACCGCTACCGGAGCAGCGGCGGAAACGCCGAATTTTTCTTCCATCATTTTTACCAGTTCTGAAACCTCCAAAACCGTCATGGAAGCGATTGCTTCTAAAATTTCTTCTTTTGTGGCTGCCATATTATCTTCTCCTTGTTGGAAATACGCGCTTCATACGAAGAGCGTTTATCTGACCACTGTTACAGGCGGCCAGGAAGCCGACAGGATCGGCAGCATCGGACTTTATTCCAAATAAAGCCCGGCGAAGCCTGAAGGCTTGTATACCTTTTTAAGCAGCGCCGCTTTTCTTGTCGGCGATGGCTTTTACCGTGCGCACCAGCCTGGCGGGGACATCGTTCAAAGCCGCCGCAAGGTTCCTCGCCGGTCCGTTCATAACTGACATGAGCATGGAAATAAGCTCCGGTTTGGAAGGAAGTTTGGAAAAAGCTTCCATCTGCCGGTTATCGTACAGATCCTTTCCCAATAACCCGCCTTTTATCGCCAATACCGGGGCCTCTTTGACAAAGTCTACCAGTATCTTGGCTACTTCGTTAGCGTCTTTGGGGGCTATCGCAATTGCCGTTGGGCCTATCAGGTAATCTCTTACTTTCTCCGGCGCGGAAAGCTGCTGGAAGGCGATCCTTGCAAAGTTGTTTTTAACAACCTTGAACTGGGCGCCCTTACCCCGAAGCAGCTTTCGCAAATTCGTGATTTGTTCCACCGTAAGGCCGCGGTAGTTGGTGAAAATAAAATCCTCTGAAGAAGAAAACACTTCTTTCAATTCGCCTATGGACGTTACCTTGATGTCTTGTAATTTCTTCGCAACTATTGCCATTCAAATTTCTCCTCTGGAGTTTGCGCAGCAAACTCCGAAAATAAAAACCCGAAGGGTTTTTATTCCTTGTCTCCCATTGCAACCCACACACCGGGCCCCATGGTGGAAGCCACCGATACCGTTCTGATGAAATCACCCTTAACGTCAATTGGACGTTTTCTCTTGACTTCGGAAATCACCGCCCTGACGTTCTCGGCTATTTTTTCGCCTTCCATTGATACTTTACCAACCGCAAGGTGCACTACCCCTGTCTTGTCCGCCCTGAATTCGGTCCTTCCCTTTCTAAGCTCCGCAAGGGCGCTTTTGAGATCAAAGGTTACAGTCCCCGTTTTTGGGTTGGGCATGAGTCCTTTGCGGCCCAGAACCATACCAAGCTTTCCTACGTCCTTCATCATGTCCGGGGTAGCAACGGCGACATCAAAGTCGGTCCAGCCGCCCTTCACTTTTTCAATCAGGTCATCCGCGCCGACAAAAGCCGCGCCGGCGTCCTGGGCTTCTTTTTCTTTTTCCGGCTTGCAGAAAACCAAAACCTTTTTTTCGCCCCGGAACTGGTGCGGTAAAATTACCGTGTCCCTGACAGACTGGCTTTTTTTCAGGTTTAACTTAACCGAAAGATCCACAGTTTCGTCAAACTTCGCTAATGCCATGGATTTAACCAGAACAAGAGCCTCGTTGAGCTCAAAAGAAGTGGCGGCATCGTACTTTTTCAGGCTTTCCCTGTATTTTTTTCCGTGCTTCATTTTTCCACCTCAATGCCCATCGACCTGGCTGTTCCGGCAATAATTTTCATCGCCCCTGCGACATCATTAGCCGAAAGATCCGCCATTTTAAGTTTGGCGATCTCCTCGCACTTTGCCTTTGGCAGCTTTCCAACCTTTACTTTGTGCGGTTCGGCAGAACCCTTCTCCAGCCCAACTGCCTTTTTAATAAGCACCGAAGCAGGCGGGGTTTTAAGGATGAAAGTGAAGGTCTTGTCCGCATAAATTGTGATGACCACCGGAATTATAAGCCCCTGTTCCATGCTTTTTGTCCTGTCGTTAAACTGAGTGACAAATTGCGGGGCGCTTACTCCGTGAGGTCCCAATGCAGGGCCAACAGGCGGGGCCGGCGTGGCCTTCCCTGCGGGACACTGCAGTTTGACAATGGCTGTTATCTTCTTCTTTGCCATCTATAACTCCTTTGTGGTGTACCTGACCACTCGGGTAAGGCTTGCGTCTGAGCACTTGTAAGTGGTCAGACTCCCACATTTAAAAGTAAAACCGTGTAGTTTTACAGTTTTTCAACCTGTAAAAGATCAACCTCGACAGGCGTGTTCCGGCCAAAAATGCCTACCATAACCCTGAGTTTGTTCTTTTCCTGATTCACATCCTCGATAGTTCCCGTAAAAGACTCGAAGGGGCCATCTATGATCTTTACCTGCTCCCCGGGAGAAAAAGACTGGCGCGCCCTCACAGGCCGCTCGCCTTTCATTTCGCCCGATTTTTGAAGTATGCCCCTGGCTTCGTCCCCAGAAAGCGGACTGGGCTTCTTATTTGCGGGCGTGCCGACAAAGCCTGTAACCCCATTTATTTTTTTGATCGTGGAGCAGGTGAGTTTCCATTGCTGTTCCTCGTTCGGTAAATCCATTTCGACAAGAATATAACCGGGAAGGAATTTTCGGGTCTGGGTACGCTTTTTACCATCACGGACTTCGACAACCTCTTCGGAAGGAACCTTTACATCCCGGACAACTTCTTTGTCCAGCTCCCCCGTCCCGGTCATCATTCGGATAGTCTTTTCAATTTTTTTCTCATACCCAGAATAAGTATGGAGAACATACCACCCAGTTGCCATTATATCCCTTCGATTAACATCGATTAACAATCAATTAGAATATCGCCCTCACCCCAATGAGCAGCAAAATATCCAAAAGGCCCAACACCGCAGCAATAATTACGGTAGAAATGATTACAACTTTAACAGAACTTATCGCATCTTCACGGCTTGGCCAAATAACTTTGCGAAGTTCAGCGTAAGATTCCTTAATAAACTGAATTAACTTCTTCATGTCATACTCGCTATGCAAACATTCCAGGCTTTCAAAAGCCTCTATTACAGCAACCTAGCTGACAGCACCTATGCTGCTATCAGGCGCAGTAGGCCTCGAACCCACGACCTGCGGTTTTGGAGACCGCCGCTCTACCAACTGAGCTATACGCCTATATTTTACTTTACCTTGGTCTCCTTGTGGACAGTATGCTTTCTGTCAAAAGGACAGTACTTTTTGAGTTCCAGTTTTTCCTGGGTGTTTCGTCGGTTCTTGCTGGTGGTATAATTCTTGCGCTTGCATTCACTGCATTGAAGCGCTATCAATTCTACCACTTGTTTCTTACTTGCCATATCTAACTCCTACGCCGCTGATTTGCCCTTTGTTTTGTCTCGGCAAAAGCCCTCGATCTGACGCGCGAAGCGCCGCTGACTTGCCTCTTGTTTTGCTCCAGCAAAAGCATAGCCCTCGATCAGAATCGAACTGATGACCTTATCCTTACCATGGATATGCTCTGCCAACTGAGCTACAAGGGCGCAATACTCCATACTATGATGTTCTGACAAAATAGCAATTATTATAACTTTAGTCAACTGCTTTATTCACAAATTCCGTTATAAATTTGGCGGTCTCGGCGGGTTTTTCCTGCTGGGGCAAGTGGCCCGCGCCTGAAACTATTCTGAGTTCTATATCATTGCGGAGGGTTTTAAAGGGCTCCGCGGTCGATAGGGGCATAATTCTGTCTTTCTCCCCCCATAAGAGGGCTATTTTCCCCTTAAATTGCCGGATTTTCCGGGCATATCCGGGGAAACCAGCCCCAAAAGCCCAGACCAGACTCCGCTGGGTGGCAAAAAAAGCCTGTTCCTGGCTGAAACTATTTACTCTGGCCATGACCCGTTCCCTTAAGAAGTCCTTGTCGGCTTCGGGCATACTGTCCAAATCCGCATAATACGTGTAAAGCGAAAGCCACGCCCCTTCCGGATTGGCTCTGTAGGCCCTGTACCATTTCCGGCTAAATAGGAGCTTCGCCAGGGCCAAAAGGCCGACTTTAGCGGGCCCACCAGGAATGCTCCCGTCAAGCAGGATTAGCCCTTTGACAAGCCCAGGTTTCTTAAAAGCCGCGGTTTCGGCAACCAAAGCTCCAAGTGAGTTCCCAACCAGAAAGACAGGATCTTCAGTCTTAATTTCAACCGCTTCAAGCAGGCGCAAAACCGCGGCAGCGTGGTTTTTCAGGCTGATCCACCCCGCGACAGAACGCCCAAAACCCGGCAGGTCAAGGGCCAAAACCCGGAATCCCTCCGAATTAAGCAGAGGGATAAGATGGCGCCAGGAATCCGCTTCATCACCCAGGCCGTGGATAAGCACGAGCACCGGCACTGGACCTCCATCAGGCGGGTCGCCATTAGGCTTAGCGTCATAGTAAAAGATGAACTGGGCGGATGAGATCAGGGTAAACGCCTTATCCGCCAGGGAAGGCCATGGTTTCATGGGAAAATCGCCATTGTATGGGGCTATGAAATATCGCATATTGATTATTCAATAATGAAATCCCACAGCGAATCAATAACCCCGCGCGGTCTTGCGGCTGCGGGGCTAATTGTGCTAGGGTTTCGCCATGAAAGTCGCAATTATTTTCGGTTCCCAATCGGATAAGCCGATTGTCAGGAAGGCCGCTGAGGTATTTAAGGAGATGGGTGTGGATTTCAGCGCCCATGTGCTTTCGGCCCACCGCGTACCGGAACTTCTTTCGGAGACTTTAAAGCGCCTTGAAGCTGAAGGAACCGAAGTGATAATTGCCGCGGCGGGACTTGCGGCACACTTGCCGGGGGTAATCGCAAGTCAAACCCTTATTCCGGTAATTGGCCTGCCGATCAATTCCGGCGGCCTTGGGGGACTGGACGCCCTTCTTTCGATTGTGCAGATGCCAAAACCTATTCCGGTCGCCGCCGTGGGGGTAGACAACGCCGCCAACGCGGCTCAACTTGCATGTCAGATTCTGGCCCTTAAATACCCGGAGTTGAGAGAAAAACTCGTATCGGCCAAGATAAAAATGAAGGCTGATTTTGAAAAGGAAAATAAAGAGGTTCAATTGTAAAGGTGAGCATTAAAAAACTTAAATAACATGAATTGTTTTGATGGTTTACCTTGACAACCGATAAACACATTCCGATAATAATATAAAATATGGTGAGGTTTTTACCATACTTAGTCTATTTGTTATCGTTTGGAGGCAATAAATGAAACGGATTCTTTTAGTAACCATTATGCTGCTTTTTGCTGGTATGATAGTGTTCGCTCAACAGGCAGGCGGGTCTTCACAGCCGTCATCAGCTCAAATCAAACAAAATGCGCAGCAATCGTTAACCCAGTCAAAAACGAATTCTTCCCAGTTTGAATCGACTTTGGATACCCTCAAGGCGCAAAACGTAAGCAACAGCGATGCTGCTACCTATAGAAGGCTAAAGGGCAGAATCGACCAGCTTGAAGCCCAGATCACTAAAGAGCAAGCTCAAATGCAAGCCAAACTTGATCAAGGTGTCAAGGTATCATCCAGCATAATTGATCAAATAGAACGACTGATCGAACAGCACAAAGCCGCATTGGCGGAATTGGAAAATTTCGTCTCGAAATAACGCCGGAAGTTTCGGCTGTAAAACCTTAATTTAGACGAATAAACACGACTAAGCTCGAAGCCGCCGTGCAGGGTCCTGCACGGCAGTTTCAGACAAGCCAGGATTTATTCGAATTAAAAGTAGAACCGTCTGACCGAAGGTCGGCGTTAGGCCAGAACCTGCGTAAATTAAACTTTTTCTTCACCAACAAGGGCAATAAACCCTGTCATCTCGAAAACGTCCCTGACCGGATCGCCCATGTTTCTTATGACAAGCTTTCGTTTGTTTAAATTCATCGTCTTGTAGGCATGAAGCAGAACATACAACCCGGAATTGGATATGCAGTCAAGATTCTTTAAATCAAGGGTAATGTCGAAAGTCCCATCCAAAAACGGCTTTATTTTTTGTTCTAGCCTGAGGGCAGAATTTATGTCAAATCTGCCCGAAAGAAACATCACTACGGAATCGAGGCTTTGCTTTTTTAAATGAATAGTCATTTGTCTTTCCTTTTTTGTAATATTCCTTAATAATAAATGATTCATCCTGTCAATGCAATATTCAAGGACTTGTGTTTTTCCGCTTAGAACATATATGCTTTCAACTGTTCATAATTACGACTTTAAGGAAGCTTTTTGATGGACTATAGAGAAGCAGGCGTTAATATTGAAGAAGGTTACCGGGCGGTGGAAAAATACCGGGAAATGGCGGCCTCTACCGCGACGGATGCGGTTTTAAACGGCATAGGCAGCTTCGCGGGAATGCTTTCTTTGAAGGGTTTTTCCGCGAAAATGGATGAGCCGGTTCTTGTATCCGGAACAGACGGCGTAGGAACCAAGCTCGACATCGCCTTTAAATTGAAAAAATACGACACTGTGGGCATTGACTGCGTGGCTATGTGCGTAAACGACATACTCTGCCACGGAGCGCGTCCGCTTTTTTTTCTGGACTACCTGGCCTGCGGGAAACTGGACGCGGATGTGGCGGCGGAACTTGTAAGGGGCGTTGCCGTAGGCTGCCGGGAAGCGGGCGCGGCCCTTTTGGGCGGCGAGACCGCCGAAATGCCGGGATTTTACGACGAGGGAAAGTACGACATAGCGGGCTTTGCTGTGGGCATCGTGGATCGCAAAAAAATCGTGGACGGCAAAAAAACCCGCGAAGGGGATGCGTTGTTGGGCATTGCCTCGTCGGGCGTTCATTCCAACGGTTTCAGCCTTGTTCGCAAGGCAATTCCCGATCTAAACGAAGACTTCGGCGGAATGCCCATTGGCCGCGCCCTTTTGGAGCCGACAAGGATCTACGTCAAGCCGGTTTTGGCTTTAATGGACAAAGTTGAAATCCGGGGCATGGCCAATATCACAGGCGGCGGCTTTTACGAAAATGTGCCAAGGATGTTTGGCAATCCGGCGCTGTCAGCGGCGATCCGCGATCCCTTAAAAGCGGGTTATAAGGGCGAATGGAAAATCCCGCCCATTTTTGAGCGTATTGCGTACGGCATAAAAAGCGCCGCTCTTCCATCAGGCTTAAGCGGAGCCGCGGCGCAAAAGGCGGGGGCGGAAATTCTCCGTTCCGATGATGAAACAAAAAAGCTAATGTTCAATACTTACAACATGGGTGTAAGCTTCGTTCTTGCCCTTGCGCCTGAGGATGTTCAAAAGGCAGCAGCTTTGCTGGAAGATATGGGTTTCCCCGCCTGGGAAATTGGCGTGGTGGAAAAATCTCCAAATTCTGTCGGGACGGTAAGATTTGTCTAATAATATTCTGGTTCTGGTCTCCGGCGGCGGCACTAATCTACAGGCCCTTATTGACGCGCAAAAGCGGGGAGAGATGGGAAACGGCGGCAATTCTGTCGGCAGGATAGCCGCCGTCATTTCCGACCGGAGCGGGGTTTATGCCCTGGAAAGGGCAAGGGCGGCGGGAATTCCGGCCTTTGTGGAAAAGCCTGATAGCGCTCTTTCCAAAAAGGAGAGGAGACTGGAACTTTCGGATCGAATCTTACGTTTCTGCCGTGAAAAGGGCATCGATCTTATTGTCTGCGCGGGTTTCCTTTCGATTCTGGCAGGGGATATAATCGAAGCCTACGCGGAAAGAATGATAAATCTTCACCCGGCGCTGCTCCCCAAGTTCGGCGGCCACGGGATGTACGGCGAGCGCGTCCACCGCGCGGTATTGGAAGCGGGAGAAAGCGAGTCAGGCTGTACCGTTCATTTGATGGACGCCGGAACCGACACAGGCCCCATAATCCTGCAAAGAAAGGTTCCTGTTCTTAGCGGCGACACCCCGGAAAGCCTTGCGGAAAGGATACATAAAGAGGAACATATCGCCATTGTAGAAGCGGTAAAAATTATGCTTAAGCGATTGGAGGCATTATGAAAAAACGCGCGCTTATCAGTGTATATGATAAAGACGGCATTTTGGATCTGGCGGCTTTTCTTACTCAATCCGGCTGGGAAATACTTTCGACCGGCGGCACTTCAAAATACTTGCAGGAAAATAAAATCCCCGTTACCGATCTTTCCTCCGTTACGGGTTTTCCCGAATGTCTTGACGGCAGGGTGAAAACCCTGCATCCGGCAGTACATGCAGGAATCCTTGCGCGGCGGGACGATGCTTCCCACATGGACACCCTAAAGAACCTGAGCATTGAAGCCATCGACCTTGTCTGCGTGAACCTCTATCCGTTTTTTGAAAAAGTTCAGGACGCAGGGCTTTCCCAGGATGAAACCATTGAGTTCATCGACATAGGCGGGCCTTCCATGATGCGTTCGGCGGCAAAAAATTTCCGCGATGTAATAGTACTGACCGACACCGCCGATTACGCCTGGGTAATGGAAGACCTTAAGGCAGGAGGAGTCAGTCCCGATGCAAGGAAGCATTTGGCCGGAAAAGTTTTTGTTCTCACTTCGGCGTATGACGCCGCAATTGCCAGGTATCTATTGGAGACGGACAAACAAAACGCCGAGTATCCTGCTTTTTGGCCGCTCTCCCTTAAAAAAGCTCAGAACCTGCGTTACGGCGAAAACAACCACCAGTCTGCGGCGCTTTACCTGACTGCCGACAAGCCTGGCGCTTTGGCGGGAATGCAGCAGCTCCACGGCAAGGAGCTGGGCTTTAACAACATCCGCGATCTTGATCTGGCATGGAAAGCGGCCTGTGCGTTCGGATTTTCCGCTGAAAGGATCGCGCCAATGGGCGAAGATGAAGTGAAGCGCCTGATACCTCAGGCAGTAAGTACCACCGGTAAAGTTTGCTGCGTTGCGGTAAAACACAGCACCCCCTGCGGCATAGCTCTGGGCAATACCGTCCTTGAAGCTTACGAAAAAACATTTGTCTGTGATCCCGTTTCTATATATGGCGGCATAGTGGCTTGCAATTCAACCATTGATGAAGTGACGGCATCGAAAATGAGCGAACTCTTTTTGGAAATTATAATTGCCCCGGATTTTGAAAGCGGCGCCCTGAAGGCTCTCAAAAGGAGAAAAAACCTGCGTATTATAAAAGCCGGATATGCCCCCAGGGACGCCAAAGAGTACGCCGCTGTTGACGGCGGCCTTCTGGTTCAGGAGACTGATAAACTGCTCCTTCAAAAATGGGAAGTGGTAACCCGCCTCTGGCCGTCTGCCGAAGACATTCCCGATCTCATTTTTGGCTTAAGGGCGGTAACTTTTGTAAGATCAAACGCCATACTGGTTGTTAAAGACCTCGCCGCGACAGGCATAAGCGGCGGGCAAGTGAACCGCATCTGGCCCACAACGCAGGCCCTTGAACGGAGCGCCGCCGCAATTGAGGCAGCCGCTGGAAAAGACGGCCCCCTGGCGGACGGCCTGTGCGCCAGAGTTCTCGCCTCGGACGCGTTCTTTCCCTTTGCGGACGGGGTCGAAGCCGCCGCCGCCGCCGGAATCAAAGCCATCATCCAGCCCGGTGGTTCTGTGAACGACAACCTTTCTATTGAAGCTTGCGACAGTTTGGGACTCGCAATGGTATTTACCGGGACAAGGCATTTTAAACATTAAAGGCAATGGCAAAACCATAAGTTGCGTGGTTGGCAACGTAGGTGTACTTTCGGTACGATCACGAAAAAGCTACCATTCTTTCGGTTGACCGTTTGGAGGAATAACATCTCTTTGTCGTCATTTCGCATCATATAGTCAGCAATATCGCCAAAATAAAGGCTCTCCCCAACCCATTTATCCCAAAGCCTCTTTTTCTCTTTTGCGATTTCTTCCTTTAGTTGGTCTTCCTCAATCTGTTCGGCTTTTTTTTCTACCGCCCACACAGTCTCAAAACCAGGTGGAGTGGCATCCTGCGGATGCCTTACTGTCTGTGTTGCTTCCATGCTCTATCTCCAAATTAAATATACCACTTTTCACGGCTTTTTGAAACCGCCTCATTCTATATTTTTCCCAAGAATATCCTCACGCAGAGCTCGCGGAGATCGCAGAGAATTATGTGTTATTACCAAATTTTGCGTTTCCCATATGTTTTTTCTTTTTTCATAATGAGAATAAGCAGGAAAGTGGAATTTGGTTTTCTCATTACTTATGGCACTACCTTCGGTTCTTCGCTGCGTCCGCGAACCGAAGGTTCGATGTGAGCTTAGTGCCTTTGTGCGAAATATTGAAAGTTAAGTTAACGCATATGGCGTGGTATCTTCCTTATATAGGGTAGGTTTAGGGCTGGTACGCTATGGTATTTTGGCGACTGTCACTTTCGGCGTTAGTCTCTGCATGCTTACAAAAAAAAGTTATTTTGATTTAGGAGAGCAACGTTTGATATTTTCTTCAAACGCTTCTCTTACTGTTTCAATTACGGTTTCAGTTATTGTTTTCTTTATTTCGAGCATTATATCTTGACGTAACTTTTCCAACTCTTTTGTAGGAGAATGGGACTCAACAAACAATTCGTACATTTCTATATTTAAAGCCTTTGCAATACGTTCTATAAGGTCAGTAGCGGGAAAATTACGACCCATTTCAAGCATTCCTATATAATTAGGGGTAACTTTGACCTTTTCAGCCAGTTGAGCCTGTGTAAAACCGCATTTTTTACGGTATTCCTTCAAATTTTTAATAAATATCATGCCTAATCGTTTCATCTTCTATCTACCAGGAAATAATTGCCGATTTTTGTTACTTGACAAACCGATTAATACTTAGTATTTTACGTGTTACTATCGGTATTTTGGTAGTATTTTATAGTTCTTTTGAGGTAATTTAGGGAAAAGTAGGCTTCTGTGAAAAGCAAAGCGAATCACGCATGGTGCCCTTTTGAACCGAAGGTAGACACCTTTTTAAGGAGTTTTTATATGAAAATCCAACTAAAACCATTCAGACTTGCTATTCTGGTTATGGCAATCTTTTTCGGTCTTCCATTTACAGCCTGCGGCCAGAAAGCAGACCCCGAAACCGATTTTGCGGCATTACCAGTTGAAGGCGGAAAAGGAGTGGCGATAACAAGATATTTAGGGAAAAAATGGGATGTTGTAATCCCTTCTAAAATACGCGGGCTACCAGTTACTCATATTGGGGAAGAAGCGTTTAAAAATAAAAGTCTTATCAACGTTACCATTCCTGACAGCGTTATTTACATTGGGGAAGAAGCGTTTAGCGAAAACCAACTTACAAAAGTTATCATTCCTAAAAGCGTTACTTACATCGGTGACTTTGCGTTTTGCAACAACCAATTAACCAGCATTACCATTCCTAACAGCGTTACTTATCTTTCAGGTTTTAACAAAAATCTACTAACAAGCATTACCATTCCTAACAGCGTTACCACGATTGGGGAAGGCGCGTTTGCCAGCAACCAACTGACAAGCGTTACCATTCCTAACGGAGTTACCGCGATTGGAGACTGGGCGTTTGTTAACAACCAACTGACAAGCGTTACCATACCTGACAGTGTTACTGTGATTAGAGAGTATGCGTTTCGAAACAACCAACTGACAAGCGTTACCATTCCTAATAACGTTACTTATCTTTCAGGTTTTACCGAAAACAAACTAACCAGCATTACCATCCCTAGTAGCGTTACTGAGATAGGTTATTGGGCGTTCCGGGACAACCAACTGACAAGCGTTACTATTCCTGACAAAGTTTCCAAAATTTATACCTATGCGTTTGCTGATAACCGACTGACAAACGTTACCTTTCCTAATAGCGTTACTGAGATAGGTAACTACGCGTTTGAAAACAACCAGCTAACAAGCATTACCTTACCCAATAGTGTTAAAATAATCGACGTGCAGGCGTTTGCCAAAAACCGACTGACAAGCGTTACGATAGGGGCAAATGTGGAGGGTGCGGATTTCTTTCATGAATTCGCATCTTCTTATTTTGGACCTTATTCTGATTCAGGCAAAGCCGCCGGAACTTACACCCGCCCCAATACGAGTAGCCCATGGACACTGACAGGCGCTAAAAGTTCCGGTACAGATACCGCTTCACAATCAGCACAGCAAGCTGAAAGGTTCATTGAAAGTGGAGACGAATACATTAACAAAGGTGACTACGATAAAGCCATTGCCGAGTTTAATGAGGCGATACGACTCAATCCGAACGATGCAAGGGCATATAACGACCGTGGTTCTGCATACACTTACAAAGACGACTATGACCGCGCCATTGCCGATTATACACAGGCGATACGGCTTGATACGAACTATGTAATTGCATATAAAAACCGTGGTTCTACATACATTGACAAAGGCGACTATGACCGCGCTATTGCCGATTTAACTGAGGCGATACGGCTTGATCCAAATTTTGCATCCGCATATAACCAACGTGGTTTTGCATACGATAACAAAGGCGACTATGACCACGCTATTGCCGATTATACACAGGGGATACGGATTGAACCGAACGATGCAACCGCATATAACAACCGTGGTTCTGCATACAATAACAAAGGCGACTATGATCGCGCTATCGCCGATTGTAACGAGGCGATACGGCTTGATCCAAACTTAGCAAACCCCTACAGGCACAGGGGCTATGCCTATATGATGAAGGGCAATTTTACTCAGGCGCGCGCGGATGTAAACAAGTCTTTACAGCTTAACCCCGATTATCAAAGAGCAAAAGACCTTGACGCTGAACTTAAGCAGAAAGGCTATTAAGCGGGACAAAACAGGCAGTAAGCCTGTTTCCGCGCAAATAATAGAAAAAGAGTGGTCACTTTTTGTATTATTTATTTCAGAGGTACAAAATGAATATAGATTTTGATAAAATTCTAATTGAAAAGGGGATCAAATTTCTACCATGGATAGGAGAGGATTATTTTGATTTTTCTCCGCGCATTCTAGTACTTGGGGAATCACATTACTTTGGAGAATCACATTGCTCAAACGTAGATGAATATAATAATGATGTCAATGCTACACGAGCTGTTGTAGATGATTATTGTCATGATGGTTTGATTAAATTAGCTTCAATGTTAACAAACAAAGCTATTGACAATGATTATATATTTGATTACATATGTTTCTACAACTTTTTCCAAAAATGTGTTGGACTTAAAGCGTCTGAAAAATCTTTCATTGATGAATCTTTAATAGAACTGTCTCAAAGAGCTTTTTTTAATGTTATTGAAATTCTTTCACCAGACCTAATAATTGCCTGGGGTGTATCTACATTATATGGGAAATGGTTACCACAAGATAATCGTGAAATTATTGACGAAAAAAACAAATTATTTAAGTATAAACAATATCCAAAAACAATTATTTGGAGTATGAACCATCCTTCAACACGAAAGTTTTATTTATATGAATGGGCGCATAAATTTAAAGATGATGTTTGTGGAAGATTAAATTTTACTTATCCAATAAAATGAATATTTTATGATTGTAGGCGCATAGTCACCATTTTTTCATAGGTCTTTAACCGTGACAATTCCTACGCTTCGATTGTTAGCCCTTCACGGGCCATTATAATTTCAAAGCCCTTGCCCTTGGCATCATTTTTGCATTGTTCTTCAATAGACTCAAGCTTCTTGTCATTATAGTTGGGATCGTGATGAAAAAAAACAAGTTTTTTTACTCCCGTCTGACTGGCGGCCAGCATAGCGGAGTCATATGAAGAATGACCCCAGCCCAAATGTTTTTCAAATTCGGCGGCGGAATACTGAGCGTCATGTATCAGGATGTCCGTGCCCCTGTAAAATTTCAATATTTTCTCGTTTTCTTCTTTGGCCGCCGACAGCCCATCCGTGGCTGCATCTTCATCGTAAGACGGATCATTCGGATCGGTAGGGAAGAGATTGCGGTAAGGTTCATGATCAAAGGCGGTAGCTATTGATTTTCCCTGATATTCAAAACGATAACCCAGGCACAGGATAGGATGGTTCAAATATTTGGTACTTACTTTAAGCCCGCCGCCCAAATCCATCGTTGTCTCCTTTAATTCCTCGTACTCAATCTTTGCGGACAATTCGCTTTGTCTGACCGGCCAGTATCTGTATGAAAGCTGATCTCCGATTATCGACGACAAAGCGTCGTCGTTGTATGAAACCGGCCCGCGGATCCTCAATTTTGTTCCGGGAACAAAAACAGGCGCAAACATGGGAAACCCCATTATATGATCCCAATGGGTGTGTGATATAAAAATATCCATATCCAGAGGGCCTTTTTTGAAATCGTTTGCCATCAGGAAATCGGCCAGGGGTTTTGCTCCGGTTCCCAAATCTATAACTATAAGCCTGTTATCAGCCCGTATTTCAAGACATGCGGTATTGCCGCCAAAAATAACGGTATCTCGTCCGGGGCAGGGGATAGAACCCCTGACACCCCAAAAACGTACAGAAAACATATACATTCTCCCGCTTTACATGTGGCTTATTTTAAGGAAAACTTCGGCTTTTTGAATTTCAATGTTCACTTTTTCCTCGATTTCGTCAAACACATCCTTGGAAACTTTCAACGCTTCCCAAATACAATTCGGAAGAGGGCTGGGATGCCGTTCGCCTGAAAATCCAATTACCGAAAGCGTGGCAAAACGGTTAGCGGCGGCAACACTGTAAAGAATGTCCTTATTATCTCCAGAATATTCTTCATAACTATGATGATACTTTATCGCATCCCCTATCGCGCCATCCAATTTCCAGGCGCTGGCTATCATTTCTCCTGCCTCACAATGGTTCATTCCAAAGGCGTTTTCTTCCGCAAGCGTAAGGGGTTTTCTTTCCCTGTCAGCGTTACTGACAGTGACCATGTACTGCTTTGAAAGCACGGCGTTCAAAGGTACCTTGCCAATATCATGCAAAAGGCCGGCAGTAAAATATTCTTCGGTCATTTTTGAGTCAATTTTGCGCTTTTTGGCTAAAAATTTGGCCGCAACCCCCACGCAAAGGGAATGTCGCCAAAAGCCTTCCATATCGAGGCCCATATAATTTTTTTGGGGAGTAAGCTGACCCATCACCGCCGTTGACAGGGCAAGGTTTTTTACAGTATTGATCCCCAGCATTATAATAGCCCTGGCCAGGCTGGTTACCGGCTGTCCAATCCCATAATAGGCGGAATTAATCAGTTTAAGCACCCTGCCCACCAATACAGGATCCAGTGAAATAACATGGTTCAAATCCGTCGGACTGGTCTGGGGATTATTGCATATCTCCAGTACCTTTGTAACCGAGGTGGGAAGACTGGGCATGTTTTTGATGTAATCTTTGATGTAATCTTTTAAGCTTTTTTCATTGCTAGCTTCCATTACTGTCTCCACGTTTTTCCCGGTTGTCTGACTCTTTATTAATTTTTGCAGCAAGGCCCACTGTCGATTCTTTGATTATAGTCAGGTTCTTTAAACTATCAATAACCGATTCCAGAGCCGGCTGAAGTTTGCCCTGGTTATAGGAATTTCGCTGTTTTTCAGGAAGCGCCCCTGTTAATCCATGAAGAGCGCCAAGAAGCTTAACCACGTTGGACAAATCAACCTGTTTATCTTCTTTGACTGGAACCGGCTCCTGGGGGACAAATTCCTGAGGTTCAAACTCTTGAGGTGCAGACTCTTGAGGAGCAAGTTCTTCCATAACTGGTTCTTCAGGGGCAAACTCTTGGGGAACAAGTTCCTCGGGAGTAAGGTCTTCCGCCATTTCCGCATCAAGAGGCTCTTCAAATAGAGGCTCCTCGCCCAATAAGGGTTCTTCAGATGAAGGCTCTTCAGTTTCGGGTTCAGAGAGGTTTTCGTCTGATATGTCATCCAGCAGATCTTCAAATGTTTCCTCTTCTTCCTCGAAAGGAACAGGAATAGGTTCAGGTTCTTTGGGTTTTAAGGGCGGATACGCCGGGTAATTGGGGAACTGCGGATAATTTGGCATTTTCGGCATTTGAGGAAATTGATTCCTGGGCATACGCGGCGGCGGCTGCTGCTGGCGCTCGGGAGGTCGCTCCGGATAAGGCGCCGGCGGTGTTTCAGGCCATGCAGGGGGAGCCTCGTTCTTGTAAGGAGGCGGATAACCCGCATTTTGGGGCTGCTGCTGCTGTTGGCGCTCCGGAGGCGGGAAATCATTGGACATTTTGTCGCTATAATCTTCCTGAGGTGCGGGAGGCTGTTTTGGTGTCTCCTTTGCAGGCGGCGGCTTGTTGTTAGGCTCTTCGTATGGTTTATTATCCGGCGCTTCGTAAGGATCTTCCGTGGAAGGCTCTACCAGGGCATCCAGGGGATCTTTGTATTTTGGCCGATCCTCTTCTTCATAAAAATCGTAGGACTCCGGTATTTCTCCCAAGGGTTCATTGCCCAGAATCAAATCCGCTTCATCTTCACCTGAGAAAAAATCGTCTCCCTCGGTAAACAGAGCCTCGGGTTCCTCATCAATTCCCTGAAGCATAGTGGTTCCCATTAGCAGGGATAAATCATCTTCCAAGTCATTTTCTGTTGAAGTTTCTTTCTCTTCCCCGCTCATTAGCTTTAAATTATGATCCCACAAATCTCTTACCGAAGATGAGTAAGCGTTAACCGCGCCTTCGTAAAGTTTAAGTGAATTGTTAAGATCGGTAAGATCTTCCGCTGTTGCCCGTTTACCCTGAAGGTTTACCAATGTATCCGCGGTACGAAGGGCTTTCTCTACAGAGCCGGCTTCTTTGTGAAGCTCCGCAACGGCAGTCAGGGCTTCCGTATCATTTGGGTCTGCTTTCGAAAGCTCTTCAAAAATCTGGATAGCATGGGCGCGGTTTCCCATTTCAGCAAACATTCTGCCTAAAAGCATCTTTGCTTCCCTGTTATTAGGCTTTTTAGCCAAATAAGAATGTATGCGTTCCTCGGCTTCCTTGTATTCCTTGCGATGGAAGTGGATATCCGCCAAATCAAGAAGAAATGAGTAATCGCCGGGATCCATTGACAGTATTTTTTCGAAACAGGCCTGGGCTTCCAAATCTTTTCCCATAACCCGCATAATTGCGCCTTTTGTCCTTAAAGCCTGAATATTCCCGTTTTCCAGCTTCAGCGCCTCTTCAGCCTGTCCAAGGGCTTCCGGATAACGCTCCAGTTTTAAGTAAAGAGAGGAAAGCCGGTTTCTTATTTTGGCGTTGTCAGGGGAAAGCTTGATTAATTTTTCCATCTCGACGACAGCATCCGCATAATCCCCTGATACTTCCAGAACATGCCCAAGATTTACCACTGCCATGGTGTAATTGGGATCCGTTTCAATGGCTATGCGGAAATTCTTGATAGCCTCCTGGGTTCTTCCCTGACCTGCAAGAACAAGACCCATATTGTTTCGGGCTTCTACATTTGAAGGATCCGCATGCAAAACCCGGTTAAAGGTGGAGATGGCCTTATCGTGGTGGCCCTGGGCAAAGAAAATCATTCCCAACCTGTTCATAGGCTCAAGCCAACCGGGTTTGCTGCGAATGGCTGCGTTATACTCATTTGCGGCGTCATCAAGGCGGTCGTTCGCTTCAAGCGCGATCCCGTAATTAAAATGCAGGGCAGGATTATTTTGATCCAGCGCAAGCCCCTTTGTGAACACCGAGAAAGCTTTGTCGTAATTTTTTAGCTGATCGTAAACAGTACCCAGGTTGTTGTAGGCCAAAACATAGTTGGGATCCAGCTCAATAACCCTGGAATAGGCGTTGGAAGCAGCCGTTAAATTGCCCATCTCCTTGTGAATGTTTCCGAGGTTGTAGTGGAATTCTACCTTTCCTGGATCAATTTCAATGGCTTTTTTAAGATAATCCAGAGCCAGTTGAAAATTGCCCCGTCTGCGGCAGATAACCGCGACGTTGTTAAGGGCTTCCATGTCTTTGGAATTTCTGGCCAATAGTGTTAGTAACTGATTTTCAGCATCTTCCAGTTTCCCCTCCCTTGCAAAAGTGTTGCCAAGAAGGATACAGGCCTCGCGGCTGTCGGGAACTTTGGCTATGTAACTTTTAAGCAGGCGTTCGGCGGCCTCGTAATCCCCTACGCGGAACGCGTTTTTTGCCCGTTCCAGAATATCATCTACGTTTACAGGACTCATTCCCCCATCCTCGCCGCTGTTTGAAGCAACGGCCTGGCCGCCACTTCTCGGGAAAATTCTCCGGGGTCAGGGACAAAACGATATTCTCCGTTTTCCGGCTTGTTGTAGGCCGCTACAGTAAAATAATAGAGAGTCCCGTTCTTTAGGCCATTAATAATAATCGAGGTTTTGTTTCCGGCATCAATCGGAGATTTTACTTCCAAATAATCACCGCTTGCAGTACCGTAATACACATAATAGCCTCCAACATCTCTCGAAGGGCTGGCCCTCCAGGTCAATTCCACCGCCCCGTCTCTTGCCACAGCGGCTACATATGCCGGAGGGGAAGGAGGTTCCGCGGCGTTGTAAATAAGCTTAAGCTCCGACAGGTAAGGAGAAGTTTCTCCGTCAGCGCCAGGGTAAAAATCCACCGCAAGCTGAACATACCTGCCCAGGAATTGCTGTAATTCCGTCCCCGGATCGATCGGAACCCAGGGGACTTCGTTCCAGCGATAGGGACTGTTGTTGAGACGGATAAAAAATTGCATTTCCGAGTGATCCGAAAAGTTAAAAGAACTGTTTCCCGTATATTCATTGCGTACTTTTCCGGAAGAGTTGGAAGTCCGGCCTCCGAAGGCCTCAATTTTAAGGACACGGCTGTCAGCGTAGCCCAAATCCAGCGTCCGTGTTTCCACCCGGCCGCTGCGGCCATAGCGGGTCAACGCCGCTTTTTCAAGGTAATTCCGGTGAATGCGGAATTCATCCATCAAGCCGGAGAAGCGGCCGCCAAGCACCAGGCGGCAGTCCTCGCCGATGATGGGAGTATAAACGTCGCCGCCTTCTCTGCCGGAAGAGGTGGTGTATTCCAGGGCTTCAAGTTTGCCGTCCACAAGGTATTCCAAAAGCCCAAGATCCGCGTCAAAGCGTATAAGGTGATGGCTCCAGGCGCGGTTAAGCAGCAGCGGCCCCAAAAGGGAGACAGGTTTACGCTCTTGTACACCGCTGGCAGAAAACCCGGGGGAGAAAAAAAAGTCGGAAAAAGTCCACTGGAGTCTGTTTCTTGTTACAACGCACTGAATACGCTGGTTGATATATCCGCCTTTACCTTCGGGCTTGGAAGAATGCCAGAACAAAATCTGTTCCCCGGTCTCAAGGCTTTGAGGATACAACCAAAATTCAATCGAAAAATCCCGTATATGGCTGCCGGGGGCAAAAAGCGCGTTCGTTCGGGGTTTTAATACCAAAGGCCCCTCGGATCCATTCGCGCCGGGCTTTCCGTTAAACAGCGCGGCGCCCTTTCCTACCCTGCTCCAGGGATCAGTGGTCGAGGCCAATTCTGCAGATACGAGGACATCGTAGTGGCCTTCGGAGTCCGCAAAACTTGTTGCTCGTCCCTCATCAAAAGAAAGATTAAGATCTGAAAAACGTATATCGGATATAAAAAGATTTTGAAAATTGACATTGCGGGTATCGGGCATTCCTCCGGCGAGGACAAGCACAGGATGGGGTCTGACATAAGAAACTTCGGTGATTCCCTGTTTCTTTTCAATTAGTTCCCAGGATGAGTTCGAACCGAGAGTTATAGTCTTTTCACCAATTCCGTAAACACTACCAGTTAAACAAAAAGCAAGGTATAATAATGCCAGGATAAAGGGCTTGTGTGTCATCTTTTATAGGTTCCCTTTATCTTATCGGTATATTTACCCATGGTACATGACAGATTTTCCGAAAATTATTCCCATCTCAAGGCTTTTGCCAGGGAAGCGCCCGTGGAACCGGGGGTTTATCTGTGGCGGGACGGCGAAAATCGCATTATTTACGTGGGAAAAGCCTTAAATCTTAAAAACAGGCTGAACTCTTACTTCTCTGGCTCTAAGGACGTTAAAACCGCGGCCCTGATCAGCCACAGCAAAACCATTGAGACCATAATTGTTTCCAACGAATACGAAGCGCTGCTTCTTGAAAATACCCTGATAAAGCAGCACAGCCCAAGGTACAACATCAACCTTAAAGACGGCAAAACCTACCCCGTTGTCCGAATCACCTCAGGAGACTTTTCCAGGGTTTTCCGTACCAGGCACATTGTGGAAGACGGGAGCCAGTATTTTGGCCCCTTTCCAAATGTCCAGGTTCTGGATGAGACTCTCGCGGTGATTGAAAAACTCTTTCCCCTGCGCAAATGCAGAACCATGAAAAAGCGCGAAAATCCCTGCATGTACTACCACATAAACCGCTGCCTTGCGCCCTGCTGCGGCAGGGTGGAAGAACCGGCGTATCAAGCCCAGGTCGAAAGGGTGCGAAAACTCCTGGCCGGAGAGACTTCCGCCCTGATAAGAGATTTAAGCGCCCAAATGCAGGCGGCGGCGGCGGACCTGAAATTTGAGGAAGCCGCCGGTTTCAGAAACGCGATTCGGGCGATTGAAAGCCTTTCGGAAAACAACTCCGTGGCCGATATGGACCCGGAAAGCCGCGATTACATTGCCTGGGCAGAGGAAGGGATCTTTACTACCTTTTCGGTTCTTTCCATGCGGGGCGGCCGCATGACGGGCAGGGAGCTTTTTAACTCCCGTTCCGCCGCGAAAGAAGACGAGTCCCTGGTTACCTTCCTCGCCGCTTACTATTCCCCTGACCGACCGCCCCCGCCCCGGATTTACCTGACAGGTTTATCTGTTCAAGTTGACGTTTTGGACAAATATTTCAGGGAACAGTTTGGTTATACCCCCGGCCTTGTCTGGCAGGAAGGGCTTGAAAAAAGGCACATCGCCGCCCTAAGTATGGCCCGGCAAAATGCCCAGGAAGAGCTTAAAAGGCGGCTAAGGGAACGGGGAGCCGGGCCCGCTTTGGACGAACTGAAGCGGGTTTTGGGACTTAAAGCCAGGCCGGAACGCATTGAAGGCTTTGACATTGCCCAGCTGGAAGGCAAACACCCTGTGGCTTCCCTGATCTCTTTTAAAAACGGCGTTCCCGACAGGAAAAACTACCGCTATTTTAAACTCAGAACCGTAGTGGGGATTGTCGATGACTTTGCATCCATTCGGGAAGCTGTCCAGCGCCGTTATGCCCGGCTTGTAAAGGAAGGCCAGGAGCTGCCCGACCTGGTGTTAATCGATGGCGGCATAGGGCAGGTAAACGCCGCGCGCGGCGTCATGGACGAACTGGGAATAGACTGCGATGTTATAGGACTTGCAAAGCGGGAAGAAGAAATCTGGCTTCCTCACGCCGCGGAGCCTGTCAGGCTTTCCCAAAGATCCGAAGCCCTGAAAGTTTTGCAGCACGTCCGGGACGAAACCCACCGTTTTGCCACCGGACTAAACCAGCGCCTGCGGTCTGGGGATCTTTACTTCCCGGTGCTGGAATCAATAGAGGGAATCGGCCCAAAACGCGCCGCCGCTATTATGAAGGCTTTTGGAAGCCTGGAAAAAATCGCCGCCGCCGATCCGCAAGAGATCGCAGAAAAATGCGGCGTTTCGGCAACAGCAGCGAGGGCCGCCAGGTCCTCGGCACGTCTTGCTATTGAAGAGCAGGAAGCAAAGAAAAAGAAGCTCGCCATCGGCAAGTTCAGGTCTTCTGACGGAGATTTCTCCGCTAGTGTCGCAGACTTGGCGGCGGAAGCGTTCGCGGCGGAGGAAACACCGGAGTATAAGCCCTAATAAGCCTTATCGAACGCAATATTACATGTTAAAACCAATTTCCAACAAGAACGCATTATTCATGGTAAATGATTTTCTAAAAATAAATTCACTTTGATACGCTGTTAAAATACTTAGCCGTTTTAAGAAACTATATTCAAACCCTAAATGTGTATACAGTCCGAACGGATTTTCTCCCCATTGTACAGTATTTATATAACCAACCGTTCCTATTCCCATGTTAAAATATTTAAATACCACCTGTTCAATAAATATTCCGGTTCTCAAATATGAATGTTTATCATTTGACAAAATATTGAAATGATCGATTTTAATTCCGTAACGCTGGAAAGCATTAGACATAAGCAATATTTTAAGTCCATAGGTATATGACAGCCCCTTCATGTCATCGGCGTTGCAATAGCCGACAGAACTGCCGGGACGAATTAATAATGTCTGCCCGTAAATGTTACCTGCAAGTAAAAAGAGTATAAAAATAAAAACGATACTAATTTTTTTCATTTTTCCTCCTTGTTATGACAATGCCTGTTTTGGACATTCAATTACACACCTCATACATTGGATACATTCAGTTCCATTTTTACGGCTAAATCTGTTATCAAGCATATTAACACCCATAGGGCATATTTTTTTGCATTTATTGCAGGAAATACATTTTTCTTGCTTTACTTTTCTTCGTAAAAAAGCAAAATAACTTGCCGGTTTTAAGAATACGGTGATTGGGCAAAAATATTTGCAAAAAGCCCTGTTGTCTTTAAACAAATACGCAAGCAAGATTCCGATAGAGTAATAAATTATATTTCCTGCAATAAAACTGATATACATGGTTTTTTCGATGTTTTCTCTGCAGCGGGTAAATATTATAAGGAAATATGTTAATGAAAACGCGAAAGTAACAATACGCAATAAGCCCAATTTTACGACAGGCTCTTTTTGCGGTATCTTATACGGGAGTAAATCAAGTATCATTGCCGTCCAGCACGCGTAACCGCACCAGCCTCTGCCAAAAATAAGGGGCCCTGCTATTTTTGCAACTAAATAATGTATTGCCGCCGCCTCAAATATGCCAATTGCTATATAATAAAAGAATCCTTCTATTTGCATATTCTCTCTGCAAATTATTCCCAAATATACCAGCATATACAAACCAATAAAAAACTGAATAATTATTCTTGCGTTTTTGTATTTTGCGATTAATAACCCGATTCCAAGAGAAACAAAAAGGCCGATATAGGTAAAATTAAAAAGATAAAATATCTTGTCAAGAATGAGCCATAACGCGACGGCTGTTGTTTCGAAAATTAAAAATATAATGATTGGTAATAAAAATTGTTTTATCCTTGTGAACATAAAACAATCCTCTATATACCCAAAAGCTTCACTCTTCCTATATTGACAATTAATTTTGCCGAATTTTCGTTTACAGGTGATTTCAGTTTGTTAAAGCCGCCCGGTGAGCCCTTAAGATTGTAATTTGTTTTACCGACAGGCTCGGAGGGTATTCCAAAAATGCCGGAGTTGAGTCTTTCATCGCCGTTTTTATCCTGAAAAACGGAAACTACATATTCGCCTTCGGGCAAATACAGGGAATACGTGAGGGCGGTATTGTCCGGCTGTAAGATAAACTGGGCAAAAGCCGTTTCGTTTTTATAATCATGTTCATTTGAGTATACCGCCGCGTATATCAAGCCGCCGTTAACGATTACCCCGTTAATCTCTATGGTTGTATAAATGTCGTTGGCAAACAAGCTTTCAACAAGTAAAAGCAAAACGCATACTAAAAGCAACTTCCTGGACATATCATGCCTCCATGCGGATATTATAGAAATTTGCTTTGAGAAAAAAACAGAAAGTTATGCAAGATGCATAGATTTGACGTTAAGATGCATCATCGGCCTGATTTTTTTGGTGTTTTTTGAGTAATTTGTTTAGTTCTTTCACGTCTTTTTTGATCTTGGTAACGGTAAATATCATGGCAAATATATAGATCACAACCGCCATTACGATAAGAAGCCATATCGGTATCGCGGAATACCAATCAAATATGAGACCAAAGATGACAAGAACGGCGATAATATAACTAATATCAATTAAATATTCCAGAATTAAATTGCGGATCTCAAATTTCATGCGTAAAAAAAGACCCAGAATAATAACGATATTTGCGGCGAAAATTTCAAAAATAGTGGGAACAAAGCTAATTTCAACATTAAATAATAAAGAGAATAACGCCAGTATTACCAAAGCCGCGCCGGTAACAAACATAATATAATTAATGATATTTTTTATTACTTTCATTTATCCATCTCCCGTAATATCTGTTTTATCCCTGAAATATATTTTCTTGTAATACATAAGTAAACTCCGTTAGATAATACCGCTTCCAGACGATTATTGTCTAATGGTCTGAATTTGTCCAGTTTGTTAATGTTTAAAATACAATATTTACTAATCTGCATAAAACCATAGTTCCTTAATTTTTCATATACCTGGTATAGGCGGCTTTTAACAAGATATTTTTCCTTTTCACAGCAAACGATAGTTTTGCCGTCAATACTTTCAATATAATAAATATCAGATACATTTACCAGTTTTACAATATCATCGGAACAGCACTCTATTTGTGTGTCAACCGATTTTATTAATGAGACGATTCTCTCAATGATTTTATTCTTTATAGGGTATTTAATTGATATTTCAATATCTTTCTGTAAATCATTCTGCTCAAGATTAATAATCATAGTGCATATTAATGCCGTCTAATGATTTTGTCAATTTTCTTTTTATGTTAAAAAATTAATTATATTTGATCCGGTGTGACCAATAAAAAATATAATACTTGTAAATATCGCAAAATAATTTTTTAACCACAGCGCAATAAAAAAATAATAAATTGGTACAACTGCCGATAAACCTATTACTATCAACCATGCGTTTGTAAAACCCAGAAAATAAAAAATCCAGCAAACATAATAAGTAAAAAGACAGATAACAGAAACAAGAAAAAATTTGCTGTTAAATTTTGGCCGAATAACCGATTTGTTTATAACAATTATTAATAAGCCTACTGTTAAAATACCGCCAAGTTTTTCTAATGCTCCAAAATATATATTTGCAGGTACATTATTTGCCAGAGGATTATTTACAAGGGGCAATAAGAACCAGGGTAAATAAGGTAGTTCCTGTAATGCGAAAGCAATAAAACCGTACATGGAGAATCCACCCTTATATTGCCTTAAATAATTATTCACTTGAATTGTAACCCCATTACCATTCCAACGGTATTTAAGGCGGGATTATTTTCGTAAGGTTTTCCATTTGATGAATGAAACCATTTTAATACCGTGTATGCTTTGTAATTATTTATCGGATATTCCATTCCCAAACCTATATTTGTTCCAATATTAACATAAGTTCCACTTTCCGGAAATTCTCTGGAATAAACAACCAAACTCATTCCGCAGCCTTCAATAAATATTCTGGAGTTTATTTTTATGATAGGTATAACATACAATCTGATGTTCCAATTTAATTCAAATCCAAATGTCATTCTTCCATTTTTAGGTCTTTCATTTCCAAAATTATCTTTTTGAATCTCATTTACCATATCATAAGCCAACAATCCGTTCAGTCCAATTCCAAAATCCAATAAATTATACTGGGGATTAATGTATATCAATCTCAATGCCGCGTCATATCCACATTGTAATAATCGAATATTATCATCAAAATATGAAGAATAATAACCCAAATGAATTCTATTATTAAAATTTTTTTGGAAATAACTAATTTCAGATGTTTCCTGAGAATAGATATTTATTATCATTAAACCAAATAACAGAATAAATATTGCTGTTCTTTTTAGCATAAGATATCCTTATACTATGTTTTCAGGCGTCACCGTAAAAGCGCCGCTTTTCAGCCCACAGGCCCAGGGCAGGATTGGGGACAAAGAAGAGCCGTTCCCCGTCGGGCATGGTGTTCCACCCCATTGGGAGCTTTTTCACATCATAGCGGGCAGCCGCCTCGTCCAGGCTGCCCCATTCGTAGCCCACGGACTCTATCTCAGTGCGGCTAACTCCCGGCCCAGGGCAATAACGGACGGTAAATCTTTCCTCGCTGGAACCGTGGATGAGGTGCGCCGCGACGCTCAGATTCTCGGCGATTTCTTTTTCTCTTTCCAGTTTCTGAAGTATCACTTTGCTGGGCCTGTAACCGAATTTGCGGATAAGCTTGTCTACGCCCATGTCCTCGCCGAAACGCTCAAGGCCCGGAGCGAGGATCAAAAGCTCCCCTCCGTCGGCCATAGCCATCCTTGTACGGTAAACGGCTTTGTTCCCAAGCCAGGTGGTGCGAAACTCTTCCGGTTCAAGGTATACAACCGCTTTTTTTATGGGCTCATTCAGGATGTCCACATTAACCTGCTGGGCAAGAGTTGCGGCCTTCGTAAAACATTCCCTGCCAAACCCGATATAGAGACCGCGTACCGCAAGGGAACCCCTTGGCTTGCCGGTACCGGCGGCTTCGCTGTCGCTCCTTGGGCCTACAACGGTAAGCGCAAACAGAATGGGTGGAAGCTGGTTTCCAAAGCGCTTGAAGCCTTCGTCAAAAAGCGCCCGCACCGGCGTGTCGATTCTGCCCATCATACGCTCCATGCCGTAGGAAGCTCCCATGAAGTGGCTTTTGTCTATGGCCTCCTTGCCGCCGGTTCCCACGAAAATATTTTTCGTATGGTTTGCCATGCCGATCACTTCGTGCGGAACCACCTGCCCAGGCGAGATTGCCATTGAGAATCCGCCATTTATAAGGAGTTTGTTTACCTGCACAGGCCAGTCGTATTTGATTTTTCCCTCGGTTGCCTTTTCCAGCCAGGTTTCCTCAATGCGGCCAAGGGTAACTACATCGTTCCGCCAGTCGTGAACAAGGAATTTGTTGCTTGGGACTCCGGGGAACATGCGGTCAATTTCCGCGGCGGTCATGGCCATGTGGGTTCCCAGAGCCGGGAGTATCGTCCCAAGCCTGCCGGAAAGCTCTCGGGCGGCGATGCCGGTTAGGTACCCCGCGCGGGAATGAAAGCGGGTAATATCAGGAGGAAGAATAATAACCGGAGCCGAATCATTAGTGTCTGCAATGGCCTTTGACAAGGCTTCAGAAAAAAGTACATCCAGTTCCTCGTCGGAAAGATCAAAGGCGGGGCTGCCGTGGGCAACATAAGTTTTTTCAGCCATAACTTTCATAATAATTTCCTTGAATAAATTCTGATTAATAATTATTATACTATAAACACTCTAAAACGTCAGGGGAAAAAATGAAAAACGCGGATATAGGCCTTATTGGTTTGGCGGTAATGGGGGAGAACCTTGTCCTCAATATGGAAAGCAAAGGCTTTCAGGTTGCGGTGTACAACCGGACAACGTCCAAAGTGGACGATTTTGTAAAGGGCCGCGGCGCTGGGAAAAAAATCACAGGCTGCTACAATATGGCGGAACTTGCCGCCGCTTTAAGCAGGCCCCGCAAAGTTATGATCATGGTGAAAGCCGGCCAGGCTGTGGACGACACGATTGAACAGCTCCTTGGGGTTCTTGAACAGGGAGACATTATCATAGACGGCGGCAATTCCAATTACCAGGATACGATGCGCCGCACCGCGTTTGTTGAATCCAAAGGGCTTCTGTATATCGGTACCGGAGTTTCAGGCGGAGAGGAAGGGGCGTTAATCGGCCCTTCTATCATGCCCGGCGGTTCTCCCGCGGCATGGCCTGTGGCAAAGCCCATTTTGCAGGCAATTTCCGCCAAAGTAAAGCAGGAAGGAGCGGGAGACGTTCCGTGCTGCGACTGGGTTGGCGAAAACGGCGCGGGCCACTTTGTAAAGATGGTTCACAACGGCATCGAATACGGCGATATGCAGCTCATCTGCGAGACCTACGATTTAATGAAAAATGTCCTTGGCCTTTCGGACGACGAGATGGGCAATGTGTTTGACGAGTGGAACAAGGGATCGCTTGGCAGTTATCTTGTAGAAATAACCAGAGACATACTCCGTTATAAAGACGAAGACGGTAAACCGCTGGTCGAGAAAATCCTGGACACAGCGGGCCAAAAGGGAACCGGCAAATGGACAGGCATAGCGGCTCTGGAATTCGGCGTACCCCTCACCCTGATTGGCGAGGCGGTTTTTGGCCGCTGCCTTTCCGCCGCCAAAGACGAGCGTGTTCGTGCGGCGAAGGTCTTTTCAAGCCCTAAGGCGGCGGCTCAGGCGGACAAAGCGGCCTTCATCAAAGATTTGGAGAAGGCCCTGTACGCATCCAAGTTAGTGTCCTATGCCCAGGGCTATCTTTTGATGCGTGAAGCCGCGGGCCAGTACAAATGGAACCTTAACTACGGCGGTATTGCCCTATTGTGGCGGGGCGGCTGTATTATCCGTTCAGTCTTTTTAGGCAAGATTAAAGAAGCTTTTGACAAAAAACCGGATCTGGAAAACCTTCTGCTTGATCCCTTCTTCGCGGGCGTTATTGAGGAAGCTCAGGCCCCGTGGCGCAGGGTTGTTACCGCGGCGGTGCAAAGCGGCGTCCCCGTCCCGGCTTTTTCCAGCGCGCTGGCCTACTTTGACGGCTATCGTAGCGAGCGCCTTCCGGCGAATCTGCTCCAGGCCCAGCGGGACTACTTCGGCGCGCACACCTACGAGCGAATTGATAAAAAGCGCGGCGAGTTTTTCCACACGAACTGGACCGGACATGGGGGGACAACGAGCGCTTCTACATACACCGTATAAATGCCGCCATGTCCGAGGACATCGGCGGGACGACGAGCGCTTCGACGTATACGGTGTAATTGGGCGTAATTTATTACCATTAACAAATTTTCTATAAAAAAAAGTAATTTTGAAAAATAATGAAGTTTTTTTGATTTCCACAACTGATGTGGTATAAAGTAAATTTTGTACAAGAAAGAGGAAAGGCGAAATGAAGATTAAGTTCAAACTGAGCATCATGATGGTCGCAATTGTAGCGATCGTAGCGGGTGGCATTGCCATAATTGAGTTAGTGAAGTCTAGCGACATAACTTTAAGGCTTGCCAAAGAGAAAACCCTGTATCTGGCGCGCCAGCGCGCCCAGTACTGGGATGGCCGCCTGAACGGCTATATAAGCACCTTACAAGCTTTGTCGAATATCTTTAACTTTTATGAAAGCATACCGGTGGAAGATCGGCGGCAGCAATTTGAAGATAACATTGAAGGTATGTTTGAGGACACGCCCGATTTTGTCCGACTGGGTACAATCTGGAAGCCTAACGCCATTGACGGGCAGGACGCCATTAACATAGGCCGCTCGGGTTCAACCCCCACAGGACAATTTGCTTTTACCATGTCACGGGATACCGGGCAGATAACAGAAGGCACCAGCCTCATTGTTCCGGAAGCAATGGCTATAATGGACGGTCCCAACGCCAAAGTAGTCTCGATGAGCGACCCGGCCCCAATGAAGAATTTGGGAAAAGATACTTTTGCCGTAACAATCTACGTCCCCATTATCAACAAACGTCTAAATCAAACAGTAGGAGTCGTAATCGGCCGGTTGGATATTGGCATGATACAACCAATGGTAGAGAAGACCATCAAAGATCTTGATGAAGTTACCAGCGCGGTTATTTATTCCGACAACGGGTTTATTTTGGCGAATTACCTGCCGGGGTTTATAGGAAAGCAAATCGACACGGAAACACAATACGGCTCTTATTTAAACAAAGTCAAAGAGACTATTAAAAACGCGCAAGAATGGGAGGGGTCAGCGTATGACCCCGAACTGAAAACAAACATGGTAATGGCAATAGCCAATATTCCCATAGGAGCTTCCCCGACAACATGGTCTATAATGATCGGTTCAACGGAAAATTACATCCTGAGAGATGTCAACGCTTTAAGAAATTTTGTCATTATTCTGGCGTCGATAGCCATTGTAGTGGCGGTGGTAATTATCTACCTTGTCCTGGGAAATACTACCGCCCCCATCGTCAAGGTAGCGGATACGCTTAAAGACATTTCCGAAGGCGAAGGCGATCTGACCAAGACCATTGAAGTCAATTCCGAAGACGAGGTAGGCGACCTTGCGCTGTACTTCAACAATACAATCGGAAAAATCAAAGACCTTGTGCTGGTCATTAAAAAGCAGGCCGGCGTGCTGGCTGGCATCGGCACTGAACTATCCAGCAATATGACCGAAACGGCCGCGGCGGTAAACGAAATTACCGCCAATATACAAAGTATCAAGAACCGCGTCATTGAGAACGCCAACGTCAAACAATCAAACGAGCCTATGGAACAGGTTATCGCCAACATCAATGAACTCAACGGAGTTGTGGAACACCAGAGCCGCAATGTTTCCCAGGCTTCGTCCGCCATTGAGGAAATGGTAGCAAACATAAATTCAGTAACCAACACGCTGGTAAACAACGCCTCAAATGTAAATTCTTTGAAAGAAGCCTCCGAAGCAGGACGGGAAGGTCTATCCGACGTTGCCCAGGATATTAAGAAAATCTCCGAAGAGTCCGAGGACCTGGAGGAGATTAACGGGCTTATGGAGAGCATAGCCAGCCAGACCAACCTTCTTTCGATGAATGCCGCGATTGAAGCGGCGCACGCCGGGGAAGTAGGAAAAGGCTTCGCGGTAGTCGCCGACGAAATCCGCAAACTGGCGGATAGTTCCAGCGAACAGTCCAAGACGATTGCCAAGGTACTGAAAAAAATAGCGAAATCAATTAATGAAATTACAGCCTCCACGGACAAGGTGCAGACCAGATTCGAGGCTATTGAATCGGGCGTAAAGACCGTTTCGCAGCAGGAAGAAAATATCCGCAACGCCATGGAGGAACAGGAACAGGGCAGCAGGCAGGTCTTGCAAAGCGTAGGCACTTTGAACGAACTTACCCAAAAGGTAAAGAGCGGTTCCGAGAAAATGCTGAGCGGCAGCCAGGGAGCGATGAATGAAAGCCAGACTTTTAACCGGAACCTTGAGATGATGTCGCAGGAAATAACAGGCGGCATGAACGAGATGGCCACTGGCGCGGATCAGATAAACATAGCGGTAAACCAAGTCAACGAGATGACCCAAAAGAACCGTGATGCCATTGACGATTTGTTAAAGGAGGTCTCGCGCTTCAAGGTGGAGTAATACTTACGATGAATTTGATTTTACCCATTCTTGAAAAATTTCCCAAATTCCAGTACAAGAATAAGTGGTATAAAGCAAATTTTGCACAAGAAAAAGGAAAGGCAAAATGAAGATTAAGTTCAAACTGAGTATAATGATGATCGCCATCGTGGTGGTCGTGGCAGGCGGCCTTGCCGTTATTCAGTTGCGGCAAGCCTCCGATATTAGTATGGATTTAAGTGTCCGGGGAATAAAGTATTTAGCCGAAGAGCAGGCGGTATACTGGAAAGGTCGGGAAGAAACCTACTTAAACAAGCTGGACGGGGTTGCGGACATAATGGGTGAATATGAGACCATATCCACGGCAGAGCGGCGGGATATGTATGACAATATGCTCCTGGCTACCTTGAATAATAATCCAAATTTCGTCAGCATATTTTCTGTTTGGAAACCTAACGCCATGGACGGCATGGACGCCCGTTATATAGGCCGTCCGGGGTCAAGTCGAACGGGGCAGTACGCAATGACCTATACCAGAGAAAACGGCAAGATTGAGGTAGCGGAAAACTCCATAATTGATGAAATTAATGCCTGGATGAACGGCCCCAACGCGCTCAAAGACAAGGTTGATCATCCCATACCTTATAGAGTGAACGGAAAAGATGTCTTTGTTATCAGAATAGGAGTTCCCATAACCAGAACCACTTCCGACGAAGTAGTCGGACACCTGGCTATTCTGTTGGACATCGCGGCGGCACAGGCAGCGGTAACAAAAACAATCAACGATTACATAGAAATATCCCAGATGTCTATTTACTCGGGCAACGGATTTATTATGGGGAACCTGCGTCCTGAGCGGGTAGGAAAGCTGCTGCCCGAAGTGGAAGCTTTATATGGCGCTTATCAGAATGACGCCAACCAGGCTGTTCTTAACGGCAAGCCATTTAGCTGCGCAAGCTATTCAAATTCGTTAAAGACAAACGTAAGAATTGAAATGCAGCCTTTCCAGATAGGCGATTCAGACAATACCTGGAGCGTAATGATTGCGTCAACGGAATCGTACATCATGAAAGAAGTCAACGATATGGCCAGGTCTACCATTTTCATTGCGGCAATAGCCCTGGTTGTTGCGGCGGTAATCATATTCATTACCCTGAGTACCACCACCAAGCCAATCGTTAAGGTATCCAAAACCCTCAAAGACATATCAGAGGGCGAAGGCGATTTGACACGAAGCATTGCTGTCAGTTCCAAAGATGAGATAGGCGACCTTGCGCTGTACTTCAACAAAACACTTGATAAAATCAAGGGCCTGGTAATTCTCATTAAGAAACAGGCCGGTGTGTTGTCAGGAATTGGCGCTGACCTGTCCAGCAACATGACCGAAACGGCGGCAACTGTGAACGAAATAACCGTCAATATACAGGGCATTAAAAACCGCGTCATAAACCAGAGCGCCAGCGTTACCGAAACCAACGCGACTATGGAGCAGGTTGTTGAAAACATCAAAAAAGTCAACGGTCATGTTGAAAACCAGGGACGCAATATTTCCCAGGCTTCATCCGCCATCGAGGAAATGGTAGCCAATATCAATTCAGTTACCAACACGCTGATCAGCAACGCCGCCAATGTAAAGACGCTGCAGGAAGCCTCCGGAGTAGGCCGTACAGGATTACAGGATGTGGCTCAGGATATTCAGGAAATATCCCGCGAATCCGAAGGTCTTTTGGAGATTAACGCGGTAATGGAAAACATCGCCAGCCAGACCAACCTGCTTTCGATGAACGCCGCGATAGAAGCGGCGCACGCGGGAGAAGCGGGCAAAGGCTTTGCCGTAGTCGCCGGTGAAATTCGCAAGCTGGCGGAAAGTTCCGGTACTCAATCCAAAACGATAGGCACGGTATTGAAAAAGATAGCGGAGTCAATCAAAAAGATTTCAAGCGCCACAGAGAACGTACTAACCAAATTCGAGGCGATTGATACAAGCGTAAAGACCGTGTCGCAGCAGGAAGAAAATATCCGCAACGCGATGGAGGAGCAAGGCGAGGGAAGTAAACAGCTCCTGCATAGCGCAGGGGATTTGAACGAATCAACCCAGCAGGTAAAGAGCGGTTCCGCGGAAATGCTTGAGGGCAGCAAGGAAGTTATGAATGAAAGCCATAATCTTGAAAAGATAACGCAGGAAATAACCAGCGGCATGAACGAGATGGCTTCAGGCGCGGATCAGATGAACGTGGCGGTAAACCATGTCAACGAGATAAGCGGCAAAAACCGCGAAGCCATTGACGTTTTGTTACGTGAAGTTTCACGGTTTAAGGTGGAGTAATGAAAACGCGGTTTGTCCCGCATAAAAATGGCATTATCGTCATTTTAGCTGTTTTGCCCCGGCATTTTCTACAGAAAGGTCTGAATTAACCCGATAATTATTTAAAATGCCGCTGAAGTTATTGCAAAAGTAAAGGAGTTATGATATGAGCCTGAAAGTCAGATTAACCACGATTATTCTGGTTATGGTCCTGGTATCAGTCGCGGTTTTATCCGTGTTCATCCTTATCCGGTCTGCGGTCTTGCAGGTCGACACAACCCACCAGTACGCCCAGACGCTGGCAGAACTCAACGCAAAGGAAATCCAGCGGCAAATGGAAGTCTTCACGGATTACGGAAACGTGCTCGTTCAGATATTCAACAGTTATGAAGATACGGAAATCAGCGGGCGGAGGAAGATGTATGACGATGTTATGTACAGCCTTATCTCAACAGTCGACTCTATTCTTGGTATCTGGACAGCATGGTTTCCAGGAACCATAGATGATCGGGATGCCGAGCTGGGGCAGTATCAAACATATTTCCATAGAAGGAGCGGTCCGGTAGTAAGAGAACCCGCAGGCTTTGCAGGCTGGCAGGATCAACTGGCGAGAGTAACTGCACAAGGGCTTACTTCTACAACAGGAAGAGAGCCTGCTTTTCAGGAACTTGCAGACGTCTTTTGGGTGGATATAGCCGGCAGGGGGAACGTCCCCATCGTTGCCGTTATTTATACTTTTACAAACAGTTCAGGTAAAATTGTAGGGCTGGTTGGAGTCAATTTTATCAGCACAGTTCAGGTAATAGTAGATAATTTGGTAAAAAAATTGTACGACGGCGCGGGTGTAGCCGCAATATACAGTGATAACGCCACGGCTATAGCTCATTGGGACAAGGAAAGAATCAAGCAAAATCTAAAAACCAACCCCAAGGAAAAAACGCTTTTTGGAGACGACATTAACCGCTTGGCCGACGCGATCTTAAATGGAAATACCGTCATATTGGATAAGTATTCCCAAGTCATGAAAACGGAAGTATACTATATTTTCCAGCCTATTATCGTTTCTGGCTTTGAAACAACTCCCTGGTCTCTGCAAATAGGAATCCCCGTATCGGAAATAAAGAAGCCGGTTGATGCATTGATATTATATGCCATAATATTCGCCGTCGCCTTTATGATAGTAGCGGCTGTTATTACTCTGCTGGTTGCCAACAGCATTGTTAAACCGATTATCGGCGTAACCACTACCTTACAAGACATATCCGAAGGTGAGGGCGATCTGACCAAGACCATTGAAGCCAATTCCGAAGACGAGGTAGGCGACCTTGCGCTGTACTTCAACAAAACAATCGGAAAAATCAAAGACCTTGTGCTGGTCATTAAAAAGCAAGCTGGCGTTTTATCTGAAATCGGCAATGAGCTGTCCAGCAACATGACCGAAACAGCGGCGGCAATTAACGAAATTACCGCCAATATACAGAGTATCAGGAGCCGCGCCATTGAGAACGCCAATGTTAAGC
>Ga0268262_10001092_pt1 | contig 34600 bp, 31 predicted proteins | sample TergutNc150P3_FD_190354 | JGI IMG/M metagenome (GOLD analysis project Ga0268262, IMG submission 190354) | Nasutitermes corniger P3 segment gut microbial community from laboratory colony in Florida, USA - Nc150 P3 (SPAdes) (version 2) | ecosystem: Host-associated > Arthropoda: Insects >...
GGAAATTGAAGAAGCCCAATTGGAGGGCATTGAATTTTTGGTATTGAATAATCCGTTAAGCGTATCCGAAAGCGGCGGAAAGGTGACAATGAAACTTACCAAAATGGAACTTGGCGAAAGCGACGCCTCCGGCAGAAGATCGCCGCGCCCGGTTGCCGGATCGGAGTACAATATTGAAGTTGACTATGTAATTTCCGCCATCGGGCAAACTCAGGATTTGTCTTTTATAAATAACGATTGTAATGTTTCAACTAACCGCGATTGTCTTGTCGTAGACAAGAATACAAGCATGACCGGTATTGACGGTGTGTTTGCCGCAGGAGACGGCGTAACGGGGCCCAAGACCGCCATCATGGCTATAGCCGGTGGTAAAAAGGCCGCTATGGCTATGTCTCAGTATATGTTAGGCGAAACTATTACCGTGGAACCTGAGCCTTATTATCATATTAAAGCAAAAGATTATAAAGATATTGATCCCGCTTCTTTTGTCAATGAAAAGGGAAGCAGCGTGGAAAAAATCGAAAAAGTGCAAATGCCCATGCTTACCAAAGAACAGCGCGATAATAATTTTAATGAAGTTGAATTGGGCTTTTCCGAAGAAGAGGCAAAAAAAGAAGCGTCAAGATGTCTTTCCTGCGGCTGCGCCGACGCCGACGAGTGCAAACTGCGCAAATATGCGGCAGTCTATGGCGCGGATCAGGACGCGTTAAGCGGAGAACAGACAAAGCACCCCATTGACGACAGCCATCGGTATATTGTAAGAGACAGAAACAAATGTATTCTCTGCGGCCGTTGCGTGCGTATTTGCATTGAATCGGGAAGCGGCGTATTTGGCTTTGTTGGGCGCGGCTTTGACACAACGGTAGAGCCGCCGTTCAGCCTGCCGTTAGGTGAAGATAAAAACTGCACGAACTGCGGCCTTTGCGTCTCCACCTGTCCCACTGGAGCGCTTACTCCGCGCAAAGACACAACGCTTCCCACGACAGCTTACACAGACAGCGAAGATGTTCGGCTAACAGCCATTAAAGATGCGGTGGCGCAGATAGGGAAATAAATCTCGCTATTCGTTCCGTCGGTAACTGCCGTTTTTTTGCGCCTGATAAGGAAAAATGCGAAGCATTTTTACGGGTAGTGAAAGTACCTTGTATGGCATATCCGTCAAGGTTCTCACGAAGAGCACAAAGTAACAAAAAACACAAAGCGAAGAAAATGAGTCCTTTTTCCCTTGCCACTTCCCCCACAAAATACTAAAATACCCCCAATGAATCAAAGAGTCGCCAACTTGCCTGTCTTTAAACCATTTCCCAATATAAATTCAAACTCTCTCTATAGAAGAAACTTGTCAATATTACCTAATAACCCATATTCATGGTACAAGTCTGTCCAAATAAAACATAGGAGGTGTTTTATGAAAAATGTTTTTAAATTTTTTGGAATTACTACACTTGTCGCTGTAATAATTTTCACAATGGCGGCTTGCAAAAAAAACAAAGAACAAGAATCCGCCACAAATCAATCGTCCACGCCATCCGTTACGGTTAAAGAACCGTCTTCAAATGATGAATCACTTTATGACGCTGACGATGAAGGTTTTTATCAGCAACAAGTGGGACCCCCACCTGATTTTGGATCATGGGAGCGCGTTGGTGATGGATGGCAGAGAACATTCAATTATGAAGAAATTTTAAAAGGCAATTTATGGGATTTTTCACAAAGTTGGAAAAATGGCAAGGATCAGAAAAAATGGCTCCACCAAGACGGAACATTCGAAGATGGTCAAACAGCCAGTGGCTTTACACGTCAAAATAATCCAAAACAGGCGTCAGGCGGAGATTTTTACATGTGGGGCGTAAATGCTTCGGAAGGAGGAGGTTTTGCCGTAGTACTGTTTCCTGTCGGTATTGACGTTATGGGCTATGAAGGGATTATTCCAACAGATAAAACAAAAGTCCGTTTGACAATTGGACAAGACCTTCCTTCCTCAAACGCAGATGTGTTTTATCTGGAATGGTAACGTAAAAGTGTCCGTCACCACTTTTTAGGCATACATCTTGCCCTACTTTGTAAAAACGTAATTTACATATAATGATTTTTTGTAAAAATGCATTTAAAAAATATTTGCAATTTTCCCCAAAAAATGCTACAATTTTCCTACAATAATTTGTTGGAGTAGCAAAAATGAAAACACTGTTTGGAAAATTGCTAATTTCATTCGGTTTCATCATCCTTATGATGATTTCTTCGGTACTGGCTAGTTTTTATCTGGTATATTCAAGCAGCTATGAAAAACAGATAATAGCGGAAAATTCAGAGCAGACGCTGTATGTGGCGCGATCCCTGCAATCATTCATCAACTCCGCTTACAAATCAATAGAAGACCTTGCCTTTAACAGCGACGTAATTTCTATGAATACACAGCGGCAGGCCCCCGCCCTCGTAAGCACCGCGCAAAGAAACGATTATTTTGAACTCCTCTACGCTCAGGGCATGGACGGTATGCAAACAGGACGATCATCGGGCAACCTCGGCAACCGGAAAGAACGCTGGTGGTTTATTCAAATGGAAAAAATAAAAAAACCGTTTGTTTCGGAATCCTATTATTCGGTAGGAACCAATATGCCCGTCACCTCAATTTTTTATCCCATAATGAATGAGGAGCAAATGATAGGCATCATGGCGGGCGATATCAAACTTTCCGCTCTTCATGATATGGTCGTTGAAATGGCGGTTGAAGGTTCTTATTCATTTATACTGGACGGCAAAGGCGTAGTCGTAGCGCACCCGGACAGCATCTATCAGGAGGAAATGTACAATTACGCAAAATTAACCAGGACCATAACCGTAAAAGACAAGGACGGGAAGCCCGTACAAAACGCTCAAGGTAACGTAACCGAAGAAAAGCCATTGGTTATTTCGGATGCCTACAAGGCCGCCATAGAGGACATGATGAAAGGTAATAAAGGCTCCGTGAAATTCGATGAAGAGGGAAAAACCATCTACTTGAATTACCAGCCGGTTCAAATGAACGGTTCATCCGATCCTTGGTATGTGCTTTCAATCAGGGACAGAGACATAGCCATGAAGACAAGAAACACGGTAATAATGGCGATTCTGGCAAGTTCCGTAGTCATTATTTTAATAGCCCTGTTGATAGTATCTTTCATTGCAAAGACAATCATTTCGCCCATAAAAGAGATACACCTGTTCCTGGAAAAGGTAAAGGACGGGGATTTAAGCAAAAAAGTAACCGTAAAGACCCGCGATGAAATAGGAAATTTGGCGGATTACCTCAACCTTACAGTAGAAAACATAAAAAACCTCATAGGGGTTATAAAATACAAAATTAACGCGCTAACCAATACCGGCCATGAGCTTTCCGCAAATATGGAAAAAACTTCCAATTCGGTAGACAGGATTTCTGAAAACTTTGATGGCATGAAGAGCAAAATGGGCAAGCAGGAAGAAAAAGCCGCCGAAGCGGATAAAGCGGTTAAAAAGATAAAAGACAACATTGACAACCTGAACAAGCTGATAGAGGAACAGACCGGCGGCATTAATTCCTCGTCTTCCGCGGTTGAGGAAATGACAGCAAACATTCATTCGGTAACCAACACTCTGATAGAAAACAGCAAAAGAGTTAACGAATTGACCGAAGCGTCCGAAAACGGAAAAATCGGAGTTCAAACGGTGGCGCAGAAGATAGCGGAAATCGCCAAAGATTCCGAGGGGCTTTTGCAAATAAACTCGGTCATGAACAGCATTGCCGCCCAGACAAATTTGCTTTCGATGAACGCCGCGATTGAAGCGGCACACGCCGGAGAAGTCGGGAAAGGGTTTGCCGTTGTCGCCGATGAGATACGAAAACTTGCCGAATCGTCAAGTAACCAGTCAAAGACAACCGCGACGATGTTGAAAAAGATAAAAGCGTCCATAGACAGCATTACGGTTTCTTCCAACGAGGTTATTTCCCGCTTTGAGGTTATTGATACAAGAGTAAAAACAGTATCAACGCATGAACAGAACATCCGTAACGCGATGGAAGAACAGGAAGTGGGAGGAAAGCAAATACTGGACTCCATAAACCGTCTTAAAGAAATAAGCGTATCGGTGAAGGCAGGCGCGCAGGAAATGATATCGTCAGGCGATCATTTGAATCAGCAGACTTCTGATTTCATAGAAATCAGCAATGAATCGATGAGCGGTATGAACGACATAGTGAATGGTGCAATGCAAGAGATAAAAGGCGCGGTAACCGTTGTAGATGAAATGAGCGCCGAAAACAACCGGAATTTCGAGGACCTTAAAACGGAAGCGGCAAAATTCAAAGTAGAAACGGGCAACGAGAAGAAAAAGGTCATTGTGGTTGATGATGAGGAAACCATTCTTACCCTGACAAAGAGTATGCTGGAAAATGAGTATGACGTTACCACGGTCAGTTCGGGCAAGGCGGCTTTGGAACTGTTCTTCCAGGGGTATAATCCCAATTTGGTTTTATTGGACTTAACTATGCCTGAAATGGGCGGCTGGGATACTTTTATCAGGATACGCGACATCAGCAAGTTACACCAAACCCCGATAGCGATTTACACGACATCAAATGACCCGAAAGACAAGGCCCACGCGCAGGAAATGGGCGCGGTTGACTTTATAAATAAACCTGTTAAAAAATCCGAATTGCTGGCTGTGGTGAGCAAATTGACAAAGTGATTTTTTGGAGTAACAAAGAGTTATTTCAGGCAATTTAGATAATGTTGCTCAACGCCTAATCTTTAATGAAAACGTCACACTTTTCTGCAGCGATTACATCCCAGCACATGAACGTGGTTTTTAGTGAACGGGCGTTCAAACATACGCGCCACAAGAAAGTCCTCGACAGTTAGTTTAGTTTTACATATCGGACAACGCCGAGGCACTTTGTTATTAAGACAGCTAAAACAGCCTTTAATATACATAATGCGGTCTATACTTTTTTCATTTGCCGGTGGAAAAACTACAGTTTTTAACAAATCGCCTTTTAACATAAGCATGGAACAAACAGGGCAAACTTTGGCATTGCCGGGTGTTCCCTTGAATTCTTTCTTTTTACTCCAGGGAAGACTCGGATAAAACGGAGAAAGTTTACCAAAAAACAAATTATAACCGAACCAGAGGAGAACAATGCCGCAGATTACCATTAAAAAAACATGCATGGGTTACAGTATTATAGCTTAGGATGTATCAGGATGTAAAGTTCCGGAGCGGGTTACCCGGGAGGATAAAGCGGTTGTCTTGTTGTAAAAATTTTAATGTTGGTATAATTTAATTAATGTAATTAATCCTACAAAGATAAATCATCTTCGGTGGTACTGAAATCCCTAAGAAAAATATCAATAGAAGATTTATGTTCTTCATATATATTTTTATTTTCCATTAGTTTTTCTACTTTTTGTCTTACTTTATCAAGAGCATAAAACGCCTTTAAACTATTATAATGAAAATTCTTTTTGGATTCCGTAACATATTCAAATCTATCAAAAAACCTGATAAACATTTCATCGTCGATAAATAACTCCTGTAAATATTGATTATACTCATCAGAATCAATGCCCCAGCCGCGCCAAAGATTTAAAATTGAAATAATATAATCTTCATCCTGTAAACGATGTTTATTTAAACATAATTTTTTGATACAAATACATTTTAAATCCTCCAAATGGATATCTGAAACGATTTCCGGATTTTTCGGATTGGCTTTAAGTTCATTTTCAATTTGATTTAATAAGTATGTTGGACCATATAGTGAATTAGTTTCATTTACGGCATCCGATAATAATTGATAATTTTTTTCAAGATTATCGTTTCTTTTTAATAACCTGTATATTACGGCAATTGTCATATAATCCTGCCGATCAAAAATAATGAAATCTGTACTTACCGATAAATTGACAAAACTATCAAGTAACGCAAGGGTTATATTATAAAAATTCTCATTTGCAAAATATTCATCCTTGGAAGAAAAATCAAACATCTTCGTTAAAAAGTTCATGATTCGTCCGTTTTTTGTATATGTATCAATGAGTTCGTTAAATGAAGCATAATTATTTGATGCAATAACAGCCTGTTCAAGTTCATAGATACTTACTTCTTTTTCGTCGCCGCCAGGAATAAAATTAAAATAAGAGTCAAATATCGTACTTGAACAAATTCTTAATTCGTGAACCCACTCCAAAGAACTGGAGCTAAAATTAATTCCGCTTTCAAGTACTATACTTTTTATTTGCGGAAAAAGTTCGTAAATCAAATCCTGTAAATGCGTTCTGTTTTTATCACTCGCGAAATTAAGAAAACTTTCCTGTATGTGTTTTTTTCGTTCTTCACGATATGATTTATCATCTCCAAACGGCGATTTAAGGTCTGTAAAAAGACTTTTGTTCTTGGAAAGATAATTATAATAGTCAGGTTCAAAAACACGCAATACTTCAATGGCAGCCATATCAATGGGGTTTATTTCAATTGTTTTATCTTGTATTAACTGCAAAATGTTGAATTTCAGGCTATTCATATATCTTTTTACATCTCGTATATTTCTAAAAAAATACTTAAAACCGGAATGAAATATTGATGAATAATACGTAGTATCCTCGAAAAATTTGTACACGGTATCAGACAATGAAATAAATAGTTCGTTCATCTCATTAAACAAATAATCGTGAACTTTCTTGTCCGGAGTAGAAGGTAAAATAAAATGTACCTGCACTATTTTTTCCAAATAATCACGGCCCGATACATTTTCCTGGACATTGAGATTTTTTTCTATTATGTTTCTATCAAATGCCAATAAATATATCGTATTGGGGAAATCGGCATTTGTTCTGATTATTCTGAATATTTGTCTTATTTCCTGATTTGTTACCCTGTCAATATCATCAATGACGATAAGTAATTTTTTCTTTGTTTTTTGTAATAAATTTGTAATTTCTTCTTTTAGCTGATTTATGGATTTTTCATTGTATTTTGATCTAATATGCAAGAATGATAAAATCCGCGGAATAATCGGGGATAAAATAACAAATAGGAAGAAAACAATACCTGCACAATATAAAATATTTACAACTAATTCAGGAATATTAGAAATAAACTGACTAATTTGCGTTGATGTTATCCCCAGCAGAACGAGAATTGAAAGAAGAAAATTAGAAGCGGTTTTAAATTGTTCTTTTCGCGGGGTAAGAGCAAGTAATTCCGAGTAATATTCCAATTTTTTTACTAAATTTTTATTTTGCTTTTTTCCAATGACTGCTGTTAATTCACCAATAAAACCGTCAAGTAAGTTATCTGTTTCCGAATATATCCACGGGTTAAACCGTACAACATCTATACTTTTATTATCTTTTTTAACTTCGTTTATCGCCAGATTTATCAGCGATGTCTTGCCGCTGCCCCATTCTCCGTCTAATGCAATCACTAAAGACTTATCTTCGTTCCATCCGGTTAAGGCCCGCGCAATATTTTTCGCATACTTTTTCCTGCCTAATATATCTTCATCAAGAGTGGTTATTGGATTTTCTGATATAAACAACTTATTTTCACTCATAAATTCTTACAGACGGACAAAGATTATAAAGGTATGCCATAGGCTGTTATCGGGCAGGCACAACATAAGGAATTATTTCCGTGGAGGTGAGGGGAATTGAACCCCTGACCTCTTGAATGCCATTCAAACGCTCTAGCCAACTGAGCTACACCCCCGGAAGTTTCTTTACTGTATATAAATAATGTAGATGTGTCAAGTAGTCTTTTTGGTTAAATTCTAATTTTGAGACATTATAGTATTGGAAGTTCTTTCACAGGCATATTTTTATCGGATAGTTCTGATCTTTGGTTTTCCTTGAAAATTATAACTGAAATATAGAATGAAACAGCATATAATTACGATTGCTTTTGTCTTTTTTTTTTGTTATGCTTTTTATATGGATTTTAAAATTCTTCCTCCCACGGATGACTGGATTTTTAAGCTTCTCTTTGGCGATGAACGCAATAAAAGCATGCTCATCGACCTGCTTAAAGCCTTTGTTGAACTGCCGCAGGAAGAATACGAGTTGAGTTTCCTTGACACTTCCCTTAAGCCGGAAAACGAGGATGACAAACTTGGCATATTGGACGTGAAGGTCAAAACAAAAACCGGAAAAGTGATTGACATTGAGATTCAGGTGAATCCTGAAAGAAACATAGGTCAGAGGCTTTCTTTCTACAAATCAAAACTCATAGTGGAACAAATAGGCAAGGGCGAACTGTACCATGTCATTCAAAAAGTAATATGTATTTGTATAACCAATTATGAATTGTTTCCGGAAGCAAACGAATACGTAAACATTTTCAGGTTTACAAATAAAAAGAACGGACTTATTTTTGAAGTAATACCTGAAGAAATATATACTCTGGAATTACCGAAGGTTCCCGCATTAAGCGACGGGAGCGCAGGCTGGGAATGGTTGCAATTTCTGCGTGCTAAGCGGAAGGAGGAATTTGAGATGGTAGCTGTAAAGAATCCCGAGATACGGAAAGCGGTAGACACCCTGTACCAATTAAGCTCTGACGAGCAAATACAGGCAGAACACGAACGGCGGCTAAAAGCCTGGCGGGATCGCGCCTCCCAAATTGAAGGCTCCTTTCTTGATGGCAAACAAGAAGGTAAAAGGGAAGGTAAAAGGGAAGGTATACAGGAAGGTAAAAAGGAAGGTAAAAGGGATACTGCCATTGAAATTGCCCGAAAAATGAAAACTGATAATGTGTCTATGAATCAAATAATCAAGTACACTGGTTTGACTGAAGAGCAAATAAAGAGTTTATAGAAGCAATGGAAACCCAAGACCAATTAATCGCCGATGAGAAAGCGCAGCAAGATCGTTGGCAAAAAGCCAGGTTGGATCGCTTGTCCCAACTTGAAGGAGCCTTTCTTGATGGCAAACAGGAAGGTAAAAGGGATACCATCATTGAAACTGCCCGAAAGATGAAGGCAATTAATCTATCTGTAGATCAAATAGTTGAATGTACCGGTCTTACTGAAGAGCAAATAAAGAGTTTATAAATAATTCTGTGAATATTTATAAACCGGTAATTATAAATTAAAAATTCTTTTTATCTCTTGTCTTAAATAATTGTATTATGTCCTTGATCATTTTACGATCATCTTTATTTAATAGTTTAAAATCCTGAATTAATTCTTTAATTTCCGGACCATGAGATACTCTGACAGGAGTTGTTTCTTCGCCGGTTACAAGGTACTCTACCGTAACTCCAAGCGCCTGGGCTATTTTGACCGCAACATCAACGGATGGTATAATCTCGCGGACATTAAGATAATTATCAATTGTATGTTTACTTGTCCCGGTTAATGCCGCAAGTTCTTTAACCAACATAATATGATAGACATTATGTGTTACATCAAAGACGACTTCAATGACCGCTCAGACCATTTTAACATCGCGGAAGAAAGACATCTTATAGTGAATGGAGAAATTGAGAAAGAAATCAATGAATTAAAAATTATTTACAAGGAATCTAGGCTATACCAAGAGGAGTATTATTATGAAGAAAATGGCAATTCTGTTGATTAATTACAAAAATATTTCCTAATCTCCGCTGCCAGGTAAAAAGACCCCGTCCCAAGCACCGGCACTCCTTCACCTCTTCGCGCCTCTGCGCCTTTGCGAGAGTCCTTTGCAAATAAAATAGCCTGCCTAACCGCTTCCTGAGTATCTTCTACAAGCGTTGCCTTCTCCTGCTCCGCTATCTCCGCAAAGGTTTCGTAAACTTTGGCAGGATCGCTTGCTTTAAAAGTTCCGGGAGTGGTGATAAATATTTTCGCAAAGCGCGGACACGCTATTTTCGCCATTGCCGCAGTATTTTTGTCCGCGGCGCAGCCAAAGAGAAGAACGCCGCCTTCGCCATAGAGTAAACAAAAAGTTTCTATGCACAATGCAAGGCTTTCCGGAGTATGGGCGCCGTCAATGATGAAAGGCGGCGTGTCGGCTCCCGTCATTTTTTCAAAACGCGCGGGGATTTTTAATTTTTTAAGACCGCCGCGAATAGCGTCTTCCCCAATCTGCGGAAAGGCAATTTTAAGCGCGGCAATGGCGAGAGACGTATTTTCAGCTTGCACTTTTCCCGGTATTGGTATGGAGAGTGATAATGGCGTATGAAAAAAAGAATTAGTCGTCGTATTTTTATCGGTGTTAAAAGAAAGCGTAAAATCAGTGCCTTGCGTAGTTATATTTACGCCGGAAAGTTCAGCGATTTGCGGAAAATAAATTAACGGGCTGTTTTTCTCCCGCGATTTTTCTTTGAATACATTTAACGCTTCATCGCATTGTTTTGCCAAAACCAAAGGTTTGCCTTTTTTTATAATTCCCGCTTTTTCCGTGGCAACCGCTTCTATTGTACTGCCTAAAAAATTTGTGTGCTCCAATTCGATTAATGTTATCACGCTGACTAACGGGTCAAGTACGTTGGTTGAATCAAGACGCCCGCCCATTCCTGTCTCAACTACCATCACGTCACATTTGGTTTTTCTTGCGCAGAGGAAAAATAGGAGCGTTAAAAGTTCCCAAAATGTAGGCTCACATCCGTCATCAGACGTTGGAGAAAAGAGCGATGCCGCTTTTGACTGCGTTTTTACAAGGGCGGGAAGACGTTCTTCCGTGATGTTTTTCAGTTCGTCGCCCGCAGAGCAGTATATGTCATCGTTAAAATATAAATCGCCAAGGCAGATGCGTTCTCTGATGTCGGTTACATGGGGCGACATGTAGCGCGCCACGCGGAAACCGGCGGCAGTTAACATGGCGGATAACATGCTTGTTACCGAACCTTTGCCCTTTGAGCCCGCGATGTGAATGGAAGGAGCGCATCGTTCAGGATGATCCGCCAATTCCGCTAAGACTTCCATCCTCTCTATTCTGAAACTTTTCGGTTTTTGTCCCCTCTCAAGATTGATAAACCCCGATAACCAATTAAAAACATCTTCAGACAACTTAAAATATTTTTCCATTTAAAATCTCAAATATTTCTATTACAACCCACGCTAATCATCACGAACAACGATAAGATATCAAACAATATGTTCGTGTTGTTCGTGAAATATCTCTTCGCTCCTTCGTGTGCGCGGTTAGTATTCAATCTAAGTTAAATCGTATGTTTTGCCGTATTTTACTATATCGACTTTCGGGAAACCGTTCTCCTCAAGATATTTCTTCAGGAAGGCCTGCGCTTTTTTTTCGCCGTGAACAAGTAATATTCCTTTAAGGCAGGATGTATCCACCGCTTTAAGCCATTCCAGTATTTCAAAATAATCGGCGTGGGCGCTGAAAGCGTTTATTTCCTCTACCTGCGCTTTTAATTTGTACCAGTCGCCGAGGATTTTTACTTCGCCTTCGCGGTTGCGAATGCGCCGCCCCAGGGTGTTTTCCGCCATGTAACCGACCGTCAAAATAGTAGTGTTCGGATCCTGTATGTTTTGTATAAGATGATGCTGGATGCGTCCGGCTTCACACATTCCGTCGGCTGAAATTATGATAAACGGCCCTTTATAATCATTTAACGCTTTTGATTCCTGAACGCTGGTGGTAAAATGCAGGCTGTTAAAACCAAACGGGTTTTTATGATGTTTGATAAACGCCTCTTTTATTTCCTCCCCGTAACATTCAGGGTGAACCTGGAAAATTGTCGTTGCGTTAGTTGCCATTGGCGAATCGACAAAAATCGGCACTTCGGGAATTGTACCGTCGTCTACAAGAAGGTGGAAATAATAAACAAGTTCCTGGGTGCGTTCAATGGCAAAAGAAGGTATCAGTATTTTTCCTTTATTCTCAATAGTCCTTTTTGCCATGATCGCGAGTTTTTCTATCGCTTCATCGGTTGAATCGTGCCTTCGGTCGCCGTACGTGCTTTCAAGAATAATGTAGTCGGGAGCGGTTTCGGGAATTGCGGGATCGCGTATAATCGGCTTGCCCTTGCGTCCCAAATCGCCTGTGGCAAGAATGTTCAGCTCCTCGCCGCCTTTTTTAATTTTTATGTCAGCGATTGCGGAGCCAAGAATGTGCCCCGCATCGTAGAATTCCAGGCTGATTCCGTCGCCGATAAACATGGGTCTGTTATACGAAACTCCAATCGTCTGCCCGACTGCCCCTATTGCGTCACTTTCCGTAAAAAGCGGAGTCCATGTAAACTTTTCCCCCTTTTTTTTGGCCTCTTTTTGCAGGAATTTAGCGTCATGCGCCTGTATATTGGCGGAGTCCATCATGATCAAGCTTGCTATATCCCTTGTGGCGGGGGTAGCGAAAATATTTCCCTTGTAACCCTGTTTTACCAAAAGCGGTAAAAGACCGCAATGATCAAGATGACCATGAGTCAGAATAACGCTGTTAATGCGGTCAGCCGAAAAGCCAAAGTTCCTGTTTTTACGATCCGCTTCCGCTCTGGAACCCTGAAAAGCTCCGCAATCGATCAAATAACTTTGCCCGTCAATCTCAAGCACATGCTTGGAACCTGTTACCTCTTCGGCTGCGCCGAGAGACTGAAATACTGCTTTCATAAGAGAATTGTATCATGAAAGACCGATGATGTCATCAATTTTTTTGATAATTTTACACTATTAAATTCTTAAATAATAATTTATAATATAAATTATAATATGAAAAAGATATTTGTTGTTATTTTCCTGTTAATAAACTTAACATTTTCTTTTGCGCAGGAAAGCGAACCTGACGCGTCTGCGACGGAGGCCGTTTCCTCTGAAACTGTTTCCACCGAAGCTGTTTCCGATAAGCCTGTTCCTGCTGAAACTGTTTCCGCTGATGTTGTTTCCACTGAAGAAAATGCGGAAGAAAAAGTAACAGAGGGCGAAGTTGAAACGCCGAAACCCCAGGTTTTGCCTAATACTGCGAAAAAACCGAAAAAAGAACTGCATTTTCTATACAGACTGGGGATAGCGCTTGCGATAATTGTCGCTCAAATTTTTATAATAAGGTTAATCTGGATTTTATTCCAATGGCTGTATAAAAAAATTGAAACTACCGGAAATGAAAAGATAAAACCGCTTTATATTAATAAATTTAAAGTACTTTCGGCAAAGCATGTTATTAATGCAATCGAAATTATATTAAAATTATTAAAGTATCTGGTTACCGTAATACAGCTTTTCCTTACGATTCCGATTATTTTCAGTTTGTTTTCCGCTACAAAAGATATTGCGTCGTTATTATTCGGTTATATACTAAACCCAATAAAGAAAATTCTCAAAGGCGCGGTTGCGTACATTCCAAATCTTTTTACAATTGTTATAATAATTATTATTACCCATTATGTGCTAAAAGCGCTTAAATATTTTGCGTCTCAAATAGAAAAAGGCAAACTGAAGCTTTCCGGATTTTACCCGGATTGGGCTTCGCCTACGCTGAGAATTTTGCAGGTTCTTCTTTGGGCGTTTACCATTGCGATTATTTATCCTTATTTACCGGGTTCTGATTCAAAAGCTTTCCAGGGAGTTTCGGTTTTTATAGGTATAATTTTTTCGTTTGGGTCAACAACCGCGATTGGAAATCTTGTCGCCGGGCTTGTAATTACATATATGCGTCCTTTTAAATTGGGCGACCGCGTTCAAATTAAAGATATAACAGGCTTTGTCGTAGAAAAAAATCTGATGGTAGTACGGTTAAAGACGCATAAAAATGAATATGTAACATTTCCCAATATGATTATTTTAGGATCAAATATTATTAATTACAATACGTCGTCCGATGAAGATGAAGAAGGATTAATAATTTACACGGAAATTACATTCGGCTACTCGACTCCCTGGCAGACTATACATGACATATTGATAAATGCCGCCCTTAATACCGAGTATGTTCAAAAGAGACCCAAGCCCTTTGTGCTTCAAACTAAATTGGATGATTTTTACGCAAGTTATCAAATTAACTGTTACACGAAAGAAGTGAGCAAGATTCCGGGTATTTACGCGGCGCTTTACGCAAACATCCAAACCGGTTTTCAGGAAGCCGGACTTGATTTAACTACGGCGCATTATAGGGTTATTACTACAAAAAAGAATTAAAGAGTTGTTTCCCTTTACACTCCGGTTAAGGGTTATACTTGTATTTTGACTGTTTATATGTTATAATAGATGTATGAAGAAACGCTTAAAAAACACATTTTTTTCATTTTGTGTGTTAATATTGGCCGCTTGTCAGAGCCAGCAAATACAAAAACCGCCGGAAACCAGCGGCGGGGATTTTGCGGAAATGCGCCCCGGAAACCGCAATCTTGACGAACTTACAGTCGCGTTCTCCAGCCAGGAAATGGAGCTTGATTTTCGTAAATCTTTCTTTGCAAGCGAAGCGCAGGTTTATACGGCTATATACGAAGGGCTTTTTTCCTATCATCCGCTTTCTTTGGAACCCGTTCCTGCGTTAGCTGAAAGATGGTCGCTTTCAGAAGATAAAATGCAGTGGACTTTTACGCTGCGCCGAAACGCGCGTTTTTCTAACGGCGATCCCATACGGGCGGAAGATTTCCGCGCTTCGTGGATTTCTCTTCTTGACCCCGGCCTTGAATATCCTTATTCAAGTTTTTTTGACGTTATCGAAGGCGCGAGGGATTACCGTAACGGCATTACAAAAAATCCAAATAAAGTCGGCATACAGGCGGTTGATAATAGAACCCTTGTTGTAAAACTTAATTCCCCCGCGTCTTTTTTTCCGGCAATGTTATGCCACCATTCATTCAGCCCGATTCATCCTTCTATGTTAAATAAAGCTGATTGGTCTCCTTATAATGCCGGAAAAAACTGGGTGCCTCCTGTTTCCAACGGTCCGTTTAAAATTATTTCAATGGATACTGAAAGCATTGTTATGCAAAAATCGGAACACTATTGGGATTCCCAGCGCGTTGTGTTGAATAAACTTATTATTAAGTTTGCAGAAACCATTGAGCAGGCCACGCATCTTTGGAATTCCGGCGAAGCGCGCTGGATTACTGGCGAGGTAGACATAGATTCGCTGACGGATCGTTCCGGAATTCAGGTGAACGTTATGTTCGCTACGCATTATTATTATATTCGCAGCTGCGAAAAACCCTGGGACGATCACAGAATCCGCAGGGCAATGACTCTTGTGCTGCCCTGGGAAGAAATACGCAGTAATTACTTTCTTCCGGCTGAAACGTTGATTTTTCCAGTTGCCGGGTACCCTGAAGTTGAAGGAATATCGGAAACCAATTACGAAGAAGCGCTAAATTTAATGGATGAAGCCGGATATAAAAACGGCGTGGGAATGCCCGTTCTTGTTATTCGCATAACGCCGGGCCGCGATGCCGAGCGCGTAGGTTCTTTAATGGCTCAGGCATGGAAAGAAAAATTGGGATTGAATGTGCGCGTAGAGGTAATTCCTTTTAACAGGTATTTTCAATCCATGAAGGAAAACGGGTACACCGTCGGTTCTATAACATGGATTGGGGATTTTGCCGATCCTTACGCCTTCCTGCAGATGTTCAGGCGCGATTCAAATTTAAATGACGCGCGTTTGGACGACGCCGATTATGAGGCATTGATAGAACGATCCATGATAGAAGAGGGAAAAGTCCGTTTGGCAACTTTAGCCAAGGCGGAAAAACTTTTATTAGACAGAGGCGTAGTACTCCCCATCTTTTTCAATCCTGCGGTAAATATTGTTGATACTGGCGAATTGGACGGATGGTATCCTAACGCATTGGACATTCATCCGTTTAAATACATGGGTTTTAAAGCATTCCGTCCCCTGCCCGGCGTCGCTCTTATAAAATGATAAAAACAGGACTTGGATACGACATACACCGCTTAATAAAAGGCCGCCGCTTTCTTCTTGGCGGCGTTGAAATTCCCTTTTCAAAAGGAGAAGAAGGACACTCAGACGGAGACGCGCTTGCCCATGCGGTATGCGACGCTTTGCTTGGCGCCGCCGCTCTTGGCGATATTGGCGAATTGTTTCCGCCTTCCGATCCCGCTTATAAAGACGCCGATTCCATGGAACTATTGCGTAACGTTTTTGCGCGCGTAAAAAAATCCGGCTGGAAACCGGTTAATCTTGATTGCGTAATAATCTGTGAAAAACCGAAAGTGCTTCCCTTCCGTGACGTTATCCGAAACTCGCTTGCCAAAACGCTGGAAGTTCCCCTTGATTGCGTCTTTGTTAAAGGAAAAACCGCGGAAGGGTTAGGTCACACAGGCAAAGGCAGAGCTGTTGAAGTGTTAGCTCAATGCCTGCTTGAGAAAATTTAATGAGCGGCTCCAAACCAAAGTGGGACGAAATTTTTTCCTCTCTTGAAAAATGGCGCGAAGAAATTATCACCGTAAAAGGAGCGGAAGATCCCTCCGTAACAACCGTTGCCGAACAGTACCGCCGCGATCCGTGGGCGGTATTGGTTTCTACCATTTTAAGCCTGCGTACCAAGGACGAAGTAACCCTTGCCGCGTCAAAACGTCTTCTTGAAAAGGCAGATAATCCCGACGCATTAAGCGCAATAAAAGAAGAAAAACTCGCAAAATTAATCTATCCTGTAGGTTTTTACCGTAATAAAGCGTCCTCGCTGAAGAAAATCGCTTCTATTTTAATTGCGCAATACAACGGCGAAGTGCCTTCGTCAATGGAAGCGCTGCTTGCCCTTCCCGGTGTCGGCAGGAAAACGGCCAATCTTGTGCTTACAGAAGCTTTTGATCTTGACGGTTTATGCGTGGATATACATGTTCACCGTATTTCCAACCGATGCGGCTGGTTGGATAGCAAGAACCCTGAAGAAACAGAAATGACATTAAGAGAAATTTTACCGCTCCGTTATTGGAAGCGTATTAATTATTTACTTGTTCTTTACGGACAGAAACTATGCCGTCCTGTAAGTCCATTTTGCTCACAATGCGTAATAAAAAAACATTGTTCGCGTAACGGTGTGGGCAAATCAAGGTAAAATAAAACAAAAGGAATGAAAAATCGGAGAGTTCTCATTCCTTATTGTTTACTTTTTACCGGTTTTTGAAATACCCTTAAGCGCTTTTATTAATGTTTTGTTATTAGCCGCTTTTTTAAGATCATAATCCATTTGCGCTAACAGCCAAAATTCCGGTTTTGTACCGAAATATTTTGCCAGACGTACAGCGATGGACGTTGTTATTCTGCTCTTGTCTAAGCTGATGAGCCTTAATGCAGTCTGACTGCATTTAATTTCTTTCGAAACTCTGTTGCAATTTAAATTGTACTTTTCAATTAGCTCCAAAAGCAATGTTCCTGGTGATTGTTTAGTTTTTGCCATTATAACTCCTCTAGCTTAAATATAATATAAATGCAATATATAGTCGAGTACTTTTTATTAATTTTTAATAATTTCTTCTTTTTTCCAAATTGCCTTAAAATTATTTCTTCCTATAAATAGCATATGTTCATTTATATCGGCTGATTCAAGCGTGTTTAACGCAATGTCATAATTTCCAATAATATCTTTTGCGCAATGAGCGTCTGCTGTAATTATTACAGGGACATTAAACTTTTTGATAATTTTAAGAAAAGCAAGTGAAGGATAAGTTTCTTGTATTTTATTCCGATTTATTCCGCCTGTGTTTATTTCAAAAACTAATCCTGCTTCCGCAGCTATCTGCGCAATTTCATTTTGTCTTTTTGTTTCCTCTTCCTGCGGCCATAAATTTTTTCCAAAAATATTTTTTTTAATCAGATCGGCATGTCCGATTATATCGAAGCCTCCGCCGCGAATCATTTCGCCGACCGCGTCATAATAGGCGTGCATTAATTTTTGCGCATCGCCGTCAAATCCTTCGTTAAGTCCTTTTTCAAATTCTTCCCGCGAACCGTCAACTGTAAATGACTGCGCTCCGTTTTCGGGAAAAAGATAATGTACGCTTCCTATTATATAATCAAGTTTTAATTTGATTATATCGCTATCCAAAGGAGAACGCTTTCCCCTGATATAATCCGCTTCTAAACCCAGAAAGACATTCAATTTTCCACGCCAGCGTTCCTTAGCAACAAGAACTTGTGTGGCGTATTCTTCGGCAAGAGTACTTTTCATGTTCCAGTCGGTACCAAATCCAAGCTGTTTATCAACAGGAGCGTGAGAACTAAACCCAATCGCGTAAAGAGATTTTTCATAAGCGGCGCGGCACATTGTTTCTATGTCGTCTTTTCCGTCGCAGAATTTAGTATGTGTATGCATACTGGAAAATTGTTGAGTGTTCATTAATCCTCCAAAAGCTATTATACTTTTTATTTTTTCTTTTGAATATTGTTATAATAAAGAATTGACGGTATTTTCAACTGCCGCAAACGGTAAAGTTGTTGTATTAAAACACCGTCTATAAAAACTTATAACGCGCTTATCATAGCGCCGCTTTTTTTATCATACTGCCCTGTTATCGCAAGTTTTACAATAGAACCTGAAACCGCGTTTTCAATACGGTCTTTTTCTCCGGTAATCAGTACAAGTCCCCGCTCACAACAGGCGTAGCGCCCAAAACGGTCATAGGGCAAGGGGAAGGCGTCCGAAATAACACGCGCATCTCCTGTTTTTGCCGTGGGTGCGCCGGTTAATAAGTAACTGAAAACCAGCCTCTCTTTGGGAAGTTTAGCGGCGGCGGAAAGCCTGCGAAGCTCTTTTGGCGCGTCTGCTGTTTCATAAGCAAAGTGGCACCAGCGTTTTTTTGTGTCGATCCAATTCCGCCCTTTTATCATTTTTGTAGCGCCGCCGGATAGGGGGCAGGCGGCGGCGTGCGTACATGGCGAAGAAGGCGCATGACCCAATTCAAGAAGCGCGTCGCGCAGGAAAGAAATAAATTTTCCCGATTGGGGAACTCCCGGCTCCACAGTTAAAATAGAAGCGTTTTCCGCCGCTTCACTATTCATTGTCTGCGCCGCGTTTTTTGCCGTAAGCCGCAGTCCTTCCGTGTTATTGTGGGACAGATTTTCATATATTTCGTTAAACATATTTACGGCGCAGACAAGGGCGGCAAGTTTTCTTTTTTTCGCGCCTTTTACCTGCCTTATATCAATATCTTCCTTTATCAGATTAATTTTCCATAAAACATTTTTACAGCCGGAATCTTCGCATAAAGCGTTAAAAAACTTTTTCCCGGCTTCAAGCGCGGGACCGCTACGGTCTACGCAGTTAAACTCAAGCGGCAGATTGCGAAGATCGGGACGCGAGATCCAAAGCGCCGATGTTAATGTCAGCGGGCCGCAGCCTAAATCTGTAATTGAAGAGCCTGCCTTTAAGGTTAAATTTAAGTTTGGCAGCAAGAGGCAGAGACGGTACAGATTCCACGGCATAAAATAATGCAGATAGGCGGAAAGAAAATTGGGGCGCGTCAGATAGGAGAGCGATCTGCTCCCCCGGTTGTTTGTAAGGAGACGGGAAAGTTCCGCGATATCAGACGGCAGTCTGCCCTTAAAACGTCCCGGTATGGGAAATGTTTTTTCTAATAAAGAGGGAATTGAATCAAGCATTTTTGTTGTTATCTGACAACTGATGATACCGGGACTATTTCGTACCCTGAACGGACCAATGCGTCAAGCAGCGCCTCTATCCGTTGAAACAGATATTCGTCTCTGCCGCCGGGAAGCAGCCCAAGCCGTATTGGAATAACGGCGCCGTATTCCCTTTTTTGAATAATTTGTTCGATCATTTCCGACGGCGGAATTTGCCGTATGTTTAACCTTAACGTGTCCTCTCTCGACATCCAGTCTCCGGGATCGATGCTTCTGTTAACGTTAATGTATCCTGCGGCTGCCGCGGCGGCGTTTACGGTATCTGAACCACGATAGAACGGAGGATGCCAAAGGACAGAGAGTTCCTTCCCTGTGGCTTTGTGGAATTCATCTTCGTTACGTGCAAGTCCGCGGGCGATAAATTCATTGGTAATGCGGTAGCGCGTATCTGAAAGATCAATCTGAGTGTAAAAAAGCGACGCGGCTTCATGTCCTGCTTTGACGATAGCCCCCGCCGCCTGTGGATTGCGGCGTATAAATTCGCCGTTTAAGAAAAATGTCGCTTTTATTTTTAACCGGCCTAACGCGGCTAATACCTGCGATAATCCCGTATCGTCATCGTAAAGATCAAAACAAACAGCGACGGGCATAGTGCGCCCAAGAGTGTATGATTTATTTACCGTATAACTCGATACAAGAGATATGGTGCCGGTAGCCTGCATATTGCGTATCATGGGAATATTGACAAAATGCCCGGCGGCTTGTGATTCAAGAAAAACCCGATAATTATCAGAATACAGAATCGGCTGCCTTATTTGCGTATTTGCCGCAATTGTCCATGCGCTTCTTCCGTCGCTTGTAAACCATTCGTTCCTTATTCTTATAGCTATCCGCGACAGGCTTCCCGAACCTTGTTCAAAACCAAATTCTTCCGCAGAGGAAAGACAAATTCTCCTGCGCGGGTAGGAAGAGCTTGAAATATTTATTTCTTCTATAAATCTTGAATTTCCGGCAATTACCTGCCTGTCATTGATCCACGCGCAGGAAAAAACAGGAGTATTGTTCAATCTTTGAATTATCCGCCAGTTTGCGTAATCCCAAAGCTCAAGTCCTTTCTCGCCCCAGAACAGCGCTTTTGTTCCGTCCGGCGACAGAGCGCAGGCGGAAGCTAACGGGAAACTTTTGTTAGGCAATAAATTAATCGCGTTTCCTTTAACTTCAAAACGCAAAGCAATAGTTTCACCCTGCATGGAATAAACTACCGTAAGATAACCTGAGCTTATGCGTCCGGGACGCGCAGGACTGCCCGCGCGGCGCTCCTGTTCGACGGAGGGCCAAAGAACGCTGAAATTATCGGTTCCATGCGGAGTAAGCACATGGGGAAGAATTGTCACAGGCGTTGCCGCGCCGCTTGTCTGATTTTCATCTAACAAAAAGAAAAATATGCCCTTGCCGCCCTTGTTTATCAAAATTGAACCTGAGTCCGGCGCAATCCAGTAACTGTCAAAACCTGAATCAAAGTCAAGCGGAAGAACAGCGGCGACCGCGCCAATGGAAAGAAAATCCCCGTAAATTGTACGCGTAAAAAGTTCCGGATTTGTTACGCGATATAAAGTGTTTCTGGTCATGTAATAAAAGACGCCCTGTTGATCCCACAATACAGATTCAATTCCACCCGATCCAATCATTCTGAAGCGCTCGTCTACCAACACCGATAAATCGCTTAAAATAGGAAAATAATAAATTTTACCGCCCTTTGAATAAACAAAAAGCCGCGAATCGGGACTCCATTTTACGGGGAATCCCGCGTTAGGCAATTCAATTTTTTCGCTGACAACTTTCTTTACGCCGTTTGAAAGATCAACCATAACTAAATCCCCGTAACCGGGGCTTACAGGCTCTACGATTATAATCCAGCGCCCGTCGGCGGAAACGGCTAAATCCTGCAGTCTGCCCTTTAACGGGATATTGCCTGATACAAAAGACGGATATACGGGAAGAGGAGTAGGAAGCCCTCCCGACACAGGAATACTTGCCGCTCCCAATCTGTTCAGCGCAATAATAGTTTTTCCGTTATTAACCAGATACAGTTTTTCAGGGTGTATGGTAAGCTGCTGCATGGACAGATCGTTCAGTCTGGCAATATATATGGCGTTTTGTTCCTGAAAATCAACTTTGAATAAAAGCTTGTCGTCGTTTGAAACAGCCAGCCCGCTAAAATTAACCGCTGAAAGCTGAAAAAACGGCATTAGAAAAATGAACAGGAAAAAAAAGATTCTGTAAGCTCGTTTTATCATTCTACTTCTCTTGGCGGAATTAGCGGGATTCCGCACGACTGCCGCAGGATGCCGGCTGCGTTTTGGAAAAAAGAAAATCATCAAGTTCGCGTTCCAATTCACAGAGCCTCTCTTCCATTTCTCGTATGCGGCGGATTGAATATTTAACCTGCCGATCTAACAGCCCTTTACACGCTTTGTCCACCACATCGCTAAAAACGTATAAACCGGCTTCCGGCATTTTTTTCTGTCCGGGAGAATATTCGCCCCCGGTTACAGCCGCAGATTTTTCACCAAATATCATACGTTAATTGTAGTATATTTTAAGGGAAAATTTCCATACCTTCTTTTAAAGGAATTTCCCAGGCTTGGGCTGTCTCAAAAGCGCGGATTAGCGTAAAAATCGCCAGAAACGCCAAAAGTACTAAAATTAATTTTTTCATTGGACCTCTTATTTTATTTATTTAATAATTCCAAAGGATTAACCAATTTGTTGTTCTTGTCATATATTCCAAAATGCAGATGTGGTCCGGTACTGTAGCCGGTATTGCCCGATTCCGCTATTTTTCTGCCCCTTGTTACCCTGTCGCCCTGCTTTACTAAAAAAGCGTTTAAATGGGCATACATGGTTTTATAGCCGTTACTGTGGCTTATGATAATGTGTTTTCCGTAAAGCCAATTTTCACCTGTAAAGGAAACAACCCCGTCCAGAGAAGCCAGAACAGACGTGCCCGTATTTGCCCTAAAATCAATGCCGGAATGGAAACTTAATGAGCCGCTTATCGGGTCTTTTCGCATTCCAAAAGAGCTTGTGATGATTTTTTTACTAAGCGGATACATAAAAGTTTCGCCTAAACTAAGCCTTAGATCGATGTCATTCATCCTTGCGCCGGGGATAAAAATCGTGTCTCCCGCCCTGATATTATCGCTTTTTATGTCATTTACATCCAAAAGTACTTCCAAAGGCACTTTAAAAGACGTTGAAATCTTTGAAAGATTGTCTCCTTTTTGGACTTGGTACGGAATACCGTCGATATTGGGTATTTTTAAAACGGCTCCTTCCTGGAGTTTTCGGGCGTTGGTAATATTATTTGAGGCGATAATCGCGCCGATGGAAACATCGAATTTTTTCGCTATTGTGGATACGGAATCGCCTTTTTTTACCTTGTACTGCTGCCATTCAAAAGTGACAAGCGAACCGTGAGGATTATCACTTTGGGTATTTGTTTTTGCATTTTCATCGGAAACCTCCTCCCTTGCCGCCTGGCTCAGCCTGTCAATAACATCTGTAATTCCTGTGGTTGCATATTGAATTGTTCTTTGTTCCGCTTCCGTGCTTTCTACGGGGGGAGTTATAGCGTAAATATCAGGAATCTTGATATTCATGCCTTCCCAATTAAACGCGGCAAGGGCAATAACTACAATTCCGGCAATAACGGCTAAAGTTCCAAAAAGAGGAAATGAAAAAGTAAATCCGTTTGATTGTTTACGCTCTGTATCTATGCGCGAATCTCTCTTTCGCGGCGTTTTAAGCTGTGAGTTTCTGATTTTTTGACGTCTTGCCCTTATAAAAGCCTCAAACAGGGAAACATGGCTCTTTTTCCTTGTGTGGGGGGCAGTTTTTTGAGAAAAATGGCTCATAAATTCAGTATTAACATTTGTCGATTTATAATTATGTTTGAAAGAGGACGTTTTTCGCCTTTTTACAACGTGTTGTTTTTCTATTATTGGGGCCATATTAGGTTTATCGACAAAAAATGCGATAAGGATTATATATATGATATATAATGAAAAGAATAAAACCTGTTTTTTTTGCTTTATCAGCCGCGCTTGTTTTAAAGTTGTTCTTTTTTGATTTTATTATTGCCCAGGGACATTCAATGGAACCTGCGATTCGCGACGGCGCTATTTTGGTTGTCAGCCGTATAAATTACGGATTACAACTGCCGTCAAATAAGTACCTGCTGCGCTGGGGGCAGCCAAAAATTGGGGAAGTTGTGGTTTTTTATACGCCTTCCGGCGAGTTAGCGGTAAAACGCTGCACGATGCCGGCGGAAAACGGCATGTTTTATGCCGAAGGAGACAACAGCATTGTATCCTATGATTCGCGTTCTTATGGTCCTGTTCATACCGATAATATTATTGGGAAGGTTTTGGGGTATTAAATGAATTTTAAGCGGCGTTATATAATAATTTTTTCATTGTTAACAATTTTCCTTTTGTATTTGATTATTCATTACGCCGTATTGATGATAAAAGGCGGGCTTCCGCCATCCGACCACCCGAATACAAATCTTCCTGAACGCGGTTCAATTTTGGACAGAAACGGACGCTTTCTCGCCATTCAAATCCGGTTTGCCGATGTCAGCGTTTGGCGGCCTTCGATTAAAGATGTTGATGTTTTGTCAAATGAACTTGCCGTAATCCTCGACATGTCTCCTTCCGAAATCCGCGAAAAAATAAATTCGTCTGAATCAAACTTTCTTTATTTAAGAAGGCACATTGACGACGGTACGGCAAGGCAGCTTACCGCTATTCTTGAAGAAAAAAAAATAAGGGGAGTAATGCTTCAGCCCATTGTCGGCAGAGTATATCCCGAAAAAAATCTTGCAAGCCAGATAGTCGGTTTTGTAGGGGACAGAAACGAGGGGATAGAATACGCGTTTAACAGCGTTTTAACCGGCGCTGATAATAACGGCAAAGGTTCCAACGTTGTGTTGACAATTGACGCCTATATCCAGCATATTTTACGGCAGATTGCCTTAAAAACAATGGAAGAGACACAAGCGGAAGCCGCTATTTTTACGGCGATGGATCCCCGCACCGGCGATATTCTTGGTTCCGCGTCTTTGCCTGATTTTGATCCCAATAATGTCCGCGCTTCGGACGCAAACAGCCGCATGAACCGTCCCGTTATCTGGGCTTTTGAGCCCGGTTCTACTTTAAAAGTTTTTTCTATGGCGGCACTTTTGGATTCGGGGGCGATTTCAACTAATTCAGTCTTTACCTGTAACGGATTTTATACTACAAGCAGAGGCATTCAGATTAAATGCGAAGGGCGGCACGGAAGAGTAACGGTAAAGGAAATAATAATTAATTCGTGCAACGCCGGAGCCGCCTACGCTTCAGATAACATTAGTGCGGGTAAATTTTATCAGTTATTAAGCGATTTTGGTTTCGGTTCGCGCACCGGCGCAGGCAGTCCCGGCGAAACCGCAGGCTATCTTGTACGCAGTGAAAATTGGTCTGAGCGTTCAAAACCGACTATCGCGTTTGGGCAGGAAATCGCGGTTTCCGCGTATCAATTACTGCAGGCGACTTCGGCTATTGCAAATGACGGAGTTTTAGTTCCGCCGAGGATTGTATCCAAAATTATTTCAGCGGACGGTAAAACTGAAACAGAATGGAAAAGCGGGGAAAAACGCCGCGTTATCAGCGCGGAAACCGCAAGAGCGATGCGTTCCTACATGGTCGATACTGCTTCGAGTATCGGAACAGGCAGAAGAGCCGGCGTTCAGGATTTGTCCCTCGGCGTAAAAACGGGAACCGCGCAGATAATTGATCCCGTTACAAAAAAATATTCAGATACCGATTTTATCGCAAGCTGCCTTGCGCTTCTTCCCGCCGAAAACCCGACTCTTGTTTTATATCTTGCCATAATTAAACCAAAAGGAGTAAATTCGGGAGGCCGAATCGCAGCCCCCGCAATCCGCGAAGCCGCCGAATCTTTAATTGATTATCTTGGCATTCCGCGCGGACGCAATCCGCAGATTAACCACCCGCCTTCGGTCAGCATACCGGCGGGGCGGCTTCCCCCCGTCGAGACTCATGTGCCTGATTTTACAGGAATAGCGAAAAGAACGCTTCTTTCACTCTTGTTACGCGATGATATTAACGTAGAAATTATCGGCGACGGCTGGGTGCGCAGTCAGAGTCCGCCCGCAGGAACGCCTGTTACACGCGGCATGAAAATTATTCTGGAACTGGAATAGTATATTGGAAAGATACGATATGGAATTTGATTGTCAGGCGCTGCAAGCGTGTACCATATATTCTTTAAATTTTCATTTGACAAAATATAATTTTTCATTATGACCCTCTGACAGTAAAATTAATTACCAACTTGTTACAAGCAATCCTTTTGCGGCGTTTATACTGCATTTTTGATATTTGGCGTATGCCGCCGCCGCTCTTTCCCGAATTTCTTCGTTGGTTTCCCCGTTGATAAATCCCGCAAGAGCGTCGTGCAGAGTGTAGGCTTCAGGACACATTAAATTTGTTGTCCACACAAGCGGATTTACATTTGCGCTTTCCAAATGAGGACTGAAATAACGTTTGCTGTAACACGCCAATATTATCACATCGCGTTTTATGCCATCTGTGTTTAAAAAGGTTTCTGATAATTGGAAATCCATTAATCCGTCATGACCGATGTACGCAAGAAGGGAAGCATTGCCGCCAAGACCTATAGTTCTGCCGTTAATTTGCAAAACGTCTTTTTGGTTTCCGCAGCCGCTGTTAAGAAAATCCAGCGTACACTGTTTAATATATTTTCCGTCATAAGCGTCTGCTATAAGTATATAATTTTCTTCGGTATATTTAAAAATAAGTCTTTCCAAAAGAACGCCTTTCTTTCTCTGCGCTGCCAGCAATTTCCAATCATCGCTTCTTTTAAAATATGAGCGAATACCGTAAAGCGCTCCCCAATAAAGATTTGTGTTAGGGTTTTGTCCGTTACCGAGCGATGCCGACACACGGGTAATGCCTTGATATTTATTATCGCAAAGGGCGACAAATACATGAATGGTTTTTATATCGTCTTCTTCAGAACCCAAATCACAATCAACCGTAATGTTATTTTGTTTATCTGATTCATTTTTGTCCGTCTTATTCCCGCAGGATAAAAACAAGAGGACGATTATAATTATTCCCGTTATGTATTTAAATTTCATTGTTTTTCTTATTTTACTTTTTTACAATAAGCGGCATAAAACGCCGATTATATCCTAATAAATCAGTCTACGCTCATTATAGGATTTTGTCTATATTATTTTAAAATGTCTTTAATTTTTTCAGATAACTACCGGTTTATCTCGGCAAGCACGTCATCCACGAATCCAAATTGTAATTTTAATTGACAAAACGCTAAACTGCCGTTACAATAGAAAGTGTTGCGCCATGTCATATATTAATAAAAACAAAGAAATCCTGCTTAATCAATATCCCGGTCTTTGGGAAGAAATTAATTCCAAAAGTGAAGATAATGAATTAAAAGATATTATTGTAGAAACGGCGCAAACAGGCGATCCTTTACTGCGTATTAACGGAATGTATATTCACTCCCCCCGCGATCCGTTACGTGAAGGACAGCGGCTTGCGCAGGCTGCCGGCAACAGTGAAAAATGTTCGATTGTCATTCTTGGGTTCGGTCTCGGTTATGCCGCGCAAGCGGCAGCTGAATTGAAGCGGCCTGTGATTGTAGTGGAAAAACACAAAAATTTGCTCCTTAAAGCGCTTGAACTTAGGGATTTTAGCGAATTTTTGGGTAAAAACAGGATAATTTTTATAATTGGCGGCAGCGGAGAGGCGATAACAAGCGCTTTATCAATAGCAAACGAAATAGTTTCCGACGGAGACACAAGCGCGAAAAAAACCGCCCCTTACATTATTAACAACAAGGCGCTGACAAATTTTGACGAACAGTGGTATAAGCAGATAGAAGAAAAAATTCGTTCATGGACAGCGAGGGACAATGTAAACACGGCCACCCACAGGCGTTTTGGACGGCGTTGGGTGCGTAATTTTTCGCGTAACATAAGCGCTGTCCGCGATTACCCGGGAATTTCTAGCTTGTCAAATCTTGCGGCGGCACAAGCTGAAACACAATCTTTTCCTCTTGCCGCCGCGGAAGCCGCCAACCGGCCTCTTCCCGCATTTCTTGCCGCCGCAGGACCAAGCCTAGATAAAATTAAACCTTTATTACGCGACATCTATGAAAGATGCGTTATTGTCGCGGTAGACACAAACCTTCGCTTTTTTATAAAAAACGGTATTCAGCCTGATTTTGTTCTTGTAGTTGACCCTCAGTTTTGGAACAGCCGTCATCTTGACCGCTGTGTCCGTGAAAAGGACAATTTACAAACCGCACTCATTGCCGAGTCCGCAGTTTATCCGCCGGTATTAAGACTGCCCTTTAAACATAAATTTCTTTGCGGCTCCATGTTCCCGCTTGGAATGTTTATTGAAAAGCGCGTCGATTCAAAGACAAGACTTGGGGCGGGAGGCTCTGTCGCTTCTACGGCATGGGATTTCGCGCGCTTTTTGGGCGCTCAGGAAATTTGGATAGCCGGTTTAGACCTTTCGTTCCCTGATTTAAAAACACATTTCCGTGGCGCGCGTTTTGAGGAGATTTCCAACTCAAGCTCCCACCGTTTTAACCCCGCCGAAAAATGGGTAGTACGCGCCCTGCGCGACGGCTTCCCTTTTAAAGCGCCTTCAGTCTCCGGCGGACAAGTTACAACGGACAGACGTCTTTCCCTCTACGCCGCCTGGTTCGAGGCTCAATTTGCCCGGAACAAACATATACAAAACTATACCCTCTTCCACGAAGGACTTGCCATAAAAGGACTCCGGGCGGCGGACAGCCAAAAATTCTTAAGCCTGCCAAAACGCCGCGAAGAAATTGACCGCCGTATTCAGCTAATGTTTTCTGAAATTGAAAAAAAATTTAACTCCCCTGAAGAAAAGCGCGGCAGAGAGGAAAGGTATAAAAACGCGGTTAACTCTTTAACACACGGACTTGAAAGTATTAAAAATGCCGTTGAAGAAGGAACGGAAATTGTTTTGGAGAGCGAGTTTAAAGAAATAGCGGATTTTTTATCCGCGTCTGTAGAGAAAAATTCATATAATGAATATTTAAAAGAAGTGATAAAGTTGTTTTATTTATAAATCTGAAAATTTTATACAAAAGCCCTACTCTACTCGTCATGTGAAATTTTATGAATTAAATTATGAAGAATTAAAATATATACAATCAAATTTTAAATAATAGATTATACACTATTTATATTTAGTATAAATCATAATTTTTAAATTTTTCAATAAATTGTATCAATTGTACAAGGAGTATTTTATGAGTCTTAGAATTAAATTAACTTCGATTATTCTTGTAATGATCCTGGTAACCATCGCTATTTTATCCGTGTTTATTCTTACCAGATCGGCAAGTTTGCAAACCGCCACAACTTTCGATTACGCTCAAGAAATGGCGCAAAGCGCGTCAATTGAAATACAGCGGCGTATTGAAGTCTTCACGGATTATTCAAATATAATCTCACAGTTATTCGGCGATTACGAAAGTATTAATGTAAATCTGCGGCGGAATAATTATGAAGGAATCCTGTACAGCTCAATCAGGCAGAATTCTCAAATTATAAATATCTGGACGGCCTGGCTTCCCAATACAATAGACAACCGGGACGCGCAGTTAGGACAGTTCAATGTCTTTTATTCAAGGCAGGACGGTCAAGTTCAACTTTTTCCCGAAGGTTACGAAGGCTGGCAAAGTTATCTTGCGAATATGACAAATAAACCAAGCATTTCAAATCCCGTATGGCAGGATATTGCCGGCATGGGAGATATTCCCATTATTACAATTATGTATCCGATCAAGAACAAGGCAGGCAGGCCGGTAGGTTTAATCGGTGTAGATTTTGCCAGCAAAATGCAGGATATAGTCGATAATTTGGTGAAAGAAGTATATAACGGAAAAGGATTAGGCGGAGTATATACCAATGACGGAACGATACTCGCCCATTGGGAAAAAACGCGTGTTAAGGGAAATATGAAAACAAATTCTTCAGAAAAGAATTTGCTCGGACAGGAACTTAATCAGGTAATTCAATCGATCATGGAAGGAAAAATCAGCGTATTAACGAAGTTTTCTCAGGCAAAATCAATGGACTACCATCTTATTTATTATCCTATCCATGTAACTGATATTGATACTCCCTGGTGTTTTTATTTGGGAATTCCCATGAACGAAATAACAAGACCTATCAGGGATATGATGTTTATTGCAATAATATTCGCCGTCATACTTCTTGTAATAGCTGCGATTATTACCATGTTTGTAGCCAATAGCATTGTCAAGCCGATTATCTACGTAACCAATACTTTAAAAGACATATCCGAAGGCGAAGGCGATCTGACCAAGAGAATAAATAACAATTCTAAAGACGAGGTTGGCGCATTATCCAATTATTTCAATCTTACAATGGAAAAAATTAAGAACCTTATTGTAATTATCAGGAATGAGGCGTCCAATTTGTCCGATATTGGCAACGATCTTTCCGGTAACATGACCGAGACCGCGGCGGCGGTAAATGAAATTACTGCCAACATCCGCAGCATTAAAAGCCGCGTCATAAACCAGAGCGCCAGCGTTACTGAAACTAACGCCACAATGGAACAGGTTATCGCGAATATAAATAAATTAAACACTCATGTTGAACACCAGAGCGGTAATGTTTCCCGCGCGTCATCTGCTATTGAAGAAATGGTCGCCAATGTCAATTCCGTAACCGACACACTGATTAAAAACGCGGCTAATGTTCAGTCATTAAAAGAAGCCTCAGAAGTAGGCCGCGGCGGATTACATGATGTAGCGTCCGACATTCAGGAAATAGCCCGTGAATCAGAAGGGCTGTTGGAGATTAACTCGGTTATGGAAAACATCGCCAGTCAGACCAATTTGCTTTCTATGAACGCGGCGATTGAAGCGGCTCATGCGGGAGAAGCGGGCAAAGGCTTCGCAGTTGTCGCCGATGAAATACGCAAATTGGCGGAAAGTTCCAGTGATCAATCAAAGACCATTGGCAATGTTTTAAAGAAGATAAAGAGTTCGATAGACAAAATCACCAGATCAACCGGAAACGTGCTTGATAAGTTCGAAGCGATTGACTCAAGCGTTAATACGGTGGCGGAACAGGAAGAGAATATCCGTAACGCAATGAGGGAGCAAGGCGAGGGAAGCAAACAGGTTCTTCAAAGCGCGGCAAGTTTAAGCGAAATTACCCAACAGGTAAAAAGCGGCAGCGAAGAAATGCTTGAGGGCAGCAAAGAAGTAATGCATGAAAGCCATAACCTTGAAAAAATATCAGTGGAAATTACCAACGGCATGAACGAGATGGCCTCAGGCGCGGATCAGGTTAACATAGCGGTAAATCACGTTAACGAAATCAGCGCCAGAAACCGCGAAGGAATTGAAACTTTATTAAAGGAAGTTTCAAGATTTAAAGTGGAGTAATTGTCTTTTTGGGAGATAAAAAGATAATAAAATAACATACAGAAGTAGACATAATAACAAATAATATGCTAACCTAATAGTCTTACATTGTGTTAAAAGAAATATGAAATATGTTACCTATGGCGGGAACTGCTTAACAGGTGTAAAAAATAGCGAATTTTATGGTTTTTCGGCCATTTTAAGCAAATTTTCATATAAATTGACTCTATTAAGTTACTTTTGTGGCCGAAATTTGTTGTAAATGTGTTTTGAATATTGTATTATTAGAAGTATGGGGCATATCAAGCAGTATATGCCTTTGTAACGGACCTGTAATTGAAATACAGGTTGCCAGAAGGAGTTATTTATGAACGGAGGTAAACAGACATTTGAAGAAAACAAAGAAACTGCGCTACGTGCAGCAAGAGCACAGGGCATTGTTGACGTAGTTCAAGGGTCAAATGGCAACGGAGTTAGCCTTGAGACCTTGGAATTGGCTACAAAGCTGACTAAAAAACATGCGTCTCGATTATGTAAAATTCATGAGGAGAGGCGTAGAGCGCAAAAATGATTCACTCACTTTATTTTCATGACCTGCTGGATTGTCTGGCAGGTCAATTTTTTAATACCGGCTTTGCCACCTGCGTTGAAAAAGACTTTGGTATAAATATCAGTTCCAGCGCAAAAGAATATTTTTGCGTGGACATCGTATCGGAAGAATTATCTAATGATTTGGCTGTACTTGGGGTTCTGTTCGACGATTCTGTATATGATCCATCAAGGAATGGATTTACTTTTGTAATATATATCGACTTGCGTAAATATAGTAAAAATATACAAAGAATTTTTTCGTCAATTATCATTGCGCATGAAATATGTCATTTTGCCTTTTATTACGAATTTTTTATTAAAAATGGAGATAATACCGGTATTCGTAGCCATAGCGATTTTACTCATGCGGTATCCAGCAGGTTTTTTGGGGCTGTAACAAGCGAACAAGATAATACCAGTCAAACTGTTGTTGATGAACACAATATATATGAACTCGTTAAGACTTTTGGAAAGTATAATAAAACACACTTTACCAAAGGCAGTAATTCATTAATAAATTACTATGTGCTTTTTTATGATTTCCTAAAATGTTTAAAGTATGAACAGGCGTTTGAAGATTTTGAAAAAGCTATTGAAAAAGGATAATGCCAGAATAAACCTTTCATACCGCCTTTATAAGCCTCCGCCCCCGGTTGCAAAACAGGTATACGTTCCCGCTGAACGGTTCCCCGGCCATCTGCTGTTCTATCATTACCGACAGCCCGTTTACCGCTTTCCTCAAATCCGTGTAACCGGGGCGAATAAATATCCTGGCCTTGCTGATATCGAATGTCATATCGCACGCCCCAGCCATTCTATCACCGAGCTGTACTGCATCTTTCCCTCCGAAATATTTATATTTTCGGAAGTTTATATCTTTCCCGGGCTACGCGCTAGATGCGGTTAATTTGACGGATATAAATTGACTCTATTAAGTTACTTTTATGGCCGAAATTTGTTGTAAATGTGTTTTGAATATTGTATTATTAGAAGTATGGGGCATATCAAGTAGTATATCATTTTCTTTTAATTAATTTTTTTTAATTTTCCTATACCGTTTTTATTATTGTATTCTTCTAATGCCTGTTTAATAATTTTTGGAATATCATGTAATTTTATGTCATCTCTTATCATTTTAATACCGGGTAAATTTTCATCTTTTTTTATTTTTTGGCTTTTATTTAATAAATCCCTTTTTAATATATTAAGATTAACATTACCATACTTTTTTATGTATAACATAAACATATCCTCAAGGGACATTTCATTTAATAAATAAACTATATCAATAAAATCACGAATTTCATTTCTTCCGGTAACGGCATTTAACTTCATCGTCGCTATTTCGCTTTTATCTAAATAAGTAATACCTTCCTCATGCAATGGTTCTTTTATTAACTTACCAACATCATCATAAATTAATTCAACTTTAATATTGTTTATATATACTCTTATAAATCCCTCTTGATCTACATCAATTTTATATTTTTCAGGATTCTTGTGAAAATACATGCTTATATCAAAAAATATTTTATGTCCATAAGAAAATAAATCAATATCTGTCGAGGTTCTGTGTCCTAATTGTAATGCCAGTGCCGTTCCGCCGGCTAAATAAAAATCATTAAACAAAGGATTGTTCTGCAATTCTTTTACTACTTCTAAGATTTCCGGTACCACGGTTTCTTGCCGTAACATTTGAATTTCTCCTCTTTTATTTTTAAAACAAAAGCTATATAATTTAATTTTTCTGGTTCAAGATATTCTATATTTAACGCTACTTTTTTTATGTCTTTATAAGAATATAATTTCCACATTAATATTTCGTCATTTTCAAGCCCTGCTTCTATTACCTGCTCTATTATTAGTTTCTTGTGTTTTAAATAATCGAGTTTTTTTATGTCATAGCTCCAGAATAAACCTTTCGTAAATTGAGACATTATAGTTTGGTTATCTGTTGGAGCATCCGATAATTCGTTCATTTTTATGTCCCTTCACTGTTAATTATATCACCAGGAGTAATTGCGTCAATCTTTCGTATTTCAGGATTTTAATGAGTATTTACCTAAAAAAAACCGCCTGACAAAAAAATTATTTGAAAAAACTAAAATAATGTTATAAAATTATATTTATGAATATTGAAACAATAAATGCTCTGGAAAAAGCTATAAGAAATGAGAATATACTTAAAAAATACAACCTTGAAAGAATAGGCGTGTTTGGCTCATTTGCGCGTGGGGAAAAGGCAAACGACATTGATTTTTATATTGACTCAGAGAACTATAATATTAAAAATTTAGTAAGTTTAAAAAATGATCTGGAAAAAATTACCGAAAAAGAAGTAGATATAATGCTTAAAAAGTATGCTAATCCAATAATTTTACATCGTGCTAAAAGAGATATGAAATATGTTACCCGATGAGAAAAATGATTTACTATATTTATTAAACATTTTAGAATATATCGAAAAAATATGGAAATATACTGAAAAAACAAATGATGCTGAAGAATTATTTGAACTAAATGAACAAATGAATTTAAATGCTTCACTTACATTATTAGTAAATATAGGAGAGAATGTTTCAAAGACTACCGAAGAATTAAAAAATGAATATCCAAATATTGAATGGCAAAAAATTAAAGATTTTCGAAATAGAATAGTACATGATTATGTCGGAATAGATTTAGCTATTGTGTATGAAATTATAACAAATGATTTAAGAGTATTAAAACCAGAAATAGTAAAAATAATAAAAGAAAAATTAAAACAAAATATATTTGACATTGAAGAAATAAAAATAAGTAAAGAAAGTAAATTTTATAATCATATTGATTTTAATGAAATATCGTAACCGTCAAAAGAACTACATCTTGACAAAAAGAGAAAGGCAGCCGTCTAAACAGGGAATGTAATATTCCAGGGGAGAAGTTTTTCCCAATCTTCTAAGGCTGAG
>Ga0268262_10001093_pt1 | contig 34599 bp, 32 predicted proteins | sample TergutNc150P3_FD_190354 | JGI IMG/M metagenome (GOLD analysis project Ga0268262, IMG submission 190354) | Nasutitermes corniger P3 segment gut microbial community from laboratory colony in Florida, USA - Nc150 P3 (SPAdes) (version 2) | ecosystem: Host-associated > Arthropoda: Insects >...
GCCGCTTTATGCAGCCTTCGCTCTTCGATCACTTGCTAGTTGCCGTTACGGATGCCCCTCCCCTCGGGTTGAATCGGTTGGTGACAGCAGAGGGATAGTCAGATTTAGAAATTAAATTTGATGAATGCAACCCGTTGGGAGATTTTGACGTGGGGGAGCGTGTCAAGATGAAGAAGTGAAGAACAGGGCATACCACTGGTGGTATGCCCTTAGAAACGTCTTAAGAATTGCAGGATTCTTCAACAATAATTTAGAGCGCACCGCAGGGCTTGCGGTGGAAGCTCACGGCAGGCCGAAAGATTTTTCTTGCAATCGAAGCGGACATGCTGTATACTAGAAACCAAGAAACCCAACAGAATAGGGAGTTTGCGGGCGTGTGTTTATTTGAATCACAGCAGTATCCGTAATCCCCGCGGCGAGCTTGGCCAGGGTATTTCCCGTGCAGGGGGCGATGACGAAGAGGTCCAGCAGGTTGCCGGGGCCCAGGGGCTCCGCCTGGGGGATGGTTATGACGGCCTCGTGCCCGGAAAGGCATTTGGCGCGCAGAAGGGTGTTATCGGGCGCGCAAAAACGGTTGCAGAGGGTCTGTACGTGGTAGGACAGCACGAAGGTCAGGTCGACGCCCGGCACCTCGGCCTTGATCTTCTCCAGGCTGTCGAAGACGGCGGAAAAGGTGCAGAAGGACCCCGTCAGTCCGATGCCGGCGCGGACTTGTTCCAGCCCCATGCGGCTCCCCCCTGTTCCTCCAAGATGATGCGCACGGCCTGCGCGACGCTTTCGCCCGAGGCGCGGGGCGCGTATTTGCCCGGCAGGCCCGGGCAGAGCTTGGCGCACAGCCCCAGCTCCTTCGCGCACTCGTAGTCCACGCCCCCCGGGGCCGCGGCGATGTCAACGATTGTCACCTCCGGCGCGGCGGCGCGGAGCAGGGATTCCCCCAGCACCGGGGCCGGTACGGTGTTGAAGACGTACAGGAAGCGGAACATGTGGTAGGGCAGCAGGGTGAAATCGAGGACCTCGCAGCCGTCGGCGATGGCGGCGCAGGCGGCCTCCCAGCGGCGCACGGCGACGGCGACGCGCGCGCCCAGGCCCTGCAGCTTTTTCGCCAGGGGCTTCGCGCAGCGGCCGTAGCCCAGCACCAGGCAGTCGCTGAGGTGGATCGTGCCGCCGCTGAGGGAGATCGCCTCGGCAATGGCCCCCTCCGCCGTGGTGATCGCGCCCAGGACCGTGTAGTCCTCCCGCTCGAGCAGGTCATGGGCCGGCGCGCCCAGCGCGGCGCAGCGCTCCCGGAGCTCCGGCGGCAGGCCGCCCGCGACGAGCGTCTGTTCTTTCTGTATATGCTCGCACAGCTCCCGCGCGAGCTGCCGGTCCGTGCCCCGGAACGGCGCCGGACCCACGACCACTTGGGCGCCTTCCAGCGCCTCCTCCATGGACTGCGCCTGTTCGCCGGCCTCCACGCCGGGCAGGACGGGCACGCGGTATTGTTGCACCCGCCAATCCGCTCGCAAAAATGCCCGCACCGCGTAGGCCTGCCGCGCGTCGCCGCCCACAACGGCGGCGGTGTATGTATGCTGCGTATCCAAAAGTAATCCCCCCTGTCAGGATAGTATATTCCTGGCGGGGGGATGGGGTTCATAAAAAAACGCTTGCATTTCTCCGGATATGTGCTATAATACTATAGGAATACAAACAAACATTCGGAGGCATTATGCTGGTCTATCAGTACGACGGCACGCTGGAGGGCTTTTTCTGCTGCGTGTATGAGAGCGTGTACCAAAAAGAGCGCCCCGAGGCCGTGGAGCCCGAGGGCGCGGCCCAGTGCCGCCTGTTCCCGCCGAAATACGTCGAGACCGACCCGGAACACGCCGCGCGGGTGCGCCGGGCCATCCCAAGCAGGATTTCGCCCGAGGCCCTGGACCTGACCGAGACGGTGTTCTGCTCCTGCCTTGAGGACAAGGAGACCCGCCTGCTGCATTTTTTGCTGCGCGGCTTTCAGTCGGGCGGGGGCTTCCTGCGGGCGGGCTACAGCGACGCGGAGCTTTCCCCGCTCCTCTGCGCGCGTAAAAACCTGATGGGCGAGGCGCATTTGCTCAAGGGCTTCCTCCGCTTTGCCGACGTGGGGGGCAGCCTGGTGGCGACCATCACGCCGAAAAATTTTGTGCTGCCCTATCTCGCCGGGCATTTCGCCGCGCGCTACCGCAACGAGAATTTCCTGATCTTCGACAAAACCCACCGGGCGGCGCTGCTCCACGAGGACCGGCGCGTGCGCATCGCCGCGGCGGACGACATTGAATTCCCCGCGTTTTCCGAGCAGGAGGAGCAATACCGCGCGCTGTGGAAGCGGTTCTACCGCGCGGTGTCCATCGAGGCCCGGAAAAACCACCGCTGCCGCATGACCCACTGCCCCAAGCGGTACTGGGGGAACATGCTGGAGATGGAGGAGGGGGACAGGGAATAGGAAAAAGCCTCAATCCCTTAAGGGGTTAAGGCTTTCAACTGGTGGACCTAGATACACCTGAAGCAAACAATTGGGACAGGATAATCGCGCACATCCACCACGAAAAAGCGCCATTTCCAAGCAAGTCCATTATAACCCAGAACGTCACGCCTGTCAATACGGCCGCAACCTTTATTTCAGATGAGGGCGAAACAGTCGTGAGGCAAACGCGGCAATTCCAGAAGCACCTCAGCAAGAAAGAAATCGCCCAAATCATCCGCGCCTACCAGAACGGAAAAAGCGCGAACAAACTTGCTGAGGAATTTGACTGCGACCGTCACACCATCATCGCTCATCTCAAAAAGCATGGCATAGAAGTTAGCCGTAGCAAAATCCGATCCGAGGAAAGTGTGCGTCAAATCATCGCTCTTTACGAGGAAGGACACTTCATAGACAAGATAGCAGAACAACACGGCGTTAGCGCATCTGCTATCAACCGGCTTCTGAAAGCCAAGGGTGTTCAGATTCGCAGCCGGTGGGATTACGAGAGGCAATAGAAGCGCACCAACACGAAATGAGTTATCATGAAAGTATGATCAGCTTGATCTGATCCAGCTTTTCTTTCGAACTGGTGATACCCGCCTTCGCCTGCACATACAGCGCGAAGATCAAATTCTGCAAATCCTCGGCAGTCAGTGCGTCGCTGCTGGGAGGCAATTGTGCTTCGGGAGCGGCGGGCCCCTCTTCGGCGTCCTTTTCGGCTGCTTGCGCCTGCGCCTCAGCAGGTTCAGGCTTTGGATGGCGGGTATAGGCGCGCTTTTGCCTCTCCATCGGCTGCAGTTCGGTGAGCAGCGCTTTGTATCCATGCTTTTGCAGCAACTCACGGACAGCGGCTTCGGTGCATTCGCCGGGCTCATCCGCCTCGCCAATGATGTAAACTGGGCTTACGCCCAGGGACTGCGCGAAGGCAATCGTCATTCTAGCGGAGATATTGCCCGTTTCCTGCGTCCTGTAGATGGGTTGCGCTGTCGTGCCGGCCAGTTCCCGGATGGCCTGCTTTTGTTTGATCTTCAGCCCCTGCCAAAGCGCCGTTACGCGCTCCTTTGTTTTCTCAGGGCTTTGGCTGATGTTTGTCCGCTTCAATTGCTCCAGTTGGGCTGTGGTTAACATGTTTTGCTCCTCGCATTCAATTGGATGGATTTAGTATAGCATGGTTTATTGGGCTGTGTCAACGTTTTTCGTCTTTACTTGCTTGAAAAATAAGCTTGCCTTTTCCCTGAGAAAATGGTATAATGGTTAGGCTCCATGAGGGCTCATTTTATTTTGTTGAATCACTTTAGGCAATTGCGAAACTCAAGGCTGAAGTTCGATTCGATGGATTTTCCAGGCAAGTCCCCCCTCCATGCCTAGAAAATGCAAAGGCTCCATTCAAGCGTTTTTCGAGCATTGCGCCAAGGACATAGCATTCATGCTGGAGGAAATAGGCTATATAACAAGCCATGTAATCCTTACATATCAACTGATTCAAGAGTTTCGCAATCGGCTAGAATCACTTAAAAAGGAGGCAAACCACATTGAAACTGGAATTCAGGTCACAAAGAACACCGCAGGAGGAGACGCCCAAGCCAATCACAGCAGTCTTTATTGATTACGAATCGTTGTATCTCAGCTTCATGAACAAATTCGCGTCGGCGCCAGATTTGGAACCTATGATCGAAGATGTAAAGAAACACGGGCGGGTCTTGAAAATCAAAGTGTTCGGGGATTTCACAAAGCCGGAAATCAATCAGGAGCGCAACCGGATACGGCAGGTTACAAGCGATATCATAGACTGCGGCAATGAGGAAGGCAAGCTGAAAAAGGATTTCACGGATTTCATTATGCTGGACCACATGTATCAGGAAATCATACAGAACCCTTCGGTACAGCAATATGTGTTGTTTACGGGCGACGGCCATTTCTCTTCAGTCGCTACGTTCCTGAAAACGTTTATGGACAAAACAGTTGGCGTGTATGGGGTTCCTGGCACACTAAGCCATCAACTGCGGGATTGCTGCTCTTGGTCAAAGTTAATCAACATGGTGGACGAGGAGGACGCTGTGTACCAGATGAACCTGGTGCGCAACTTTAAGTCAATTGAGCAAAAGGGCCTTGTACCGACATTTCGCAAAACAGTAGAACATGCCGCCCGCATCTACGGCGGGAACGAAAACAAGTATGAGTTGATCCTTCGTGAGATGATCTCGGATGGATATGTCAGTAGGCATGTTGTTACGGTCAACGGGAATGAGTTCATGAGTATATCGCCCGTATGGGAGAAAATCAACGGGGAGTTGATGCAGGTGTTGGCGTGAATTGCTTATACTGTAACGATCACCTCCGGCCACTCTGCTTTTATTGCAGATGGTCCCTTTTTAGCACCGCTTTCCCATTCGCAAATGAAAAACTGGTTTCCTTGCTCAAACTGCGCGTTTTTCCATTTTCCTTCTTGGCCCGTTGTCAACATGGCATAGTTATCTCCCTGGTTGTTTTGAGGGTAACCTTCCTCCCAGTTGGTATATATTGCTTTTTTCTGGAACAACACCTTATGCGCCCATTTCCAATTGCCTTCTCCGTTCTTATCAGTAAAGCCAAAGAAAGCAGAGGGGATGTTTTGGCTCACAAGACCTTCAAGGAGAAAAGCATTTTCGTGTTCGCTTGATATCGTGGCAAGATGGCCTCCTTGCTTCTTACAGAATTTGCGAGCCTGATCCCATGTTTGTGATCCTTGATACTCAAAAAGCTGATATGTATTACCATTAGAAGGCCATTTGACTGCCGAACACACCTCAATGGGTGGACCGAATTTATCATGGTAGCTATTCTTTGCCGATTGAACCAGAGAAGAAATCACAGCAAACGCGATAATGCCCGCTATAACTACGGCAACGAACTTAACCAAGCTGCTCTTGCTGGAACGGGTCTTCTTTCGTTTTTCTTTTGGACGAATAATCACCTCGTCCTCTTTTTCTTGCTTTTCCCGGTCTCGCTCATCCCAACCTTCTTGTCCGTTCCATTCCCAATGGAAACAGCCATTGCGTTGGGAAGGTTTCGTCCACGTGTTCCATTTCCCAACGCATCTATGTATATACCTTCCATTGCTCTGCCCAATATCCCAATGAATGCAATTGGAACAATTGTGGTATTTTGCGTATGCCATACATGTCTCTCCTTAGTTATGGTCGACACATCAAGTGTGTTTGGTAAGCAAAGCTACGACACCAAAACGAATCTGCCGAAGAAGCAGCCTGTATTTTCATCCCAGCTGTAACTAATCTCCGCTTTAGAGTGGAACTTCAAGGCTGTGTTTAGCAGCAACTCTGACAGATATTCATCCATAGCCTTATTACTCCAAACTCGTTCCGTGCAACGAAGATATATGGGCTTACTTGGATTTTGTGCGGCTTTTGCAAAAACATCAACGATTTCCGTTTCGCTGTTGACGAGAAGTCTTTTCTTCAGATGCCACAGCATTGAATCGTCTGCAGCTACAGGGGTAGTATTTACATCCCAAGTGTGGTCTGTGAGAATATGTTCATCGTCAACCAAAAACCAGTCGTAGGAGTGTTCTCTGTTATCTGCATAATGGTTCGCGTCCCATGTTGGGTCAACATGATAATACTGGCCGGCTATCTCAATGATGTTCCATGAGTGCGCTACGGATCCATACGAAGGATGATCGGACTTGCCGCTAATGATGGTGCATCTATAACCCATCTGCTGCGATAAAAACTGAAAAGCCGCAGCGAATCCATCACAAACAGCACTTCTCTCAACAAAGGCTCCGTAAGCATTGTGGGCATTGAGCCGCCTTGGTTTTCCTCTCGCGACAGCATTCAGCTCTTCGTTGTCATACGTAGTGCGTTCTTGAAGGCTCTCGTAAATGGACAGCAACTGTTCATATGAAGAATGGCCGCTTTGAACTGCTTTTTCTATTAGAGGCTTAGCTACAGTATGAATCTCGTTCAGCATCCTCATAGCCTGAGATTTACGTACGCCGCCGGAGAGCCGAAGCTGACGTCTGGATAAAGATGAAACAACGGCCATCTGGCTTGGATTTATGTAGAAGAACTGGGGGTTGTCAGCAAGCACGGCCTCGATAACTCTCTGAATATCTACTTTTTTGTCTATGCCGGTTATGTCGATGGTGTCGGCGAAGGATGAGAGGGCATGGTTAATTTGGCTGTACGCCGATTTTTCTGCTATGGACAGGGCTTGATATCTCATGTTGTTTTCATCGCGGCCAATTGCCATCCCCACCTGCCTCCTTACTTCTTCTTGCTTTCAATATACTCCATCAAAGAAGCGGCAATTTTGATCGGCGCATTGTGCGGCGTAGAACGAAAGATTTGTGCGGATTGATCCTGCCAGACGACAATGCCTTCAATCCCCACGTTTTCAATGACATACATTGTCATCGGAACATCGGGATTGATTTCCCATTCTTGCATTGTCACGAAGACGACATCTCTGGCTTTTGATTTGGCAATGCCAGTCAGTTCGATACCATCAGCGAGTATCGCTCCAAACGTAGCTAGATACTGCTTATAATCGTCTGCAAAACGCAAGGAAAGCTGCTCCTCTGCGTCCACGATCTCTGGTTCCGTTGCAGGCTTCAAGGGTAGCACATTCGGCAACGCCTTTATTGCTGAAATTACTGTAGACATAGAAATACCTCCAAATTAGTTATAATCGTTCGCACGATCTTTCCAGTAGTCTTGACGCTCTCTGTCCCAATTATTACCCTCGCCATGAACCTCAGTCTCCTTCGACTTATCGTGTAGGACAGTATCGTTCCCCCCTTGCCGGTGTTCGCTTGTCGTTAGTTCTGCAAGCGGCGAGTCTTCGTGCTGCCCTATATGGTGGAGCTCGACTTTTTCTCCGCTTTCATCAATGGGAGCAAGCCCGCGTTCCATACGATCCTTATTTGATATTCCGTCCTCGTCAGTTAAGTCTGGATCAATCTCTCTAACGAGAGCTTCTTTCCCGTTGACCTCGTCAGGCTGCAACCCAGCATCCTTGTAGATTTGAGCCTCTTCGGGCGAATTGATATTATCAACAACATTGTCCGACCAACCGGTTTCTGCCTGTAGGTCATTTTTCTGCTGCTCAGAAAGGCCTTCTCCTTCTTGCGCGTCATCGTCTTCTTCGCCAACCTCATCTTCGGGTACATCATCAGCTTCATCATCTATGTCGCTGATATTGTCCGGCGTGTTCTTCGTAGCCTCGACTTCATCAACTTTTTTCTCTCCGCTTTTCTCAGCTGGAGATAAGCTCTTCTGCTCGGTCGATTCGATGTCGCTCTCCGGAGACTTGATTTCATCCATAAGTATACCACCTCCTGTTAGAATAATCAAGCCAAATCCACGTCACTGCGCTCTAATGTATGGTTGCTGCCCGCATATGGATTAGCCTTTTTGAACCAGATCGCTAATCCAGCCTGTGATTTTGCCGCCATTTTGAATGGCAAAGCTGACAGCCGGAATGACGATCTTGTCCCAATTCTCGGATAGGTACTGGCGCAACCTTTTCCAACGCGTAGACCTTGCTTTTTCTTTCTTTTGAGATTCAGCTATCTCGTTGCTAAGAGCGGTCCCATCCTCATAGCCAAGCTCTTTTCCGCCCTTGCCTTTCAGATATTTGTCAAGCAAAGCAACAAGCTCATTTAGGTCGACCTCTGTAATGGTTTGTGGCAAAACCGGATTTGTCATAACCGAGAAGGCTTGCGCGTTTTCACCCACCGCGACTGGGCCCGAAGGATTGTTGACCGTGGTAGTATAATTGTTCACTGTTGTGCCCTCCGACTTCTTTCTGATGAGATTATCGTGAATGTGCTTATACATAGCGCAGGCATCGTTGTGATTTCGAAACCTGAGTGCCTCAACCCTGCCGCTTAACAGCCGCAGATTCAACCCAAAATTTACAAGTTCAGGAGCCTCTATCTGATCGAAAGGGATGCAGGTAAATCTTTTCGGCTTCGCAATAATCCCCATAGCCAAGCTAAACAAGCTACCGGTTTTACTTGCTTGCTCCATCGCTTCATTCATTTCAATGAAGATACGCTCGTCGGTAAAGTAATACCCAACCTTTGATCCAGTAAAAGAATATCGGACCTCTTCATTGGGCCACAGGACACAGCGTACTTCATCGGGAATAACAATGCTCATGCCTTCTCCTCCGTATAGCTTTTTCGAATAGCTATTCGTCTAGCCAAAATGATTCTCGCAATGCCTTGCTTGAGCGTCTCACATTGCCAACCGATTTACGTATGTTTGGATCGGTGCAAATCCTGTTGAGAGTATCCAGGAATCTCGAAGGATTCGATGTCGGCGGGGGATACAGTGGTGTAGCCGCAGCAGGAGGCGGGACACTCGTAACGGCATGACCACATGCGGCGCAAAAATTGGCGCTTGGAGTTATTGGTTCTCCGCATTTTGTGCAAAACATAGTTCTCCTCCTTTTGTGTTTAGACCGGCTCTAATAAAGCGCTTAGTTGACCCACCCTTTTGCTTGAAGATATTTATCAGGAATCCGGAGCACTATTTCAGCTTCAAGCACGGATAGCAGCTTTTTCATATCGAGGTCATCGGCCTTTGCCTGAACGTTCTTCAGGTGAATCAGCGAAGTGCCAAACGGGATGCTGAAGGAAATAAGCCCTTGTCTGTATTCACAGATAACGACGAAATAGTCAAACAGTGTGAAGTCGATCATAAAGTATCCCATAGGCGCATCCGTCTTTTTCTTGACGCAAACATCATTGCATTTCTTCCCAAAATGGCGAACAAGGCCTTCCGCAAGGCTTTTTGACAGCTGGTTGACATCATAACTACTCACGTTACCCGCTCCTTTTCATAAAGCTTGATTAGTCATAAGGGTTAATAAAGCTGGCCTCATAACGCCCACTGCTGTTTTTATCTAGCACCATATTGTCGCCTTTTTCATCGGCGTACTGCTGGATATCCCAATACTCTCTCCCCGAGTAGTTCAATTCCCCGTCCCCGGAAACAGTAGACATTTCTTTTGGATCGCCAGTGAATTCAATCGTCTTGCCATCCTCAATGGCTTCTTCAATTGCCGGCTTGTTGTACAGGTCGTAAATCTCACTATCCGAAAGGCCCGCCTCCTTCAAATCATCAAACGCTCCTTTTTCCATCTGAAAATAGGACTTCCCTTCGGCCTCAGCAATTTTGTCATACGACTTGTCAGCGTCAGGCGAACCTTCTTCGTGGTATTTTCCCAATACCAGCGTATCTGAATCAGCATTATGCACAGACGATTCGCGTAAAGCCATATGTTCATCCATGGACATTACTATGTCGCCATTCTCTCGGCACAAATACTGATCGCCGTCTATGTTCTCCGTTTTAAAGCCCAGTCCTTCAACCCTTGACGTCTCTTGTTCCGGATCGACTCTGTATGTACCGTCCTCTGGATTTTCCATTGCCGCTTCGTTTGGTTCAGGAGTTTCGGACCCGGCATCTACTTCGCCGACATTCTCTGGTGCATTTTTGGATTCCTCGGTCTCATCAGCACTGTTCTCGGTGGTCTCTTGTTCTGCGGCCCTGTCTACGTCAATATCCATGATATTTTCCGGCGTATTCTTTGTCGTCTCAAGCTCATCGACTTTTTTCTCGCCATTCTTCTCAGAAGAAGACAGGCTTTTCTGGTCGGTCGATTCGATGCTGCTTTCCGGGGACTTGATTTCATCCATAATTATATCACCCCATTCGTATAGTCAAGGCACTTGCGTAGTCATTAGCCGCGTTTATTTGCTGACAGCGCATTGCGAGCTTTGATTTTCGGGCAAAAATGGGTTTCCGAATTTCTCCAGAACAAGCCTTATCACTTCGCTCTCTGAAGCTCCTTGAGCCTTCAGCAAATTTAGCAGCTTTTTATTGACCTCGACCAAGTGTACTTCAGTACAAGAAGCAGTGTAATTTTCGTGATGTTCTGTTGGACGCCCTTCCGCGATCACTTCAAAAGCACCCCCTCTTTCTAGATAATATTGAAAGTTATAATGCCTTTCGATTAAAGAGTTTTCATTTTTTACCTTGCAGAAGAACCCTTTGCTCTGAAGCTTAAACGGCTCAGAGTCATAGGGATGGAAATCGTTTGCCACACGATAATAAAATGAATCGTCCTTTAAGCTGTATATCAGCCTACCCATGCTCACAGGTGTGGAATTACTAGGAAACTCAATACATCTCCAAGCAACAAGCCCTTCTTTCTTGGAATAATGGCGTATGGAGGGAGCGGCAAGGCAAAGTATAATGGATCTCTGTATTACGTACTCTTTTATAAATAGCGTACACCCAACGCAAAAGGCAACAGCCAGGATCAAGGAGAACCAGGGACACTTCGAGACGATATCCGACTGAAGGAGCTTTTTCTCAATGAACTCTTTAGTGAAAGGAACAAATGCCGCCGCCGTTAGTTCCACAGCAACGTTGAGGAAACTATTCAGGCCTTCTTTTCCCTTAGGGCTTAGCATTGCCTGCCTCCTTAAATCCTTGTTTATTGCTCCTTGCTCTGTTCCATACTTAATATCTTGCGGTATTCATATTTCACCGAAACATCATTCCGTCAGGTCTATCGTTTCCACATCAGAGTCGATCGGAACTCTCCTCTTGCTAAAACGTGATGTGGTAACAAGCGAGGCAAGCGCCCCATTTTCATTGCTTCGGATGATCCAGTCAAATACTTTCGCAACATCATTTTGGCTATGTGTGCTCAAGGCGAAAAAGCGATGGCACTTAAAGTTCTGCTGAATGTGGGCGACGACGTCGCGCATATCCATTTTTGACAAGAACTCTCTGCAAACATAATCCATCGTGTCCAAGTGATTTGCGAATACTTTCGGATGCTCTTCCATGGTACGCTGAATAGCGTCCTCACCAATTACCAAATCCAATCCTGCCATATCAACCTTGTTGATGACAATCGCGAGCGGTGTGGATAGTATTCTTTCCTGCAGCAATTCGGTGGTATGCTCCAGCGCCTGTATGAAACTTCCAATCGTAGAGTCGGCTGACTCTTCGCTTATCTGCTTTTTGTCGGATGCATTAAGCTCAGTGCCATATCTCGACATTACGCTTGAAATTGAGAAGGGGTCGATCACCAAAACAACCCCATGAGAAACGGAAACGCTTGTCGCGGTGAAATACTTCTCATCAATACCCAATGTATCATAAAAAACAAGCGAGTGCTTTGCGCCGTTGGGTTTCTTGGACACTTCAAAAATAAGCGGCTTGTATACGCCTTTGTTGTCGCTTGCGAAGGAAACTTCCACTGCGCTGTGCGCCGCCTTGGCGTTGCCTGGCAAGGATCTGTAGTCTCTTTCAAATCGATCCATGGTGTCTCCTAGCCCGCTTATATGGCCTCTGCTTTTCATGCGCTCTACTAAACCGTTGAGCATAACGCCAATGAAAAAGCTTTTTCCGGAATTGCTCGAACCAACAACGGTTATTGCCATATCGTTATTGAACAGGGAGTTCCCCGTTAAACTGTTGTGGCAATGTGGGCACAACAGCACGAGTCGGGCGCTCTCAACAGGAGCGGATTTAAAACAATAGGGACAAGAAAACTCTCTTTTCTTGTTTGTGGATTTTATCAAGAAATAGTCTCTTAATGCGAATTGAACAAGGAGAACCACAAGAGCGACAATGGCTATCAATGGCAGTTCAACCTCAAGTATGCCTGCTTCTTCAAAAATGAGAAATAACGCTAACGCTGTGGCTACAAAGATGGCAAGGAAAAGTATGCTTTTTACTATTGTTTTCCGGGCATTTCTTTTCGGGTAATCAATGAAGCAGCGGTATAGCACCAAATCGCGCAGGAAAAAAAGCAAAATCACCGCGACAGCCAGCAAGGCAAACACAATCGTCTGTAAAGAGTTACCACTCCTTAACGTGGACATTACAAGAAGAAGCAAGCATAGGATAACAGGAACGGAGCAGTTATAAACAAAACGAATAACAAAACCTTTCGCGCTGTAGAAGCGTGTTAGCGTCTTGCGCCAAATTATCACTCTCTTTTGTGCTTCACCAGCTTTCCTCTTCTTCAAAGGCCTTAATATGATTAAGTCTTTAATTGGCAGTGCCGCCACCATTGCAATGAATAACGGTAAAGCTAGGGTTTCCTTGAGAACTGATGAACGGGTTAAACCCAATTCGTATAGAGTTAAACCCAAACCGAAAGTACCAATGAGAAGGAATGGACATAATAGTAAGATACCAACAATCCAAGCCGACTTTTTTTTCGGGAAGTCTATTGTGAAACGGCTCGCTAATTTATCACGGACAACGGAGCCAAATAAGAAAACGGGAAATATGAGACCAAATAAATCAATTGGCATCACGATTGCCGCCACGCCTGCAACGACTGCTGCGAAAATCATGTTCAAGACAAATTGCAACGCAATCCCTTTTTTGCTGTAATAACGCATAGCTAGTCCTCCTCAAATTTCACTGGTATGTTATAGCCTAGATCCTGCGCTGCCCTAAGCCGATGGTTGCCGTCGTCAATCAACTGATAGCTTCCGTCGCCGTCGTCCCGAACGGTAAGCATCTTGTCTTCCTTGAAATAGGCGTTCGCGCAATCGCCGACTTTATCATCAGCGCACAATGATTCTATGGACTCGCCAGCCGCCAGCCGCTCACGGACTTCCGGTATATTCTCAGCGACGGCGGCATACTCCTCCTGGCTTGACTTGCCACCGTCATAGAAGCGCGGATCATCTGTGTTCCGGCTCGGCTTGATAGCGTTGGAGTCCACATACTCCCTTGTGTCAATCTCGCTGACGTCGCTAGGCGTATTTCGCTCCTCCAACAAGGAGACATCCACCTTGTCAGTGTTTATATCGACCCTATCATCGGTCTTTGCTTCCAGCTTGTCGGGGCTTTCAAACGATTCCATGATTCCTCCTTGCATGGCGTGACGCAATAATGCAGAACAACATTATCATTCATAGGGATCAAGCTTTTTGAATTCCACATATGCTTCTCCCGTTCTACATCTATCTACGCGTGCTTCCCTGAATTCAACTTTTTCATCTCTATGTGCCTCTCTTATTTCTTTCGCCTTATCAACACCCACAGCATCTTCGAGTCGTTGAGAACCGCCTTCTTCGCTTATGCCTAGCCAATCAAGCCCCATTTGTTTTCCGTCAGCAGTATTGCCCAGTCTTGAAGTTCCATATTTAGATTCAACAATGCAATATTCCGTTTCCCCTGTGTTATTATCTGTACGCTGATAGACCCCGTCAATCCCTTGATGCCCTCGATCACTGAGACTTGTCACGGTATCGCTATCAACCTTATGCTCTTTGACTTTTTCCCTGTATGACTGAATGCTGTCCGACTCGTCAACCCCGAAATTGTCCTTTGAAATTCGAATCCAACCTTCTTTAGCCATTTCAACATCCGTTGCCATTTCGCCGAAATTGCCCTTTTCTCCGCTGGTTCTTTCGGCGGGGGTGATTCCATCGTTGGTAGCATCTCGTTGAACATCCTCGAGTATGGCTTGATTCCATGCTTCGGACATATTGTTTATGCGATAATCTGATTCTGGAGCTTTCGCTTGGTCTTCTATCGCTTTTTCTCCGGGTTCAGGAGTTTCGGCGTCAACATCAATCTCGCCGACATTCTCCGGTGTATTCTTTATCGTCTCAATCTTATCGACCATCATTTCGCTGCTTTTCTCCGCAGGGGAGAGACTTTTCTGCTCAGCTGATTCGATACTGCTCTCTGGAGTCTTAATTTCGTTCATTGCATATCTTTCCTACTGCTTGATGTCACTGTAGACAAAGATGATCAAAGACATTCCTACCGAGATAAGCAATGTGCAAAGTGACACTACCAAGCCAAACCCAAACTTCTCTGGTGGCGTGGAGGTCCACAGCTCAATAATATTGACTATCCAAAGCGAGGAGAGCTTGACGCCCCGTTTCAAGATCAAATCAATGATTGTCAGCAAATTCGGAAAGCCGATCACTCCGAACAAAAGCATTATGATGCAGCTTGATGATTTGTTCACCATGAATGCTGTTGCCATGCATACGGTGAGGAACACAAAGTGAGCAAATAGTTCCCGCGCGAACATAGCCAGAATATTCACTAGAGATGCGCTTGTTATGGCGGTTCCCATCAAGATGTTGGAAAACACAAGCAAAGAAACGATAAACGAGACGTAGACCGCCGCGAATATCTCCAGAGAGGATATAAGATACGAGAGCAGTATTTTGATCTTCGAGTTACCGCGTACATAAGCACTCTGTATACACCCACTCTTAAAGGAGCTGCATATAAACATAGGAATAAAAACGGCGAGAATCATCGCAAGGAAGCCACCAAGGAACGCCGATGATATTACTTGCTCGGCGGACAAATGCGCCAAGTCTTGGAGGTTCTGTACTTTGAGAACCAGGAAATTGTAGTAACCGTTGGAGTAGAGGGCACTGAAACTCTCCGCAGGAAGCTGCATGGCGTATTTGGCAATCAAGCGCGTGAGTATAAGGCTCGCGAAAGCAGTGAAAACCGCAGACGCGACTGCGGGGAAAAACTGCTTCCCACGTAGATATCGGTAACGATTGGATTTGAGCAAGCCCTGCATCAAAACACCTCCCTGCCGCCAAAAAAGGCTTCTTCGATTGCTGCCGCATTCGCCTTAACCATTGCTATTTTACCATCCCTAAGAAGAGCACAGCGATGAACCACCTTTACAAGCTCGTCGATGATATGGCTGGAAATCAAAAACGTCGTGCCATGCTCTCTGTTCATTCGCACGATGATTTCCCGAACCTCGCGTACGCCCTGCGGATCAAGGCCATTCACGGGTTCGTCCAGAATAGCAAACTCCGGGTTGCCCAACAGAGCTTGCGCTAAGGCAGTTTTTTGTTTCATCCCCAGCGACAACTGCTTAACCTTTTTCGTTTCGTACGACTGAATGCCAACAAGGTCTATCGCTTGCTGCACCGCAATCGAAGCGTAGCCACAAAGGCGGCAATGTGCTTCAAGGTTTTGCCTTACAGTCATAGTTGAGTCCAAAACAGGATAGTCGATGAGTACACCTATATTGCCCTTATTGGTTAGATTCAGCTTCACTTCTCCCCGGTTGGCGGTTATCATGCCGAGGGCCAAACGCATTATCGTGGTTTTGCCCGCGCCGTTCGCGCCGACCAGCCCGCAGATTTCACCGCGTTCAACCGAGAGGTCAACGCCTTTCAGCACCGCCTTGCGGTTGAAGGATTTTTCAACATCGGCGAAAGATAAAATCGCATCCATGCTCTGCGCTCCTTCTTCTTCTGTTCGCTCACTTAAACAGTAAGGATAAAATGTATTTGCTCGCTTGGTGCAGGGCAAGCTCCTGCCTGTCGGGATTGTAGCGCTCTCCGTCTATGGTCAATCTTGTATGGCGGTTGATGTAAAACATCACTTGTGCGGCGATATATTTCATGTCTTCATAATCTATATAGAAGCGTAACTTCTCTCGAATTCTGATGTACCACTGCTTGGCGGCCTTTCGATCTTCGGGAGAAAGCTTGCTTTCCAGTTGTCCAGATAACACAGGGGTAATCGTGTTCATCATATCTTCGCACTCTATCAGCTCGCAAATTAGCCACGGAAATCGGCGATTTTTGTCGGTACAGGCAATAAAATCGTTAATCATCTTTGTGTAGCGGATACGTTCCAGGCGGGAGATGCAACGTGTTTTGCTCGCACCACTAACCGCTTTACGTTCCGCGCTATCCAAGATACGAAGAAGGGGCGCGGCATGGAATTCGCCGATTGATTTTGCCTGCACAAGCTCAAATACTAGGTCGCTGAGCATCGTTCGTTTTTTAGCGGCCCTGTCAACGCAAAATGCATCAAACGCGGTAGAAAATTCGTTTGCCTTACTAATGTGTGCAAGCACTGCCTCAAGCCAGTTACTTTGGTAGACAACCGCGATTCCTCGCCCCAGCTTTCCGATTTCCTCAATTTGTGGGTCTTTAAGACCGACGGATTTTCCAACGGTTAGGCAATCATCGAAATCCGCCAGACGCATAATAATCTTTGTGCTCGTATTTGAGATCGCTGATTTTGCAAGCGCAGAAGGCGTCTGGTCTGCAATGATGAAACCCTCACCATAGGTGCGCATTTCAGCAATTGCGTTGCACAGCATCTCTACAGATTTGCCGCGCACGTTGCCACTTTCCTGCCCCTGCTCCGTGCTTACCCGTGGGAGAATATTGTGTGCTTCCTCCAATACAGTCACATGCTTCAGCGCCGCGTTCGCGCCTGTCGATTGTGCGCTGCGGTACTCTCCGAGCTTTAAGATCAAGATGCCCATGATTAGGGAGAGCACCTCTGTTGAACCCACCTTGCTGATATCAATGATGGTGTTTTCGTCGAAAAGGACGCTGTCTGGTATATTGTACTTATCACAGAAAAGCCCGCCGATAGTACCTGAGGTGAGAGATTTTACGCGAGTTACCAACGCGCCTATGTAGTCACCCTTACTTTGCGCCGAATACTCAGAACTGTTAATGATCATAGGCAGTTGTTCCAGCACATCGTAAAAAGAAGGAAAACGATCCGGCTCATCGCCAAGATACAGGGAGTTTTTCAGATCCCAGCCCTTGCTCTGGTAAGCGCGTTCAAAGGAGTTTTTAAGAATAGCTGGCATGGCTGCGTAAAGCGGCCAGCATGCGCTGAATATCTCAATCAGTTTGTCAATGTGTTCCAGCACCATCGTCTGCTCAGGGAACTCAAAGGGGTTGATACGCAAAACATCATACCCACGCTGTCCAACAGTTAATATGTTGATATCAGGGAGTCCGGCAAAAAAGTCCTTATATTCCCCCTTTGTAGGCTCAATAACTAAAAACTTTGGTCCAGTAATCCCACCGTCTTTCTGCTTGACTGAATAGAGGCTATTCAACATGTGGTACACGGCGTTTGATTTACCTACACCGGAAGAACCCGTCACAAAGGTATGAGAAGAAAGTGTGTTGACCTTGAGCGCAACTGGGGCGTATGCGTTGTCTATACCCATATGATGTACGCAGCCCAGGTCGAACTGTCTATTACCTCTGATGGTTCCCAGTTCAATGACATTTCGACCAAATTCCGACATGGGGAGGGAAGTTACGCCACTGATTGATTTGAAAGGCAACCCAAGGAAAACGGGCAATTCAATGCCGCTAATGGCACTGGCAGGTGTAACAGTTTGCTCTGGTGACATACCATCCCCTATGAGGAAGACGGGATGCATCCCATAGCGAACATATTGTAAGGCGGGAACAGTAAGAGCTTTGCTATCGGCATCGCCGCTCCAGACGTTGACAAAGGCGTTTTCCACGTTCGTTCGTTCGCCAGAAACGAGAGCCTTATAAGTATTCGCGGCCATGATGGAGGTTTCCTGAGAATCAGAAACAAAATATGCAGCGCCATCCCACATACCGAATGACTCACATGCCTGTATTCTCTCCAGTTGGTTGTCAATTCTGTCGATTAGCGATTGTACTCGCCGATCGCTGATTGTGAGGGTTACAGCATTTTGTGAAGTGACCGTTTTAGTTTCCGTCTTACTTGTGCCTGAACCCGATTGTTCGCTGCTGTTAGTGCCTTCAGTATCACTTGATCCTCGCGATTGAGTTTCGTTGTCTGTCTTAGAAAAGGAAGTGCCGCTGTTGCGACCAATACCTACCAGTGGAACAGTGAAACTGCTTCCGCGGTTTCTACTGGTCGTATTACCTTTGGAAAAGCTGTCGTTGATTGTGTTCGTTCTTGAAACGCTCTCTCCAACAGTCTTAGAGAAGTTTTCAGTGATTCCTTCCGCAACGGAGTCACTGTCGCTCTGCGAGAAATTTAATTGTAACTGCGCGAATCTTGATATGGCGGTAGATAGTTGTTCGAAGCCGTTTTTTCGCAGGATAAGCGAATCCTTATCAATGGGCTCTGCCACGAATACCGCTGTATACACTTCGCCCTGCATGGATTCTATGAATTTCTCAATGCCTTGAATGAAATTCTGTTCCTTCTCTTCGCGTTGGCTTGGAACCACCGAAACAGACGCAAGACTTTTACAGGCATATTCCTCAGGCACAGTATTATGCAACAAATTACGAACTTCTTCGCGCGTTTGTGGCTTTAGACCGATGCCGGGAAAGTTTCCCCGCAAGGCCTTTTCCAAGAGCTTTCCCGCCGTAGAGGTGTTGACAGCATCACGCGTTCCGATGAACAGCCTTGTTCCTTCGACTGTGCTATCAATGATGATGAAAAGGCTGCTGCCCATATTATAGATTGCGCCGTAGATGCTTACCAGCTTATCGTTGAGCCCTTCTTCCGGGTCATAGACAATTCTGGTAATCTCATACACCCTATCATATACAAACGACTTGGCACTGGCCGGAATCGGCTGCACAGGGCGGCTAGATAAGCCAATAAGGTAGTTGCGGTTTACGAATTGCTCGGCAGCCAATAGTCCTTCCGAAGTTTCTCTCGCCGCAAGCTGCATCGACTCAGACATAGGAAGAGTATCCAAACTATTCGTCCCTCCTGTCTGATTTAAACAGTCCTTCGAAACGATCTTTGACATTGCTAAAAATTGAGTTACCGCGCGGTGGCTCCACGCTTTCAATCAAGTCGTTGATAAACGTCGGAAACCCTTCCTTTGGGCGTCCATCCAAAGAATGGTAGTAGCGATTCAATTCAATCATGCTGCCTTTCTCCAAGGTTTTTCTCAGAGCATCCGGAGAAATGCCGTTGTTGTTGAGTAGTGCTATGATATTCCGCTTGGGCAAGCGACAGACTACATGATCATGAACGATAAGATAAAGCAACAACTCATATTTGCGTTGCTTCTTTGATATTGCGCAGATATTCCCAAAAACCTCGCCCAAAAAACGTAGACGCACAAAGTCATCCATCACGAACAATTCGTCTTGCAACTCATAAACTTCTGTTTTGAAAATGAGGATTGCGATCATCTCAGCGATTTCAGCATAGTATGTCTGTTCTTCTCCCGATTCGAGTGAGTCAGTCTTCAGCGGTGTTTTCCGAGTCAGGTCACGCACATAATCAAGTAGTTTACCTTTATTTGAAAAGGTTTTGGATGCGTCAGCACACAATTCAGAGAGATATATGCTGCGTCGCGCCAATGCGATTCTTTGTGGAACAGGCAAGCCCTGTTGCTTGCAAAGTTTGCAGAAAGCACTGACGTAGTAATCATGCGACTCCGGGATTCTTGTAACATTAACAAACTCGGCTGTTTGCAGAAGAACCTTTTCGAGTTCCGGCTCGCTAAACATTTCCGAATCAAGCGCAAAAGCGAAAAGGCTGTAAGCATCAGCTATATGCTTTACCCTCTCTAGGCAAACGGAAAAAAGCTCATGCTTATGGGAAGTAAAGAACGTAGGCAACTGCTGAGAAAGGTGCTTTGCAAATGTCAAGAAATCACGAGAACTATCTTTAGCAGTTTCATTTACCAAATGAGTTACATCATCTTCAATGCCATTGCTGCAGAGTAACTGTAAACAGTCAACAACTTCAACTTCCGAGAAAGATGCCATTATCCCACGGTAGGCATCTGCCCAATCAGAAACTGAAAGGTCTTGCCGTAATTGCATTGAAGTCAAGCGGACCGCTAGATACAACATGGTTAGTGTTTTGGGCCCGTTCTTTTGATAGGCTTTGTACAAGTGCTGAATCGCATCAATAGGCTCTTTACCTGATAATGTAGCGATCCTTTGCAAGAAAGCAGTTAAAATATAGCGCTGGTAGCTGTCACGGTCAAGTAGCTTTTGAACTCGCTTACTATCAGAAGCGCCCAAAGAAAGAACCTCAACCAATTTCCAAGTCTGATTTGCGGACAGCCAACTCCTAACATCAATTTCCTCAAGACGAGAAAGAAAGCTTAATGTGAGGCCATCTTTGATTTTACTGTCAAAGCTTGCAAACAATCTGGTAAAGTCGGCACATTCCAGATTGTCCGAACAAAAATGCTCAACGCAAATTTCAACGGACTCTTGTTTCAAATCGTCACTTGACAAGATACGCTTTTCGACAAGTGCGTTTAGGTAGTCGAAGAACGTATCAAACGTAGCTTCTTCAATGCCCGAATCATGAAGGCTCATCTTTACTCGTTTTGCTAAATCGACATTAAACGAAGTGTCAGCGAACGCATCGGAAAACGATAGCAATGGTTTTGCTGAACTAACGCCAAAGTCATCAAAAGCCAACACATCGCCAACTAGCAAATATAGATTGTGAGCGTCTTTGACGCGTTCGTCAACAGTAGTGTACGAAAAGCTTTCGAGGAACTTGTGGAACGCATGCAGATTCTCCCACGAATACTGTAAGCTATCGCATACAAAGTCACAGTAGTCATTTACATCATCAAATGTCTCGTCATCAATGACATTAGCTATCATGTCAAAATAGTAGTCTTGGCCGCTTGCTCTTTTTGATAAGTCGTACTCTGTATCGGCTGCTGCGCCAACGATGCGAGCAACGCTGCTTTCGGGATTGTACTCATATGTGCTGTAATTCAGCCCCAGAGCCAGCTTTGTCGGAAACGATACAAGGAGGGATGAAATCCACATCTGGATATTCTCTGGATCGTCATGAATGATAAGCCGCTTAGCCCTTCCCGTTTTTTTGTCGGTTGCGTTCAACAGACACGCCAGCATCTGACTGAAAATGCCAGAACGATAATCAGAACTCAGAAAATCCTGTATTTCCTCCATCTTTCCCGTTTCATCCGCCGATATCTCAATGAGTGGCAAGGCTTCAGGCCGAACATCCTGTCTTACAATCTGAGGGTCGATGCTTGAGACAAACTTTGACGATCCCACCAGCAATCCGGGGTTGACGTCGCACTCACTTTCCGGAAAAACAATTCCATGTCCCAAGAAGTTACCTGAGCGCTGAGAGTTTTCTGGGTAATCCCTTCCAATGTACGTGCACAATGCAACGCCACATAGAGCGTCTTTACCATCTATGCGGCGATAGCTATAGCGTTTCGGGAAAAGGGACTGAGCCTCAGATTCTGTCGGCAGGATCGGCAGATTCAGCGGCATGGTTTGCCCGTTGAATTGGGCGAAAAGGATGCCCAGCTGGTTATCAGCTTCCCAATTGCCGATATTCGGCGAATGGGAATAAGTCTGAAATCCTGAGCTGTCTCCCTTGATGCCTCGTTTACAGGATGTGTAGAGGATTTGGCCTGCCTTCATATAAATACACCTCTCTTCTGAAGATCCCAATAATATACATGTCGTTCTGAATGCTGTTAAAGTAAGCTAAGTTCGTTGAGCATCCACAGGAGCGCATCCTCAATCCGAACAGGAAGCGGTTCATCAATGGATCCATCGGGGCGCGGGTTGTTGCCGAGCGCAGAGAAGGCAAAAAGGTGTGCATTCTCATAGTTGAGTTCAAGGCTCTTCAAAAAGTCCTGCTCTCCCCACGCTGCAAGCAAACCTCTTATTTCTTGGTCAACTGTTAAGCCATCCTGCTTAATAAACTCCCCTTCAGCAAGATGGGGGGATGGTCTGCGAAGCGCGGCCCCATTGTCAAGCAATGTTTCGAAGGCATCCAGCTTGGAAAATGCTGCCGCTACCGGGATCTTGATTTTTCCCTTAATGGTCGAATGGAGCCGTACAATATTGGCGACTCGCTCAATGACTTCCTTGGGACTCGACACGCTATCGACCTCAATGGTGGATGCGCCTTGCACAACATCATCCGGCAGACCGCCACGGACCGCCTTGTTAGAAAATGGATCAATCAAGAAGATAATCCCGTCCGAGTGGGCAATATATTTGGATACAGAATGCATTACCTCCTCTTTATCGAAATCCTCTCCGGCTGCATCGAAGAAAACCAACGTAAACTCCTCAGTTTTTGTGGTGAATAACTTCTTGTAGTCTTTCTTTAGCTTCGTCAGGATCGGACGATTCGCGCCGATTACGCCCGATAACGCAAATGTTGATGTTGTTTGGGGTATTCTGGTGCGGCGCTTATAAACAAAATCGGAGAAGCGTTTGTTGTATTGCTCTTTGTCATCCGAGGTTAGGAAATTCAACGAAGCGTTGATGCTCGGCGCAATATGTTTCAAAAACTCGTGGATCAGCACGGTGACGAAAATGCTTTTCCCTGAGTCACGCGTACCTATGAGAGCGATAATCTTCTCGCGATCCGACGTGATTGTTGAAGGCAGCGTGTTGTGGCAACTGGGGCATAGGCGGAGATTTGTTTTCTCTCCGCACTTGGGGCAATCGGCGCGATCGGCCGTTTTGCCTGCACCAGTGAATACACACTGCTCCATTGGCGCTGCTATCCCGTAGTATTTGCCCTTCGCCTCGTCAGGCTCTGCGAGGCATCTCAGATTTCGGCAACGGAATTGAATACTGCTAACGCTGCTTTCTTCAAAGCAGTAGGGACATACGAAATTTCTTTTCATTTGACACTCCTCAATTCATCTGGGCGCTGGCCCCAGGTAATAGACTGATTTCAAGGCCCTCCGCCTCTTGCTCGTTTTTTGCGAATACTTTCAGGTAGGTATTTTTCGTGAACTGCTCCGTAGGGAGATCAACCTCAAGCTTTCCAGTTACTTGTTGCGAGGGTATATCCTTTACAACAAAACCCTGCGACCTGAAAACCGGCAGACTACCGTTGTTGGCGACCACTGTCAATGCGGGCAGTTCGCCGTCGGTCGGTGGAGAAATCACCAGCTTGACGCTTTTGAGTTTGCCAAAACTTCGCTGCGCTTTGATGTCGTATGTAACTTTGATTTGCGTACCATATCGGAACGTAAAGTAATCCGGAATCGAATATGTGACTGAACCAGAGGTCTCCAATTCCGCGAAAAGGGAAAAATAATACGTGCCCTTTGGTAAACTGCTCAGAGAGATGGCTTGCTTAATATCATATACCGACTTTGTTACGCGCTTTCTTCTGGCGTCGATGTCTTGCGTTGACACAGGGTAACGGTCGCTGCGGTACAAGAGCAAAACATGTTTAATGTCTTTCGGCCATGGAAATTTGACCACGATATCATTCCCGGAAAGCTTAACTGAAATATTTGAGATCAACCTCTGTGAGGTAACAGGAACGATGCAGCCAACGACTGCCGTTGAGTGCTTCTGCGTGACTGGGAATAGGTAGTACATACCAGCATCCCGTACATCAAACTCTCCTTTGTTATCTCCTGTTGAAGTAACGCCGGCACGGAAGGCGAGCTTGTTCAACTCGTCCTGGCTTAATTGCTGGTCTTGCTTGACATTCAGTGCTGTCATTAAATAAAAAGAAACAGCTTCACCCTTTTCTGCATCCCATTCGACCTCGAAGGTATTCTCACGCTTATGTTTTACCATAACATATTCAATCGCCCTTGGTGGCGCTGAGGGAGTGCCAGAGAACGAAACACCGCTGGAGCAAATAGTAGAGTTACCTTGCTTGTATTTCAGAAATACCCGGTAGTGATAGAGGACATCATTCTCCAGCCCCTGATCGGACATTTCGTGTACGGTTACGTTGCTGACCTTTTGACCATCGCCGACCTTTTGAGGGACAGAGGTTCTGTCACGCCATACTTCGACTTCAGCATTCGGTGGCACATTCGCCCATTTTGCGTAAATCGACGACTTATTGTTTTGAACCGATAAGTGTTGCACTTCAAACAGGTTCGCCATAGGCGATAGTGAATGCACCAAAGCGGACTCAGTCGGGCCTACACAAGACACAACGGCATAGTAGTATACAACCGCAGGCTCAATTTCACTGTCAGTATATGTGTTGGAAGAGACCTCCCATGATTTGTCGCAATCCTCGGAGCTAATGGGCTTTGCTCCCGTTTTTCGTACAATCCTGTACGTTGTAATGTCGTTTTGCTTTGCATCCCATGTTAAAATATTTACACGTCGATTTGTATCAGTCGCCACTTGCACACTTGAAACGGGTGTAGGCTTAAATCTAGATAACGCCTCTTGTATTCCGGGATAATCGCGGCAACTCTGATAAGCCCGTAAAGCGTGCTTGCAGCTTTCCAATGTGTCCGCTTCTTTTTGTGAAAGAGCATAAGCATCCTTGGCTGCTACCAAAGCGGCGCTAATGTTTTCTTCCAGCTCCGGGTTGCTATATTGCGGGAATTGACTCTTCAGCGAATCGAACTCTCTCTTGGCCGTCACAATCCGTTTGGCAGCCACATGCCCTTGAATACGTTGAACTATGGAGCCGTAACGATCATTTTTTTGTTTCCAATCAAGGCGCAATTGCTTGATCTCTTTGACTGTTTTGCAGAGGCTTTCAGCTTCATCCAAGATGACTTTCGCGAGTGAAAGGTTCAGCAAATCAATTTCAATTTTTGCCTTTTCACAGAGGGCAACAGCACGCTTCAGATTGTTGAAGTCGTATCCGCAATCCTTTGTTGAGCAAAAGCGTTCGCGAACCGAATGTTCCGCGCCACACTTGGGACAAGAAACAATGATCTCACCGCCGCAAGCCGGGCAGATTCTAGCGGTAGCTTCTACCATGGTGGGGCAATACGGGCACAGGACGCGCGTACTGAGCTTCTCAGCGCCTTCGCTTGCCCACGCAATGGCCTGCTCACTGCAAAAGTACCGAAGATAAGAGATTGCCTTCGGTTTTGTGATCCCGACCGCCTGGAGCTGATCGATAAATTCAGTCGCCTGACCGGGCGTTAGCTCTTTCGTAACTATGGTTGCTTGCTTGACGTCCTGCAATATATCCGAAATTCGTTTCCAAGCTAGGTATGCATCGTACTCCTTCTTTTTTTCTTCTGAAACAAATACTTCTGCAATACAAAATTCGCAGATTTTCTTTTTGTCTGCTATATCCTGCTTATTATGTGCTGGCAGATTGCTTCGCACTTCTTTTGACATGTCAAGCCAGTCGGCCGCAGTGCTCAAGCCCGCCCTGGAGAGGGGCGTACCTTCTAACAGAAATGCATATATATCCGCATATCCGTAGGTTTGCAGACGGGAGTCATTCTCTTTGTGCTTGGCGGCAAAGGCTGGTTTTTCAAGTTTTTCTCCTGTTGCTGCCTTCTCTCTTATATCCGCACTGTTGAAATTCTTTATGGTTTCAAGCGGTACGCCTGTCTGTTTCGCTACCCGCTCAAGCTCTTCAAGATAGACAAAGCCCTTGCCGACGAGATTTCCCAATGGTCTCTTGAGTAGCTTGGTTATCTCGTCTCTTGCTTCAGCATAAAGGCGCTTTCGCGTCTCCAACAGGGCCAGCTCTGGTTCCATCTTTGGAATCAATTCCAAATAGTGCTTGAACTTTGCTCCATTGCGCGGATCCAGCTGTCCCTTGGTCCACTCTAAGCGCTTGGCGTCGATCGCGTTCTTGATTAGTTGCAGAACAGCACTGTCCTCATCGCTGGTGCCGATAAGGGTAGTGTCTATATACTTGGCATCAGGCTTATAAGTGCCTAGGCCAAGAATGAGAAAGTAATTGTCAGCCATTAGCGCCCTCCTCCTATATTAACGGCGTTACGCGTTCCGATGACCTGGGCAATGTTAGAAAATGAAGTTGTCAAGGACCCAAGATTCGTTATAGTGGCCAGGTCTTTTTCGGACGAAATCGCTTCCATAAATGCTCTGTCCGCTGTTCCGAAACCCAAGCCTATAATTTTAATGTCCTTCTGATGGCACCTTTGAGCTGCTCGGATCGCTGCTTGTTTGTTTTCCCATTCGCCATCCGCAAGAACAATAGCTACTTTTACTTCCGCGTCCCGGGAAAACGCGGACTGCAGTTTGTCAAAAGGATGAGCTCCATTGCCGCCGCCGCAATCGCCGCCGATATCCATTTTATCAACGCTTCGCATGACAGCAACACCATTTTCCGATGGTTGCGCATAGACTTTGACTCTATCGGCAACACCCATTACGCCAATCTTGAAGCAAGACAGATCAATTTCACCCACAAACTTTCGAATCGCCTTTTTTGCTTCGGAAAGCGGCCTCCCCATCATACTGCCGGATAGATCAGTCACAACGAATATCTCGCCTTGTATTGGAATCGTATCCACGTTCTCTTTCGGTGAACGGCCTGCCCAACTCATGTCGCCAATTTCAGTACACTTAATAACGTGTAATTTGCACCCGGTGTCAACCTGTGTTGCACTGACCTCAATGATGCCATCTTCATCGTATTTATAGGTAATATCGATGAGCGCTTGGCCTCCCTCTACGTAACGGATATCGGGAAAGCTGTACTTGCCGGTTATATCGCAGTGCAGTGGATGGCTATCGCTGCCTTGCAGAATGTAGACGTCCAGTTCGTTCGCGCGGGCACGGCTTACACGCAATTGCCTACGCAGTGTTCTGTGACAGGGAACAATAGCATTTTTCTCAATCAGAATATCATTGATGTACCTTTCGCCGTCTTCACTGACCGATATCATGCCAAGCGCATGGGAAGCAACGTCGGTGATTTTTTTGCTGCCGATCATCCATGGGCCTTGCTCGTGTTTAGCCGTGCCTGTCAGTGACATTTGCGGTAATCCATCCGCTGTTTGGTTTGCGCGAATTGCCGCTCCCAATGCAACCGCTTCGTCAACATTTACGCCGCGAAGCGGTTCGCGGCCGGTCATTTTCACTATATAGTCGCTGACCATGCGCATCTTGGTTGAGCCGCCTACGAATATGACGCCGCTGATGTCTTGCCACGACAAAGTCCCCGTTTGGGTTCTGATGCCCCCAAACAGGCGCTCTATAATCGTCGCGGTTTCTCCAAGCATGTAACTCGTGATATCGTTGAACTCTTGCAGCGATAACTGGTATTTTCCCTTTCTGCCTGCGTAAAAAACCGATATATCAGCAACGGGAGCCGATGTCAATCGCTTTTTTGCATTCTCCGCTACACCGGTCAATATGGAGATCTGCTCCTGCGAGTCAAGCATATTCATGCCAAACTCTTCTTCAAATTTATCCGCGATCCATCGTGAAATTGCTTCGTCCCAGTTTTTTCCCCCTAGGCTGTGGTTGCCGTCTGTCCCAAGAACCGTGATTTCATCTTTGCTGATTCTTGCGACTGTAACATCGAATGTACCACCGCCTAAATCATAAATCAATATCGTTTGTTCCTGATCATTCTGATTCAGGCCGTACGCAAACGCTGCGGCTGTCGGCTCTGGCAATAAGGACAGAACATTGATGCCAGCCTTTTTTCCTGCTTCCTTTGTGGCGACTCTTTCTCTATCTCGAAAGTAGGCGGGGCAGGTTATTACTGCTCCATCAATATGCTGGCCCAGGGTCTCTTGTGCTTCCCGCACAAGGCCTTCCAGCAGCAATGCTGAAAGCCCGGTCGCATCATATTCGCCTTTGTGCAACGGGAGCCGGTAGTTTGGATCGCCCATTGAGACTTTAAAAAAGGAAGCTGTGTCAGTATAGCCCTCTTCTCGGAGTTCTTTAGCTAAAACCCCATGCAGAACCTTGCCCTCCTCGGTTATGGCGACAACGGAAGGGGTGATTGGTTCTCCCAAGGCGTTCGGAACAATCTCCGCTTTCCCGCTGAGTGGATTCACCCATGCAACAGCAGAAAATGTTGTTCCGAGGTCTATGCCAATCCTTACCCCCACCTGAACCCTCCTCGTCAATCGTCAGACATCATTGTAAGCGCGGTTACTCTAGAGCGAGCCTTGTCGAACTCCTCCTGCTTCAAAACGCAATCAGACTGGAATTCACCCCGGCACTCTTCTCCTGTCTTGGGGTTCTTTCCACGGATTTTCAATGTGCCATCTTCCGACAGTTCCATCGTTACTTCAACCGCAGAGTCAGCTGGCGTGTTGGGGGGCAAAGGCAGTACCGCTTCGCCTCTGAAGTATTCCTCGTCGACCCCATAATCGGACTCTTTGATGGTGCTTTCATAGACCTGCAACGCAACGCTTGACTGATTGTCTTCGAACGTGCCAAATACTTCGGTAAGGACGATTGGCAGTTCCACATCCTTGGTAATCATATTATAGATGCGCTCGCCCTTGTCACGTGTTTGCACCTTAATGCCGAAGCTCTTGGTGCTAGCCGAAACGACCTTCACGTGACCACCTGCAGGCGCCAAAGACATCGTCCGTTCTTGCACAACCTCCTCACGCTGGCCTGTTGTCGTATTTTCAACAACATAGGTGGTCGTGCCAGTTTCCTCATCAGTCCTGGTTTCAACCACTTCTTTGGTTTCGTCATCCGCAATGACAGAGGGCACGGAGGATTCCCTCACCATAATAGCATATATGGCTGCCCCTTTAGCAACGGCTTCGTCAGGCTCGAGGACCTTTGGCTCAATACCGAAGTTTTCTTGGATCGCTTTGGGAACCTGTGGCATTTTCGTGGAGCCGCCCACAAGCAAAATCTCGTCAATGGTCGTTACGCCCTTTGACTTCGCGACTTCAATGGCCGCTTTCGTCAGGCTGATTGTCGAAGACAGAAGCGTAGGCACAGTCAGTTCCTCAAATTGCTCCTGCGTGATTTCGATCGCGGCTCGCACTCCCTGGACAGTCATCATCTTTTTGACGGTTTGGCGCTGGCTTAACTGCTGCTTGGTTTCTTCGACCAAAAGCGTTAAATCTTGCAGGTCTTCCATTTCGAACTCACCGTCGTAGTTGGTTTTTTCCAGAAACGCATCCATGAAATACTGCTTGAGCGCATCATCCCAATTCTTCCCGCCAAGAGCATGGTCGCCATCGGTGCAGACGACACGGATTTCGCCCTGGGAAATCTTCATGACAGTAATGTCAAATGTACCGCCGCCGAGGTCGTAAATCAAGACGGTCTTGTCTTCCGTATTGCGTGTGCATCCGTAATATATAGCGGCAGCCGTCGGCTCCTCGATGATGGCCAGAACGTTCAGCCCAGCCAAGCGGCCGGCCTCTTTGGTCGCTTCGCGCTCATTTTCTCCGAAGTAAGCCGGGCAAGTGATTACGACATCAGTCACCTCATCGTCATTCATCGTGCCGGCATCTTTCGCGACCTTGTTCAAGATATAGGATGAAATTTCAGATGGCGATAAATCCTCACCCGCCTTGTTTCGATACGCCACTTTTTGCAAGCCCATGAGACGCTTGACAAAGGAAATCGTATCATCCGGATACATGACGCTCGTATCCTTCGCCTGCTTGCCGACAATGACGCCGCCCTCTTCGGGGAACTGCACGACAGATGGCGTCGTGTCTTGCCCATCGCGGTTTTTCAAAACCACTGGGCGGCCGTTTTCATCCTGGTAAGCGATGCAGGAGTAGGTTGTTCCAAGGTCTATGCCATACACGTACTTTGACATATCAGTTTACCTCCATTTTATATACAGTTACCTTTTCAGGATAAATAAGTAGATCTCCTCGCTCGTAACCAGGTGAAATACTCTCCGCTATGTGACCTGCCAGAGTTTCGTCTGAGGTGGTCTGCATACGCACCATGCGTTGTGTTGTTGCCTGGTATTTACTGCCGGTTTCGCTTGAAAATTGGGTGACCTCGTATTTGTCCAGCAAGCATATCAGAGAGTCGGCAATGGACTCCAACAGCACCGCTGATTCCTGCGACTGTTCATTGAGCCCTATTCGCGTTTTCCGAATGTCATCCAGCACGACTGCGATGTCATAGAAAATAGGCTTTGTTAGTTTCGTGTAAAGATCAGATTTATAATTCTGCAACTCGGAGTGAAGCTTGTCGATGATCTTTTCCTTGCCTTCGTCATAGGCTAACCGTTTGGAGAACTGTTTTTCTAGGGCACCAAGTTTTGCGGAAAGCCCTTCAAGCAAAGTGGGATCCACTGGCATCATAGGCGCGATTGGTGCAGGGGTTTGCTCTGCTTCTAAGGCCTGGATGGGTTCGCTTGCTGGTTCAGCCGCGCTTTCGGGTACAGATGCATCTGTGTCACTAATGGCGGCAACGGTTTCTTCTTCAACGATTATCTCGTCGACTGCGGTTTCAACTGGATCGTTGTCACACATGAGCAGGCTCCTTTTCTTCATTGGCATAGGCTTCCAAGTCGATGGTTTCAATGCTGGACGCAAGGGGTAGTTTCGTTTTATTGAATACAGACGAGTTTACGACAGAAGCAAGCTTTTTATCGGATTGGCTATATATCCAATCAAATACCTCTGTAACGTGTTTGGGGTTATAGCGCCCCATATTAAGTGTATGCCCGATGGCACTGGAAACGAAGAAGCGAGCATTCTTGAAGTTTTTCTGGATATGTGCCATAACATCAGCCATATCCACTTTCGACAAGAACTCTCTGCACATATAGTCCATCGTATCATAGAAATCAGTAAATACATCCGGATGACTCGTCATGGCCTTTTTTATTGCCGTATCGCCTATCACCAAGTCCAGGTCAGCTTCGTCCGCTTTGTTCAATACTACAGCAAGCGGCATTTTCAGAATCTTGCCACGAGACAACCCAGTCGTTTCCTCCAGAAGGAGAATAAAGTTTTCCATCATGGAGTCGATACGTTCGGTGCTCGTACCGCCGAGATCCACGCTGTTCAAGCGCGAACCAAAACGAGCCATAACATCAGGGATCGAGAATGGGTCGAGTAGCAAGATGATGCCATGGCAGTAATCATATTGCTTTTGCACCTCGTTCGCTCGCCCAATAAACGACTCTCCCGCAATGTCGTAAATGTGTACCAAGCGTTCAGGCTGCAAACTTGGGTGCTTTGGGAAAAAACTGAAAGCGATGCTACTAGCCTTCGTTACATCCGTTTGCACGGCGGTCTTGATGATCTGTCCTGTGCGGTAGAAATTCTTCATTGCTTTGTAGTCATTGTGAACACGAGCATCGTCATACAACTCTACATCAATGCCTTTGTCTACCGATATGTCATCAACAAAAAGGTTTGTATAGGCAGTGATGAAAGCACTCTTTCCAACCGAGGGACCACCGACAACCGGAATGCAGACTGGGCGACTCGCTCGATCTGACAAAGGGGTGGTACGTCCATTTTTCTCGCATTCCGGGCAAAACGCTTTAAGATCCTTGCGCTTCTCCTTGACGTTGAAAATGCTTGTCGGCAGTTTATATCCGCAGTTGCAAGTCCTATGGAATGCACCATACACACTCGCTGTCAGCCGATCATGCTTTGCACCGCAACTTGGACAAATATAGATAGGATACATAAATTTCGCTTTGCATTCATAGCAGGATATCGCTATTTTATGCAGCGAGAGATACGCACGGTCAATTGCTAACACGAATAGAAACAATGCGTAATAGCCAAGCATTATTAGGAAATTGAGAACCACGTGCAGCGCTGACACGGTAAGGCTGAATATACCTCCAAAAACGGCAATAGAAACAATAACAGCAATATGAAATATTGTGCCTGCCGCTTCCGAGCCCGCCATAGCATCGCGTTGGTCATCAATACGTTCTTTTACCAGGGAAAACGTTTGCTTAATAACAGCCTTTATGTCGGTATAGCCCTGCTCAAAGAAATAACCTTTTTTTGCTGGTTGTACTGGAAAAGCCATAATAGATAGTCCCCTTTCTTAAAACAGACCTAATGCCGCGCCAGCAGAAACCACTACGATAAGCAATATCAATAGGATAAAAGCGCACAGAACTTGCATCCCGGCTCCTGGCACATAGGTTGTGCTGGCTCCAAATGTCCGCTTCAAACTGGTGGCATAACAAACCAATGCTTGGTGCATCCCGAAGATAGCTCCAACGGTGAACACCGCAGCAATAGCAGCTGCTATTGCCATTACAACCACAAACGCGATAAGCAGCCAACCAATAACGTCTTCCATGTTGATTGTTCCTCCCTCTGTTGAAAACTTGAACGCCTTAGCGATCGTCACGAATTAGTAATTATATAATTAACTATCATAATGATCCATTCTACACCCCGCTGTGCATGAATAGCCCCAACTCTACGACATACTCCCGACCACTAAACCAAAAAAGCACCTTCGCTCGCCGCTTGTGCCGATCAACTTTCTTTATCAGACCCTCCTGCCCTTTCAGCGGCCCATTCAGTACCATTATCTGGCCATGTTCAATCACTGCTTCTGAAAGCCCGATTTCTCCCTCGGCGTTTGCCAATTGAAGAACAGTATAAATTTCCGCCGGGTTTACCTCCTGAAATTCACCTTCGCTCTCCAGACAACGAAATACACTCTTGCTTTTCTTCGCAAGCTTTACCAGTTCCCCAATATCTTCCGTCTGTATCAACACATATCCCGGAAACATCTTACGGATAACCTCAATGGCAACGCCCTGTTTTTTCTCCCACAGTTTGCGCTTTGGCACAAACAACTCAAAAGGGGCACCATAGCAGGCTTGGATCGCTTGCTTGCGGATAGCTGCACACACAGCATCTTCACTGCCAGTCCGCACATGTATCACATACCATGCCATATGTTCGGCCTCCCTTGCGTTGAGTTTACGGCTTCGCCGATTGCGCCTAGATTTTCTTCTAGCGCAAATGATGGGGTTATGCCGAAACATTACGAATCCAACTCGCCGAAACGTAGATTGGGGCAATGAATCTTATTGCTGCCGCTCTGGTTTGTCTAATCACTGCTGAAATGGTGTGCCTTCCGCTGTCGGCTTGATTTGACGCTTATCCGCTTTCGTAGATATAGGAGTTCTACGAAAGAGACTGGGCGCTCCACCAAGCAACCTGGAAGCCCCTTCAAGTCCCTAATACATTAATTATATCTAATGCAATACCGCCTGTCAAGGGTTTTTTTGGAAAAATAGAAATGATTTCGACGGCCAGTAGGGATTAACTGGGATTTTTGCCGCAGGGCCTCGCTCATGATGTACAATGGAATTCTCTGGTAGCCTTATCAAGAGACTATGAGGGGTAAATTTTCTGGTAGAGGAGAGGCTTGCAATGCCCAAGAAAGGCGAGAACATTCGCAGGAGGAAGGACGGCCTGTGGGAAGGTCGCTACCCATGCGGCTTGGCCAACAATGGCCGGACGAAGTATGTCTCCATATATGCTAAAAGCTATGCGGAGGTAAAGGAGAAGCTGCTTGTAGCTAAGGCTATGCCCGGAGTACCAAAGCGTTCCACAAAAAAGCTGTTTGAGGATGTGTTGTTGGAATGGCTGGATGCGCAGGCTCTCTGCAACAAGCCGTCCACTCAGGTGAAATTCCGTAATCTGATTATCAGCCACATTGCGCCTTCGCTCGGCAGGATGCAACTGACGCAAATAACAAGCACACGCCTTTCTCATTTCTTGCAAGATAAAGCGAGTAATGGTCGTCTGGATGGGCGTGGAGGATTATCTGCCAGTACATTGAACACTCTTTCGTTGATCCTGAAATCGACGCTGAATTATGCTGCGCGAGAGCATTACATCGCTCCATTTGAGGTTTCCCTGAAATGCCCGGAAATTAAGCGTGAGGCGGCAAAAGCCCTGAGTTCGAAGGAACAAGATGCGCTGGAACAATCTCTGGGTTGCGTGATGGATTCCGCGAAACTGGGCATCCTGTTGTGTCTTTACACCGGCTTACGCATTGGAGAGATATGCGCGCTTCGCTGGGGCGATGTCGATTTGGCTTGCCAGCTGATCCATGTGCAGCGAACCGTGCAACGCTTGCAGACCAACTCCCCTTTGACAGAGATAAAGACAGCGCTTGTTGTTGGACCGCCAAAAAGCAAATGTTCCTTGCGCAGCATCCCCATACCCTCAGCTATGACGGAAATGCTTCAAGCTCATCGCAGCAACCCGGATGTATATGTCCTAACAGGGAAAACCGATAAGCCCATGGAACCACGCACCTACCAATACCGCTTCGGACAGTACATAGCCGTCGCAGGCGTTTCCGATGCGAACTTCCACATGCTGAGGCACACGTTTGCCACGCGGTTCATTGAGCGAGGCGGGGACCCGAAATCTTTGTCTGAACTGCTGGGCCATGCGTCCGTGGAAATTACCTTGAATAAATATGTTCATCCTTCAATGGAAACGAAGCGCCAGCAGATGGAGAGGTTTTCATCTATAAGTGGTATGGATTCTGGTAGTGCGGCTTGAAAGCTTGTGTATCAAGCGGTTGATGCCTCTCTTTCGTAGAACTCCTATTTCTACGAAAAGAATGTGGCTGGCGTTTGGCGATGCTGAACTTCTCTGCAGCATACGGCTTTTCCAAATTACTATACATTTTTGGACTGGCTTTC
>Ga0268262_10001094_pt1 | contig 34596 bp, 12 predicted proteins | sample TergutNc150P3_FD_190354 | JGI IMG/M metagenome (GOLD analysis project Ga0268262, IMG submission 190354) | Nasutitermes corniger P3 segment gut microbial community from laboratory colony in Florida, USA - Nc150 P3 (SPAdes) (version 2) | ecosystem: Host-associated > Arthropoda: Insects >...
ATTCGGATCGCTCTGGTTTTTATTTATTATATACGCCGGCGTTAATCCTTCCTTCTGGCTCCTCTTGTTGCAGTACTCTACCGCGTCATACCAGCTTACATTCTCCACAGGTAAATTGTCACCTTTAAAATTGCTCGGATTCGTCCCCGTTATTTCCTGATATTCCCTCTGCGTTACCTCAGTCCTCCCCATGTAAAAACTGCTCACAGTCACCTGTCGCTGCGGCCATTCATCACTCTCACGACTTGGCTCGCTGGCGGGGCTGCCCATTGTGAAGGTCCCCCCTTGTATCCGCACCATGTTGCCGGGCGCGGGCTGTACAGGCGGGGCAGCCGGCTGCACTGTCGGCGCGGGCGCGGGTTGCGGGGGTGGCTGTACCGGCGTGTTAGGCGTTGGACGCTGGCCGAGGTAGGCGGTTTCAAAAAACTGATTGTATATGGCGGGAATTTGGGTTCTGTTGCTTGCACGGGATACATCCGAACCGGTGCGGCGGAACACTTCGGACACTTCTAGACCGGGCTGGTTAAGATTGTTCAACAGATGACTCGTAAATAAGCCGTTCCTCCCGGTGCCGTCAGCCGCAGTGGAACCCGCGCTTGTGGCGAATACGATTATGCTGTCCGCCGGCTGGTTCGCAACCACTTGCAGACCCCGGCTGCCTGATCGCTTCCAGGGAAAAGGATTGTCGCGGCACGCGTCCAGCACCACCACGTTCAACGCGTTTCCCGCGTCGTTCAGTTCGTCAAGCATCTCCTGCACGGCAATTGCCTGGCGGCGGAGGAAACTTTCGCTCTGTATATTCGCGTCAACCGGGATAAGATAGTTCTCGCCGTTGGCCTGCACCCCGTGGCCCGCGTAAAAGAAAAAGCCGTAGGAGTTCTTTGAACCCTTCAGCCTGTCTTTAAGGTTTACAATCCCGGTTTCCATTTGGGTTAAATTGCCGTTCAGCACCTTATCAACAGTCCAGCCCAACCCCCGCAGGGCCGCTTCCATGTCATTGGCGTCATTCACCGGATTATTGAGGCGGGTGATATTGGCATAATTCCCGTTCCCGATAACCAGAGCGTATTTCTGCTGCGCGAAAAGCCCCGCCAAAGGCAGAATCATCAAAAAAGCCGCCAAAAAACCATAAAAAAGGCGTTTCATCTCCGTCCCCCCATTTTTGATTATATTATGCTATTTTGCATTATTATCATGCTTTTTACGGATAAGTCAAGTAATAAAGAATTAGGAATGAGGAATAAAGAAAATGAGGAATGAGGAATGAGGAATAAAGAAAATTAAGAGGGTAACTCTATTTCTGCATATATCGCCTTACCCTCTTCTTTTATTCCTCATTCCTAATTCCTCACTCCTAATTTCCTCTTCCCTCTTCCTTTGCTAATTGCTCCCTGCTCTTTGCTATTTGGTTAGTAGTTTCCGTCCTTATACGCCGGGTAGTAGAAATACCCGATACGGTACATGTCGCTGGCGTAACCGACAGCGGCGTTCCAGCCGGGGGCTGCGCCGAGCGTGCCGCCTCTGACTGTCGGCGGCCAGGCTTCAATGTTCAGGCGGTCGTTGTTGACCTTGTAATTCGCCGGCATCGAAACCGCTTCCCAGCCTTTGATGTCTACCGCGCCGGTAACAGGATCTTTCTTGTCCCTTACAAACTGTATGCCGGTGGTGGAACCGCTCCTGTACGCCATGCGCGCGCCGTCGTAATTGCCGGTGCGCGAACTGTCTCCATAAACAATCCAGGGGTTGCCGTTGTTGTCCACGGAAATGTCCGTCCAGGTGCCGCCTTTGACAACATCGTCAATTGCATACGCGGTAAAGTCCGCGTTCCTGCTTGCGGCAACAGCGTAAACCACGGTACTCCTCGTGCTGTTAAAGAAGGCGAGGTGTATGCGGTTGTCTTTATCCACTTTGATGCTGATATACCTGCCGGAACCCCGGTACAGCGGGTGGCTGGAAGCTAGCAAATACTTTCTGTTCCACTGATTAGCTCCGGTTCCGGGCACTGTGGCAAGTCCCAGGGCAAGCCGTACCGTGTCGTTTGTCTGGTCATAGTAGGCGATAATGGGGCCGGTGCTGTCGTAGTCAACCGCGCTGAACTGGCCCGCGCTCGCTACGGCGGCCAGGCCGCTGGCTGCAGGAATGTTCGCGTTTCCTCCGTCAATAAACATGGCGGTATTTGACTGCGTGCCCGTACCGTCCGCATTGGCGCCGCCCCGCGAACCGTACCACAGGCCGTTGTTTCTCGCGTCAAAGGCGGTCATATAAATTCTGCCCACATTGGTTTCGGCATCGGACGAATTTGCGCGGGCTTTGGCAATACGGACATTTTGCCAGCGCTGGGTAGGATTATTTGTGGCTGTAGGCTCTATGGTGTTGCCCGCAGAGGCTGTGTTAACAACCGCTTTAACGCGAAGATACGCGTCACCGTCACCCTGGTAACTGTACCCCGCGTTTGCCGCAGTACGGCCCCCGCCGTTAAGAATGCTTATGTCCGGAGTCGCGTAAGGATCGCCCGGCACTGACGGAGTCCCCGTCTGCCCCGGTTCAAGTTTGTTGTTAGTGCCGTTATTTGTCCCGTAGAACACGTTGGCGTAGCCGTAAACCGCCCAGACACCGTGGAGCCTGCCTGAGTCGGTTCCGGCGTATTCAAGCGCCATGCCCGGATGATCAAGCCCCTCGCTGCCTGAATTATCGTTGACAGTTTTGCTGCCCATGTAGGTTCTGGGGGCTGTATCAGAGTCGGCTGTTCTCCAGATATGGGCGTAGGGCTTGTTGATCCACAAATCCGAACCTTCTGTATAGAAATGGGACTCCCTGTTCCATGACTGCCTGTCATTGCTGCGGTGGTTCAAGGCTTCCGTGCTGCCGCCCACAGCGGCGCTTGTGTTCAGTATAATTTTGCCGCTTTGGGCGTTATCCGGCACGGTAAAAGTAATTCTGTTGATTTTTTGCTCGCCTGTTATCGTCGGGGCGGTTGTGGCTGACGCGCCATGCCTTATGGTTATAGCAGAGTTACCCGAACCTTTGAGGTTATACCCGACAAGGGAGACACCGACCTCGCCCTGATAGAAGCTGTACCAGCCCTGCAGCGAGCGCGTTGTCGTGAATTTTGATGTATCACGCTCAATGCCCGTTATGTACGGCACTATGTCAAATGTAAGCGTGTTCCTGAATGTATCCGTCGCTTCGTTTTCTGTCGTGTTGTTGCTGCTGGCAAGTCCGGCTTCGCTGCTGCCAAGCTGGTCAATAACCGCGACCCATACCCTGACATTCTCGGCCGGAGTGCCGCTTGGGGTGGGAATGCTTTCGGTGTCCCAGACATAGGCCCACTCTACCGTGTGGCCTGTTTTCCAGTGCAGTTCCTCGGCGGCCCACGCTTTTGCGCCGTTAACCGGCTGCATGGTGCGGGTAGTAAGATCCAGCTTGAGGATGGCCATGTTTTGACCCATTGCAGACGATGGATCATACAGGTCGGCCGACGGCGTCGCGCCTGTCCCGATGTGTACGCGGATCTCGCGGATCAACTGGTCATCCCAGGCGGAACCCCGGATGATTATCTTTCCGCTGACCAGATCCCTGGTAACGGAAGCGCCGCCGACAAAGGTATTCGCGGCGCTGTCGCCCTCAACAAAGCCGTCGGCTATAAGGGGTTCATACACCCTGGTCACGGGGTTCTTTACCCTCGGGTTCAACGCGCCGGTCCCGCTGCGCGGCTCAATGTGGCCGGATTTTACCAGTTCGCGTTCGGTTTTTACATTGTACAAGCCGCCGCGCAGTATGTTCTGTCCTATGCCGCGCGGATCAAGGGCGTTCCTGATAGTCTGTTCCTGGTTTGCTGTTGTGATATTGTTCCCCACAACAGCCGTTTCAGCGTAGGGGTTCGGATCGTAGAGCCGCGCGGTGGGGTTAATCTTGTCGGACAGGTACACGTTCATGCCGATAACTACCGCGTCATACAACTGGTCGTTTACCCATTCTTCGCTGCTATTATTAGCCGGGGGATTTACCGTGTCCCACACTCTTATAAGGAAGAACGCGGTTTCCCTGGGATTGTTCTTGTCTTGCTCGTCAAGGTCCGGGTGGCTGCCGTTATATTCACCTATTCCAAGCGCGGGGTTCGTGTTAAAGTGTGCACTCCCGTTGAATCCAAAACGGCTATCCGGACCAAACACGAGTACGCCGTCCTCCGGCTGGCCTGTGGGTGTAACGTCATTTCTCCTAACACTCGCAACCTGGGTATATTTCCAAACCTCGGCTGTACTGTCAACGTAATCAGCCGGCACTTCGTCCAGTTGCAGGACAAAATGAGTTCCAAGCATCGGGTTATCTACCGGCACGCCTAGCGCTTTCCACTTGGCGTTTGAGTAGTCGCCGTGCCAGGCAATAGTATACAGGTTGATCTTTGCCGGGTCTTTTAACTTCCTGTCCTCCACCATATTTTGAAGGTTTGTCTTGTTAAGAACTATCCTTTGCCGCGTGACGTGCTGCAGCCTGAAGTTCAGGTCGCGGTTACCGTACAGGGTTTCCAACTTGAACCCTATATACTGGTTCTTGGAGATAAAGCCCGAGTTAAGGTAGCCCAAGGAATCTGACCTCCTCCTGGAAGCCGCAGCGGGGTTGTTTTGATTCGGGTCGAGGGAGCCTAAAGAGGTGAGGTACTGGTTATCCTTCGTATCGGTGTAGTTGGCGAACATCCTGTTCCGGAAATCGTTCAGGACATACTCGGTTGACGCGTTGGGGTCAGGGTGGGTGGTATACACCGCGCCTATGCCGTTGTTGTCCGTAATCAGGGTTACCCTGTCAATCTGCGGGTACTTGTTCCGCACGGAGATTTCCTGATTGTAGTAGCTTCTGTTGCCGGCCGAGTCCTCGACAATGTAGTGAAGCGTCATCTTGCCGTCGGGCAGTACCGTTGTGTCGATGTTGAATGACCAGCGTATATCATGCACCGCCGAATTGACGGGACTCCACAACATTCTGGTTCCGGGCGTGGCGGTGGATTCGCTTATTTCCCTGACCCAGTCCGCGTTATGGGCTAGTTGGCTGCCAAGGTTCGGCAACCGCCTGCTGGCGTTTACCGCACCGCGGTTGGTCAAGGTAATAGTGTTTATCATATCGCTGTTACTTCCGTATGTCACCGTAGCGGCGCGGTTTTCCAGCACGCTCATTTCACGGAGGCCTGACGCGGGGCTGGCAGCTCTCGCGCCTGTATTGATGTTTACATACCGTTCATTAGCGCCCTCTGTTCTGGTGAACCATGCGTAGACCCTGGATATTCTTCTCGGGGCGATATCCGTCATTACGTCAGACTGCGCTCCGGCCAATGACATGTTAGGCGCAACGGCATAGTCAAACACCCTGCCCATGAAGTCAACGTTGGTTCCGGCGACCTTGGGATTGGTTGTGTAATTCGGATCAGCCACCGGCGCGAAGTTGTCAACGCCGATCACGACGGTCTGCTCCGCCTCGTTCGGCGGTGAGGCGTTGTCCCTTATGCGAACCTGCACGGTAAAGTTACCGCCCGAGTTAGCCCAGTTGCCGTTGTTTATCGCGGCCCAGGCTGCGCTGCTTCCCGCGGCTTTGGAATCAATGTCATATTCAAAATTGTACCTGGTCCGCGCCGGAGTAGCAGCAACGTTCCTTTGAGTGATTTTTACGCCCGGATTGTTGGCAAGGACGGAGCCGTTCTCCCATACTTTTGTCCAGGTGGTATACGGATCATTGTTCAGCCTTGTCCTGACGGAAACTTCCCCAAGGCCGGAATTCGCGTTACCAGTGGGATTCGGATCGAGTATCGCCCTGACGGCGAACTTGTCCCTGCGTACCTCAGTGCCCGCGCCCTTATAGCCGGGGGTACCGGGATCTGAAGTATCCTGAGTTGCGGCGTTCCAGACGAATTTGCTGCCGTCCCAGGAGCCGCCGACATCAGGATGGGTAATCTGCGGGGCCGCCGATTTAATATAGAAGGCTTTGACGTAAGGCCTGGGCGTTGTAGCAGTGCCATAGAGATTGTTTCCGGCGGTGTTAAGCTGGTCGTTCTGGTAGATGCTGCTGCGGATCGGGGAGCCTTCGCCGTTGAATACAAACACTTCCAGCCAGACGCGGATCATGTCATTTGCGGTACCGCCGGATGTGGAAATAAAACCTTTGGTAACTATAAGTTTGCTAATCTCCTGCTCGGCGTTAAGTATAACGCTCCAGGGGATCAGAGGCTCGCCCGCCCCGCCTTTCAGCATAAGATTGGCATAGTACCACCTCGAATTCGCGGTTCCGCTTAGATTGGTAGTCCTATATTCGCTGGGAATAATATTGTAGACAGGCGAATTTATGGGTACAAAATCATAAAGGGTGTTTGGCATCAATACGACACTATCAGGATTCGGGCGGGTCGGATTGGCGGCGCTAGTAAGGTTGGTGTTTGATACGTTGTCCGCAAAGACGCGGAACGCTACGTGGAAAACAGAGGTATTGCTGCGCGCTTCGCCGTCCACGCTTATGGCGCCGCCCCTCGCGCTGGCCATCGTGCCGTTGTCCGCGCCGAAAATCGTTGTTGTGGGTATGTCGCCGTCCGGGTAGAACCAGATGTCATGGCAGTAGTATTCGACATTGCCGACTTTGTCTGCAAGGCGTATCCACAAGGGCAAGCGGTAGATGCCCGCCTGTCCCGTTACAACCTGCGCCATTCGGCGGGCAGCGGCGGAGCCTACAGTATATTTCCTGCCCTTAACCGTAATATCGCTGCCGTACAGCTTGAGCCCTCCAATTTGGCCCAAAGTTGGATGTGTGGCGGGAATCTCCATGCGCCAGTCATATATATTGGGGTTATTAATGATGAAACCGGTAGGCCTTGGATATTCGTCTCCCCCTAGCTTGAACCAGGCGTTGCCCTTGCCGTCAGCATCGCCTGTTGCCTCGTATTTGGAGACGGAATCCATTAAGGCGTTCCTGGCTGCGGGAGACAATTCCTTGACTTGCGCCTCCGTCAACGCAGGGTTGAATGCCCTGATTATCCTGATTTCCTCGGCCTCTATCGCGGCCCTTGTCGGGAAGGCGGCGCTGTTGTCAATGAAGCCCAGATGGAACCACATCTGGTCAATGCCGCTCTCGCTGTTGTTGCCGCTCTTGTCCCAGGTTTCGCCTGTAATTACCGCGCCTTCGCCGCCGTTCACTATTACGGAGGCGAAACCGGTTTTGGGATTGGGAGCGGTATCGTCGTCATTGCCATATAACGGAATTATGTTGTTGTTCCCGTCCCTGTACCCGGTTCTCTTCGCCGGAAGGGTAAATTTCGCCCCAGGCGGCGTATTATCCAGGGTAAAGGCCCTTATCGCCTGAGACGATCTTCCGGTCATGTCATAGACGGTCGTGATAACGCGGTAACGCCCGTCCGGCTTGGGAAGACTGTCATCAAACGTTACATTCCAGGGTCGGCCGGAAGCCGGTTGTGTATTAAGATTCGTTATACTAACTGTTCTCTCTGCCCTATATGGGGTTGAGGAGTATTTATCGGCTGTATCCACAGGCTCGATTTTTACCTCTATTTTGGCAAAGCGGTTGTTGTCTGTAACCGTCCCCGAGAATACGAATTTCCCTTGCATGAGCAGCGTTGAATAGAAATTTTCCATTGAGCCGTCAATCGTCAGTTCGGGATTGGTGCGGTCGTAGTAGAAGTATATATAGCCGGAAACAACCGGATTGCCCCAGTCAGTCGCAATAGTCCAGTCGTCGGTTCCGTTTTGCGTAAACGATTCATCTTTGGCGCGCAACTGTATGCGGTACAGCCCCTCAGGAGTAGTCGCTCCTCCGGCAGTACTAATATTCAAGTCGCCGTCATTCTGGCCCAGGAGGTTCTTTGTCCAGTTAATCTCGCTGAATCTGTTAGCCGAAAGATCCTGAACATTTTTCCATGCCTCCAATACAACCCAGGCTCCCGTGCCCCAGTTCCATCTTTCAACCTGGCTTTCCAGAGCGCGGACGGCGTTACGGTCAGTGACCTTGCCCTGAATCCTCAGGTTCTCGCTTGTAAGGCGGTTGATCCTGTTATTCTCCGCCAGTGTAGACAGTACAATAAAGTCCGACGGCCCAAGGTTCGCGTTGTTGTTGGCTTGAGAATTGGGCGGGTTAGCGAACTCAATTACAGGCGGAGTTTTGTCCACGGTGAAGGTCCATACCTGTTCCTCGGATTTGTTTCCATAATAATCAGAGGCAACAACCTTAACATCATAGCTATTGCCGTCGCCCATGGAATTGTACAAGGCCTTGGTGACAGGCTGCGACCATGTAAGGTTAACCTTGTCCTCCGCTGACGGATTGGACGAAGGCGTACCAAACGGTATGTATTCAGCGCCCTGAGTATTGAAAGTTATAACAGTATTGCCGTTAATGGAAATGGCATTGCCTGACACCTTATCCACTATACGCAGTTCCAGCTTTTCAAGATTGGCGTCGCTTGCCGTCCCGGTAATTGTAAAGACCGGGTCCGGCTGCTGATCGGGTTTGCCAAACACAGAACTGGCAGGGACTGTTATTGTCGCTGCGGGCGGTTTTGAATCAATCCTGAAAGCGATCATATGTTTACCGTCGTTTTTCGCGCCTGAGGCATCGTCTACATTAACCACTATTGTATGAACGCCGTCGGGGAGCGGGGTTCCGTTTACAGTTCCGTCACTGGTAAGATAGATTGTCCAGCGGACGTTTCTGCCGGAGCCGTCTATAGTTGCAAGGGAGCTTTCCGCCTTGTTGTCGATCCAGTACTTGAAGGTAGGGATATTAATATTGGAAACAGTGTCCGCAATCGCTCCCTGAAGGATTGGCTTGGTGCCGGGATCATAATAGATGATCGTGAGGGGATTGGAGCGCAGCCAGGCAAGTTTGGCGGCGGGAATCATACCCGTCCACCAGTTTTCGGCGACTTTACTCTTGTTAGCCGCGTTGTAAACCGTACTGCCGTCGATGAAATTGGTAAAGCTGATCTCCGGCGGAGTAACGTCCTTTATAAAATTGTATACAAAGGAAGCTTCTTTTCCGCTCAAGTCCCCTACAAAGAGGGTAATGGTATGGGAACCTTCCGGGAAAGCGCTTGTAAGAAATTTATTTTCCAATATTGTAGCAGCCACTACGCTTGCCGGTATCTCGAAGGTCACACTATTGCCGACTTTGGAGTTACTCAGCGGGAAGACTCTCCTTGTAGTTTCATTGTCCACGGTGTACTCAAAATAGTACCTGTTATCAGTTCCGTTATATTTGGGGTCTTTTTCTTTGTTGTAGTTGGTCATGGTTTTAAGGTTAGCGTCCTCGATATACCCGCCAAGATTAAAGCCTGTGGAAGGATCATTGATATTCGTACCGAACGCCATTCCCGGCGTTGCCGGGGCTGTAACCTGAATAACCGGCGGCGTGGCATCGTAAAGAAATTCATACTGCTTCCACCTCGCCACGCTGTAGACTGCCGCATCCGCAGGCGGGGCTTCAACACCCGACGTATTTAATCCGGCCGCAGTTCCGTCTTTCCTTAATTTGTTCATAGGCGAATCTTTGGCTCTGATGATGTAACGCTTGGTGCCGTCGTTTCCGATAGTAAAGTAATCTTTAAGGTTGAAGGCAAGGCTTAGGTTTCTTCCCTGTCTGCCAAGTCCGGCGGTTATCTCTTTACGTTCCCAGCCTGGTATGTCGGAACCGCTTTCTACAAGCGCCTCCCAACCGGCAGGGGGCGCGGCGCCATCGCTATTGAACCATACCATAACCGAGCCGGGCCAGATCACGGATTCGCCGAAGCCGTTATTCTCAAAGAGGCTGCCGCGTACTACAAGGCCGGAATCGCCAACCACCGATATAGTATCGGGCTTTGAGGCGGGGCTGATCGAGCTAAAGTACGGTTTGTCTTCTTCTTGCAGGATAAATACCGTCTGGTAGACGTTGGAAGCGGGATTTTCAACTGCGAGGGAAATATTTTTCGCGGCGTCCATTGCTATAATGTGCAGGCGGTATTCGCCGTTGCCCTTGTTTGAGGACAATCTTTCCGTATCAACAAAAATGGTAAACTGCCTGTTTTCCACGTCCACAACGCCGTAAGCTCCGTCGTTAAAGCCGACTGGTTTATCAGAGATGGTGCTATATGTTGATCCATTGTAATAATCGCCGTTACTATAATAAGTGCCTATTCTATCGACTTTACCTGTTTTATCTGGAGTTGGATCTTGTATCTGTAAATCCTTAGCCGGGAAAGCGTCGTAATCCAAAACCTGCCCGCTATTGGCGGGAAGCAGCCACCAGCGTATCCCTTCTACTTTGTTATCGTCCAGCGCGTTTATCGAGAAGTTGACCACCTTGACCGCAAGCCGTCTCTTGTTTTCGGAAGTTATCGCCGCGCCGCCGAGAGTCACATCAGGCTCGTCGCGCACGAAAGTTTCAATCGGCCTTGTAAGGGTAACGGTAGGAGGTTTGCTGTCTACAGGGTACCTCTGCGACAGAGTCGTGCTATTCCCGAAACGGTCCTGGAATCTTACTTCAAAGGTAAAGTTGCCGCTGCGTCCGTTCATTTTAATGGGGAAAGAAAATTTCCATTCCCACAACTCCGACGCTGGATTATAGCTTCCCTTTGGAACATTAAGATCAATATCCAGACGCGGCGGGTTTGACCCCGTTACAGGCGCTCTGTCTTCAAAAATGGTATATCCGGTTACATAGAAGGGGCCGTTCTGATCGGTAATAACGCCTTCCAGTTTCACCTCTTCCTTTATCGAGAGGAAATCGCCGGAAGGCGGCCTCACCGTTGCAGGATCAATGATAGGGCTTTTGTTGTCTACGGCAATCCAGAACGTTTCGGTTTTTGATTTCACCAGCGCGGCCGGGGCTGTCTCCGGCGTTACCAGTTTGGCAGGCGCATAGTCGGAAACGGTTATCCGTACCCGGTAAATACCGTCAGGAAGGCTGCTGAAACTTTGTTTCAGAATTTCAGGATCAGCCTTCGTGTCATTCGGATCAAAGAGCTTATTGTAGTTGTCTTTTGATTTAAGATGGTTAAGCAGCACGGTCTGGCTTATAGTGCCTGTAATCTGCCTGACCGGATTTCTTGCGCCGCCGACAACAGACTGAGGGGCAAAGGCATTCTTGATTTCCTCAGGGGTCAATTCCATCTGATAATCATTATCTGTGTCGGCATGGGCTACGGTTTTCCCTCCCGTGGTCGTCGAGCCGATAAATTCCACCTTTATGCTCGAGGGAGCGGCCTCCGTACCCAGATCAAGGCTGTCGTCATCTGTTATCTGTATCCTGATGGAAGAACTGGCGGAAAATTTATTGCGGGTGCCGTTAACGGTAATAAAACCTTCCCCTTTATTTGAATTCGGGTAATCGCCGTCCACGTCGGGGTTAGTGACATCTTTGTTGATGGAACCGACGGTGAAGTTAAACACCGGTTCGTCCGATTTAAAGTTAACATCTATCGGGAAAGATATAGTGCCCACGTTAAAGGCATTGTCGCGGGCAAAGGCGTACAACCAGTATCTGCCGTCCGGCAGAGCGTCGGATTCCAGAGGCAGTTCCGTGGCGCTGTTGTTATTCGAAGTCTTGAAAAGGCAGCTTGAGTTAAAGATCGGGCCATGCTTGCTGACTGCCACGTCGTTCAGGGCGTTCCCCGATGCTGCTATTGACGGGAAATCAGGCCAGGGACGGTTTTTCAAATAATTATCCATAGCCGTTTTTTGAGCCGCAGGAATGAGGATATACGCCTGCTCGGAACCCGGCATCCCGTTGTCGCGCTTGAAATAATCCGACGCGGAACTGCGGAAACCAGTACCCTCATCCGAGAGGATGAATCTCGGGCGTATAACGCCGTTGACAGTAACAGGAACCAGAAGGCTCCTGTCAATTTCGCTCGCTTTTCCTTCTATGTCATTCAGCTCAATTTTCGGCGTTTTCCTGTCAATGGAAATAGTGACGGTGAACGGCACGGCGATCCGGGTATTGCTGGAACTTGTGGTATATATGCTGAGATTATAGGTTCCGTCAGGCAGCCGCTCCTCATAATCTTTATCCCAAAAATCTTCCCAGTAACTCAGCCCCTGCTCATTGGCCTCCGGCAGTTCGTCGAAGCCAAATGTCTTGCCGTCCTGGTTCTGGAGCGGCCCCTTGTACGTCTGTACTTTGGCTCTGCCCCGGATAGAGTCGTAGAAACTGTCGGTATTGGGAATCCTGTCCCTGGCCGGATCATCGTGATAGGTAAAGACAAAATTGCTTGTCGTGCCCCCCCCGTCGATATTGAAATCTCTGCGGCCCCATCTGCCGAAATCAATGATTCTCCCGCTTACCGTATCGCCTTTACCGCCGGGGAGGGGTTCGTTCGCCGGGTCCCATATAAAACGGCCCCTTTGAGTCCTGTCGCTTTCTTTCTCCCAGAACACTTTCGCGGAAGCGATGCCCCCGGAGTGGGACGCCCTCAGCCGCAGCGTAAACGGGCCGCCTTTGCTTGTCATAAACCTGTCAACATAAGGGTAATTTCCGTCTGATTTGTCCGGTTCCGGTATGTTTATGTCATTGTAGCCGCCCTTGCCTCCGTTTTTCGACGGCTCCCAGTTGCCAGGGTTGGAAATATCTTCCAGACCCCACAATTCCAGCATGGGGTATTCCAGAGGCTCGCGGACATATATAAGAACGTATGCGTTTTCATTCCTGTATTCAGGCGTTCCCGTGTCCCAATTAACCCAACTGCGCGGGTAATTTGCAACCGAATGTACCTTATCGCTGCTCTGCGCCCGGATTTCAAAACCGAAATACTGCCCCGACACGTTCGGAAGCTCATAGATGAACTGCACGTTGTTAACGCCGATCTCCATAATATCCAGTTTTTTCCACGGAACCTCATTTTCGGGGGGGAGAACGCCCGGAGGGTATTTGGACGCGGACGGATCGGTAACCCCCGAAAAGTCCACCTCCCAGAGACGGATCTGCGGGGGGAACAATTCCGCTGTTACTTTATTGCCCATTTCATCCATGATTTCGGCTTCGCCTTCCTTGCGGTTAAGGCCTTCGCTGTCCGAGATCATTCCGACAAGCAGGGCCTTGCTGTCCATTGCCCGCCTGTATATTCCGGTACGCTCGCTACTATTGTTAATATAATTGTAATTAAGGTACTGTCCGCCAAGATCGCCGCGCTCTGTTCCCCGCACTATCGAAGGGAAAGCCAGGCTGATCTGGGGTATATTGTTTTTTACATAGAAGGCAATGTCGTCTGTCAGGGCTTCCTTGCCTACAGAATCAATCGCCAGTAATTTTATCTTGAAATCGCCGTCAGGAAATTCTGTGGTATCAATTTCAAATGTCCATAATGAACTACGGCTGTCGCCTGAAACATCCGCCATCCTGTAGAATTTGCCCGCCCTGTGATTCATCGTCTTGTATCCCTGCAAATCATAATCAGGATAGTTTGAAATCTGGAATCCGATAAAATCCAGTTTATAATCATCCGAAGCGCGGCCCATAAACACGGTTGTCCCGCGTATATACGCGCCCGCGCCCGGAGATTCCAGAACGATAACAGGAGCCTGTAAATCGATTACACCGCCAAGCCCCGCCCTAAAAGGCTGCTCGCAAGACAGTGAGCAAATAGCAATGAGCAATGAGCAAAGAAGAGCGGGGAGGAGTGAGGAAAGAATCGCTGTTTTTATGTTTATTTTCTTTTTCATTTTTTACCTCCTCCCCTACTTTACGTAATACGCAATCCGGTATAGGTCCGAGCTTCGGTAACTGACCGCGCCGCTCCAGAACTTGGTTGCATTGTTGTTTGGATTAACATTGCGCGCCGGGAAACATTCCATGCCCAGCCGCCCGTGTTCGCGCCCGCTGTCAAGCGGGTTTTCCACCCTGTACTGGGCGGGGACGTGCATAGTCTCCCAGCCCCTGACGGATGCGCCGTACAGATCGCTTGCGGCCTTTTTGAATCTTGCAGTGTCCAGGAAGGCCATCTTTACGCCGTCCATCGAGCCGGAGTTGCTTTCATCCTGATAACTAATCCAGGGATTGCCGTTCGCGTCCAGAGAAATACTGCACCAGCGGCCCACCATGCCCACGCTGTCAACCACCTGCACCACAGGAGCGCCCGAACCGTTACTGTTACCGCCAAAAGTACCGTTAGCGAAGTTCGCGTAGCCGCTTACATATACCAGTTGTTTATGCACCGAGTTAAACGCCGCAATATGTATCCTGTTTGAGTCCTTCGTGTCAATCCTCATGCTGACAAACTCGCCGGTCCCGTTTTGGCTCATGTTGCCATTCGGGATAATATTGTTAATAATCTTCCAGTTTGTCGCGGCAAAGGGCGTTTTTGAATCGCTAACCGCCAGCTTGAGTTTCTGGTTGGTCTCGTCAAAGTAGGCGATATAAGGATAGCCCTGGCTGTTTACGGCGATGGCGTTGTGCCTGCCCACGTTGGGCCTGCTTGCGGCGGCGTTGCGGGCCGTGTAATCCACCACCCGCCCGTTAGCCGCAACAGAGGTAAACGGCGCGGCAAGATTGCCGTTGGCGTTTCCGGCGCCTGTCATTTGCTGCGTGTCGTCCGCGTCAAAACCTCCGTCCAGATTGGTCCATCCGTAAGACGCTAACGCATAGTTGTTATTTCCGTCTTTGCTTATTGCCCCGGGAGTGCCCCGCCTGTTGTAGCGGTACTTAACGGAGCCGTCCTTGGAGTCATAGTAGGATACATGGATATGCTCATTGGAGTCCGTGAATGTTACAATATGCGGATTCAGGAACTGGTCTGTCGAAGGCGGGCTTGCCACTGTCCCAGGGGCGTTGGTACTGGCATTGTAATAGGTGCTTTCGCCTATATAGTGGCTGGTACCGGCGCCTATGCCGTTTGACAGCCCTGGGTTAGCGCCGCCCGGCCCATAGATGTACAAACCGCCAAGATCGTTCCAACTCTGATAAGTTCCCGCCCTGCCGAAAAGGCTGAAGGCCGACCATGCCGACGCGCCGGTATTGGCATTGGCTGAACCGTCTCCTGTGCTGAAGTATATGTCGGAGAACAGAATCGGGTCTATAAAGGACGCGGTTCTCGTAGGCTGGTTGGCGCTACTGCCGTTGTTCGTGCTTATGTAAGCGTTACCGAAATTTCCGGAATTACCGGATGCCCTGCCGCCTTCGTTATGGCTTGCATGAAGCGTGCCGTCTCTGGGATCTATCGACATTGCCGGGTTCATAATGTACATGCCGTCGCCCGACCTGCGGAAAGCGCCCTGGTCGTTCCCTGTAGCGGCGTTATCAGACCGCCAGATATGCACCGACCTTGTGTCGTCCCACAACTCAGAGCCTTCTATGCCGGGATCATACTCAATATTCCACGGCTGTATGACGCGGGTTGTCCCCGTCGCCAGCTCGCTAGTCGAGGTGTTTACCGCCGGCAGGTTCGCCACGGTTAAATTTACAGTTCCCGGCGTAGCGTTATTGCCGACGGCAAAGATACGGAAACGTGAAACCGCGATTGAAGCCAGAGCAAAATTGGTTTGCTGCGCGGCGGTCACGGCAGTCGCCGACACATTGTTTAATCCGGGTATGCTGATATTTGTCGCAGCGGCAGGCGTCGCCCTTCCCAGGTTAAAGCCCTCAACGACAACGTCCTCACCCCTGGCAAAAGCCGTCCACCCCTGCATGGTGCGGTTATTATGGAAGAATTTGCTCGCGTCGCGCCTAAAGCCGGTAATGTAGGGCCGCAGGTTCACGCTGATCGAGTTGTACTTGTTAAGCCCGACGGGGAAGCCGGGGTTATGGACACTGGTATTTGTATGGGCCGTCCCCGGCGCGGCGGTATTATCGCTTTGCTTGTTGGCGTTACCGGCGACGCTGTTTCTGTTATTCGATCTGACGCGCACGGTGATGTTACTCCCAACCACCGTATCCGCCGGGATCATTTCGGTATTCCAAACATACGCCCATTCCACGCGGTGGCGGTACAGGTCTATGGTATCGGTAAAGAACACCCTGTCGGCGGTATTGGTTCCCGACGGGATTTGCAACAGTCCCGTGCGGGGCGGCGTGAAAGCGGCGCTATTACCGGGATCTCCCCGGCCCGGCCTGCCCGCGGTTGTATTTTCAGACTGGTTATTGTAGTAGTTCAGTATGGTAACGGTACTGCCGCCGATCAGCAGGTCTACCTGCTCAATCCGCTGGTCGTCCTCCGCATAACCGCGAAGCACCACCTGTCCTGATACCGTGTCCGTGGCAAAGAACCCTGCGGGATCGGCCCAGGGCTTTTGCACCGTGGCTGCTGCTTTGGTCGCCGCGCCGCCCATCTGGGCGCTGGAGAGGCTGTGTTGCTGCGCGCTGTACGGCGCGGTTGTGTAAGCGATACTCCTCGGTTCTATGTGTCCGGGTTTGGATATTGACTGCGCGGTCTCGTCGGTGTTCCACAGTCCGCCCTTGGTGCGGTTGCTGTTGGTTCCCTCGCCTATAAACATCGGCGTAAGGGATCGCTGGCGGCTTTGCGCCCTTTCCTGGCCCTCGGTCATGGGGTTAAGATCGTACAACTGGGCGAAGGGCTTCGTCTTGTCGTCGTTGTTCACCCTGATGCGGATTATCTTAAAGTCGCCGAATTGATCGGCTTCCGGGCCGTCAAACACCCGCAGTATGAACATTGAATTTCCCGCTCCTGCCGCCGTCGGGTCAACGCCGGCTGCGGGCGGCCATGCGTCCGTAGTGTTGTCGTAGTCAACAATGGTATTGCCTCGGGCAGTGCCAAAGGCCCCCGAGAAGTAGACAAATTCGGCGCTTACCGCGTCCGCGTTTACACCGCCCTCATTGGCCGTGTACGCGACATCGCCGAGATTCAGGGCCGTCGGGAGAACCCGCGAACCTGTACTATAATAAGCGGAGTTAAGTTCCCAGACCGAGCCTGTGCCGTCAATTCTTGCCGCGCCTTCTTCATTCGTACCGTCAACAGCGGCAAGGAAAGCGTATCCCCTTGGCCAGGGGCCGTCGCCCTCGGCTCCAATAGCGCCCCATCTCGCGCTGCCCGGATCGTTGATGATGTACACGCGGCCCGCTTTCATATTTGGCAATGTCGCATTGGACAGCAACGTAGCGCCGGAAACATACTCAAGGCGGAAGTTCCTTGATTTGCCGGAACCCGGACCGTTGGTTGTTTCAATACGCAGGGCCAGCAATCTGTTGCGGACATTGAAGTCTATTATCCTTTCCACGCCCATCGCGCTGGAATATATGTCCTCGGTTATCCCTTTCTGAACGTCGGCAGCCCCAAGGGGAACCCTGTCGCGTATATAATTCAAAATCGGGCTTAAAGCCCCGCCAGCGCCGGTGTCCTGGCCCCTGTTGGCCGTCCAGTTCGTCCTGAAATCGTTGTTATCGCGTATATCGGTGGCCAGTTTGATCTTGTTAATCACCGGCGCGTTGTTCATTATTACCAGCGGCTCATTGTAGTATTTGGCGTTACCGGCCTTGTCTATCACGACATAGTGCAGGGTAACGGGGCCTGAGGTAATGCCGAAGCTGTTAATCTCGACATACCAGTACTTGCCCATGCCTCCGTCGGCGAAGCCCATCGGCAGTTTGTGCCCCCAGGCTGTCTGTCCCACGGACGGGCTGTTCCGGTCAATAACAATGGCGCTGTCGCCGCCTGTGGTTGCGGTTTCTGCCGGTATATACGGCTTCTTTACCTGCGGCTTTGTCGGGTTGGCAGCGTTCCACGCGGCTATAACGCCTGAATCATCCCACCAGCCGGTGCCGTTTGCGGGGGCCTCAGTAAAGTTGGCCGCCAGCAAGGTCGTCGCGCCGGATTCCACCCGCTCGTGCCAGGAGATATATTTTCTTGTTCCGTTCTCTACACGCGAGAACCACAGCACCACTTTCGCGATACCGGCTACAGGGCCCTCGTCGCCCGCTTCGCCGCCTATGGTTGCCGCCTGACCGGCGGGCCTGCGGTTAAGGGTGTACATGGCGGTAGGCGACAGGTTGTCTATGGGCAGCAACGTGTCGCCCCTGGTTGTAAGCGGTGTCGCCCGGGAAACCTCTGTCGCGCTTAAATACACGGGGTAGCGCACCGAGTTTTTGGTCTGTCCGGCGCGGGCCGGGGTTCCGTTACCGTAGGCGGGGTCACTTGCCAGCAGGTCGGACATCAATACATCGGCGCGGACATCAACATAAACGTCCCATTTGAAGTAGTCAACGCCGCCTTCCGGATCGGCCTCGATAAGTATCGCGTCTCCTATATTGACGGGGTAGGTAACACCGCTCTTGGGTTTGAAAGTCGTGTTCTTCATGTCTTTATGGCTGGAGGTACCCGGCTCATTATGGGAGGTATCATGGGTAAAAACGCCGCTTGTCTCAAGGGCTATATTCCACTTCCATATCATGTAAGTCTTGGCCGGATTCAAAGTAACCGTACCTTTTGAGCCGTCAACCATCCCCCTGGGTTTAACCGTCACCGCCATTCGGGTGGCAGGGTTAGTGCCGTTCAGAGCGGCAAACGCGTCGGCCTGGGTTGCCTTTTCTACATAAGCGCCGCTGGAGTTCCGGTAGACATATTGACCTTCGGCAAGATTCAAAAGGTTATACGCCTCGGCATTGGGATCAGAACGGAAACCTCCGGCTCCACTATTCAGGGCTGTAGTCCATTCAGTCGGAGACCAGCGTATGGCGGATATGCCTGAGTTATGCTTTACGGTGACGCGGTAAGAGGAACGGTTTCTTATACTTGTCGTGTCAACGGAACCCCATGTATTATTGGCAGCCGCGTCAACTGATGTGCCGTTGGAGACTCTTACATCGTCAAAAATCGGCGCTCCGGCGACGACCCATGCTTTTACAGTCAAAGGAGTGCTTACGAAGCCCCTGTAGCCGGACGTATAGTCCGTCCAGCCGCCCTGGTTGTTGTTCTTGCCGTCGTCCCAGGTTACATCCTGTACGCGCACCTCTACCGTAATCTCGTTGGCGTCAAGACCTGTAGGATCAAGCTCGCCCTGGGTATTGACATAGGCCCACCAACTGACGCTCCTTGAACCGCCGCCGTTGGCCATATACCAGCCGCCGCCTATGGAACCTCCTGACGGAGGCGGATCATTTGTCCTTCTGCTGCCGATAGTTGAACCGTCTACCGGATTCTGGTTCGGGCTTGGCAACGCTTCCCAGGTTGTCTCGTTCCACCTGGGTATAGAAAGATTGGTGTAAGGCGTTATTCCGTCGGATTTCAGCACCCTGAACCACACGTACTTAACCTGCTCGTTGTCCCTCGCGAGGCCGGAAAGCCTTATGCTGCCGTTCAGCAGGCGTTCCGCCTGTATCTTGTTGCTGTCCGGGTTGTTGATGCTGATAACCTGCGGCCTGTCGCCTTCGGGCCAGATCCAGTATTTCAGTACCTCGTACTTGACGTTACCCGCCATGTCTTCGGCAAGTATGTAAATGGTCATAAGTCCGACATCCTCACCGCCGTAAATGGTCTTGTCATTGGGGTTCGCTTTCATCAGGTCCTGGAATGTCAGGTCGGGTACGTCTCTGGTGTCTGTTCCCCATGTACTGGTATTAACGTCGCGATAGCTGCCGCGTGAGGCTGTGCCTCCGTTAATTTTTTCCCCGCCGGTGTTTGTCCACTGCACATATCCCGCGTTTTTGACATTTGTGTCGTTAAGGAACGTGCTGGTCTGCGGAACCCTGATTTCCCAGGCAAAGGTTCCCTGTTCAATATTTATCACGGTTGTGTTACCAATATCTATCTTGTAACTGCCGTTGAAACTTGGGTCATGCCAACGCCAGCCATCGGCATTAGTACTGGTAGCATCGCTGATAGTGGCCGGATTCGGGAAGTTAAAGCCAGAGGTAAGGCCCGCCTTGGGTACATAGAAAGCGACTCTCCTTAGCTGGTTGCTGTTGTCCGATGTATTGCCCCGGATATTCAACCTTCCGGTAACAGCCTCGTATGAATAATCTGTCGCGGGAGCGGTCGCGCTGCCCCATTTGTAACTCGTTGGCCTTAAATTGCTAAACTCAGGCAGCCTGTTGTCCAGGATAAACTGTTTTGAGATACTGCTTGACTTCCCGGCCCCGTCAACTACGGTAAGGGTGATTGTATAGGTCTTTGGCGAAGTACCGGCAGCTTCGTCCAGAGGGGTTCCTGTGGCAGTTCCGCCAACTGTCATGAAGGGGCTTATAGTCAGGTTTTGGTTCTCCGTTGCCGTGAATGATATGCCGGGAGCAGGTATGTTACCCTGCACAGGAGTGCTGGATGCCATATTTCCGTTACGCAGGACAACAGTCCCGCTTTCATCCTTGATCACCGCCTCCCATCTTTGGATGGTATTGGAATCGCCCGCAGTAAATCCAAAATCGACCTGGCCGTTTGTCCCATTTTTGAAATATGTTCTATTATTAATACCTGTTTCCCATTTAAGTTCAGGATCATTTTTGTCTATAAAAAACACGCGGCCCGAGGCATTGCCCGGTATGGCGGCGGTTATACTGTAACCGTTATCTCTAAATCCGTTCGCGTCATTGGTATTAACCCCGTCCATGGTGTTATGCGGATTTCCGGACGGGTCGGCTCCAAGCGACCAGTCTCTAACGTACAGATCAAGCCTGTACCTGCCTTCCTGATCAAAAAGGTTCGCCGGGAATACGGAGGCCCCCGCCGCAGCGATCGTAGCCTTGTTTATACTCCAGTTCATCGCGCTTAAAGCTGCTTTTGGCCATGAGGCCGGCGTGTTCGCGGGAGCGGTCGCGGCGGTCGCTGTCCAGCCGGTGCCGTTCCACCAGCGCCACTTGTCATCCCCGCTAGCCGCATAATCCCATTTCCCAATCATGTAACGCACTTCCTGGATACCGGTGTCGTCGCTGACAATGCCGGAAAGCGAGAAAGTATTATTTTCAAAAGTAACGCCGCCCACCCCTTTTTCAAGGGTCGTATACTCAATGTCCGGCTTCCTGGTATCAAGGAAGAAGTTCCAGACCTGCGTCGCCGGTTCCGGCCGTTTCTTTGCCTTGTCCCAGGCGGTTACGGTTATGAAGCGGCGGGCGCTGTCTTGGGTGCCAGCCGCCGCAGTGCGGAGGCCGTAAATGTCCTTTTGCAGAATACTAAGAGTCCATGTCCATTCAGGGACTCCTGTAGAAGCGTTATTGACAGGGCCGGTAACCGCCAGCCGTTTGTTGGTGCCGTCAGCGCCGCTGGTAAGCTGGTCAACAGGAGTACTTTCCCCCCAAACTCCGGTAGCCGTATCTATATCCCTCTCCCACGACGCTGAAACCGTATAAGGATTCGTGACGGAGATGTCCTGCCCTATGGTTATCTGCAAATTAGTCAGGTTAAAGTCGCTGACCTTGCCTGAAAGGGTGAACGCTGCGGCGGAACTGGTATTATCGCCGGCCGCGCTGAACACGCGCTTATCAGAATCCAGCTTCACATTCGTACCGATGGATGCCCCTGTAACAGTGAAGTCCGCAGAAGCGGTCAGCACCGGATTGGCGCGGTCAACCAGGAAAGAAATGTTTTCAATCAGCGTCTCGTTGCCCGCCGAGTCCTTGATTCTAATATCCAGCTTATACAGGCCGTCAGAGCCGTTAAAGCCGCCTGTACTGTTAAGAATAATTTCCCAATCGGCGGTATTTTTCTTGTCCGGTATGCGTGTTATTTCTTTTGAAATCCAGTCGCCGCCGTTGAAACGGTACCCGAAGTTAGTTGTAACATAGTTCCCTGCGGCATCAACCTGCCAGACGTATGAAATATCGTCAGAGAAAGTTCCCTGTATAACAGGCGGGTTACTGCCGGTATCGCCTGAGACCACGCTGGGCGCGACGGTGTTGGGGGGAGCGGGAGCCGGAATCTGCGCCTTTGCTATATTTTTGAAAACAATATCCGGCCCCTTTGTGTCTTTGAAGAACGTCCATGAAACGCGGTGCGCCAGACCCGCCACGTCTATCGCTTCTATTACAATATTCTGCGGGCCGTCCTGCGCGGTATTGAAAAACGAAAGATTGCTGTCTGTCAAGCTCCAGGCGTTATTTAAGCCCGAGGTTGTAATGATCCCGCTCCTGTCACCGTAGGTAAAACTGAGGGTGCTAAGGTGGGCTTCTACTACCGTACCGCTTAACGCTGCTTTCAGTTGGGCCAATGTCGAGAAAGTCGGGCGGAAAGACGTGTAATTGGGGTGCCCGACGGCAGGATCATTTCCATCAAAGAAGATCACAGGCGGGGTATCGTCCAGGAGGAACGAGTAGGGCGTGTTATCGGAGGGGAATATTTTTTCAACCTGTCCCTGATAATTCGGACTGCCCGCTACAGCGCCGTCAGGGTTCTTGCCGTAGTTATCAGGCCCTTTTTCAGGTTCGTCTGTCACCTTTATCTGGTAATACTTGGTTCCGTCAGCGGAGAGATAATTATAGGAATAACTGCCTTGATTGTTATTCCGGTCAAATGTGAAAACAAGGGCGCGGGAAGGATCAAGAGTTCCGGAAACAGGTATCCACGCCCCCCAGATAATTTCTCCGGCGGACGCGGGATTATTTGTCGGGAAACATATCTCAACATAACTGCCCGGCTTTGCGCTGTTAAAGAGGTCGCCGTCGCTAACCGCGCCTTTAATGGTCAGGTTGCTCTTGCCCTTAACGCCGTTTTCCGCAGGGTCAAGGGAATTCGGGTCAATAACCGGATAGTCAAGGCTCTGGTCAACCAGGAAAGTCGCGACATCCTTTCTGCCCTCGTTTCCGGCCTTGTCCCTGGCTACAATCCAAAGTTTGTATTCGGTTTTGTCCGTCAGTTTCCTGGTGTCAATAACGCCTGAATAGCGCCCCTGTTCCGCCTGCGAAAGCAGGAAGTTGCCGCCGCCCGTCCACGAACTGTAAACGGGGTAGCCCGTATTCCAGGAAGGGGTCACGGCGGGCGTTGACGGAAAAACCAGCCATTTGATCCCTGAATATTCGCCGTCTTCAAACAAACCGCTCGCGTCCGACGCGCTGACCGTAAAGGGAATCTTGCCGTACACGCCGCCGGGGCGGTTGTAGTTAAATTCTATCAGAATAACGTCCGGCGGCGTGGTGTCAATCTGCACCGTGCGGATCAGGTTGCTTGCATTGCCAAGCCCGTCATAGGCTTCCAGTGTAAAACGCCGCCAGTCGAAACCGGTATTCAAATCGGAGGGATTAAAAACAACGTCTTTCTTTATCCAGTAGTATCTGTAGTAGCCGTTAGCGTCAGGCGTTGGCGGTTTCGCCGAAGCCAACTCGGTACATTCCGGGTTAGAATACAGGGCAAGCAGCTCAGGCGCACTGGGTTTATCGCTTGGGGGACTGGCTGTTACATCCGGGTTAAATGTAATCCACAGTTTCTGCGCCTTCAGCCGGCTTCTCACATACCCTTTAATATCAACTCCATTTTTGTTTTGCAGCGAGTTCTCTACCGGGCTTTCGACACCTATCTCCGGCAGTTCGGTAGATACGGCGAAGTAATAGGTTTCATATTTATCTTTATCCTGCGGCAGCCGCGCGGCTTCCGGTTTGTCGCCGGGGTTTACGTTAGGCGTAATTTCAACTTTTTCTTTTACATCGTCCTGTACCGCAAATTCTATCTTGTACATCCCGTCTTTCAGCCTGCCTGTCGAGGCCTTGTCGTAGAAAGCCGCCGCCATTATTTCCTGACTGAGCGTTCCTGACCACTCTCTTTTATTTCCCGCCTTTAACGCTTCCTTAATCTGCGCGGCGTTAAGCGTTACCGGGCTGTTTGGGGCGGGGGGAGTGTTCAGATCCGTCAGCCTGATAACAATGCCAGAATCAAGGTCTATGCCGTCGTCATCAAAAATATTCAACTCTATGCCCTGGTCTCTTTCAAGGATATTTTTCCTGGGGCTGGTCGCGCTCCAGTTGCCGGTCATCACTCGATTATCGCCAACGGTTACTTCCAGATTCGCCGGCCCCGCAATATTCGTACCGTGGGCGTTCTTTGTATCCAGCGTCGATGACAGAGGCTTGAATGAAGAAGTCTCTGCGTCATAATTGGGCTTGTCGGAATTATCGTCCACTTTTATTTTTTGCAGGATAAAGCCCAGGTTCTGCACCCCGTCCTGGGCAATGACGTATAACCACATATCCTTTCCGTTATAGCCTGAGGTATTGAACTTAAAGTTGTTGACCCTGTCCGCGTTATTTTCCGCCTCGCCGTCCCTAAGGGGCAGCCTGACCCAGCCGGATGTCCGCGTGTCTTTAATATCGTTAAAAAATTTCAGGTTACCTGCGGACGGCCCCGCCTGGAAAGCCCTCAAACTCTGCAACACCGTATCCGCCGCCGTAAGGTAATTGGTTTTGTCTTCTTCAATAATCCACTTGACCATGGGATAGCCGTCTGAGGGCGGCGCTTCTCCCATACCAGCGTTGGCCCTGTAAGCCATTATGCCGGAATCGTCCATGCGGTCAACCAATACCTGTATGTTGCCGTTCACTATGTAAGGGTTTTCGTTTACAAGAAAGCCCGGGATTGCGGGAGAGAAATCCACCGCTCCGCCCGCAGGATCTTTATACGCGCCCCTGACGGAACGGACGCTTACATTCGGGCCTCTCCCGTCCATGAATAGCACATAACGCGACGAGGTTGGAGTGCCGCTGGCCGAGGATACGGTGACAATCAGGGTGTACGGCTCGGAACTGTCGGTGAAAACCTGTTCCAGCGGGCTGCCCGGCTTGCCGGGATTAGGCTGTTCCAGGCCTCCGTCCGCAGTAAAGGTAAAGAGTTTGCCCCTGCCCGGATTGGCCGGCTCATAATACTCGCCCCTGTACCCGTCCTCTGCCCTCGTAACATCATTGGTTTCCGTAATATAACCGAGGCCGCCCGGAACCTCTTCCCATTTCAGGAATCCGGTACGTCCCGAGCTTTCATGCGTGTACTGCAAAGTCGCTTTATCGATCCCGTCGGGGTGGGTTACCAGAACCCGCAGGCGGAAATCCGCCCTGCCCTTTTTCCCGAGGGCGATTTTCTTCGAGGTCGGCTCGGTTATATAAATATTGGGCCTGTCTGTCAGGGCATTGGGATTCGGGCCGTTCCTTATATCATCGTTGTTCAGTTCGATTGTCGGCCTTGTGTCGGCGCTGACAATCAGAATCATCACCGGTTCCTCGCGGGGCCGGAAACTGTCTCCGGCGCTCTCAGGCCCGAAACCAAAAGGGGGGAAGAAGCCTTCAATCTGGGGCGGATCGTCGGTCGGAATCGTCCTGTTGAATGGATCGGACGTAGTGTCCTTGGTCCTTATTCTGAATTTGTACATCCTGCCGGACGGGAGAAAAATATGCCTTCCGTCCGGACTGACCCTGTATCTGATACGGCGCACTTCGCTATTATCTTTATCAATTTCAATATCGTACTCCGCCAGCCTGAGGCTGAACTGGGCGGCGCGTACAACCGGCATAATGCTCCGGTCTGCGTAAGCGCCCGGCCCGGCGCTCTTGTTCTCGCCTTCTTTTTGGAGATCGTCAAAACCGGCTTCGGCGTTGCCGATACCGGGGAGGAACAGGCTGGCCCAGCCCCACCGCGGGTCATCGTCTCCCGGCTCTCCGTTGGGGAAATCGTCCACGGGCCAGAATTTTATTTGCGGGTAACCGGGCCTCAATCCCCGGCGGTCGATTATCTGCCCCTGGATTTCAGTGCCGATGCCGATTCTGGACACAGACAGAGGATCAACAAGCCTGGTACTGTCCGGGGCCGTCATTTTTACGTCCGAGGGAAAATTCTTGATAATGTACACCAGTTCTACGGATTCCTCGATAGTTCTATTGTCATGGACGCGGAACTTCATCCTTATGGAGCCGTCTTTCCCTCCGTTGAATTTACTTGTATCGAATCTGTACGACCATGTTTTTTCTTTTTGGCTGCCCCGGAGAATAATGCCGTTTTCTGTCCAATTAATTTCTCTCTGCCCGTTTTCTTCATTCGGGTAGACATACATTTCGACTTTGCGTACCTCAATGTAGGCTTTGGCATTGCCGGTAAAAGTAACAACGCCGGTGAGGAAGGTGCCGGAGACCGGGGAATCCACATTGATCGTAGGGGGTTCTACGACAACTTTTTCGCCGAGGTTATTGCTAAAGGGGTTTTCGCAAGCGCCGAACAGGGCTATCAAGAGGAAAAATATGCAAAAAACGCAAGAAAACAATGATTTTCTTAGTAAAACAGACATATTTCTACCCCCCTTTAGCAAAAGAGATTACCCCTTAATAATATTATACTATAGGTAGTAATAAATTCCAACATTTTTTGTATAGGGAGTAAAGACAAAGAGCAAGACAAAGAGCAATGAGCAGAGAGCAAAGAGCAAAGCAAGAGTGTCTTGTCTTAACTTTGCTCATTGATCATTGCTCATTGCTCTTTGCTCTCTGCTCATTGTATACTACGCCAATGACCACTCCCCAATCTGAAATGCTGGCCAACAGGGTTAAAAAACGGTTTAAACACCTTCAAAAATGGGCAAAACGCTCAGGATTTGAGGCTTTCAGGCTGTACGACCGCGATATTCCGGAGATTCCGCTTGTCCTGGACCTGTACGGGGGGATTGTTTCAGGGGCTTTGTACAAAAGGCCTTACGAAAAAGACCCGGCAGAAGAGGCCGTCTGGCTCGAATCCATGCGGGACGCAGTGGCGCAAAGTCTGAAAATTGCCCCGGATGACATCATAATCAAGCAGAGGGAAAGACAAAAGGGTCAAAACCAGTACGAAAAAGTCGCGGAGCGGGCTATTATCCGCGAAATCCGCGAGGGAAAGTACAAGTTTAAAGTAAATTTGTCGGATTACCTTGACACCGGCCTGTTTTTGGACCGCCGCGCCTTACGCAACCTGGTCGGCGCGGACGCGGGAGGCAAACGGGTGCTGAACCTCTTCTGTTATACTGCTTCTTTTTCGGTTTACGCGGCAGGCGGCGGCGCGGCATCGACCGATTCGGTCGATCTTTCCAACACCTACCTCGGCTGGGCGCGGGAAAATTTCGCCCTGAACGGTATTGAAGCGGAACAACTGCGGCTGGAGGAATTCTTCGCCCCCCGCGACAGCGCCCACCGCCTGATCCGCGCCGATGTTAACGTTTTTCTTGAGCGGGCGGCTGCGGCGCGGCGCGGCAACGAACTGCGTTACAGTTGGGACTCGATCATCCTTGACCCGCCCGCATTTTCCAACTCGACAATGGCCCGCGCCGATTTCGACCTGCAAAGGGATTACGAAGCCCTCCTCGCCCGCTGCCTTGCCCTGCTCGCCCCCGGCGGCAAACTCTGGTTCAGCGCCAACGCAAGGTCGTTCAGGGCAAACGCCGAAGAACTGGAAAAAAACCTTACCGGGGCGAAGGTCGCAGACATAAGCGGGAAAATAATTGACGAGGACTTTAAGGGCAGAAAAACGCCGAAAACATATCAAATAACAATTAACAGGTAACAAATAACAAAGGAAGAGGCACACAGTGTATATCTTCTTAACTTTGTTATTTGTTATTTGTTATTTATTCTTTGATATTGTATTTCTTCCTGAAGCGCTCTATGCGTCCGGCAGTGTCAACTAACTTTTGTTTGCCGGTAAAGAACGGATGGCAGGCGGAACAAATTTCAACCTTGATGTTCTTCGTGGTGGAACGGGTCTCGATCACGTTCCCGCAGACGCAGGTAATCGTGGTCATCTCGTATTTAGGATGTATCTTCTCTTTCATAATCGTTATCCTCCAAAAAAATCAAATAGCAGGTATCAAATAGCAAATAGCAAATAGCAAAGTTAAGAAAATACGCGCGTACCGTAGGTGTACGATGCCTCTTCCTTTGCTCTTTGCTACCTGCTATTTGCTCTTTCGTTAATCTGCTGCCGCCGAACCGGTATTCATGGATCGCAGGAATGCTTCATTATTCTTGCTTTTCTTCATTCTGTCAACCAGCAATTCTATGATTTCCACATCGTCCATGGGGTTTATGAATTTGCGGAGAATCCAGATTTTTTGCATTTCTTCCTCGGAGAGGAGCAGTTCTTCCTTGCGGGTTCCTGACTTTTTGATGTTTATCGCGGGGAAGAGGCGGCGGTCGGAGATGCGGCGGTCCAGGTTGATTTCCATATTGCCCGTGCCTTTGAACTCCTCAAAGATAACCTCGTCCATGCGGCTGCCCGTTTCCACCAGCGCGGTGGAGATTATCGTAAGGCTGCCGCCTTCTTCTATGTTGCGGGCCGCGCCGAAGAACCGCTTGGGCTTGTGCAGGGCGTTCGAGTCAACGCCGCCCGACAGTATTTTTCCCGACGCGGGGACTGTCTGGTTGTAGGCGCGGGCAAGCCTTGTAATGGAGTCAAGGAGTATCACAACGTCCTTTTTATGCTCCACAAGGCGCTTTGCCTTTTCCAGCACCATCTCCGTTACCTGCACGTGGCGCGTGGCCTGCTCGTCAAATGTCGAGGAGATAACCTCCGCCCTTACCGTGCGCTTCATATCGGTAACTTCTTCGGGGCGCTCGTCAATCAGAAGGACGATGAGGTACACCTCCGGGTGGTTCCGGGTTATCGCGTTGGCGATCTTTTGCATCATGATCGTCTTGCCCGTGCGCGGCGGCGCGACGATCAGGGCGCGCTGGCCTTTCCCGATGGGGCAGAACAGGTTGATGATCCGCTCGCTTATGGCGCCGGGGGCGGTTTCCAAATCCAGCTTGCGTTCCGGGTAAAGCGATGTAAGATCGTCAAAGGGGATGCGGTTCTGCGCGACGGTGGGATCGTTGTAATTGACCGTTTCCACCCTCAGCATACCGAAATAACGCTCCCCTTCCTTGGGGCTGCGTATCTGTCCGTACACGGTGTCGCCTGTTTTAAGGGCGAAGAGCCTGATCTGGCTCGGGCTGATATAAATGTCATCAGGGCCGGGAAGGTAGGAATTCTGCGGGCTGCGGAGGAAGCCGAAACTGTCCGGCAGAATTTCAAGCGAGCCGAAGGCGTAGATAATCCCGCCCCGCTCCGTGTGTGCCCGTAAAATCGCGAAAACCAGCGAATCCCTTTTCTGCGACACCATGTCGTCGTGGGAAATGTTGTAGCAGGAGGCAAGCTCCCGCAATTCCATGATGTTAAGCTGGAACAGCTCGTTAATTGTAAGCCGGGGTTTCCCGTTGTCCTGGTCAACCCTCGGCTCCGGTTTGCCGTATAAATCCGGCATGGGGGGCAGTTTCGGAAACCCGGACGGCGGCGGCGGCGCTTCCGCCGCATGTTCCGCCGGTTCAGGAGGCGACTCCTGCGGCGAGGCGGGTGACGCTACGCTTTTTGCCCTCGCCCTTATATAAACGCGGGCGGGTTTGTCGTCGTTCTCGGACGTTTCCGCCGCAGTTTCCTCCGCCTCAGCGTTATCCGCCGTTGCGCTTTCATTTGAATCCGACTCGTCCGGACTCACGACCTCTTCTTCGCCCTCTGTAACTTTGGGTTTTCTACCCCTCCGAATAATAGCCATTGTACCACCCTATTTAAATAATAACTAATAAATAATAACTAATAAAGTTAAGATCTATACCTTCTTGCTTTATTATTTATTAGCTATTATTTATTATTTCTTTTAAAGCTTCATCTATAACCGCTTTTGCGGCTTGCATCCTTATTTCCGCGCGCGCGCCATGAAAAAAAAACTGCTTTACATTCACCGCCGCGTCTCCGTTAACCCGCCGCGCTACGGCAATGAAGACCGTCCCGACAGGCGCCGCGCTGCCGTCGCCGAGCGGACCGGCCAGGCCGGTAACCGCCGCAGCAATATCAACTTCCGCTATATCCAGCGCGTTCAACGCCATTTTCCCGGCGGTCTCGGCGCTTACCAGCCCGTGCTTCTCAAGAAAAGCCCCGTCAATGCGGAGCATCCTCTTCTTCGCTTCCGGCGAATAGCATACAAAAGAACCCCACAACGCTGCGGAAGCCCCGCTTACCCGCGCCATAAGGTCGCTTACAAGGCCCGCGGTGCAGGATTCAGCGAAGGCCACGGTGTTTAGCCTGCCTGAAAGCTCTTCAACCAGTTTAGCCGCCGCTTTGCCTGCCTCTTCCTCTATATCCAAAATATCCAAAGCAACAGTTCTCTCAAGCGCCGTCCCCGGTATTCGCCGCGTTTTGACGCGCTACGCTTTGGCGCAACGGACTTTGGCGCGACAGTTCGGCTTTAATTTCCTCTATAGGCCGGGAAAATATCTCAATCTCCTCGTCCACGCCGGTCATGCTGCACTGCCCCTCAAACAAAACGCCGTCAGCCAGGCGCAGCCGGGCCGCCGTAATGTCACCGCGCACCTTCGCCCCGGCCATCAGGTCAACTTTGTCAACAGCGCGGACATCGCCCTTAACTTCGCCGTATACGGTAAGCGAAAACACGTTTATGTGATCCGCGTCTACCACCGCGTCCTTGTCAACAATCAGCACCCCGCCCGCTTCTATGGTTCCCTTGAATTGCCCCTGTATCCGCAGCGTTTCATTGAATTTCAACATGCCGCTAAACCGGGTTTCCCGTCCCAGGGTTACTACAGGAGAATCTTTATTTTTACCTTCATATTTTGACATCTCTATTCCTGATTGGGGAATTTCCTAATCTGTGTTTCCAGCGTGGAAAGGCCAATTTCGTTCTTTTTAAGATCCTCCCATTTGAGGATCATCTTCTCAACGCGGCTGTCCAGTTCCGCAAGCTGCCTGCGTACTTTCATGGCTTTTTCCCGGATACCGCCCGCCGGTTCATCCGGCTTCCCGCTCTCTTCAATATTGGTAATGGCGGAATCCAGATCGTCAATACTTTTTGCAAATTCGCCAAGGTTCCTTCTCAAATCCTGGTTTAAATCTTCGGCAAGGTTAAGACGCGCTTCCCGCAAGGCGATCTGGGTAAACAGTTCCCGGTTCCGAAGCGTCGTTCTAATCCGCGCCAGCACTTCCGAAAAATTGAAAGGCTTGGTGATATAATCGTCCACGCCCAGCTCAAAACCGGCAAGCTTGTCTTTCACGTCGTCAAGGGCGGAAAACATGATGATGGGAATGTCCCTGAATTTCGCGTCCTGTTTTAAATTCTTTGTTAACTCCCATCCTGACATCCTTGGCATGATATTGTCAAGGAGAATAAGGTCGGGGTGGAATTTTTTTAATTTTTCCAGCGCGTCAAGCCCGTCATTCGCCTCTTCCACAGTAAAACCGAGCTTGGAAAGCATCAGTTGGAAAAACTCCAGGTTAACCGGATCATCATCAACAATCAGAATCTTCTTGGTTTGGGTATTCATGCACACCTTCTTTTTGTCACAAAATCGCATGTAAAATTCATGTCATCCTGCCGCATTTTTGGATTTTATTGGCAAGCACTTTATTATACGCGCAACGGTTCCAAAAAGCAACAGAAAAACTGCGGCAATTGTAAAACCCTGCGGAAGGAAGTCGCCCAGCCGAGTATAGACAGTATTGCTTTTTTCGACGGGAATTGCAACACCCAGAGCAGCCTCTGAAAACGGTTTAGCCACGGCGATTATCCTGCCGTCTGGGGCAATACCGCAGGTTTGGCCCGAGGCAGTCGCCCTGACCATGGATAAGCGGGTTTCCACGGAGCGAAAAACAGCCATCGAAAGGTGCTGATTCTGCGCCGGAAGGCTCTTTGACCAGGCGTCATTTGACATATTGACGATAACCTGCGCGCCGTTTTGCGCAAATTTCCGGGAAATGTAGCCAAAAGTGTCCTCAAAACAGATCGGCGTGGAAAAAGCGAAGCCCGGCCCCTCGAAGACCTTCGCCTCGGTACCTTTTTCCCAAAAATGGGTATCGGCTTTTACCAGCGCCCGGTAAATTGCGGGGAACTGCTTCTTGTAGGGAAAGTGTTCGGTAAAGGGAACCAGGTGGAGTTTGCGGTAAACGCCTGAAATTTTGCCGTTTTCAAAAAGCATCGCGGCGTTATAATCGACACGGTGTTTTTCTTCGGCATTGGGGTTTTTGGCCGGCTCCTTGCGGGCGTCGTCATTGCCGATTACGAAAGGGACTTTCTGTATTGAAAGGTAGTCCAGGAGTTCCTTAACCAGCCGCCATGAGGCGGGATCATCGCGGTACGTTTCATGCCAGTAAATCCTGGGGACAAAAGCCGTCTCCGACCACACCACCATATCCGGCTGCGGCTGGGCCGCCAGCGCCTGATTGGAAAGCCTTTTGAGAACCGCAAGATTGTTTTTATATTCCTCAATCCCCCCTTTCCACGGATCGGTATTATGCTGGATGAGGGCAATATGAGCCTGCGGCGAAGAAGAAAAATCCGAAGGAAGGGAAAAACCGTAAATCAAAGCGGCGATGAGGGAGAGAAGCCAAAAGAGCAATGAGCAATGAGCAATGAGCAAAGTTAATATAGGATTCTTTCTCTTGCTTTGCTCTTTACTATTTGCTATTTGCTCTTTGATCGCATGCGCTATTATTACAGACGGAAACACCACCAGCGCCGAAACGCCCCATACGCCGAAAATATTGGCAATCTGTATAAGGGGGATCATGCGCCACTGGGAATAGCCTGTTATGCCGTAAGAATAACCGAGGAAGCCTTTAGTCCGCAGGTATTCATACGCCATCCAGATAACCCATTGAACCAGGTACGCCCTTTTGGGAAACAGGATAATGGCCAGTCTAAGAAAGAAAAAAAGCGCGGCGTTGTATACAAGGTATATACATCCGACAATCAGCCCCGCAAGGGGGTGGAAAGCTGTCAGCCAGTAATTGAAAAGAGCGTAAGCGGTATAGCCGTAGAGCGCGCCCCAGAAAACAGACGCTCCAAGGCTCACCCTGTACAACAGGAAGAATACGGGGGCGTAGGCGATCCACGCCAAAAACGGAATGCCGTTCTCAACAAGCAGGTTCGGGAAAGAACCGGCGAAGAGAAGGGCGGAAAGGGCGGTAAGCCCGAGGTTGATAAAAAAAGAATTTATAAAAACGCGGTTAGGAATTTTCATCATTAAGGGTCCAGGCATCCTGTTTTAATTCCTGCCCCGGGCGGAAACAGACAATGCCGTGCGGGCGAACCGATATAGTCTCGCCGGTTTTGGGGTTGCGTGCCCTGTTCCGGCCCTTCCGCATCTTAATCTCAAAAGTGCCGAAACCCCTCAGTTCAATAACGTCACGGCGCATTAACGCGGTTTTAACTTCGTTGAAAAAGAGATCTATTATTTTGCGGATTCCTTTGCGGTCAATCCCCGTATTGTCATACAGGGCATCCACAATATCAGCTTTTGTGAATCTTCTTGCCGCCATAGAACCCCATACACCAAAGAGCAAATAGCAAGGAGCAAATAGCAAAGTTAAGATACAACTCTCTTCCTTTGCTACCTGCTACCTGCTCTTTGCTATTTGTTATTGTGCTGCTTTCATCGTATTAAAAAACCGCTGCATCCTGGATTTTTTGCGCGCGGCGGCGTTCTTTTTTATGATGCCTTTTCGCGACGCCGTGTCGATCTTCTTGACCATGTCTTTAAGAGCGGCCTCCGAAGACGGAACGTCTTTCTTCTGCGCCAGCGCGATAAATTTTTTCACGCTGGTTCTTACGGCGCTTTTGGTCGTTTTATTTCTCATCCGCCTGTCTTCGCTCTGCCGGTGGCGTTTTTCCGCCGAACTGCTCTTCTTTGCCAAAGGAAACCCCCCTGTAATAAAGAGCAAATAACAGGTAGCAAAGAGCAAAGTTAATACAACTCTTTCTCTTGCTTTGCTATTTGCTCCTTGCTATTTGCTATTTGAAATCTGACGGCCGACGCTCGGACCGTTTGCATTTCTCGCACTCGGCGATGTTTTTAACCTTTCCGCTCTCAAAAAGGGCTTTCATCTTAATCTCGCCCCCGCATGAACAATAGAATTTCTGCGTCGCACTCGAAGTACGGCTGTTTTTACTGGCCTGGGCCATGATCTTCTCCTTGCCGGAATACCGGCTAATTGGTATAGTTTGATACTAGCAAAAAACGCCGAGGAATGTCAAGGACATAAATGAATAATCCAACAATTCTAATAAGGAAGAAGGATGCCGACGCCCCGGCAGAAGCGTCATTGTCGGCAGCAGGCGGAGGGCCGCCCTTGCAAGCCATAATAAATAACAAATAACAGGTAACAAATAACAAAGTTAAGATAGGGAGCAGTGAACAGTGAGAGGTGTTTTTATTCGAATGTATTGCATGTTGCTTTCTCGTTTAATTTGCGGATAATAACCCGATTCCCAATTCCCCACTCCCTTTATCTTTTCTTTAGTTGTCAACCACAATCGGTTTTTCGTTTTTCGCAAGCTGGGCGTCCAGTATTTGCAGAGCCTGCTGCGCCTTAAACTGGGCAAACGCCGCTTCTTCGTTTTTCAGTATGCCGGCTACAGCGTTCCTCGCGTCGGACGTCTTTAGTTCAACCATGTACCACCAAGTGCCGTCAGGGGCCTGCCAGCGTTTGATTGGCCGCGCGCCGGAAACGTCTATATTGGTGATCTGCCGGCTGACCTCTTCCTGCAAAGAGGCACTGGCCTGGTTCCTGGCGTTGCCCGCGTCAAGGTTGTAAAGCGAGAACATGGCCTGTACCTTTGTGTTAAGCTGGCGGGCGACGGCGACCCTTGCGAGGGCTTCAGCGGTTGTCATGGAGAAGGAAGGGGAAGACTGTTTTGCGGTTCCTATACCCCAAATGACGCC
>Ga0268262_10001095_pt1 | contig 34592 bp, 35 predicted proteins | sample TergutNc150P3_FD_190354 | JGI IMG/M metagenome (GOLD analysis project Ga0268262, IMG submission 190354) | Nasutitermes corniger P3 segment gut microbial community from laboratory colony in Florida, USA - Nc150 P3 (SPAdes) (version 2) | ecosystem: Host-associated > Arthropoda: Insects >...
TGCTGCCAAAGTTTCCTTGCCCATCTACCAATGTGTAACGCAGTGAAAAATCCTGTGCCATGCGTACAAGCGTGTCGTAAATTGCGCTGTCGCCGTGGGGGTGATATTTACCCATAACCTCGCCCACTATGGTCGCGCTTTTGCGGGTGGGCTTGGGGGCTGGGGTTAGCCCAAGTTCGTGCATTCCAAAAAGCACTCTGCGATGCACCGGTTTAAAGCCGTCACGGACATCTGGGAGCGCACGAGATACAATAACACTCATCGAATAACGCAGGTAGCTATCCTGCATATCTTTTTCTATCAAAGAAGGCACTTTTGTGCCCGGAATCATTTTAATTGTTGACATACTTTTCCTAATTACAGAAGATATAATATAGAAAAATTCTACATTACAGCAGTGTTTTTTAAGCAATTTTTTAAGTTCGGGCTGGTTGGCGTTGCAAATACGCTTATCAGTTATTTCACTTATGCTATTTTAACATATTTAGGGTTATTTTATTTATTTAGCAACGTTATTGCATTTGCAATTAGCATGGTTAATGCTTTTTATTGGAACAACAAGCACGTTTTCAAAGAAAACATAGAAAATCGCAAGGTGGTGAATTCTGCGTTTCGCATGGTGGTTTCTTATGCTTTTTCCGGCTTGATTGTAAGTAGCGCATTGCTCTATATTTTTGTGGATGTTTTTGGAATTTCAGCATACATTGCCCCATTTTTAGGGCTTTGCATAACTGTTCCACTAAATTTTATTTTGAATAAATTTTGGGTGTTTAGGTAGTTTATGCAAAAAAAAATTTTTGCATATATTTTGTTAATTTTCTCTGCGAGCTACGGAGATTTTCTCGCTTTGGATATTGTGGAAAAAGAAGAACCACCGCCAATTTTTGTTTATGGAGCAAACTATTCAGGAAGACTTTTCGCAGGTGGCATAGACTATTTTGGAGGAGCGAATGCGCGGCTGCGTATAAGCAAAAGTTGGGCACTTGGAGCAAAAGCCGAAATGGATTTTTCAAGAAACGGTTTTATTGCCGGAGCTTTTGGGCATTATTTGCTAACGAGAGAATTGTTCAAGGAAAATGCAGAAAATTTTATGCACTTGGGTTTAGACTACATAAAAATTGATGATGGGCAATCTCCGTTAATCTCAATAGGACTCGGGCGGGATATGCTGCCGTGGAAAAAATCTCCTTTAGGTTTTAGAGTGATTGGCAGATTGGAATATACTCCAGTAGCGCATATATTCACACGCACAAGCAAAGGTTTTTTCGGATTAGAAACAACAACACTCGCAAATACGGATTTTACAATTGAGGTTGGTGTTTTTATGTACAAGTAGAAAGTGTTTATTTTTTATCATCGTTTATGTAGTCCACAAAAATTTGGATGCGGCGGTTTTTGCTGCGGTTTTCGGGGCTAGTGTTTGCAACCATTGGGCGGTATTCGCCATAGCCAACCGCGCTCATATTCTGCGGCTGAATGCCTGTTTGCTCAGAAAGCAATTGAACCACGGAAAGAGACCTTGCACTGGAAAGTTCCCAGTTGCTGCGATAGCGACTGGAATGTATGGGAACATCATCCGTATGCCCTTCAACGCGAACTTTTAAACTTGGGTTACTTTTTATCACATCGCTGATATCTTTCAAAATATCCTTGCCTTGGTCTTTAAGGTCTGCCGAGCCGCTTGCAAAACCAACAGGGTCTCGAAGCAGTATAGCAATGCCTTTTTCCGTTACCTCAACCTTTACCGCTTCATCTAATTTTTTGTCCTGTATCACAGATTTTATTTTTTCTGCATCTTTCAAACTCTGTTTCTTTTTTTGCTCATCACCAGTCTTTTTAGGTATGTCCACAATAGGATGGATAGGAATGGTTGGAAAGGTTTCCATAATACCAAAAGCACCCTGCATACTATCCATAAGGTTAGCAATTTTCACCGGGTCAAAAGTTGCCATAGAAATCAATAGAATAAAAAACGTGAGCAACAAGGTTGTCATATCGCTAAAGGTACTCATCCACGCGGGAGCACCAGGCGGGCAGTCAGGGCATTTTTGCTTTTTTGCCATTTCTCATTCCGAATTTAATCCCTTTTCCTTCTCTCTCTCTCTTTTACGGCTTCTAACTCTGCGCGAGTAACTGGGTCAAGATAGGCTGTTAGCTTCCACTGCACAATTCTGGGGTTTTCGCCAGCCTGTACCGATAGGATTCCTTCAAGCATAATGGTTTTTTCCATCATTTCTTCACCGTGGCGGATTTTAAGTTTGGTGGCAATGGGCCAAGCTATAACGTTGGCAAGAAGCGAACCGTAAAAAGTTGTTATCAAAGCCACCGCCATTGCAGGACCTATTGACGAAGGATCGCTCATATTTTTCAACATAAGCACTAAACCTATTAGGGTTCCAATCATTCCAAAAGCCGGACCCATTGCGCCCATATTTTCAAAGAAACCAATATTGTCTTTGTGGCGAGCTTCTATGTTGTCTTTTTCAATTTCCAGAACGCTTTCTATAACAGCTCGTTCCGTGCCATCAACCGCAAGCTGAATTCCCTTTTTAAGAAAAGGGTCTTTAACGGTTTCCAAACTATTTTCAAGCGCAAGAATGCCTTCTCTCCTAGCTTGTTCCGCAAAACCTATAATGGAATTTATTGTGCCGACTATATCGTGTTTTTGAACCACCACATACATTTTCATAAAACCAGGAACTGTTTTCCAAAAGCCGGCCGGATAGGCACACACCAGTGCCATAAAAGAGCAGCCTCCTGTTATGGCTACTGATGGGATATCTATAAACATGGGAATATTAGCGGGCGAGCCAAAACCCCATATAAGCATAAGCAAAGCGCTTAAGATTGTTCCTATAATACCTGTTGGATCCATGGGGGAAAATATAGAAAAATGTTGAGTTATCTGTTAGGCTTTTAAGGCTATTTACTATATTAAAACTATAGGAGGTATTTATGAAATACAAGAATATGCTCTTCTTTTTTGCAAGCATACTGATTTTTGCTTGCAGTAATAGCAATAATAACGGTAATTCGGAAGATTCCTCGTCTTCTAGAATCAGCTCATCTTTATTTTCATCTTCATCTCCATCCTCATCCTCCGCCATCCTTAGCTCATCTTCTGAAATCAGCTCATTTTCATCATCATCTTCATTTTCTGCTATCTTTAGCTCATCTTCTGAAATTAATTCATCTTTATCTTCATCTTCCGCCATCCTTGGTTCGTCTTCTGGGGTTAGTTCATCTTCATCTTCATCTTCATCTTCATCTTTATCTTCATCTTCTAGCTCTATATCCAGTTCTTCTTCGGATTCGCCAGAAATTACAAAATGGCCTACATTGAAAAAAGGTGACCCCGGTGTTATAGAAGGCTGGGGTTCACGCTATTGGGATGGTTGCAAGCCGCATTGCGCTCTGCGCAATAATGTGGATACAAATGCAACTCCCTTTAAAATTTGCAGAAATTGCAATAAAAACAATAAAGAAATTCCAACTTTTACCCTAAGCCCTGATATTGAAGTGCGCTATGACCAATGGTCAAACAAGATAGTGGAAGACTGGATGGGTTATAGAGAAACGGTGAGTAGTTGCCAACAAGGTGGTATATCTTATGTCTGTTGGGACATGGCTCCCATTGCGCTAACCGATAGTCTTGCTTATGCTTTTGTAGCTGGTACGCTTAAAAAGCCTGTTTGCGGTCATTGTTTTCAAGTTCAATTTGATGGTGGAAACCACGGCAACGATGTAAAGGAGGCTCATAAAAAACTTAAAGGAAAAACCCTGATAGTAATGGCTACAAATACCGGTGGCGATGTGGAAGAAGGTCAGTTTGATATTATGGTACCGGGCGGAGGTCCTGGCATGTTTGACAGTTTTGCAGAACAGATAGGTGTAAGTAAAGATCAGTTGGGAGAAGGTTTTGGCGGTTTTCTCACAACCTGCCAACGCGAGATCAATGATTACAATAAACCTGCCGAAGTTTATCAAGAATGCGTTAGAAAAAAATGCAATGCGGTATTTTCCAAACCTGAACACAAAGATCTTTTGAGGGGTTGCTTGTGGTTTACGGATTGGTTTATGGCGGCAGATAATCCAACATTTATTTCTAAAGAAGTGGATTGCCCAAAGTATTTTACGGATAAATATCCATCCACTATAAACAAAACAAAAGACAACAAAATTGAACCTTATGGCGGGTTCAATAAACCGATACCTGATGGTTATAAGACGGAAAAGTGGGTATGGGAGTGATAGAGGATTAACAGGATTGCATCTTTGGGTTCAGACAATTAACACAACGCGCTCAGTCTTGCAGGCAACGAACACTGAACAAGCCGCTCTTATCGTCGATGTTAACGCTCACAACCTCGTCGTTGTAGTATATGCGCTGATGGTAAGCGAGGGAAGCATCGTTCTCAGTAGAATTCCACCAGAAGCCGACATCGCCGACATCGCCGAAGTCTCTGGAAAAGCCGCGACCACCAGGCAGAGCCGCAAAGCCAATAACGTCAATGCCATTGCCATTGTCATTCCAGCCGATGGATGCTTTGAGCATATTACCAGCTACTATATAGCCCGCTAAATCTATATCGCCCACTAAATGATTAAGTATCACCCATTCATAAGCGCTCGGCAAGTGCCAGCCTTTAGGACAGGCACTCAATGCCGCGTTCCAATCGTAAAGCTTGCCGTATTTTAGGCAGTTGCTTTCTTGATTCTCATAGCACTTGCTGCCATTTGCATTATAGCTCAGGTTCTCCGCAAGCCAGATTTGGTTATCCAGTTTCACGGTCTTGTAGGATTTGCCGTCCCTGGAATCGGTGAAAGAACCTTTCTTGACTTTCGCTAATTGAGCCTTGACGTATTCTTTGGCTGCCTCCTTGCAATCTTTATTGCCGCATTTCGTATATTTTTTTATATAACCATTGTCATCAGTAAAGGTAAGCTCAGATCCCAGTAGTTTACAATTCACTGAATTCACTGACAGTGCTACACCCAAATATGTAAAATAAAAACGGTCTTTTTCCGTTTTCCACGTAATTGCGTTTCTGTTAAAAATTCCAGTCCCGTCGCTTAAAAGCTCTATGATGTCGTCCTTTTTGCCATATACCTCAACCCATCGACCAACCAACGCTGACGGACTACTAGTAGCATCGCAGGGCACCGTATGCAACAGCACAACAATAAATGCCACGTCAAAGATTGATTTTAATAGGGTTTGGGTTCTCATATACCGTTCTCCTTTTGGTTGAAGTGAAAGTGTAAAATAATAATTTTGACTTAAAAAACTCTAAATTGAGAACCTCTTTTCGTATGCCAAATACCAAGAATTGTTATTGATTCTCTTTTTATTCTGTAATATACGTAGTAATGATACTTTTTTAAAAGCTTTTTACGAACATTCTTTATATATATTGTCCCTATATTTGGATTTTTACCAATTTTTGCAATAAAGGCATAAACCGCCGATAAAAATTCATCTGAATATTGCAAAGAATCACAACGGATATACCAATAAGCAGAGTTTATTTGTTTTTGAGCTCTCAAAGTAATGTTTATATTCATCCAGAAACCAGTCCCAAACGAATTTCTTCAAATGCTTGCTTTATAGGAATTGTTTTTCCCTCATCGTCTTCTATTAAACTGAGTTCTATATTCTTTCGCAACTCAAGAGCATCTATTTTTTCCCCTATGGATAAAACAGTTTTTCTGCGAGAAAAAACAGGACATTTGGCTTGTTCAACTATACTCATAGCAACAATATAGAAAATTCTTAACAAACCTCACCCCGTCAAGCCAACTCATAGAGTTGCATCCATAGGAATCGGGGTTCAGACAATTTACTATATTCCCCCTCAATGAAACTTGAGAACATAAGTTCCCCTAAAGACATGAAGGGTTGCAAAATAGAAGAGCTTGAGGCTCTGGCAGACGAGATAAGGTCTGTTATTTTGCGGCAGGTATCTGAACACGGCGGGCATTTATCGTCTAGCCTTGGAACTGTTGAGCTTGCCATTGCATTGCACTATGTTTACGATACCCCAAAAGACATTTTGATTTGGGATGTTGGGCATCAAGCTTATGCCCACAAGTTGCTAACCGGACGCTATGGAAAAATTTTCACAATGAGACAGTATGGTGGAATTTCCGGCTTTCCAAAAAGAAGCGAGAGCATCTATGACCCTTTTGGCACCGGGCACGCAAGCACATCCATTTCCGCTGCCTTGGGCTTTGCCGTTGCTCGCGACCTCATTCAAAAAAACAATCAGGTTGTAGCGGTTATAGGCGATGGCTCAATGACTGGCGGAATGGTATTTGAGGCTCTTAATAATTCAAGGCAAACAAAAAAGAATTTCACCATTATCTTAAACGACAACAAAATGAGCATAAGCCCAAGCGTGGGCGCTCTTTCAAAATTGTTCAGCAAGCTATCTGTTAAGCACAGTCACTCCCTAGAAGAAGTCGGCAAATTTTTGCGTTCCATTCCTGAACATATAGGCGGCGGAAAGCTGAGGGAATTTATGGAGAGCGGAAAATTAGCTTTGGAAAATATGGCAAACCCTGGGCAATTTTTCAGGGATTTGAATGTGCGCTATTTTGGCCCTTTTGACGGGCATAATCTGCAAGAATTAATTGAGACATTAAATGGCATAAAAGAGTTGCCCGAAGTTTGCCTTGTTCATGTTTTAACTCAAAAAGGCAAAGGTTACGAGCTTGCCACCTCCAACCCCACAAAATGGCACGGCGCAGACCCATTCCACATAGAAGATGGCTCTGTGGTAGTGGAAAAACCTCGCCCAACTCTAACATCTATTTTTGGAAAAACCTTGCTTACCCTTGCAAAACAAGATAAAAAGATAATAGGCATTTCTGCTGCCATGCTGGATGGTTGCGGACTAAGCATATTAAAAGGAGACCCAGAAACCTCAGATAGAATTTTTGATGTTGGCATAGCCGAAGAACACGCGGTGACATTTGCCGCCGGGCTTGCCTGCGAGGGTTTTACCCCTATTGTGGCTATATATTCCACATTCCTGCAAAGAGCCTACGACCAAATAATACACGATGTTGCGCTTCAGAATTTGCCTGTTGTTTTTATTTTAGACAGAGCTGGCTTGGTTGGCTCAGATGGGCCAACTCACCACGGAACTTTGGATTTGTCTTATTTGCGCACGATTCCCAATATGGTGATTATGGCACCATCAGACGAAAATGAAATGCGCAATATGGTTTACACGGCAACTCAATATAAAGATGGACCTATTGCGCTTCGCTACCCCAGAGCTGTTACCTACACAAACGAAATTCGCACGGAGTTTTCGGCACTTCCAATTGGCAAGTTTCGTGTTGTTGCCAAAGGAAGCAGAGTTTTGATTATTGGTGTTGGATTTTTGCTTGCCAAATGCCTTGATGCCGTCGGAGTTTTGGAAAAAAAGGGCATAAAACCCACAATAATAGATGCACGTTTTGTAAAGCCGTTGGATATAAAAGCATATCGTGCTATTTTCAAGGAACACCAAGTTGTTGCAACTGTAGAAGATAATTCCATAACCGGCGGCTTTGGTTCCGCAATTGCAGAAATTTTAGCAGAAATGAGACTTGCGCCACGCCTCGTTCGCATTGGGCTTCCAGATTCTTTTGTGGAGCAGGGTGAAATTGACGAATTGAGAGAAATGCTTGGAATTTCAGGCAATGGAATTGCAAGCAGGATTTTGGAAGTTATTCAATAAGTTGGCGCTTCAAACTTAAAATTATAAAGAATCCAAGCTAGCATTGCGCTTAACACGGCAAGCCCCATATATAAAGACCATATCACAAAATCCACTATGGTAAAGGGACCATAATCAACTTCTTCTTCTTCCATCTTATCAATTTTGCGAATTTGTATTTCTGGCGGTTTCTCGCCTTTTATCACAGGTCTGTCTTTAGGAGGGTCTGCATAGTTATACAACTCATATATTTGTCCGTTATCTAAGGTAAATATCAGAGTGTTTTTCTTTTTTGAATGAATTATTATCTGAACTTCAGCTTCACTTGTCTTTTCCTGTTTCTGCAAAAATTCACTTATCTTGTCAATATAAGCAGCGTCTGGCTTTCCGCCTAGCTTCAGTACCAAACGCCGCCTTATATTTTCAGCAGACATTATCCTTTAATCTTGTTATCTACCCATTCTGCATTGCCTTTAACAGCTTCCACGGATTTGGCAAAGGCTGCTTTTTCGGCATCGTTCATTTTAACTTCAAGGATTTTCTCAATGCCTTTTTCGCCAATAACCGCCGGAACTCCGCAATACAGCCCATTAACGCCATATTGCCCATTGAGCTGAACCGCGCAGGTTAGAATGCTTTTTTTATCCAGCAAATATGCCTCTGCCATTCTAACTGCAGAAAGCCCTGGGCTGTAGAATGCGGAGCCTGTTTTCAAAAGCCCCACAATTTCATCGCCTGCCATTGCGGTGCGTTTGGAGAGTTCATCAAATTTTTCTTTGCTCATAAGCTGGGGAAGCGGAATGCCGCCAACGGAAACAAAGTCGTAAAGGCTAACCATAGAGGGACCGTGACCGCCCATAACAACAGCCTGAACATCGTCTGCCGCAACGCCGAGTTCCATTGCAACAAAGCAAGCAAGGCGGCTGCTATCCAAAACTCCAGCCATGCCAACAACTTTTTCCGAAGCAAAGCCTGTAACTTTTTGCATTGCATAAACCATTGCATCCAAAGGATTGGTCACAACTATAACAAAAGCATTGTGAGCTGTTTTTTTAAGAGCCTGCCCAACTTTTTCAATAATGCCGTAATTGATATTCAAAAGGTCATCGCGGGTCATGCCTGGTTTGCGCGGAACGCCAGCCGTCACGATAACTACATCTGACCCTGCAAGGTCGTCGTAATTATTTGTGCCAGCCAAAACTGCGCTGGTGCCTATTGACAGGCGACCTTCCATGATGTCTAGGGCTTTGCCTTGAGGCACGCCTTCCACAACATCAACAAGCACAACATCGCCAAGTTGCTTCTGTGCCAATACAAGTGCCATTGTACCGCCTATTTGCCCTGCGCCCACAAGCGCAATTTTCTTTTTAGCCATAAAAAACCTCTTTGAATGATATTCAGGGTAGAATATAGTAAATGCGATTAGGCGAGCGGCTGCCCTTTTGTCTAGAACCCCGATGCCCCCGATTTTAGGAATTTTCCCGATAATTTAACATGAAATGTTCACTTGTGCAAATATATGCGATCTTACCCCTCAACGTATGCCCTTTAACACCCTCAATCACACACTCCACATACATTCCCTCTTTAAAATCCGGCTGGGCGGGCAATATTATTTTTTTAAAATTTCCAGTTTTTCCAACCCACTCACCGGAATTCCTGCGAGATGGTTTTTCAAGCAAAATTCTTTCCTGCCTGCCAAGCATAAGCTTTGCGCGTTCAAGCGTTATGGAATTTTGCAAATCTATCACTCGCTGCAAGCGAGATTTTTTTTCTTCTTCTGTAATCAATTCCATTTCACTCGCAGAAGGAGTACCCTCTCTTGGGCTATAAGCAAACATAAACGCACTGTCAAACCTAGCCTCTTGCAAAAGCGAAAGGGTTTCTTCAAATTCTTCCTCGGTTTCGCTAGGGTAGCCGCAGATAATATCCGTTGTTATGCCATAAAGAGGGTTAAAAGAGCGTAAAGATTCAACTATGCTCAAATATGCCTCTCTTGTGTATTGCCGCTTCATTTTTTTTAGCACCGAATTTGAGCCGCTTTGAGCTGGCAAGTGAACGTGTGGCGCTATTTTTTGCTCGCTCATCAAAACATCCAAAAGCTCGCTTGTGTAGTGCGCTGGGTGCGGACTGATAAAGCGAATTCTCTCCACTTCTCTTATGCTTGCCACCTGTTTCAGCAATTCCGCAAAACTCAAACCCTTGTAGCGGTAGCCATTGACCGTTTGCCCTAAAAGCACAATTTCTGAAACACCCTCTGCGGTGGCGGCTTCAATCTCTTTCAGAATGGAAGAGGGTTCCCTGTATTGCTCCCTGCCGCGCACATAAGGTACAATGCAATAGGCACAGCGCATATTGCAGCCGCTTTGAATGGCTATAAAGGCACTGTATTTGTTTGTCAGTTTTGCGAAAGGAGTTTGGGGTGCAAAGTCTTTTTGGAACAGAATTTCGGGTAGTTTTTGGTATTCATCGGGGGGCAATATAAAATCCAAGAATGGCAAGTCTTTAAGCAAAGATTCCCCCCTGTTCTTTGCCATGCAGCCCAAAACCCCTATTTTCAGCCCCTTATTCTCAATTTTCAATTTTTTAAGGTTTTTAATCCTCGTTATTGCGTTTTCTTCGGCTTTTGCCCTAACAGAGCAGGTATTCACCAAAATTATATCGGCTTTTTCGGGCATTAAAGCCGGAGATGCGCCATTAAATTCCAAAATTGAAGCCAAGCGAGCGGAATCGTACTCGTTCATTTGGCAACCGTATGATATTATAAAATAGTCCAAGGAGGGGTTAATTTAGAAATCCCTTGCATTATTCTCAAAATTTTTCTATATTTAAAACCCGTACCTTTTAAAGGAGATTTTTTGATGAACAAGAGTTTCAAACCTGTTTTTATTATGGCAGTTCTTGCTGTTTTTGGCGTTGCCAACGCTCAAATTAAGGTTACTGCTCCCAAAGTAGAAGTGACTACTCCCAAAGCAGCAGCTCCAGCCGCGCCTGCAGCACAAGCTCCAGCAGCGCCAGCCGCTCCGGCAGCACAGGCTCCAGCCGCACCCGCAGCAACAGCTCCGGCAGCACATGCACCGGCCGCACCCGTAGCACCAGCCGCCGCTGTTCCAGCCGCACCCGCAGCACATGCACCGGCCGCACCCGCAGCACCAGCCGCCGCTGTTCCAGCCGCGCCTGCAGCCCCAGCAGCAACAGCTCCAGCCGCACCCGCAGCCCCAGCAGCACATGCGCCAGCCGCACCTGCAGCTCCAGCAGCAACAGCTCCAGCCGCACCTGCAACCCCAGCCGCTCCAGCAGCACATGCGCCAGCCACGCCTGCAGCAGTTCCAGGCATCCCAGCAGTAACAGCTCCTAAAGCAGAAATTCCTGCCGCTCCCAAAGCAGCAGTTCCCACTCCAGCAGTAGCAGTTCCTGCCGCTCCTAAGGTAGAAGCCATCGCGCCCAAAGCGGCAGATTCAGCAGCAGCGCAAGTCGCAGAAGCTGTAGCCGCTCCTAAATCCGATAGTACAGTTGTTTTAATTATTGAAGAGCCAAAAAAGAAAAAGAGAGTCAACCGCGCTCCAAAGAATGAGTTTGCAGTTGTGGATGTTCCTGCAAATTTTGAAATTCAAGCCAGAAAAGTTTTACCTGTAACCGATATTAAAAATGGTTGGAACGATGATAATCTGGACACTTGGTGGGGCAGAGCAAACCTTATGGTTCTAACGGAATCTGAAAACTTTGTTGGAAAAGTACATTTGCGTATGTACCCAGGCCAGCTTTATGGCACTTCAACACCTATAGGCGATGGAAAAAGTGATCGCTATGGCAATCCAGAATCCAGAGACATAATCCAGCTTTACGAAGCTTGGGCTTGGCATAGAGGCGACTATGTTAATGTTAAAATAGGTCGCTGGGACAACACCACTCGTTTTGGAAGCAAAACTTACGGTGGCTATGTGGATGCCAAAAAAGATAAAAACGCTAAGCAATTCTGTTGCGACGCGCAGGGTTTACCTTTTGATAAAAGCGAATATGGCGAATCATTGCCGAGAACACCCGTTAGTCTAAGGGCAAGTGGTTTTATGAGCACCTATACTCCAGAAAATGCCTTGCAATTTGGCTTGAATAATTTCTCTGAAAATATTTCCTTGGATGTAGCCTTGGTTAGCGGCGATAACCATTTGAACAGGGGAGATTTGCGCGTGTATTTCGCTTTCAAAGACCTTGCTGGCTTGGAAGATGTGGACATTGGCATTGGCTATCGTTCCAATGTATTTGATGGAATTTACAACAGAAGAAGCGATGTTACCCACACCGTGGATTTTGGATTCCGTATGCCGCTAGCTAAAGATGCAGGTCCTTTGAAAAAACTCAACCTATTTGCCGAAGCTTCTTTGATTGGCTTAGACGACCAGATTGGTACTAGGAACCGCGCAGATGAAGGTAGCTGCTCGCACAAAGAAGGATGCGACCCTGCTTTCCCCATACTAGGTGGTTTGGATGTCTCCTTCTACCGTGGATTGGACAATCTTGTGGTTGAAGCCGAATACGATGGAAACCGCAAAGATAACAGCGGAAACGACGGGAAAAAAGTATTGGGTTCCATTTACGTTCAAAAGAAACTCAACGATCGTTTCACTCTTAACATGGGTATCCAGAGCGAAAACAACTCAAAAGATATCTCTTATGCCGCACGTTTGCAGGGTAGAATAAATTAAATGAAAACCCTGGCCTATAGTGTAGTGGTAGCACAACAGATTCTGACTCTGTTTGCCTAGGTTCGAGTCCTGGTAGGCCAATACAGATGGACCTAGGTAGTCTTTTAATCCTTGCCGCTTCGGCGGCATTCTTGCTCTTGGCTTTTATTTATTCACTTATAAGCCATGTTTTTCACTTAACCAGCAAAACAGAACCAGAGCTGGACAATATTCTCAGCACTCCAGATTTCAAGGAAATTGTTTTTCAAGGCCGCTTTGTGCCCTGCCTGATAGCTTTTGCCCTTTTAGATTTGAAATTTGCGGAATATCTATGGTACACCTGGCTTGCCCTGCTTTTTTGCATATATATTTTGATTTTTTTTATTCCCGAAATTTTAGCATTTAGATTTCCAGATTCGCTTCTAAAGTTCTGCATAAAAGCATATAAAGTTCTCAAATATATTTTTCTGCCAAGCGCAAAAATAAAGCTGCTTTTGCAAAAAATATTTTTAAGCATTTTGGGCTACGACAGCAGGCTGTCTTTTTTGCCGGAGTCCATGCAGGTAGCCATAAACAACGAAGATTCTCCCTCTGCTTTGGAAGAGGAAGAAAAGCAGATGATCAGAAACATTTTTGATTTTGGAGACACTCCCGTGCGAGAAATTATGACCCCTCGCGTTGAGATGCACGCCATAGACGTTCAAACCCCGCTTCCTGATGTGATAAAACTCCTGAACAGCGAAAGATACAGCCGCCTGCCTGTGTATTCCAGTTCCATAGACAACATAATAGGCATTCTCTCCAATAGGGAATTTTTGGAGTGGTACACCGAAAGAGCAAACGAGCCTTTTGATTTGGAAAAGCTAGTGCGTCCGGCTATTTTTGTGCCAACAGGAAAAAGGCTGGATTCCCTTTTGCGCGAGCTTAGGGAAAGCAACAATCATTTGGTTATAGTTGTTGACGAATATGGAGGCACCGCAGGGCTTGCCACAATGGAAGATATATTGGAAGAGATAGTGGGCGAAATAAACGATGAAGACGATTCGGAAGAAGATATGGGTTTTGTTAAACTGCCCTCCGGGCAATATATGCTAGACCCTTTAATTACTCTCTCCGACTTGGAAGATCGCATGGGCATTCATTTTGACATAAAAGAAGACGAGCATATAGAAACCCTTTCCGGGCTTATACAGCACACTTTGGGTTCCCTGCCAAAAACCGGAACCACAGTCCAAATTCAGGGCTATACATTCAGGATAAAGAAAATGGATGGCACCAAGATGGAAGAGGTTATTTTGGAAACTGAAGTTAAGTGAAAATATCACTTGATTTTGTTAAAATTCGGTTAAGAAGCATTTTTTTTGCTTAAAGATGAGTTTTCCAGAGCAAATAAATATATATTAATAGAAGTATCTTAAATTAAGAGGCTTCTATGAAAAGGGCACCGCAAATTTTAGTTTTAATTGTTATTGCAATATGCGCAGTTTTTTTCGCGTGTTCTGGCGATAATGACGGAAATGCTACTACGAGTAGTTCTAGCAATGGAGGTTCTGAATGTGATTCCGGATCTTGCGGCACCGATGATTCCAGCAACTCTAACAATAACAATAATCCCGGCGACTTCAACAGCTCCAGTAGCTTCGATGACTCTGGCGAGCCAGGCGATTCCAGCGATTCTGGCAATTCTGATGAAAGCTCCAGTTCAGAAAACACAAACACAGAATCGTCTAGCAGTTCTTCTGCTAATGGGGCAGCAAACAACTCCAGCAGTTCACAAGGTCAAAACTCTTCTAACTCCTCTTCGTCTTCTTTGAGAACCTTTTCCTCCAGCAGTTCCCACACTCCTTCGGTAGACGATCCAGGTGCCAACTGCAATTACCAGCCAATATGGTGCGGTGGAATGAGTTTTAGCCAAGTGAAAACTGCCACTATGGACGAAGCAGATGTAGGTGCCACAGATAAAGGGCAAGACCGTCCTAACTGCATATATGCAACAGTAATTACACAAATCGGAAACGAAAGTGCTGGAATTTCCATAAATGGCAAACAGTTTGCAAGCGGTTCCGCCTCAAGATGTGGCGGAGGTGAATGGGGCGATGCCACTGCTTGCGCCACAAAGTTTTCCAGCGTGGCAAAAGTAGATGGCGGTTATTACATTTACATTCCAGAGTGGGCAGGGCAAAAATTCCAAACAACCGGAGGACAACCATCTTGCCCTAGCACTCCAACTCCGGGTACTAGCAGTTCTTCCAAAGCATCGTCTTCTTCTGCCGCAAACTCAAACACAGGCACTTGCGTGGAGCCTATGAATGGTCTTCCGCCTAATGGTACAAAATCTTGCATTATAGTAAACAATAAATGCTACACTTGCAATCCCGACCGCGGCAATGAATGTTCCCAAGGCTGGATTTGGCAAGGTGGCAATGTAAGCGACCAGTATTGGTATAAAGAAGTTTCTTGCTCAGAAAACAATGGAGGCAATCCCACATATAATTTAACTTGCACTGGTTTGGCTTCAACAGGAATTGCAGGAAGCACAATCACGCAGCCAACCGTGAAATGCAATGGCGATAACGCCACTGCTAACTTTGCAAGCGCACCTACTTGGAATAGTCCCACCACAGGTACTTACAATGTGAGCGCAACGGCAAATTGCGGCGGAAACAAAACAGTTAGCTGCGGCACAATAGTGATTAGCGCAGCCCCTTCAACCGACCAGCTCACTTGCACAGGTCTCGCTCAAACAGGGATTGCAGGAACTGCAGTCACGCAGCCAACCGTTAAATGCGGCAATTCCACTGTTTCCAACCCAACCTTTACAGGTGGGCCTACTTGGAATAATCCCACAGCAAACACATATACCGTGTCGGCAAACGCAACAGGGGCTTGCACGCAAGCCGCATCTTGCGGCACCATAAAAATCAGCCCAAAATTAACTTGCGGCAATCCATCTCCACAAACGGTAACCGCCGGCATTGCTGTTACCGCACCAACCGTGCAATGCGGCAACACTACCATTGCTACCGCAAATGTCTCTTGGAGTGGAGCTCCTGATTATTGGAGCGGTCCGGCTTCAGGTACCTATAACAATATTAAAGCAACGGTAAATAGCGGGGATTGCAGCGGTCAAACCGCAAATTGCGGCACATTGACGGTTGGCAACAAACTCACATGCGGCAATATTGCGCAATCAATAACAACAGGGCAAACTCCAACCAAGCCATCAGTGACTTGCGGTTCCACTGCGGTCACCAACGGCATCACTTGGAATCCAAATTCCATCAACAGCGCCATTACGCAAGCAGGGACAATTAGCAATATAACTGCAACGGCAAGTTGTGACGGCAGCAATCAAACAGCTACTTGCACAGGCTCAATAACAGTTACTGCTCAACAAACCACTCCGAGTTCTTCAAGTGGTGGTGGCAATGGCAACCCCAGTTACACGCCAACAACACCCGGAAACGAAACTGCAAAAACAACACAGTATTGGGATGCTTGCAAACCGAGTTGCGGCTGGAGTGGCAAACCTGGCGTGCGAGCCAGTAGCTGCAATATAACAGGTGGTGGCAAGGGCAAGAACGATGAGAGGAGCGCATGTGATAGTGGTGGAAATTCATTTACATGTATGGACCAAGCTCCGTGGAAAGTAGGCAATGTAAGCTTTGGTTATGCTGCGATTCCTATGGGCCAGTGCGGTGACTGCTATCAATTGGATTTCCCCAACGGGCATGTTATGGTTGTTATGAATAGCAATACTGGAAACTTAAACGAAGGCGCTAAATTTGACATTATGATTCCGGGCGGCGGTGCTGGCGATTTTGATGCTTTAACAAGGCAGGTTCAAAATAGCGGCGTAAGCAATCCAGATATGGGTAGCCGCTACGGTGGATTTAGGCTCGCCTGCAACAATTCTGCTAGTTGCGTAAAGCAAAAGTGCGATGCAACTTTCAAAAATCTTCCAGATTTGAGAGCTGGCTGCAATTGGTATGCAGACAATTTGGGCACTAGCGCTCAAAGTTTTGACAATCCTACGGTTAAGTACAAGAAGGTCACTTGCCCATCAGAATTAACAAGTAAATACTAGGAGGTTATATGAAAAAAGTGTCTGGAATTTTGTTTTTGCTTGTCTTTGCTATAGGCGCGATTTTCTTTGCTTGCTCCTCCGGTCCTGGAGGAGGCTCTAAGTGCGATGAGAATTCTGAAAATTGTTCTAACGAAAATTCGAGCAATTCCGGCGGTTCTGAGAATTCCAGCAGTTCTGGAAATTCTGGCAACTCTGACCGTTCCAGCGATTCTGGCAATGACAATTCCAGCGATTCCGGCGAGCCAGGTGATGATTCCAGCGATTCTGGCAATGAACCATCCAGCAGTTCCAGCAGCTTTGGCAATTCTAATCCCGGTACATCTTCCTCTTCTGCAACGGCTAACAATTCTTCTTCTGCGAGAAGCAGTTCCTCGGCAGCGGCAAGCAGTTCTTCCGTATCCACAACACCCAGTTGCGCTTATCAAGCTTCGTGGTGCAGTGGCATTTCATTTGGTGATATTGTAAAGGATAGCCAGAACAATGCGTCTGGCGATGGTCCGGTTTGCATATTTGCAACCGCTATTTCAAAAATGGGAAATGAAAGCGGCGGTGGTGGTTTGAGAGTGAATGGAATAGAATTAAAAGGCAACAATAATAATGGAACTAATGGAAGGTGCGGAAATACGGACTGGGGTCAAAAAGCTTGCGCTCAGGCTATTGCTGATGCAAATGTGCAAAAAGCAGATGGCGGATATTATATATACGCTCCAAACTGGTATGGTGATTTAACCACAACTGGAGGTACTCCAAACTGCAATGGCAGCAATCCAAATCCTAATCCCAACCCCAATCCAAATCCAAACCCCAATCCGGGAGTTTCTTCATCTTCAAGTGCAACATCTGGCGGAGGCACTTCTTCGGCAAACAACAGCGGCAATCCTAGCTACACACCAACATCACCTGGAACCGAAACTTCAAAAGTAACTCATTATTGGGATGCCTGCAAACCGAGTTGCTCGTGGAGCTCCAATGCTGGTGGCAAACCAGCCAATGCCTGCAACATAACAGGCAGCAACATTGGTCATAACGATACCGATAGAAGCGCATGTGATGGTGCAAACGCATTTATGTGCATGAACAATGCTCCGTGGAAAGTGGGCAATGTAAGTTTTGGTTATGTAGCTGGCAATATTGGCAAGTGCGGCGATTGCTATCAATTCGATTTCCCCAATGGGCAAGTTATGGTTGTTATGGCAAACAATCATGGAGCCATACACGATGGAGCTAAATTTGACCTTATGATTCCGGGTGGCGGCGTTGGAGATTTTAACGCTTTAACAAGGCAGGTTCAGCAGAGTGGCGTGAGCAACCCAGATATGGGTGTTCAATACGGTGGATTTAGAGGCAAATGCGGCTGGACTCATAGTACAGCCAATGTTAATTGCGTAGAGAAGATGTGCAATGATGTTTTCAAAAATCTTCCAGATTTGAGAGCTGGCTGCCTTTGGTATGTGGAAACTTTGGGGAGAGCGCCAGGTTCAAACAATGCAAGCTGGGACAACCCGACTGTTAAATACAAGCTGGTCACTTGCCCATCAGAATTAACAAGTAGATATTAATGACCAAATTTCGCCCGTGCATAGACCTGCACAATGGCAAAGTAAAACAGATAGTTGGTTCCTCGCTTTCGCAAAACGAAAGCGAGCTTAAAACCAACTTCATTTCCCAAAAACCCGCAGAATGGTACGCCGAACTTTATAAGAGAGACGGCTTGAAAGGCGGGCACATAATAATGCTTGGAGCAGGCAACGAAGAAGCTGCTGCAAGAGCCTTGAAAGCCTACCCAAACGGAATGCAAATAGGCGGTGGAATAAATGATGAAAATGCAGAGAAATACTTAGAAGCTGGAGCCGCCGCCGTTATAGTCACAAGCTACATATTTCCAAACGGCAAATTCTCCTTTGAAAAATTAAAAGCCATATCCAGCAAAATTGGCAAAGAACATCTGGTTGTGGATTTGAGCTGCTATGGAATGGTAGTTGCCATAAATCGCTGGCAAACCCTTACAGATTTTCATATAACCAAAGAAAACTTGGAAATGATTTCTGAATACTGTTGTGAATTTCTGGTACACGCCGCAGGCGTTGAGGGCAAGCAGCAGGGCATGGATTTGGAGTTGATTAAATTTCTGGGTGCAAATTCCCCAATTCCCGCAACTTACGCGGGTGGGGCAAACAGCCTGAAAGATTTTGAAACCTGCAATGAACTCTCAAAAGGAAGGGTGGATTTGACCATAGGGAGTGCGTTGGACATTTTTGGGGGGAATGTGCCTTATGAGGGGTGCAGAAAGTTTGTGTGAACGAGCCACCATTACTGGCTTTATTCTGGAAATTAATTTTCTATATTATACTTAAATATGACCAATATCGGCAAAGCGACATTTAATGCTAGGGCTTGCGGTGCAAGCTCCTTGAATGTTTTTGTTTTTGCCCCCCCCCCCCCCCCCCCCCCTACAATAATTCCCTTCCATTCAACAAAGGAGTTCATTATGAATAAGACTATGTCTATTCTCAGGTTGGCTATTTCTATAGCCTTGGCGTTCACATTTTCTTGCTCTTCAGATGACGGCGGAAACGATGGTTCTAGTTCGTCTGTTACTGGAGGTGGCAGTTCTAGTTCTAAAACGCAAAATCCGTCTTCGTCAAGTGTTGAATATACAGGCGGTTCCTGCGATGCGGCAGATTACGGATCTGTTGATATCAACGGGCAAGTTTGGATGACTAAAAATTGGGGCTGCTATGCGCCTAGCAGCAAATGCCGTGATGATGACCCTGTCAACTGCGACATGTATGGCAGGGTTTACAACTGGGCAACGGCAATGACGGTATGCCCCGATGGATGGCATTTGCCTAGCAATGAAGAATGGATAATTTTGATGCAATTTGTATCTAACTCTAACAGTTCTATCAGTTTAAGTTATTGTATCGATGCAGGTAAGCTCTTGAAGTCTGAAACTGGCTGGCGGGAATATGAAGGAAAAACAGGCGGCACGGACGCTTTTGGCTTTGCGGCTCTGCCGGGAGGCCACGGCTGGAAATCTGATGGTACCAGAGGAGCCGGCGGCTACGGTTACTGGTGGACTGCTACGGAGATTGATGCTTACAACGCCTACAACTGGAGCATGATCTACTTTATCGATGATGCCCAACGGCAGGAAGACGAAAAGAAAAGCTTTATCAGCGTTCGTTGCGTGAAAAACGACTAAGGCGTAGCCCAACCGTATGGGTGCGATTTATCGCACCCAATATGCTATGCAGTTGCAGAGCGGGTTTGTTTGCGGAGGTGGTTTTTAATATCGGCGGAAGTATAGCCTTTCTCTATGAGGTCTAGAATTTCGTTGCTTTTCTTTTCGCTGCCATCCTCGCTAGCTTCTTCCCTCGCAACCGCAAGGGCATCATCCAAGTTCCATTCAGTAAAAAGCATATTCAAAACCTCCGAAGCGTGCTTCTCTAAGAAATATACTAAAATGTTACGCTTCAATTTTTGAATCCTCCGTTTTTTCTTCGTTACCTATTAGACGTAAAAAACGGGAAAAAAAATCCTAAAAAGTGAATAATGTCAACAACTGTTTGCAAAAATGTGCATTTTTTTCGGAATTATGAGAAAAAAACCATCTATAAATGCTCTAACAAGTGGCAGGCATACTATTTTTACTATATTCTCCCTAGTATCTCTATAAAAGAGGATTTATGAGCCAAGAAAAATTGTTCGCAGAATTCCCCGATATTTCCACAGAAGAGTGGGAATCCACCATACAGGCAGACCTTAAAGGTGCAGATTACGAAAAAAAATTGATATGGAAAACGCTGGAAGGCATTGCCGTTAAGCCATATTACCGCAAGTCCGATACAGACGGCATATCCTGGCTTTTGAATAACCTCCCCGGCGAGTTTCCCTTTGCCAGAGGCACAAAGAAAACCGACAATAACTGGGAAATAAGGGAAGATATTTACGAGCTAGACGTAGCTGCCGCAAACGCTGCCGCTAAACACGCCTTGGAGCGCGGCGCGGATGCTCTCTCCTTTAAAAGCAGAATTTGCACAAGATGCGGAGTTCTCAGGGGGCAAAATGTTCAAAGCCAAGAAGATTTCAACGCCCTTTTGAACGGCATAGATTTAAGCAAAACCCCTGTTTATCTCAATTTTGGCACTAGAGCATTGCAAGCTCTTGAAATGCTCTCAAAATGCTCAAAATCCGCAAAAGGCGGCATAATTTACGACCCTCTGGCAGAGCTGGCTCAAAGAGGCAAAATAGGCATTGCAAAAGACTCCATATTGAAAGAGGCGGCAAAAGCGGCTGCTTATGCTGTTAAAAACCTCCCCGGAGTGAATGCCATAACCGTTCAAACTAACCATTTTCACAATGCTGGAGCAAATATAATTCAAGAACTCAGCATAGCCTTGAGTGCAGGCTTGGAATATATGAACGCCCTAACAGACGAAGGTCTCACCGCAGAGCAGGCGGCTAGCCAAATAACATTCAGCATCAGCGTTGGCTCTAGGTATTTCCTTGAAATTGCAAAAATCCGTGCGCTACGCGTTTTATGGGCAAACATACTCAAAAAGTATGGAGTAACCGGAACTGCAAAAATCCACGCAAACACATCCATGTGGAACTCCACAGTCTTTGACCCAAATGTGAATATGCTCCGCGTAACAACCGAGGCAATGAGCGCCGCCATAGCAGGCGCAGATTCCATAACCGTTATCCCTTACGATGCCGCATTCAAAACACCAGACGAATTCAGTTGCCGCATCGCTCGCAATGTTCAGCTTTTGCTCAAAAACGAAAGCCGCTTCAACAAAATAATAGACCCAGCCGCTGGCTCTTATTACGTAGAAAGCCTAACCGACCAAATTGCTTCCAAATCTTTGGATGCATTCAAAAAGATTGAAAGTCAGGGAGGCTTGCTCGCGGCTATTCTAAGCGGCTCCGTTCAAAAAGAACTCGCAGAAACTCAAAAGCAAAAAGAAAAACTGATAATGCAGCGCAGGGAAGTATTTGTCGGTACAAACCAATACCCGAACTTGCTTGAGAAAATGAGCGATAAAATTAAAAAAGACGATGGCTCGCCTATAAAAAATCAAGACCTTGCAAAAACAAGCGGCGAAGAAACTACAGTTGAAAAACTGAACATACGGCGCGGTGCCGAGGTTTTTGAAACGCTTCGCTTGCAAACAGAGGAATATGCCAAAAAAACCGGAAGCGCGCCAAAGGTATTCCTGTGGACAGCCGGCGACTTGGCAATGCGGCTCGCTCGCGCAACCTTCATCAAAAACTTCTTTGGCTGCGCTGGCTACACCGTTATAGATACCAACGGAATTCCAGATGCTGCGGCAGGTGTTGAGCTTGTTAAAAAGAATGCTCCTCAAATTGTTGTTCTCTGCTCCAAAGACGATGAATATTTGGGACTGGCAAAAGAAATTTTCCCTGCTCTTGAAAAGGAATTTCCAAATATAATTCGCATAGTTGCTGGCAACCCAAAAGAAGCCGAAGAACTCAAAGCCGCAGGAGCGCAAGACTTCATTCACATTTTAACGAATGCCATTGATTCTTTGAGTTCTTATCAAAAGAAACTAGGCGTTGCTTAAAGGTTGCTGATGCTTGAAATAATAAAAGAATTTTTCATAAAACATTCTTTGAAATTTTTATCCGTGTCGTGCGGGTTCATAATTTGGTTTGGGGTGGTTTCAAAAGAAGATGCAAAAGCAGACATTGAATTGCCTGTTAGAGTTATAAACCTCCAAGACAATATGGCACTCGTTTATCCCTTGCTTCCAACCATAACTGCTCAACTGGAAGGAAAGGCAATAAGCCTGATTCACTTAAAGCTAAATCGCTCTGCGAGAATAGATATTGATTTAAAAAATATGCCGCTCGGATATTCCAGAATATCTAGCGAGAGGATAAATTTTGTTTCTCCTAGCATACCAAATCTTAAGATGCAGCGCATTAAACAAACAAATTCCTTAAGCGTTGAATTAGACACGAGAATTGAACAAAAAGTACCCGTGCAATCAAGGGTTCATACACACGCCTCGCCGGGTTTCACTTTTTTGAATATACCAGAAATTGTGCCAGATTCCGTTTATATTTCTGGAGCAAGAAGTGCTGTGGCAAAAATAACGCACATTCCAACCGAAGAAATTTCCATAACAGATTTAAAATGGAACAATTCGCTGCCAGTAAAGCTGGATTTGTCTGCGCTTCGTTCCATAGTGGACATAGCAGACTCAACAGTGTTTTTGCAAGTTCAAATTGAGCCTTTAGATCACAAAATATTCTATGATATTCCTGTACGTTTAATAGGTAGTTTTGAAAGAGTGGACTATTCGCTTTCACCCTCAAAAGCCAACGTTGAAATTTCAGGGGGAAAAGATTTGCTCTCTAAAATAGAAGCACAAGATATAAATCTCTATATTGAATTCTCAAGATTCTCCATTGAAAATGAAGATGAACTTAGCCCAACGGTGCATATTTCACACATGGTTACCAATTGGCAGATTCTTCCCGAAAAATTTCGCCTAATAGAAAATAAACAAAAATGATTTGGCTCGGAATTGAAAGCAGTTGCGATGACACCGCCTGCGCTATTTTGCGAGAAAACAAAGATTCAATTGAAATACTATCCAACTGCCTTTACAGCCAGATAGACGAACACAAAGCTTGGGGCGGAGTTGTGCCAGAGCTTGCTTCCAGAGCGCATTTGGAAAAAATTGTCCCCGTGCTTGAACAGGCTTTTGAGCAGGCAAATACAAGCATTGAAAAAATAGAGCAAATAGCTTTTACCTCTTGCCCAGGTTTAATGGGTTCGCTATTGGTGGGAGCAAATTTTGCGCAAGGGTTAGCAAAAGATTTAGGCATAGAATGCTATGGAATAAACCATTTGGAGGGGCACATAAGCTCTGCATTGCTGGATAGGGGAGAGCTGTTGGCGGATAAATGTTTTATAGCTTTGATAGTTTCCGGCGGGCACACGGAATTGGTTTTGCTGAAACCAGGATTTGAATATGCCTCCATTGGCAAAACAAGAGATGATGCGGCTGGCGAGGCGTTTGACAAAAGCGGAAAATTGCTCGGTCTTGGCTATCCGGCAGGTGCAGAAATAAGCAGGCTTGCAAAAAATGGAAACAAAAATTTTCACGAATTTCCTAGAGCATTGAACGATGCTGCCTCTCTTGATTTTTCATTTAGCGGCTTAAAAACCGCAGTTAGCCGTTATGTTCAAACAAAAAGCAAAGAATTTGTGGAAGAGAATATTGCAAATATTTGTGCAAGCCTTCAAGAGGCAATAGCGGATATTTTGTCTTTGAAAGCGGTAAATGCTGCTAAGAAAAATAATGTGGAAAATCTAATTTTATGCGGCGGAGTTAGCGCAAACAGCAGGCTTAGAGAACTTTTAGAAGAGCGAGCGGCAAAAAATGGAATAAATTTGATTTGCCCGCCTCCAGATTTATGCACGGATAACGGCGCGATGATTGCAGCAGCGGCTATTTTTAGAAAGCGAGCAGGGGTACTTGTGGAGAATAGGGAGGTTAGGGCTTGGAATGATTTGGCGTTATGAATTTATTATCTTAATAAGAGGTAGAATATGGAAAAACCTATAATCGGAGTTATTCCCCTTTGGGACGAAGAGAAAGAAAGTATATGGATGTTGCCAGGCTATATGCAGGGCTTGGAAGAAGCAGGTGCGGTGCCGATGATTCTGCATTTGACGGATTCAGAAACCGTACTGAAACAGACGATAAGTCTTTTTAACGGTTTTCTCTTCACCGGAGGGCAAGATGTAAATCCCAAACTATACGGACAGGAAAAACGCAAGCACTGCGGAGAAATCTGCGATATGCGGGATAGAATGGAAACCTATATTTTCCGCGAAGCAATTTTGAACCAAAATAAACCTGCGCTTGGAATTTGCCGTGGCATACAGTTTTTAAATGTTATGCTCGGTGGAAGTTTGCATCAGGATATTCCCACAGAACTTCCCAGCACAATAATCCATTCCCAAAACTCGCCTTATGATGTACCTGCCCACGATGTCAAAGTCATTCCTGGCACTCCATTGTATAAACTTGCTGGAAAAGAGCACCTTGAAGTGAATAGTTCTCATCATCAGGGAATAAATAGGATAGCAAAAGATCTTGAAATTATGGCACGAGCCGATGACGGTCTTGTGGAAGCTGTATATATGCCAGAACATCCTCATGTCTGGGCTGTGCAATGGCATCCCGAATATTCTCTCAAAGATGAAACTTCAAAGAAAATTTTTTCGCATTTTATAGAAAGTATTGAGAATTATTGACCCAAAGGATAATCAGGTGGAGATTTTTTTCTAAATTTAACACTATTGTAATATAATAGCAACCTATGGAAAACGATAGAAAACTTTCGGGATTTAATGCTGGCCAAGCAAGAACCGGCAGCTCGGCGCTTGACGTTATTTTAATAATTGACCGAAGCGGATCTATGGCCGGGACCGAAGGCGCTATGAAACGCGGATACAACAAGATGATTGAGTACCTAACACGACTGGGTAAGAACATAACGATTTCTACCATATTGTTTGATGATAGCGAGCACATTGATATTGTCTGCAACGGGCAAAAGGTAAATGAAATTAAAAGTGACCATGAAATTCCATTCGAGGCTGGAGGCTCAACTGCCAAATACGATGCTATTGGGGTGGCAATTGAATACGAGAATGAAAGAAAAAAAGACTCGAAAAACCCCTTTCCAAATGCCGATGTTTTGTATTTGACTGTTTCGGATGGAGACGAAAATGGAAGCGTTAAATATGACGAGCCGGGAATCCAAAGGGTAATGGACGCCGAACGTGCTCGCGGAACTGACGGCAAAGGGAAGCGAGAATTTGGATTTATCAATGAATTTGGGATTTACGCTAGTAAAATTCAATCAACGATGAATGTTGATGATAATCATTTGCAAATTTTCTTGCGAGGAGATAGGGGAATAAATGCCTTGTTCCAAACGGTGGACATCGCAGTGGAAAATATGTTTTCGGATGGTCAAATAACATCGATGTGGAGAGAGAAAAGCGATTTGATTCCAATCGGGAATGTAACACTTGGCGAAGTTAGAACTATCGTAACACCAATGATAACAAATTTTGAGCAAAACGAGCAAGCCTTGGCAGAACTTATCAAAACTGCGGGAAAGGGGATGACTCAAAAATTTGCGAATCAATATTCTGACTATGCAAAACACATGCAATTGGCAGCAATTGATTCAAAATCCGATCGTAGCGACCTTAACGATATAATCAATATGTATGTTGCAAGTCAAAAAGACCCTATAGGCGCAATGAAGGAAGCAGTTGCTATTACTTCGGAAAAATGTCGCAATGGGTGTATGCAGGCTCTTGAAAAACTGAAAGGGATGGCAGAAGACAAAGAGGTGCTTGCATCAATATTTTATGAAGCTGTTGAGCAGTTTTCATTTAATAGAAAGGCATTAAAGTCAATTCCCACTATCGCTGCTACAATTGCTGGCAAACCCGAATCGGTGATGGACTATGAAATAAAAATCAATAGCTGGATGCGTAAACCCGATGAAGATTTTATAAATCTAATTGCTGTCGCGTATAGGTTGCGCAAAAAATGGTTACAAGATTCATCCAACAAACGTTTAGTTTTGGAGGTTAAGCATTATTCGGAATTTGCCGTTGACCCCCAAGGGGTACTTGCAGGCAAATTGGATTTTGAACAGTTCCGTACCTTTGCAAAGGAATTGGAATCTCATTCGTCTCAACTCTTTCCTAATGGCACAAGAATATTATAATTTCACACATAATATTATAATTTCACACATAGTTAAACGGCACAATGTTGAACACGTCTGTATGCTCCATCACTAGTTGCTTGTTGTAAGCGAAGAACACCGTTCCGTCTGCTGGCGATTCTATTCGCCCTATAGTGTTGCCTTCTAAAGGATGGATTATCTCGCATAGCAGGTCGCCTTCGGTTACCTCGTCTCCTACCGCTACGTGTTTTTTCAGTATCCCTGCGTTATGCGCTTGGACGTTTTTTATCAATCCCTCATTTAGCACGCGGGTGTGCATTCCTCTGTGCAGTGCCAATTTGATTATTCCCTTGGCGATAAGGAAACGCAATACTGCATTCACGGCGGTTTGCGTGGATTGCCTTCCGATATGCTCGGTGTAATTTGAAAATAACGAGTATGCGTGGCAGCCCCATATCTGCCAATTGTAGTTGAGCGTAGCGGTGTCGTAGGGTTGCGGTGTTCTAATCAATCCATAAGGCAAACCAAAATCAGTAAGCGACTCGTAGGTTTCGCGGTTCCTGCAATCTGTATCCATCACCTTGACGTGCGGCAGGAATTCGCCCTCACGGTAGAAACTCGCCATCTGTACGCCGTAAACATAATCTTTGATTGACTTGAATAATCCATCTGCGATGCGCTGCGTAGTCTCACCCAGCTCGTAGCCAGGGAACATTCGGTTGATATCGGTGTTGTCCATAGGCCAAAAACGCTTGCCGATATTCATGGAGTAGCGATTCACACACGGTATTATCATTATGCTCTTGCCAGAGATTATGCTGCCATTTTCCTCCAAGCGTTTGAGCGTGTCAATTAATTGGGCGCAGATAGCCATCTGCTGAATTTCGTTGCCACGGAGTGCTCCCACCACGCAGCACGAACGTTCGCCTGAGCCAAAGGTGTACCCTACAATATCCATGCTCTCTCGGTAGAGCGACTTTATTGAGTATATAATGTTCTTATCCATTTTTAGAGTCCTCCATAATTCGTGCAAGGAGCGAACCGCCAAATACAACCGGGTATTCTCGTAGCGTAAACAATAAGCCGGAGCACGGTGCAAGCGTTTCTTCAACTAAAGCACCTATAAGCGGGTCTATGACTTTTCCGATTCGCTCTCCGGCGTTTACATGGCTGCCATGTGCAGCGCAAGGAATAAATATTCCATGTGCATCCGAGTTCAGAAAACTTATGCTATAGTCCTTTGAGACGAGCGGCTCCCGTACTTGTCCTATTGGTCCGTTCCACATTCCGAGGTTGTGCAACATATTCAGTATGCCGTCCACGAGTTGCGTGCAGTAGCTCTCTGTGATGCGCATTCCAACGCCCATCTCAACCACCAACGTATTCACTCCGCGAGTGTTAAGTGAATGCGCAAGCGTAGATTCCAACACGGTCGCCGATGCGTGTATCCATACGAGGTCAACGTTGAGCATAACAGCATAAGGCAACAGTGCATCTGCGGTTTGTTCGCTTACGCGCACCTGCGGTATCTCGCGCAGAAAAATATTGCTGGAGTGTATGTCTATGCACATATCCGCGCCGTCAATGTCTTGGATCACATCATAAGCTGCGGCTTCTGCTAGCAACCCAGTTGGTGAGCCTGGAAATATGCGGTTCATATCCAAATCAAACATCGGAAAACCTCGCGTAACGGAATCAATCCCCAGCGGGTTTAGAGCAGGGTAGATGTCCACTATGCCAGAAAGATTCTGATTCCCCTCGCTCAGAATCTTCGCCAGACGCGCACAAACATACTGTCCTTCCAATTCGTCTCCATGAGTCCCTGTAACTACGCAAACTCGCTTGCACTCCGGTCCCGCGTTGTTCTCTATGCGGTTCTTCTGTATAATGAAGTTCTCCGCAACGGGCAGAGCTGCCACAGATACTGGTTTTATCATCAAAACCTCCGTTTTGTGAGTAATATACTATATATTTTTTTATATTTTAAGTAGGTGACCTGCATAAGCAGGTTGCGGCACACAAAGGCGTGTGTTTTTTCTTGTTGTAGCTGCAATGGGAAGAAGCACGTGCCTTTTTTATTTTAGATGAGAAGGTAATTAGTATGGAAATGACAATTGCAACCGCATACGAGATTAACAGGCTTATGGCACGTTATGGCGTGAAGTTTGGAATCTACAAAAACGGAGAGTTCATTGAACAGCTCTTTCCCTACGATGCTATACCGCGAATCATTTCGCATTCCGAATATATGTTGTTGAGCAGGGGGCTTATACAGCGGGTAAACGCATTGAACTGCTTTTTGAGAGACATCTACTCCGGCGCAAAAATTGTCGCTGACAAGGTAGTACCCGAAGAGTTCGTCTATATCTCCAAGGGATATTTGCCGGAGTGTGCAGGCATAGTTCCTCCTAAGGGCGTGTATAGCCACATTTCTGGGATAGACCTCGTTCAAGCAAAGGACGGTTCGTGGTACATATTGGAAGACAACCTGCGCATACCTTCGGGTGCGTCCTATCCGATTATTGCCAGAGAGCTGGGACGTATAGCCAACCCAGACGCTTATTCAACCCACGATGTTCGAGATAACCGCAACTACTCGGAGATGTTGCGCGAGACTATGGATTATGTAAACCGTGGCGGACTGAATGTAATTCTCACCCCAGGCAGATATAACGCTGCATATTTTGAACATTCATACCTAGCCGAACGCACAGGCGCGCTGCTTGTAAAACCATCGGAATTGGTTGTGGATAACGCGGTTCTGTATATGAAGGATTACCTCGGTGTAAAGACGAGAGTCGGTGCGGTGTATCGCCGCATCTCCGATGAATACTTAGACCCCATGACTTTTTTGCCGGAATCACTAATTGGCGTACCGCACATTATGGATGCCTACCGTGCTGGAAATGTTGCGATAATCAATGCACCGGGCAACGGTGTAGCAGACGACAAAGGCATATATTACTTTGTGCCCAAGATGATAAAATATTATCTAGGCGAAGAACCGATTTTGCAAAACGCACCAACGTATCTGCCTTACTACGAGAACGACCTTAAATTCACGCTTGAGAACATAGAGCGACTTGTAATAAAAGATGTGTCTGAGGCGGGCGGATATGGAGTGGTGTTCGGCAGCGAGTTGTCAAAAGAGAAATTAGCTGAAATCAAAGCTCTTATCATAAAAGAGCCAAGACGGTTCATATCGCAGGAAGTCATAGACTTTATAGACTTAGATATAATGGACGAAAACGGCACTGCCGTTCCACGAAAAGCCGACCTGAGGGCATTCGTGCTAACGGACAATGCTACGCACATGTGGGCAAGCGGACTTACACGTTTCTCGCGTGTTGTTGGCTCATTCATTGTCAATTCTTCACAGGGAGGAGGGTTTAAAGACACATGGGTACTATCTCAGTAGAATACAGCTCAAACTTGTACTGGCTTGGAAGGTATGCGGAGCGCGCATACACCACGCTGGGCACGTTCTTCAACTATCACGACAAATCGCTTGACAAAGATAAAGATTCCTACAAGGAGTTTCTTGAAAATTTGGAAATCGAAGACAAGTATGGCGATCATCACCGCTTTATGCGAGGTTATCTATACGATGAGAAGGACTGCTTCACCGTCAATTCTACGCTACGTTTCGCACACGACAATGCACTTGTCTGCCGGAACGTAATAGGTAGCGAACCACTTGCCTACATCCAGCTAGCAATAGATGCGTTTCACGCAAGCAGCGATAAAAAAAATCCGCGTTTGGCGCTGATGCCGACCATAGATTACCTGTTCGCGTTTTGGGGAAGTTTAGATGACAAGCTCTCCAATGGCGAAGCGCGCACGATTATCAAGTGCGGTAAATTCGTTGAGCGGCTAGATTTATACTTTCGATTTTCTTATGACCACAAGCTCATCAAAAATGAGTACGATATGCTGTGCCACGTGCTTTCGCGTGTACGCAAGGGTTTTTGCAACGCACAACATTTGGCGGTGATAGCCGATGCTCTTGCTACGGAAAGTTACAAGGTACAACTAGACGAAGTACTTGAAAGCCTGAGCAAACTGTTTGAGGATCAAATAATTTGAAGACTGTTCGTTTCAAATATCAAACAGAATTGGCGTTTTCTTCACCAGCATCCGAACATCGTTTTTTGCTTAGGATATTGCCGCAGAGCGACAACAGGCAACAGATAAAAAACCTAACGTGGCACATAGACCCCTCTCCTGCTGATACGCTTTGGCAAACCGTTGACGGATTTGGCAACAATGCGCTTGCGGGTTGCATCGATATGCCACACAACTATTTCCATTTCGGAATAGATGGGATAGCAGAAGTATTGGGCGAACCATACACAACAGCTACTCCGCCACCGCGCGTATTGCTCTATCCAACAGAATTAACATGCGCACACAAAACCATTGCCGATTTTTACAATGACATTAACCGTTCCGCTCCAGCTAACGCATTAGACCGCATTCAACATTTTTCACACGCAGTCCATACCCGTATGCGTTACGAGCGAGGCACAACCACAAATTCAACTTCGGCTGCAAAAGCGTTTGACATGGGCACAGGTGTTTGCCAAGACTATGCTCAAATATTGCTAGCCATTCTGCGCCTTGACAAAATCCCTTGCCGCTACATAGCAGGTTTGGCATCCGACTACGGCGAAACCCACGCTTGGGTTGAAGCGTGGACAGGAACCCAGTACTGTGCCATAGACCCCACGCGCAACAAACTTATAGACGAAGGCTACATCGCAATTTCAAGAGGTCGCGACTCCAACGACTGCTCCATAGAACGAGGAATATTCAAGGGTATGTGTCGCGGAACGCAAACGGTGAGTTTGAGTATGGAAATTTCGTAAATGGATTTTCTATATTCAGGATAATTATTGGGAGGGTTCTATGCACGGCAACCATACGTGGATTTTGTTTGCGATTTTATCGGCATTTTTTGCAGCTTCAAGTTATATCTTGGCAAAAATCGGCATTAAAAACGTAAATTCAAATTTAGCAGCAGCAGTTATAACCACTGTTGTCTCAGCTATATCTTGGGTAATAACTTTTATCACCGGAAAACACAATGATATTGTAAATATAGAGCACAAAGATTTGCTCTTTTTGATTTTATCTGGAACTGCCACTGGATTATCGTGGCTATGTTTTTACAGAGCTTTGCAATTCGGCGAAGCATCAAAAGTAATACCCGTTGATAAATTCAGCTTGGTAATTGGAATGGCAATGGCGTTTATAATTTTAAAAGAGCCAGTAGCAGCAAATACGATCATTGGCGGCGTGTTTATTACGATCGGAATGTTTGTTTTGATATTTTAGAGTTTAATTTGTCAAATTTGCCTCGCATTTTTCAGCATCAAATGTCTCAATACCGTATTTATGCGGGTTTGATAACCTTTGCCACTTTTCTTGAACCAGGCAATAACATCTGAATCCAGACGTATTTGCAAAGTTTTTTTCACAGGTTTAAAATGCTTAGGGTGAACTGGTTTCATTTGAGCCAGTTGTTCATCGGTCAGTTCAGGAATATCTTCCAAATCATTGTCCTGAAACGCCAAAATCTCGGCTAGTCGCTTATTAGACAAAGGTTGCTTTTTAGCCTTTGAAAGCGTTTTTGTAACACGCATAATACATTTTCTCCTCTTTGGGCGTGGCTTCTCATTATCTTTTGCTTCTGTATCCATAAAACCGTATATACATAAATATAAATACAAAATACAAAATTGTCAAGTAAAAACTTATAATTTAACCCATTTTTAGCTAAAATAAGCCTGTAAATGTTATTTGTTAGTATAACTTTCTATATTTCTACTTAGAAATACATATTTAGGAGAACAAAATGCCTCACCAATACCTTTCATTATCACATTGTCCGCAACCACAAATTATAGATGCATATGAGCAGTTTTTTCGATTATTACCTAAGGAAAAAATTTTTGATTTTGGTATGAATAATATAATAATGATTGACAAAGAACATGTATCTAAACAATGGAAAATATTACTAAACAAAATTAATAACTCTGATGATTTATATATTCGTGATTTTGGTAGAAATGGAAAATCAAACAAATATATGGAAAAATTGTATAAAGAAGTTTTTAATATAAAAATAAAATTTGATACTGATGGTAATTCAAAACCAAAACAATTATTGCAAAAATTTACTGGATATAAAGTTAATAAAACAATTTTCAATTATCAAATTTCTCATGTGTTTGGAAGAACAAAAAATGTATATTGTTTTACCGCTCCGTGGAATGTTGTTTTTATACCAAAAGTTATTGATCCTTTTACTGGACATGAATCAAGAGGAAAATATGTAGAAGAATTTCAAAGACGTTTTAAAGAACGTATTTTTGAAACATTTAATAGAGAAATATCGGAATACAATAAAATTGTAAAAGAATTATATATAAAAATTTATGGATGGGTTAATAAAAATATTCCTGAAAAAAAGAACTATTTAAAATATTTAAAAGAATTTAAAGAAATAGAGAAACCAAATTTCTAAATTACTCCTAGACACGCCACAACCAAAAGGAAACTTAAATGCGCCCAGTCTCACCCGAAAATGAATCCGAAGAAGAAGCCGCAACGGAGCAAAGCTTGCGGCCGCAGTCGCTTGCGGATTTTACTGGGCAAGAGGCGTTAAAAGAAAGCCTTTCCATAGCTATAGAAGCGGCGAGAAAAAGAAAAGATGCTTTGGATCACTGCCTATTTTCTGGACCACCAGGCTTAGGAAAAACAACGCTTGCAGGCATAATAGCACAAGAAATGGACGTTCAAATTCACGTAACCAGCGGACCTGTTTTGGAAAAACCCAGCGATTTGGCAGGCTTGCTCACAAATTTGCAGCACGGCGATATATTGTTTATAGATGAAATTCACAGGCTGGGGCGAATTGTTGAGGAATATCTTTATCCGGCAATGGAGGATTTTCGCTTAGACATAATGCTGGATTCCGGTCCCGGAGCTAGGAGCGTTAATTTGCCGCTTCGCCCTTTTACCCTTGTTGGCGCAACCACAAGGAGCGGGCTTTTGACAAGCCCTTTAAGAGACCGCTTTGGGTTGTTGTTTCGCTTGGAGCTTTATTCTCCGCAAGAACTTTTGACTATCATAAATAGGTCTGCGAAAATTTTGCAAGTGGAAATAGAAAACGATGCCGCCGTTCTTTTAGGCTCGCGCTGCCGCGGAACGCCGCGAGTTGCAAACAGGGTTTTGCGAAGGTGCAGAGATGTTGCGCAAGTTAGAGGTGGCGGCAAAATCACCGTTCAAATAGCGGAAAAAACGTTGCAAATGCTAACCATAGATGCAGACGGCTTGGACTCAATGGACAGGCGAATTTTGGAGTGCATAATAGATAGCTTTAACGGCGGTCCCGTTGGGCTAACAACAATAGGGGCAGCTCTTGGCGAAGAGCCAGATACCATAGAAGAAGTTTATGAACCATATTTAATACAAAAAGGATTTTTAGCCCGCACCCCAAGAGGCAGAACCGTAACCTTAAACGGCTACAAAAAATGCAACCGAATTCCCCCCGCAAAAATTGAATTGCAACCGGAATTATTTGGGTAAAATATTATTCGCCAAGCAAGCAACTAATTTCTGCCTCTGCTCCTCACAAGGATGCTCTTTCGCAAGCTCTGTCGCAAAAGAGTGGAGCAAAATTTTCTTTGCATCTTCTAAATTCACGCCGCGAGACTGCAAATAAAACAGGGAGTCTTCGTCTAAGCCGCCGCAAGTGCTGCCGTGCGAACATTCAACTTCATCGCAGTATATTTTCAGTTCCGGCTTTGAAATGGCTTTTGCGCCAGGCGAAAGGAGCATACTATTTACCAACTGCCTTGAACTTATATTTTTGCAGTGCCTACCAGCTTCCACAACCCCATTGAAAACAGCCTTTGAATTATCGCTTAAAATATGCCGAGCAAACAAAAAACTCTTTGTATTCTCCGCTTTGTGCGCAACGCATATCTTTTGCTCAACCTGCTCATCTCCCTCAAAAACCGAAAGGCTCCTATACTCAAAACTAGCACCCTCACCACAAAGCTCCACGCTAATGCTATTTCGCGAATTAAAAGACAAAATGCTCAAATGTTCGTTTTCTTTTAGGGAAAACTGCTCGTTTCGGCTTTCGGAGAGGTAAAAGAGGTTGGTCATAGGGGTAAAATTAAAAAATGGAAATAAAAATTTTCTATATTTTCCCCATGTTTAATTATGTAGGAGTTTATTAGATTGCTTCCAACACGAGGTCGCCCACAACCAAACCGCCCTAAAGACGGTGTTCGCATAAATCAGGAGATTAGAGTCCCTCAAGTTCGTTTAATAGATGCA
>Ga0268262_10001096_pt1 | contig 34578 bp, 30 predicted proteins | sample TergutNc150P3_FD_190354 | JGI IMG/M metagenome (GOLD analysis project Ga0268262, IMG submission 190354) | Nasutitermes corniger P3 segment gut microbial community from laboratory colony in Florida, USA - Nc150 P3 (SPAdes) (version 2) | ecosystem: Host-associated > Arthropoda: Insects >...
CTGAGCAATCATAGAAATCGACGCCTGCTGACGAATTTCAAGCGCGGTCGCTTTGCCTATCGCGGCGATATCGTCGATGTCGCGTACAGCCGAGATAGTGTTCTCTTTGGCAGCCATAATGTTTTGGTTAATCGTCATTTGACGGTCAACCGATGCGTTAAAACCTTCCGCCGTAGCAGTATATTTCGCCACAGAAGTAAGAGCGGTATCAATCGTATCGGCATCTGTGATGTCTAAAGCGGTTAAATCCGTACTAGGATTTACGGCGGAAAGATTCAAAGTCATTTTCGACGAGGGTTGGTTCGGGTCAATTTGAACGCTCACGACATTGGCGGCTGTAATCGCCGTTTTTTCGTACGTGTTGTTCGTGAAAGAATCCGAAATCGCCTGTTTCGCCGCGTCAAACTTTGCTTGAAGAATTTCTTTGTCCGCGTCCGAGGCGGTTGCATAATTTTTCGCCAATTCCTTCAATTCCGACAAGCGCTCAAAAGCGGAATTTCCTACGCTCGACGCGAGCGTTCCCGCTTCTTTCGCCTTAACCAAATCTTCGCCGATTCTCTCATAACCCTTCATCGCCGATTCTTCCGAGCGAGTCCTCGTATATGCGACAAAATCGTCGCTGGGTTTGTTGAATTTTTTGCCGCCGGCAATCGTCTCCAAGACCTTCGTATAGTCGCTGGTTTGCTGCTTGTAGATTTGCGACAGCGTAGTTGTAGATACTCCTGAAATCATAAAAACCTCCCTGTGTTTTTGTTAATACTTCCTGTAAAGTTCATTCACGGTTTTCTTCCCCAAGAAACTTCCGTGGAACTAACTTCCCCATTACATATTTCGGCATAATTTTGAAAAACTTTAGGAAAATTTTTGTTTTTTGTTATTTTTTGCGGTTTATCCTGTTTTTGGTTTGGATTTCGCGGCAAAAACTCGCCTTTCTACAAATTTTTAGATTTGATTTAACGGCGGAGAGACCGGGAATCGAACCCGGAAACCAATTACTCGGTCACGGTTTAGCAAACCGCTGCGCTACCATTACGCGACCCCTCCTGAATTTATTGGCGGAGGACGAGAGACTCGAACTCCCAAGCCTTACGGCGACGGTTTTCAAGACCGCTGACTTACCAACTAGCCTAGTCCTCCAAATATCTTGAAGCGAAAATACTATTTTTTCCACAGTACTGTCAAGGATAATTTTTAATATATGCAAATTCATCTAAAATCCGCCTTAACGTCAAAACAAAAAACGGTATCCGTCGCACAAACGAATACCGTTTTTATATAACAAAACAAAATCGCTTTACGATTTGACTTTATCGACGACCGCCTTAAATATTTCGGGGTCGTTTACCGCAAGATTCGCAAGCACTTTTCTGTCCAAATCAACATTATTCTTTTTGAGACCGCTCATAAACGCCGAATAATTAAGCCCGTATCCGCGAACGGCGGCGTTGATTCGCATAATCCACAGCGCACGGAACTGTCTTTTTCTCTGCTTTCTGTCGCGGTAAGAATACACTCCGGCACGCCAGACGGCGTCCGTCGCGCTTACTATCGCGTTCTTTCTTTTACCGTAATAACCTTTTGCGGCGTGCAAAATTCTTTTTCTTCTTGCTCTTGACGCAACTCGATTTTTCGCTCTTGGCATCTTTATTTCCTTTCTCTATCAAGCAATCATTGCTTTAATTTTTTTTACCTGCGTAGGATGAACAAGCGCCGAGCCGCGGAAGTTTCTTTTGCGTTTCGGACTCTTCTTGGTCAAAATATGATTCGCGAACGCTTTGTTTCTGCGAACCTTCCCCGTTCCCGTCAAACTGAACCGCTTTCTCGCGGATTTTCTGCTCTTCATTTTCGGCATAAATACTCCTATTATTTTAATTTTACTGTTCTTCGTCTTCGTCGGTTTCCGGCGGAATTTCAAGTTTATGCAACTTGGGAAATTCTTCGGGATGGTCCTTTTCGTACTGTTTTATCTTTTTCACGTCGGGAATGTAGTTCGACATCATGCTTCTGCCTTCCAGCACGAACGTTTTCTCGGCGGTCGAAAGCGATTTCAAATCTTCGTCGACTCTTTCCAAGACCTGCTTACCCAAATCCTTGTACATATTCTCGCGTCCTCTGAAAATCAGCGTAACTTTCACCCGATGTCCTTTAATCAAAAACGACTTTGCGTGTTTTATCTTAAAATCGTAATCGTGTTTGTCGATTTGCGGATGGAATTTTATTTCTTTAACGCTCCCTTTCGCCTGCTTCTTCTTGTTTTCTTTCTGCTTTTTGGACTGCTCGTATTTGTATTTTCCGTAATTCATCACCTTGCAGACAGGCATAGCCGCGTTTTCCGCAATCAACACCAAGTCCAACTCTCTGTTTCGGGCTACATCCAACGCCTCTCTTGAAGACATTACCCCCAACTGCTCGTTATCTGGACCGATAAGCCTAAGTTGCGGATAACGAATCATTTCGTTTATACGAGTAGTGTCCTCTTCCCTTTGAGGTCTCTGAAATCTGTTATTCAACGCTATTTTGTCCTCCTGCGTTTATTTATCGTATCCGCTTTTTTCGGATATTTGTTTTTGTAATTTCACAATAAATTCGTCAATTTTCATCTGACCGACATCGCCTTTGCCGTGCAAACGAAGCGAAACAAAATCGCCGCTTTGTTCCTTTTCACCGATAATCAGCATATAAGGAATTTTATGCGTTTCAGCGTCGCGGATTTTGAATCCTATCTTTTCGTTTCGTGCGTCAATCTCAACGCGGATTTGCGCCGCTTTCAACTTGTCGAAAATCCGCTTTGCAAACGGCATAAAAGTATCGGAAACAGCCATAACCTTTACCTGAACGGGAGAAAGCCAAAGCGGCATAAATCCCGCGTAATGTTCCAGCAAAATCCCGATAAATCTTTCCATAGAACCCAAAAGCGCTCTGTGAATCATAACGGGGCATTTTTTTTGCCCGTCGCTGTCCGCGTATTCCAATTCAAATCTCGCCGGCATACTGAAATCCAACTGAATAGTGCCACACTGCCAGCTTCTTTTAAGGCAGTCGCGAATATGGAAGTCGATTTTTGGTCCGTAAAACGCTCCGTCGCCCGGATTTAACTTATAATTTATTTTGCGGCTTTCAAGCACGTTTTGCAACGACTTCTCGGCGATTTCCCAGACGGAATCTTCGCCGATGTAATTTTGCGGTTTTGTGGATAATTCTACAAAGAAGTCGCTAAATCCCATCGTCTTATATACGTCGAAAATAAACTCTATCACGTCGTTGATTTCTTCTTCTATTTGCTGCGGCGTACAAAAAATATGCGCGTCGTCCTGCGTAAATTGCCGCACCCTGAAAAGCCCGTGCAGCACCGACGACTTTTCGTGCCTGTGAACGAGCCCAAACTCAAAATTGCGAATCGGCAAATCGCGGTAAGAACGAACGGAATTTTTGTAAATAAGAAGTCCGCCCGGACAGTTCATCGGTTTAATCGCGTGCGGTTGTTCGTCAATTTCCACAAAATACATATTGTCTTTATATTTGTCCCAATGTCCGCTTTTGTGCCACAGTTCCTCGCTCAAAATTACGGGCGTTTTCACTTCGCCATAGCCGCGTCTGACGTGTTCTTTCCGGCTGTACTCCGCAACCTCGTCGTAAATTATCATTCCTTTTGTATGCCAGAACGGAAACCCGATTCCCTCGTCGTGAAAACTGAACAAATCCAATTCTTTGCCAAGTTTTCTGTGGTCGCGCTTTTTTGCCTCTTCGATAAGCGTAAGATAATCGTCCAAATCCTTTTTTTTCGGGAATGAAATTCCGTAAATCCGCTGCATCATAATAGGATTATCTTTGTGCTGCTCCAATCGCCAATGAGCCGCGCTTGTCGCAAGCAGTTTGAACGCTTTAATATATCCGGTGTCGGGCAAATGCGGACCGCGGCACATATCTTTCCAGCCGCCCTGCTCGTAAAACGACGGGTCGCCCTGAATGTTGTCTTCAAGCAACTCGATTTTATATTTTTCGCCTTTTTGTTCAAAATAATCTTTTGCCTCTTCGCGGGAAACGACACAGCGCTTAAACGGCTTTTTCTGCGCCGAAATTTCCGCCATTTTCTTCTCGATTGTTTCCAAATCCTGCGGTGTAAAAGGATTTACGTCGCCGAAATCGTAATAAAATCCGCTCTCAATAGCCGGCCCCACCGCGATTTTTGCATCGGGATATAATTCCTGAACCGCCTGCGCGAGCAAATGCGACGACGAATGCCAAAAAACTTCCTTGCCCGCGTCGTCGTCGAAAGTCAATATCGAAACCTTGTCGCCGTCGCACAATTTATGGCTCAAATCGACCGTCTTTTCGTTGACTACGCCCGCGACGGCGTTTTTGGATAAACTTAAACTTATCGCCGCCGCACAAGCGGCGACATCCGAACCGTCCGCAATTTCAACGCGTCTGCCGTCCGAAAGAAACACAAACATAATCAATCACCTCAAAACGTTTCGCTTCTAAAATTTAGGCGCTCTTGCCGCCCGATTCCTGCGGTGCGAAAATAACCTTGGAATCTGTAAGTTTGTTTAGTGGTGGGCAGCAGCAGATTTGAACTGCTGACCCCTTGCATGTCAAGCAAGTACTCTAACCAACTGAGCTAGCCGCCCAACAAAACGGGAGTAATATAGTTTTTGCCGCATAGTTTTGTCAATAGTAATAAAAAAATATTTGAAAAATAAAAAAAACGGCTTTTTTCGATTTCTCGCTAAATTTATGTTATTTGCAATAATTCTATGCAACTCATTAGATAATGTTTCACTATCACGAACCTATCTCGCTGTGAAAATTTTATTTGAAATAATAATGTTTTTTTACAGGTTTTATAACATGCCATACGCAGTCAAGTCCCGCGGGAAACACAACAATATCTCCGACAGAAAAAGAAACGCTTTTATCGCCGTAAGAAACCGTAACTTCGCCTTCGACAAGAAGAGACGTTTCTTCGCTGTCGTAATGCCAATCAAATTCCGAGATTCCGCATCCCCACACGGGTTTGGATGCCATTTCGTTTTTTTCGGATTCGGTCGCTTTTCTTACTTTTATTTCCATAATTAAAATCCCCTTTCAACAATTTTGTTAAAAATACAATTCGCAAACAAAAGAAAACGAGACAAAATTAACTTATATGCGCCAAACTTTGCGCGACTTTTTGAACTATCGTTTCCACTGCCTTTTCGTGCGGCATATTTTTTATCGTGCATCCTGCGGCAAATTTATGCCCGCCTCCGGTATCGGCGGTCGCGGCGATTTTTCCCACGTCGATATTTCCCGACGAACGAATTGAAAAATGGGTTTCTTTGTCGTCGAAGCGCACAAACATTCCGACCTCTATGCCTTCGCCGTCCAAAACCGCGTTCGACATTCCTTCGGTCGCCGAATTATCCGCGCCGTATTCCTCGTATAGTTTTTTCGGTATGCAAATTACGTTTATTTTGCCGTCGCAGTAGGATTTAAGCGATTCCCAGACCTTTGCGCGCAGTTTTAGCGCCGCCGGAGAATATGAAGCGAACATCTTTTTGAACAAAAAAGCGTTGTCCGCGCCGTGTTTTATCAAATCGTGAACGACGGGATAAAGCGAACCGTCGTCGTTATTGAATCGAAATCCGTTAGTGTCGGTTAAAATCCCGCAGAAGAGATAGTTTGCTATTTGCGCGTCGTAATCTACGCCGTTTTGGGAAAAAAAATCGTATAAAATCTTGCAAGTCGCAGCCGATTTGTCATCAACGCAGTTTACACTGCCGAAATTCGTGTTATCGCGATGGTGGTCGATATTGATAATCTTGTCTGCAAAGCGCGTTTCAATGTTTTCTATCGCCGTTCTCTGCGGATTAGAGGAGTCGAATATCGCTAAAACGTCAAATTTTCTGTCGGGAGCGGCGGTAACGACGGCTTCTGAATTCGGAATGAAGCGAAACTTCTGCGGAACTTTGTCTTTGTTGTAAATTTGCACGTCTTTACCGATGTTTTTCAGGTACTTCCAAAACGCTAACTGCGAACCGATACTGTCTCCGTCGGGATTTTCGTGCGAAGAAATCAAAAACGAGCCGTTTTCGGCAATAATTTTACTTAAATCATTCCAAAACATCTTTACTCCGATAAATCGCCTTTAACTTTTTCAAGCAGAGCATCAACGTTTTCGCGATATTCAAACGATTTATCCAATTTGAAAAACAATTTCGGAAAGTGTTTTATCTTCACGCGTTTCGCCGCGGACGACTGTATGAACCCCGCCGCTTTGTTGAGCGTTTTTACCGCCTCGTTTTGCTCCGGTTCCTGAGATAAAATCGACACGAAAACCGTCGCGTTTCTGTTATCTTTTGCCAAATTTACCGCCGGAACGCTAATTGTTCGCGGAATACGCGGGTCGTTCATTTCGTTTGCGATGACCCACAAAATTTCCCGCCTCAAATTTTCGCTTACTCTCTCGCCATACCAAGAATCAGCCGGCATTTAGCGCTCCAAATCTTTGCGTTTTACTTCTATTTCCTTGTAAATCTCTACTCTGTCGCCGATTTTGTATTCCGCGACTTTAGTTAATGTAAGTCCGCAGTCAAATCCCGCCAAAACTTCTTTGACCTGGTCTTTGAAACGCTGGAGCGTATCGACAGTAGTGTCTGCGATTTCGACGTCTTCGCGAATCAGACGGGACATCGCGCCGCGCTCGACTTTTCCTTCAAGAACGTGGCAACCCGCGATAACTCCGATTTTGGGAATTTTGAACAATTCGCGAATTTCCACCTGACCTATAACTTCCTCTTTTATATCCGGCGCAAGCATTCCTATCATCGCGGCTCTTACCTGGTCTATCGCCTCGTAAATTATCCTGAACGTTTTGATTTCCACACCCGCGTTGGCGGCGCTTGACTTTATTTTAGGATTGGGATTTATGTGGAAGCCGATTATAATCGCTCCCGACGCCTGCGCGAGCATCACGTCGGTTTCTTTTATTCCGCCCACGCCTTTCAAAACTATATTAACCTTTATCTCGCCTGTAGAAAGTTTTTGCAACTCGCCGGCGACCGCCTCGATAGAGCCGTCCACGTCGCCGCGGATAATAAGGTTGAGCGTCAGGGCTTTGCCTTCTTTGATTTTTTGCGAAAGATTGGCAAGTGAAACAGCCGACTGCATATTGCGCAGTTCGCGCTCCTTTTCTGCAAGACGGCGTTTTGCGGCGATTTCTTTCGCCTCTTTTTCATCTTTGCAAACTCTGAGCGTATCTCCCGCCTGCGGAGTTCCCGAAAGTCCTAAAATAACGGCTGGATAGCCGGGAGGAACTTCCTTAATTTTGAGTCCGTGTTCGTTCAGCATTTCGCGTACTTTTCCGCTGTGGATTCCGGTATAAAAAACGTCGCCTTTGTGCAACGTTCCCGCTTGAACCAAAACAGTCGCCAGCGCGCCTTTGCCTTTGTCCAACTCCGACTCTATTACGATACCTTTTGCAAGTCCTTTAAGCGGCGCTTTCAATTCAAGCATTCCGGTTTCCAAAGCCAAAAGTTCAAGCAAATTATCCACGCCCGTACCTTTTTTCGCAGAAATTTCGACGCACTGGACTTTTCCGCCGTAGGACTCGACCAAAACGCCGTAACTAGCCAATTCCGCTTTAATTTTATCGGGGTTTGCGGTAGGTAAGTCTATTTTGTTTATCGCGACGACGATAGGGACGCCAGCCGCTCTGGCGTGGTCGATAGCCTCTTTTGTTTGAGGCATAACGCCGGAATCCGCCGCAACGACCAAAACCACGACGTCGGTAATCTGCGACCCGCGAGCGCGCATCGCCGCAAACGCTTCGTGTCCGGGAGTGTCCAAAAACGTAACAGCCCCGTTTTTCGTCTCGACCGAATGCGCCGCGACGTGCTGGGTAATTCCGCCGAATTCTCCCGCGATAACGTTTGTTTTGCGTATATAATCCAAAAGCGATGTCTTCCCGTGGTCAACGTGTCCCATAACCGTGACTACCGGCGGACGCGGAAAGGTTTCGTATTTATTTTCTTCCTTTTCTTCCTCTTCCTTTTCGACAAATTCTTCAAGCAATTGCGCTTCGTAACCGAACTCTTCGGCAAGAAGTTGTATCGTCGCAAAATCCAAACGCTGATTTATCGTGACAAACAAGCCCAAATCCATGCACTTGGCGATAACGGCAGTAACTTCTTCTTCGACCATTTTCGCAAATTCGCTGACCGAAAGAAATTCGCTGACCGAAAGAATATTTGACTCCTGCGAATCGTCGTCATCGTCGCTTTTTTCTTTTTTATGTTTCTTTTTTACGCTGCCGATTCCCATCATAGTAATCGTTTTCCTGACGGTAGATTTCATTTCAATTTCTTCTTCGCGGCGCTTCTGATATTTGTCTTTGGCGGAATGTTTTTTGCTTTTTTTCTTTTTCGCGGTTCTTCCTTCTTCGGAATTTTGAAGTTTGGCTTGATTATCCGCAAATTCTTTGGCTAAATTAGAATCTACACCGCCCGCCGAGTCGCGATTGTCGCGGCTGCGAAAACCGCCGCCCTGTCCGCCGTATCTATCGTCTCTGCCGCCTCTAAAATTTTGATTTTGGCGATTAAACCCAAAGTTTCTGTCTTGAAAATTTGCGCCTCTTTCCGACGATTGGTTCGACTGGTTCGCGCCGTCTCGCCCGCCGCCGAAATCCCTGCCTTTGCCGCCGTATCTGTCGTCTCTGCCGCCTCTGAAATTTCTACCGGAATTTGTCGAATCCTGACGATTAAAATTGTTGTCCTTTTTTCCGTCAAAGTCCTTTTTTCCCTCGGAGTCCCTTTTCCAGCCGCCGTTAAAGAAACCGCCGCCTTTGCGGTTCTCAAAGTTGCCGCCGCTGCTTGCGTTTCCCTCTTTGCGACCTTCAAAATTCTTACGGTCTGTGCGTTTTTCCTGTCCGTCGCGTCCGTCGCGTTGCCCTTCACGATTTTCAAAACGACGAAACGGCGGTTTGTCCGTCCATTTGTCGCGTGGTTTGTTTCGTGCCGTATTTTCGGTATTCGGCTTTTCGGGCTTTTTGTCCGGCTGTTCCACAACAGGTATTTTTCGCGTAATTCCTCTTTTTTCGGCGCGGCTTATTCCGGCTTCCGCAAATTTTTGCTTTATTCCCGCTTGTTCTTCTTTCATTTTAGCCAAAATCTGTTCTTTTACCGAGTCATCGACCGTAGAATTATGACCTTTAACCCCGGAATGCCCCAAATCTTGCAACATCTTTATCAAGGCATCGTTCGGTATATGCAGTTCTTTTGTCAGTTGCGATATTTTAACAATCGCCATACGGTATTTCCTTTCCCCGATTTCGGGTCAGTCAAACTTTTGCGTCTGCGTTCAGACGGCAAAATCTTCGGAATCCGCGCCTTTTTCCACTAATTGCGCGTCCAAAGAATCATCATCGTCCTGCTCGTCGTTTTGCTCTTTTGTTTTATCAATTTCGTTGTCGTCATCGTCATCGTCGTCATCGATGTCGGACTGATTTTTCTCGACATTGTCTTCCTTGACGGCGAGAAGTTTCGCTTTTTCTTCTTCATTCAAATCGTCAAACTCGTCCTCCCCCAAAATAACCACCTCTCTGTCCAGAAACTTTGAGGTAAGTTTTATGTTCGAGCCGTCCTTTCCTATCGCTTTTGCCAATTCATCGTCGGGAACGATTAAAACGACCTTTTTGTCGCCCACGGGAATAACGTTTGTTACCTTTGCCGAAGCGAGCGTTTTTTTCGCAAGCACGACAATATCGGTCGACCAGACAAACACGTCGATTCTTTCGTTGGCAAGTTCGCGAACTATCGTTTGTATTCTGCTTCCGCGCATACCCAAACACGCACCCACAGGGTCGACTCGTGCGTCCGAAGTTTCCAAAGCGACTTTCGCTCTATATCCGGGACTTCTTTCAATTTTTACGATTCTTATGATTTTTTGGAAAATTTCCGGCACTTCCACTTCAAAAAGCCGCCGCAAAAATTCCGGCGAAGTTCTCGAAAGTACGACTTGCGCACCTTTTGGACCGTCTTTTACCTCGTGGATTACGCCCTTTATTCTATCGCCTTGCAAATATCTGTCGCCTTTTATCTGGTGGCTTCTGGGCAACATCGCTTCCGCTTTTCCCAAGTCGATTATCACGTTGCCTCTTTCCATGTGGCGCACGTCGCCCGAAATCAATTCGCCGATTCGTCCCGAGTAGTCGTTTTTAATTTTTTCTCTTTCGTGGTCTTTCATCTTTTGAGCAAGCAACTGTTTCGTATGCTGCATCGCCATTCGTCCGAAATTGCTTACGTCCAAATCGTCTTCCAGAATCACTTCGTCGCCGACCTCCGCGTTGGAATCGTATTCTTCCCGCGCCTCGCTCAAAGTGATTTGCGTATATGGACTTTCCATCGCGTCGTCCGCGACGACGGTCAAGTAAGAATAAGCCGAAATCTCGCCCGTGAGTTTGTTTATCTTAACCGAGACGGCGGGGCGGTCTTCAAGGGTTTTCTGAACCGTCGCCGCAATAGATTCTTCCAGCAATTTCAATACGAAATCCAAACTCGCGCCTTTTTCGGGATTAAACGACCGAGTATCTTTGCTTAAATCCGCCAGAAATTTTGCGAGTTCTTCGCCTTTTTTTAGTTCTTTGTCTCTTTTTGCCAAAGCGTTGCTCCTTTACAAATCAAATATTAGTTTCCCGTTCAAAATGGAAGAAAAATCAATTTCTTCTCCGTTCTCAAAAACCACCTTTTTATCATCGACCGACTTAATTACGCCGGTTTTTTTCTGCAATTTTTCGCCTTCGCCGCGAAATCTGACGCCCGCGTTCTTTCCGATAACCCGCTCAAAATCTTTCACCGACACCAAAATCCGGGCAATTCCGGGCGAAGAAACCTCCAAAGTGTACGCCCCTTTTCCAAAATCGACCGAATCGAGATAATCGGACGTCTTCTTGCTTATTTTTGCGCATTCGTCAAGCGTTATTCCGTTTTTCGTATCGGCAAAAATCCTGAAAACCCCCGTCTTTCCAGACAAAAAGAACTTCGCTTCGTAAAATTGCGCGCCGCATTCGTAAACTATGCGTTCTACGCCCGAAATAATTTCTTCGTCAATTTTCATATTCCGCCCGATACAAAAAAATCGGACATTTCTGCCCGACTCAAAACCATACGGATAAAAATAGTTTTTGGTATGTTCGTTTGTCAAGGTTTTTTTATTTTTATTGTTTTTTAGTAAATATTTAGCAATTTTCGCTTTTTTTTCACATTTTATCTTGGCAACGAAATTTACACAAAAACAAATAGTATATTCATCCGAAATTTTAAGCCGAAATCGGCTTGTAGCGCGAAATTAAGGGGGGCGTATGAGATTTTTTATCGTAGTTTTCATAATTTTTGGGATTGTAATTTCGGCGGCGGCAAAACCGCAGGAATTTATACGCGAATACGAATATATAGCCAGCGAAAACGACAGTAAAGTTTCTGCACGTGAAAACGCGACCGAGCAAATGCGCGCAATGCTGCTTCGCGAAATCGGAGAAGTCGTTATCGCCGAACAAAAAATGGAAAGCGCGTCAAGCGGCAACCGATTTATTTACGACAATTATTCCGAAAAAATCACGGCGGTCGCCGCAAGTATGGTTAAAATGGAAATTTTGACGGAAAATTGGACAGGGGCAAGATATTACATTCGCGCAAAAATAGTGGTTGACCCGTCGGAAGTGTCGAAAAGAGCAAACGAAGTTCTGCTAAATCACAAGGAAATGAAAACTTTACAGGATAAAAATCAGGAAATTTTACAGCAGGTAGAAAAACTGAACAGCGAAATATCGAAATTGAAAACTAAAATGCAGAACAGCGAAAATTTTTTATTCGCCGAAATAAGAGAATACAAAATGAAAATTAACGATTATTTGGCGCGAATCGCCCAACTGAACAAAATAAACGCGGACTTGTCGCAAAAATATAAATCCGAAATAGACGATTACAAATTGGAAGCGTTTCAAAAAGACAGCGCGATAAAAGCGTTGAGCGATGCGGTCGCGGAGTTGAAATTGGAACTTAAATCACGCGAAAGCAAAGTTGCGGACGTGCCGCAAAAGCAATCTGTTCCCGACCCGAAAGAAGTAGAGAGCAACGATTGCATAAGAATCAACACAGAACCATCGGGAGCGTTAATTTATATGAACAACAAATATTTGGGGAGAACTCCTTATTTGTACAACGACCCTCCGCGAGGACAGATGTTAATAACCGTAAAAGCAAACGGTTATCAGTCGTACAATTGGAATTTGAATTATGGCGGCGGAAAACATTTATTCAAAAGAACGCTTGAAAAAGCGAATTGAGAAATTCGTCTAAAACGCTAAAATTTTACTCAATTATTTCCAATCCTGAAATGGACTCTGCCCGGCGACGCAGGTTCTTTGTAGTGTCTCGCCCACTCGAACGAAAACGACAATTTTCCCACCGGCAGTGCGATTCCCGTTCCATAGCCGAAAATATGCGAAATATTAGAAAACTCGTATTTTTCGCTCATAGCCGCCGCATAATCAAAAAGCAAATAAACCGCGCCAAAATCGCTGATATAATATCGAAAATCGTTTCCCAAAATACCGAAGGAAAGACAAGGGAAAACCGATTCTTGATAACCGCGAACCGATTTTGCGCCGCCGATTCTAAAAACTTGCGTTTTATGAAGATTTTGCGGCGTTTCAAACGCGATTATTCCCAAACTCGGCTTTGTAAGAAACGCCAAGCGTGAATTTCCAAACGGAACGTGAATAGCGGTTTTCGCGGTAATTTCACCTTTTGGCATCCAATTTTTTTTCTCGGAAATAATCCCGCTTTTTGCGCAAAATTCGGTTTGAACGACGAATTTTGAACGGACGAATTTTTTTATTCCGTTATCTGCCGAAAAATTTATGCCCGTATATTTGGAAACGGTATCTTGTATTGTCAATTCGCTGTAATCCATTTTCGTTTTGAACGAAAGTTTCTCGCCGAAAAACTGCACTCCCGCCGAAAGCGAAACGCTGCCGTACAAAGAATCGGCAACTTCCACTTCCGCCGAAAACAGCGCCCCAAGCGGCGAAGCGAAAATATACGGGACTTCGACGCTTCCAAGCAATTTGTAAAACAATTCTTCTCCCATAAACGAGAAATTTATCACTTCGCCAAATCCCAAAATATTTACGACGTCTAAATTTACGCTTCCCGTAAGCGCGTTTTTGGGCTGTGTCGCAAAGCCGAGTCCGCCGTCAAAGAACACCGAATTTATCGGCTCGACAACGATAGGTACTTCTACTGACGAGTCGGCGGTTTCAGGAAAAAAAACAGTGGCGGAATTTATGTATTTTTTGTTTTGCAGGATATTTTTTGCTTTCTCAAAATCACGATAATCGTAATAATTACGATTTTTCAGCGCGTTTTCGACAGGTTTTTGAGCAAGATAAGGTTTAAGTTTTCCGTTTATTATAAATTTAGCGCTGACGTTTTCCACCAAAATTCCCTTATCGATAAACAAATCGATTTTTACCGAATCGTTTTCTTCCGTGATTTTAGGCGAAACTTTTACAAACGGACGGCTGTCGCTTGCATAAAGTAAAATGATGTCTTTTATTATTTTGTTAATATATTCGGGACTGTATTCGACGTTTGGATATTCGTATCTTTCATTTTCTTCTTTGTGATAAATTATTTCGCTAACAGTCGCGCCGAAAATTTTGGAAACAAAAAAACAGCAGAACAAAAGCGTCCTGCCGTTTAGATAAAACCGAAAAATTTCAGGCATTTTTTTGCTATTCGCCTTCCCGTTTCAGCCGTTCTTTGCCTTCTATCGAATATTTTGTCGTCAAAACCGCTTCAAGCCGTTCGGTGGGAATAACTTCTCCGGTAACTTGACAAATTCCGTATGTTTTGTCGGCGATTCTTTGAAGCGCATCGTCGATTTGTTCAAGATATTTCGCCTGTCTTTCGGACAAATTCATATTAAATTCGCGTCCGTAAACCGTCGATGCCAAATCGCACAAATGCGACGAATAGTGCGCGTTTTCTCCGACGGAATCAAGAGCGGCTTTACCGACAACATCTTCAAGCAAGTTGCCTCGTGTTTCCTTAACCTTGCGTTTTTCTTCTAACAACAGCCCCCTGAATCTGAGCAATTCTTCATCCGACAATCTTTTATTTTCCGACATAAAACCTCCCTTTGAAATAAAAACTAACAAGGAATATACATTTTCTCCACTTGAAAAGTCAAGTCCTAAACGGGCGAATTGTATATTAAGTAAAAAAGGAGAGAATAATCGCTTGGAATTTCGTCCTTGTATCGACCTGCACGATGGAAAAGTGAAACAAATTGTCGGCTCATCGCTTTCGGACAACAAAAGTTCGCTTATAGAAAATTTTTCTACCGATAAATCGTCGGCGGAATTTGCAAAATTATACAAAAAAGACAATTTGCGCGGCGGACACATAATAAAATTAGGCGACGGAAACGATAAAGCGGCAAAAGAAGCGCTTGCGCAATGGAAAAACGGTTTTCATATCGGCGGCGCGATAAACGACGAAAACGCAAAATTCTGGCTTGACTGCGGCGCGTCGCACGTAATTGTCACAAGTTTTGTTTTCAAAGACGGCAAAATAAATACGGATAACTTGCAAAAATTAAAAAAAGCGGTCGCAAAAGAGCGGATAACTCTTGATTTATCGTGTAAAAAACGCGAAAATAAATATTACATCGTTACCGACAGATGGCAAAAATTCACCGACGAGGAAATTTGTGGAGAATCGCTTGATTTTTTTGCCGAATATTGCGACGAATTTTTAATTCACGCCGCCGACGTAGAAGGGAAAAAACAAGGCGCCGATTTGGAATTGGTCGAGATTTTAGCAAAAAACGCAAAAATTCCGACAACGTACGCCGGCGGGATTTCGACTTTGGACGATATAAAAAAATTGAAAATTCACGGAGAAAACCGAATAAATTTTACAGTCGGAAGCGCGTTGGATATTTTTGGCGGCGGCTTAAATTATTCGCAAGTCGTAGAATTTTGCAGGCAAAAATAGTGGGTTGAGGACTTTTGTCGTGGCGAAATTTCGTTTCAAAAAAATTTATATGGAAATAACCGACGTTTGCAACAAAACCTGCCCGTTTTGTTTGGGAACGACGCGAAAACCCGTGTTTTTGTCTATGGAAAAATTTGAAAACCGCATAAAACAAATCGCAAATTTGGGCGAAAAAATTTATTTATACGTCGTCGGCGAACCGCTTTTGCATCCGAATCTCAAAGAATTTTTGGAAATTTCGCAAAATTTCGGCGCTTGCGTCGCGATTACGACAAACGCGACTTTGATTGACGAGCAATTTTGCGCGCTGCTTTCGCCCGCGTTGCAGGAATTTAACGTTTCCGTTCATTCGGCGCAGGACGAAAACGAAATCGAAAAAATTGTTCGTTCCGCGTTAAAATTAGCGGACGAAAGAAACGAACTGCCAATATCGTTTCGTTTTTGGAACTGCGAAAACGCGCAAAGTTTTCATTATTCAAAAACAATCGAAATTTTGCAAAAAAAATTTCCTGAAATTAATATAATTCCGCATACTTCAAGCGGCGCGAAAAAACAAAAAATCATGCAAAATTTGTTTTTTCATTTCGATTCGCCGTTTTCGTGGGACAAAAACGCAGCGCCGCAAGAAAACGGGTTTTGTTATGGACTTCAAACGCATTTTGCTATTCTTACGCAAGGGACGGTCGTTCCTTGCTGTTTGGATAAAAACGGCGAAATCGCGCTTGGCAATATAGACGAAAAAAATATTTTACAGATATTGGACTCGCCGCGTGCAAAAGCGATTCGCGGCGGATTTTCCAAAAAAATTATGGTCGAAAATGTCTGCCGTAAATGCGCGTTTGCGCGGCAAAAATTCGTGCAGAAAGTCAATAATAAATATTGTCGATAACCGAAAACGCCGCCGCTTCGCCCAAAAGTTTTTTTATCACGGCGAAAGCGAAATCTACCGCCGTTCCCGCCGCTTTTGAAGTGACGACATTCCCGTCCGCAACAAAATCTTCGTCGATGTAGTTTCCGCTTTTTATTTCTTTTTGCGAAGACGGAAAACAAGTATAATTTTTGTTCGCCAATATTCCCGCTTTGTCGAAAATTTTCGGCGCGGCGCAGATTGCGCAGCATAATTTATCGCTTTTGTAAAAATTTTTAACTAATTCCAAAACGTCGTCGTCGTTCATTAAATTTTGGTGACCCGGACCTCCGGGCAAAATTACCGCGTCAAAATTCTCGTTTGACTTGTCAAAAATTTCGTCGGCGACAATTTTTATGCCGTGAGAACCGCAAACTTCTTTTTTGCCCAAACCCGCCATAATAACTTCAATTCCCGCCCTTTTCAGCAAATCAATCGGCGCAACCGCCTCGATTTCTTCAAATCCGTCCGCTAAAATAATTAACACTTTCATTGTTCTCTCCGTTTTTTTAATAAAATAATAATTCGCTTTCTTTTTTTTCAGACCAATTTTCTACAAACGTTATCGGCTGAGATATTTGCGGATAAATAAGTTTTTTCCCGCCGCGCAAGGACGAAATATTGCATACTATTTCCGCGACGCTGTCAAGTCCGCCGACATAACTCACTATCAACGACGGGTCTATGGAATTATCCGATATTAACTGCAACGCACGTCGAATGTCTTCGCCGGACGCGCCGGAACTCCCGACGATGTGATGCCGTTGATAATGTATGTTATGGAAATTTACCGAAACGTTAAATTCTTTCTCAAAAGGTCCAGCAAAAAAGTTCAAACAACCGTCAAACGACAAAAGCGACATTCCAAGGTCCACCAAATCACGAGACGGAGCAAAAACTACTACGTCGTCTATTGTTCCTGCAAGCGAACGAACAAAGTTTTCGTCCGCCGAAGAATACGTTTTTATTCTGGCGTCTCCTTTTATTATTTTGTCCATAGACCTGATTTTTTCAGGATTTCTGTCGTAAATTATGAGTTTGGATAATTTATGCGACTTGACTATCCACAATTGAACCGCCAATTTTCCCATATTTCCCGCGCCGCCCAAAAATATTGTCGTACCTTCCGGTTTGTTGCCGTGTATGGGCTTAAAACTTTCTTGATTTGTATGATATTGCGTCCTAAACGCCGCTATTATACATCCCAACGGCTCGGCAAGCGCCGCTTTGTAAAATCCGTTTCCAGAATATTCAATTATTGCGCCGTGTTCATAAAATTGTCTCGGAATTTTTATTTTTGTCGCATATCCTCCGGCATATCCGAAAGAATGTCCCATCGCTTGCCATTCGCGCCCGCTTTCATAAACCATAGGTTGCACTACAATGTTTTTGCCGACAAGATTTTTTTCTACCCCTTTACCGACTTCGATAACTTTAGCGCAAAATTCGTGTCCCAAAATCACGGGATTATGCAAAAGGTCGTCGGGAACGCGATTGTGTTCTTCCCCCAAATGTGCGACTTTACAGCACGAAGCGCAAACGGCGCAACAAATAACATCGGCTATTATCTCGTGTTCGTCAGGCGAAGAAAGGTTTATCGTCTCTCGACGCAAATCACGCTTTCCATATAACCTCACCGCATCTGATTTTATCAACGCACACATCGCTTACCTAAAAAATAAATTTTTACTTTTTTCCATAAAATTTTTTAATAATATACAAATTGCCGCTAAACATAAATAAAAAAGTTTTCACAAATTTTTACATTTTTCTTGACTTTGCCTTGAACCGTAAATTATATCACCCCTAATAGTTTTTAATTTGCAAAAAAAAGGGGCTATAATTTCGCCAAAAAATCTTTCGCAGTTTCTATCTGTCGGGATATGCTTTTGGGACCTGTTCCGCCGAAAACGTCGCGGGATTTAAGCGCGTTGTTCCAATCGAAACATAACTTTACGTCGTCTTCAAAAAGCGGCGAAAATTCTTTGAGTTGCAAAACGTCGAGCGAATTGAACGCCTTTTGGTTTTCTACGCAGAAACCGACCATTTTTCCTACTACGCCGTGGGCTTGTCTAAACGGCAAACCTTTCTTTACAAGATAATCTGCGACGTCGGTGGCGAGCAAAAACGGGTCGAGCGATTTTGTAATGTTTTTTTCGTTTATTTTAAGCGTATTCAGGACGTTTGCAAAAACCGAAAGCGTGATTTCCACAGTATTTACGCTGTCGATAAACGGTTCTTTATCCTCCTGCAAATCCTTAAAATAAGACAATCCGATTCCTTTAAGCGTGGTCGCAAACCTCGTGTAATTTCCTATCAGTCGTCCGGTTTTTCCGCGAATAAGTTCAAGCGAATCGGGATTTTTTTTCTGCGGCATCATCGACGAACCGGTCGACCACGCGTCGTCCAATTCCACATATGAAAATTCTTTCGTTGACCAGACAATCAAGTCCTCGGCGTATCTGCTTAAAGAAATTCCGATACTCGCCAAATTGTGCAGAGAATCGAGTACGAAATCGCGGCTTGCCACACCGTCGATGGAATTGTCGGTCGGCGAAGAAAAGCCCAGCGCGTCGGACAATTTTTGTCTGTCGATACTGAATCCGCAGCCGGCTATCGCGCCGCTTCCAAGCGGCATAATATCGCAGTTTTTTATCGTGTTTTCAATTTTTTCGTATTCGCGTTTCATCAAAAAAAACAACGAAAGCCAATAATGAGCCATTGAGACGGGCTGCGCCTGCTGGTAGTGCGTGTAGCCAGCCATAATTATATTTTTGTCGCTTTCGGCGCGAAAAAAAACCGACTGTAAAAATTCGGCGACGATTTTTTGCGTTTTTTTGAGCGAATTTTTGACGAACAAGCGAAAATCCGTCGCTACTTGGTCGTTTCTGCTTCGTCCGGTGTGCAGTTTTTTTGCCGAAATTCCTATTTCTTCGCCCAAAATTCTTTCTACCGCCATATGAATGTCTTCGTCGCAATCCAAAAAATTTATTTCGTCGTTTTCGTATTTTTTAAGTATGCTTTCAAGTCCTTTTTTTATGCTTTCGCATTCGTCTTTCGTCAAAACTCCGGCGGTAAAAAGCGCGTCAGCCCAAGCGATTGAACCGAGAATATCTTCCCTTATGAAAATTTTATCGACGCAAAGCGAATTGTTAAATTCTTCCATCAATTTCGCGACTGGTTTTGAAAATCTTCCGTCCCACATTTTATTTTTTTGTTCCGACATTTTTTCTCCGTTTTTTACTTGTTTTATGACCGAAAATACTATCCGCCGCAGAAAAAAATAAAACAAAAAAAGCGGGACGGGAAGAAACTAATGTCGGTAAGACGTAGCGAACTTTACCGCCGAAACTTCCGAATTTGCAAAAAAACAAAAAATCTCGGCAAACGATAATAAAGTAGTTATTTATGAACATCGGTTTCAAGTTTCTCAAAGTATTGGCGGTAGTGGTTATTGCCGCAAGTGTGGTTTTTGGGCAGAAGGGCGGAACGACGGGACCGCTCACGTGGAGTATTTCAGACGGCACAGAGAGATTTGCGCTCTTTTTTTGTTGTGGCGAATAGTATTTTGCTGTAAAAAGAATAAGTTTTATTAGATTCTTTTGCGAAGTAAACGTTCAATGCTCAATTAAGGAGAAAAAATGACGGCGTTACCCCACATATTTTCGCAAATTTCCGTGGCGATAAACAGAAGAGATATAAAAACCGCAGAAAAACTTTTGAATTCTATCGAAAAGACATATAAAAACGACCCCAATTTTCTTTTTGAAAAAGGAATGATAGAAAATTTGAAAGGTTCTAATCAAACGCAAGTCGTTTTACCGCTGTTTGAAAAGGCGTATAACAGCGGGCTTCAAAACGATTTGAATTTTTTGCGCGTTTACGGAGCGCTTTTGGCGGAATTGGAGCGTTTTTCGACGGCGGCGGAAATAATAGGAAAAATCGTTATGACTAAGAAAGACGATATAGAAGCGTTCATAAATCTCGCGCACGTCTTTGAAAAAACCGGAAATCCTATCACCGCCATAAACACGCTGAAAATGGCGCTGAAAGTAAATCCTAACCATCATTGCATTCCGTCTCTTTATTGCAATATGGCGAGCGCGCTTATGGAGGGCGGGTATCAGGAAGAGGCGTTTGAATCGTATAAAAAAGCAATTGAATACGACAGTAAAAACATTCTGTTCGCGTCAAACTTTTTGTTTTCTTTCAACTACGTCGATATAAGCCGCCAAGAACAGTTCGAGTATTATCAAAAATACAGAACGCTATGGGAAAACGAAATCCCAAACGCCCGTCCGTCGTTTCCAGATACGGAAAAAATAAAAATCGGATTTGTTTCAGGAGACCTTTATATGCACGCCGTTTCGTTTTTTATAAGTTCTTTATTTGAATGCTACGATAGGAGCAGGTTTGAAATTCATTTGTTCGCCCGCGTAAAAAAATTCGACGGCGTTTCGCAGCAATTTAAGGACTTGACCGACAAATGGCACGACATTACGCTTATGAATTTTCGCGACGTCGCAAAAATTGTGAAAAAAGAAAAAATCACGGTTTTGGTGGATTTGTCGGGGCACACGGGTAAAAATTGCCTCACGCTTTTCGGAATGCGTCCCGCTCCGTTGCAGGTAACTTATTGCGGCTACCCCAATACGACCGGACTTAAAAGCATAGATTACAGAATCAGCGACAATATTTGCGAGCCGGAAGACGCGCAGAATTTTCATTCCGAGAAATTGTTCAAAATAAGCGACTGCTTTTTGTGTTATCAGCCGCATTTTACGCAAACTTCGCCGTGCAAATTTGAAAGTTTGCAGGGACGCCCCGTAATTTTCGGTTCGTTTAACAATCTGCAAAAAATGACGAAAAGAACGATTAAACTTTGGTGTAAAGTCGTAAACGCCGTGCCGGATTCAAAATTAGTGATAAAACACAGATACCTCAACGACCCGAAACTTCGTCAAATTACGCTTTCGCGGTTTGCGGAAAACGGACTTCCCGCAGAAAGAATAACGATTTTCGATTTTAATTTCGAGAACAAAGACCATTTTGAGCAGTACAACAAAATCGATATCGCGCTTGATTCGTTTCCCTACAACGGAACGACGACTACCTGCGAAGCGCTGTTTATGGGAGTCCCCGTGATAACGATTTTGGGCGACAGGCATTGCTCGCGGGTAAGCGCAAGTTTATTAAACGCGGTGGGGCTGGGCGAACTTGCCGCCAAAAACGAGGAAGAATTTGTAAAAATCGCCGCAGATTTGGCAAAAGACGTAGAAAAACTTACGAAAATCAAACAGAATTTGAGAGAAAATATGCAAAAATCTCCGCTTATGAACAAAGAATATTTCACGCAGAGGTGGCAAAACGCGATTTTGGATATGATAGCCGAAGTAAAAAAAGAAAGAGAAAATGCATAAAAGTTTAACCGATGTGGAAATTGGTTATTTCGCCGACAAAACAAAATATCTTCCGTCCGCGGTTTGAGATATTATTCCTCTAATTTCCAAATCCAAAAGTGCATCGTAAATCTCGCCGATGTCCATTTCGCTTTTTTCGGATAAATCCTGCACGGACGACGGCTCGCTTTCCAAAAGCGAAATTATTCTTTCTTGTGTCGGCGAAACTTCAAGTTTTTTTACGGGAATTTTATCGGGAATATCAAAGATTTCTATCTGCTGTACCGCTTTTACGCCGTTCAAATAACTTAAAATTCCGTCAAGCGCAAGCGCGGGGTCAACGTTTTTTTTAAGAAGTAATTTATTGCTGCCTTTATATTTTTCGTCGCTTATGGTTCCGGGAACGACCAAAACTTTTCTGCCGTGCCGTTCGGCGAAATCGCCGGTTATCAGCGCGCCGCTTTTTTCGGGCGCGGACACGATAATAGTGCATTCGCAGACGCCGGAAATAATTCTGTTTCGTTGAACAAAATTCGGCGCAAACGGCATTTCGTCGGGCGGCTGTTCGGTTATCAGTATGCCGCCGCCGTTTGCGATTTTTTTGGCAAGTCCTATGTTTTGAATCGGATGAATTTTATTTATTCCCGTCGCCATAACCGCGACCGTTTTGCCGCCCGTTTCAACGGCGCTGTCGTGAGCGAAGGTATCCACGCCTCGTGCAAGCCCGCTTACGATTACCAAACCTGTTTTTGCAAGTCCGGCGGATAACATTTTAGTGTCTTTAACTCCGTTGTCGTTTGGTTCTCTTGTGCCGACTATGGCGACGCATTTTTGAGAAAGAACATTTTTGTCGCCCTTGCAATAAAGAACCAGTGGTGCCGTGCTTATTTCTTTCAAAAGTTTTGGATAATTTGCATCGTCGAAACAAATTATTTCGGCGTTTTCCTTTTTACATTGTCTTATTATATTTTCGGCGGCGTTCAAACATTCATCTTTTACGGTTTTAAGGTCTATGTCGCCTTTCATTCTCGCAAAATCGGATTTTTTTATTTTTTCGTCAAATATTTTGTCGGGCGAGCGCAATTTTTTCAGCAATTCGTGTTTGACGGACAATCCAATATTTTTTACGATGGACAGCGCAATCCAATATTCAAGCATTATTTCCTCATCATAATTAAGAAAAACGAAAATACTACATTGTTAAGCGCTTGCGCAATATAAAAATTAGATTCCGTTTTTTGCTAATTTTTTAGATTAAATAATCGGCAAAAAGTATTTTCAATTGTCAAACGATTAAATAAGGAAAGCTGGATATGGGTTTTTGTTTCAATAAATTTATCGACAAATTCGTTCGGATTATTCAAACGATAATTCGTTATCCTTTATGTGTATTTCCCGATAAAATTTATTTAGAATTAAAATACTATTCAAAAACGGGACGAAAACTTAATCTTAAAAATCCGGTTTTGTTTGATGAAAAATTGCAATGGCTCAAATTATACGACAGACAAGCCGAATATACAAATTTAGCCGATAAATACGAAGTCCGCAAGTTTATCGCTAAAACTATAGGCGAACAATATCTTATTCCCAATTACGGGGTTTGGAGCAATTTTGACGAAATACCCTTCGATTCGCTGCCCGATAAATTTGTTCTTAAATGCACTCACGATTGCAGCAGCGTTGTAATTTGTAAAGATAAAAAGTCATTAGATATGGCAAAACTTCGTAAGCATTTCAAAAAACGCCTCGCAGAAAATTATTTCTGGCACAAAAGAGAATGGGTTTATAAAAATATTAAGCCGCGAATAATAGCGGAAAAATTTATGGTTGACGAATCGGGCGTCGAATTAAAAGATTACAGAATATACTGTTTTGACGGCGAGCCGAAAATTATTGAAGTCACTTTTGACACATTCACGTCGGGACCACGCAAAGAAAATTTCTATACGCCGCAGTGGGAATATCAAAGTTTGGCGACAAAAGGTTATGTCGCCGCTCCCGACATAAAGATACAAAAGCCGAAATGTCTTGAACAAATGCTCGATTTGGCGAGAAAATTATCCGTCGGCAAAATTCATGTAAGAGTGGATTTTTACGTCATTGAAGACAAAATATATTTCGGCGAATTGACTTTTTACAACGCTGCTGGAAATACCGGATTTAATCCGCCGCAATGGGACAAAATATTCGGCGACTGGATGACTTTACCGAAACGCTAAACAAAAATCAGCGCGGTTTTATCTGTTTTTGTAAAAATTTTCGATGATTTGTCAATATTTTCTTTAAAAATATATTTAAGAAAAATTTAATTGGTTGAAGTGCAAAAAGCCATTTTTCAGCCAAATTTCGCTAATCGGGCTTGTCTGGTAAATAGTCGCGTCAAGCCAAATTTCGCCATAAGCGGAAAGTAAATACAAGCGCACAAGATTTGATAATTAGGCACGATATTTTGCTCAATAGAATTGGAGGTTTTGTTTTTGGGCGAGGGCAAATGGTATATTCACCCAAAAATTAAACCGAAACATATCACAATGTTGAAAAAAGGAAATTCCCTTGAAAAAATTCGCGTTTTTGTTTTTGCTGCTGCCCTTTGTCGCCTTTGCGCAGGACGATGAAATAGTTTTAGACAACGACGAGCCGCAGGAAGACGAGTTTTCGGGAGTAATGCCTGTGCAGACAGAGTTTTCGCAGGCGCGCTATCCAAGCGAAATTATGGCTGCGGGTATTCAGGGCGACGTGGTTTTAGACCTGCTGGTAAGCGAAACGGGAAGCGTGGATTCGGTCGCGGTCTCTGTTTCGCTTAATCCGACGCTCGACAGCGCCGCAGTCGAAGCCGCACGAAATTTTAAGTTTATTCCGGCGATGATGACCGTGAAAAAAGAAGTCGGCAAAAACAAAATCGAAGAAACGGATACGATTCCCGTAGCGGTAATAATTCAATATGTTTATAGATTCTCGCTTAAAAACGCCATATCCGACGGAATTGAAAACAGAGTTAATTTTCGCGGACGTGTCTTTGAGCGCGGAACGAGAAAACCGCTGTCGGACGTTTTGGTCGCTATTGTGTACGATACCAATTCGATAAAAAACATCCCGGTGCCGTTTTCGGTGTATATGGAAAAGATTTCGGAATTCGGTGCGCAGAACTTTGAGAACGCGACTATATTTACCTTTACCGATTCGGCGGCGAATTTTTCTTTTCATTCGCTTCCGGCGGGAAAATTCACGGTGAAAATCCCCCACAGCGGATACGAGGCATATTTTACGAGCGATTCTATCGCGCACGGGGACTCGCTCGTTTCGGATATGTATCTTACCGCGCACACATATAACGATTATGAGGTCGTAGCCTATTACAAAGGCGAAGAAAAAGAAGTCAGCAGGCATCAACTTACGCTTAGCGAGGCGAGAAAAATTCCCGGTCTTTCGGGCGACGCGGTTAAGGTAGTTCAGGCGCTTCCCGGCGTAGCCAGACCGACGGCGGCGACGGGAGCGATAATCGTACGCGGAACAAGCACCAATGACTCCAAGTTTTTGCTGGACGGAACGGATATTTTGCTTTTGTATCATTTCGGCGGGCTTAAATCGACGTATAATTCCGAAGCGCTTGAAACCATAGAATTTTATCCGGGCGGCTGGGGAGTAAAATACGGCGATGCGACCGGCGGAGTGGTGGAATTAAAATCGCGTCCGCCCAAAACCGACCGCTTTCACGGCTATTTGGACGCGAGCGTGCTGGATATGTCGTTCTTGGTCGAAACGCCGATAGGAGAAAAATGGAGCGTTTTGGCGACGGCGCGAAGAAGTTATTTCGGCGAAATCGTAAAATTGGCGGTGAATGCTATCGGCAACGGCGTTACGGTCATTCCTTTTTACTGGGATTATGTAGTTCGCGCCGACTTGAAAGCGAACGAAAAAAATCGCTTTTCATTCACGTCTTTCAGTTCAAACGACTCGCTTGCCGTGGTTATAGAAGGAATGGGCGCAGGCAGCGAAGAAATCGGCAACGCGACAAATTCTTTGACGCAGCGTATGTTTTTCAATATCAACGGAATGAATTGGGAGAGCAAAATCAACGAAAGATTTGAAAATTTCTTTTCACTAAAAAGCGAAGTGATACGGCAATCGATGGGCGCTATGGGTTATGTCCGCACCGAAATGAAAGCGAACGGATTTAGATATTATGACAATCTGGGAATAAAACTCGGCGAAAAAACCAAAATGAATTTGGGTATCGACGGATATTTGGGTGTCGTCAATATGAACGCGGATATGGTGAGCGACAGAGGACTTGTTCATTTTTCCAAAGACGACTTTGTTTTTGCGCGTCTGGGAGCATATACCAACTTCGAGATAAAGCCCGTCGAGCGCTGGCTTGTAGTTCCGGGCATAAGATACGATTATTATGACGAATTGAAATATAAAGGAAGCGTTTTGCCGGAGTTTTGGGATTACGGCGAAAAATTTCACAAGGGATTTTCCGGCGAGCCGGCGTTTCGTCTTTCTACCAGATTCAATTTGACCAAAGAACACCTGATAAAAGGCGCAATCGGGACGTATAATCAATCGCCCAAACCGATAGGAATGGTTATCGACAGCATTTACGGCAATCCCGCTTTGGGAACGACGAAAGCGGCGCATTTCGTTTTGGGATACGAATGGCAAATTACGGATTTAATTTCGTTTGATATTCAGGGCTATCGCAACAATCAGTGGAAAATTCCGCGAATGGCGGGAAGCCGCGACTTGGAGAAAACAAAAAATCCTGCCGATATTAAAATGTACTACGACGACGAAAAGGGAAAATCGCGCGGAATTGAAATTATGCTGCGCCACAACCAAAACGAAAAATTTTTTGGATGGATCGCTTACACGCTTTCGCAAAGCAAACGTAAAACTCCGCATACCGACACAATGTCGGCGGACGGCTGGGTAAGATATTCTTACGACCAGACGAATAATTTGCAACTTTTGGCAAGTTATAAACTGCCCAAACGCTGGGAACTCGGCGGACGGCTTCGTTATACGACGGGCAATCCCACGACTCCAATCAAATACATAGAATACGATTTGACAGATAACGAAATTGACGGATATTACGGCAAATACAATTCCGACCGTTTTGAGCCGTTTTTTCAGTTTGATTTTCGTGCGGAAAAGAAATGGATTTTCAAAAAATCGACGCTGACGGCTTACTGGGACATTCAAAATATGCTGTATTTTCTTTACAAAAGCCCGGAATTTAGGATTTTCGACGATTTTTACAAAGAAAAACAATTTATCGCTATGCCGATTATTCCAAGTTTCGGCATTCGATATGATTTTTAGAGAAGAAAATAATGGAGGAAGAAATGAAATATAAAGTGTTTTTTTTAGCGGCGCTGGTTTTGGGGCTTGTCGTTTTGTTTGACGCTTGCAGTTTAGAGGATTTTAGTCGGCATTATCGACAGTTGGACTCCGTTGATATTCGTCCGTTTTCGTATCAGTTCAAAAATCCCGAAATGGCTCCCGGCGATACCGTCGAATTGAGCGTAATTTTCAGCGGTAAAAAGGTGAAATTAGAAGATATTTCGTGGCGGGTCAACTGGAACTACCTAACAAACCGTTTCGGTTCTTCGGCACCGGTAAAAGATTTTGAAAAATCGCTTGACATAATAGATAAACAGGTTTTCGATACGCACGGCGGACATTCGCAAACTGCGACGATAAAATTTGTAGTTCCCGATTCGATGCTCTACAAAAGTTATGCTACTCCCGAAAGTTTGGAAAAGATGGCGGCGATGTATAATTTCCCAAATATGCCGAAAATAGATTCTATTTCTACGAGCAAAAAAGGCATTCTTAAAATGTTTGAAAATTTGGCTAAATGCCCGCCTTTTTTACAGCAAGCAGTCATTGACTCGCTTGGTATTAACGGAACAGTTATCGACGGATTAGCGCAGATTTTTTCGGCTATGTTTGAAATTTATATTGAAATTCCTAACACTCCGCGCTCAAAAATTCGCCATACGGTTCGCTATCACGGAAAATTGCGGGGTATCTACGGAGTTTTTACCAACAAAAATCCGGAGGTTGATGTATATTATGGCGACAGTCGGCATCCTGTATATATAAGCGACGCAGAGTATTATGGGCGAAATCAAGGCGACACGATAAGGATTTCATTAAATAGAAATAAGACAAACACTCTTGATTTTTTCCCAAATGATTCAAGGGATTCTGCGATTTCGCTTGAAAGAGCGTTCTCGTTGACACAATATGATAGCGTTAGACCTAAACTTAAACCCGAGAAATCTTACACGCGGTGGTTTTTGGAAGGCGGTGAAACATACTCAAAAATATGGTTTAGCACTTCATCGGAGGCAACACAATCTTTCTATAACGAGGAAGATTTTACATACAGCGATGACGGTGATTTTTCCAGAACAATCAATATTGACTACGATAAGGCAAAAGTCGGCGATACCGGATATTTGTTCTTAGTGCTGTTCGATGAATTAGACGACATAATATATCGCCCGCAGGGACGAACAACGATAGGATTTCCGATTAAGTTCGTGGAATGAACTAAATTTTTGTTATCGCGACCGTAATTTTGTGAACATCGTCAACTTTATATTTTTTGACGATAAACGCATTCTTGGACACGGGTTTTCCGATTTCAAATTCAGGAATTTCCAGCGTAAACGCGCCAGCCGACGGTTCCAAACTGCGCATCAAACTTCCCGATATTGTATTTACCAACTCCAAAAGGACATCAATAACTATTCCGCCTTCCGTTTCCGATTCTGTTCCGGGAACGGTTATATTTGTCGAAACGCTTTCCAAAAGCGCCTCCGGAGCGCTGATTTCAAGCGAATAAATCGCCGGAGCGGTCTTAATTAAGATGCTTCCGTTTACGTACTCGACACCTTCTGCGCCGTTTTCGCCTTCACCGTATTCTTCAACCGACAAAAAAACAATCGTTTCAATCGCCGAAGAGACCCAGTGCGATAATTCCTGCGAAAGCGACGGTATTTCATCTAATGTTTTAGCCATTACCATTCTCCTTCCTGGTCGTTGCTACTTCCACCGAGTAAAGTATTTGCAATATCTACCGCGTCCGGCACAGCGAACGGCTTGGAAAGAATAGAACTAACTCCTAAATTTTCCAATTCCGACCTCTGTTCCGCGTTGCCTGCGCTCGTCATAACAACGATAGGCACATCGCTGGTTTTAGGATTTGCCTTTAACCTTTTTACCAAATCAATTCCATCGCATTTTGGCATATTCATATCGGTAATAAGCAAGTCCGGTTGCAAATCTTTCAACATTTCTATTGCTTCAAGTCCATTTGCCGCCTCAAAAAATTCCAAATCGCCGACCCCGGAAATTTGGATGCATCTAATCATAAATGCTCTGGCAAGCGCCGAATCATCGGCTATAAGCACTTTTGGCATTTGTCCTCCCTATATTTTCCAATTTTCTTTATTCGGACTCGAAATTTCAACGACGCCGTTCGCCTGATAAAGCGTAACCGTTCTTGAAAAATTTCCTCCGGTATCTTCCGAACGCGGCGCAAGCCCGTACTTCCACAAGTCCTTTTTTATCCCCAGCGCGTTCCGTTTCCCTATATTAAACGTGTTCTCGTCATCTACGACATTAGCGCCACCGCACATTTTCACAATCAAATCGCTTGGTGAAGAGAGTATTCCCCCCGTTTCTTTTTTCATCGCGTCAAAAAGCGCCTGCGTCGCCGTATCCGCAAAATATCCGGGGAATTTCGCTATTTTATCCGGCGAAATTCTCGACTCCGGAAGCACAACGTGAGCCATACTGACGCAACGGGTCTTTTTGTCCAAAATCATAAGCGCAACGCATGAGCCGAGCGCGTATGTTTTGAGTATTGCTCCCGCTTTCGCCGTCGCGGCAAGGTCACCAACTCCGAGAACTATTACATTTCCAGTCATTGAACTCCTTTTTGCGCCTGACTCCAACATTGTCAAGCATAAAAGTAATATTATTCCACCCCACGACGCAATACCCGATTACGCTTTTTGATAAATTGCCGATTTCACATGCTTAAACGGTGCATGTGTACACGCCAGCGTTTCGGAATGCCCCACAAACAAATATCCGCCCGGTCGAAGTTGGTCGAACATTTTTTTCGCCAAATCCTCTTTTGTTTGTTCATCAAAATATATCATCACGTTTCGACAGAAAATTGCGTCAAAATCACCCGAAAACGGAAATTTTGGAGTCATTAAGTTGAATTTCTTGAACATAATTTCATTTCGCAATACATCTTTAACCACGTACATTCCGTTTTCATAATCAAAATATTCGCCAAGCGTGATTTTATCGACTTTTTCCACTCTTTCAGGCAAATACGCGCCCTTAATCGCCTCTCTCAAAGCGTCTTCCGAAATATCGGTCGCCAAAAGTCCCGTCTCCCAAAGCGAATAATCGCGTCCAAGAAAGCGCATAAGATGTATCATTATCGTGTACGGCTCGTCGCCTTTTGAAGCGGCGGCGCACCATAATTTTATCTTGCGCTTACCCTGCTTTATCCGAAGGTCTTTTATTTCGGGTAGCAATTCTTTCTCAAATATTTCAAAGTGGTCGTATTCACGATAAAAAAACGTGTGATTCGTGGAAACGCGGTTGGCAAGTTCCGTCAACGCTTCCGGATGTTCATGCAAGTAGTCGATATATTCTTGAAACTTTTTAAACTTGCGCGCTCTTAAAACTTTTTGCAAACGACCTATAACCAAACTTTTTTTCGATTCGCCCAAACTTATCCCGAAATTCTCGTACACAATGTCGCAAATATGCCTGAATTCCGAATCCGTTATCGGAATAACGTTTGATATTATACTTGTAACTCCTGCCATAACTAACTCCGTTAAACTTGATTTTGAGGTAAATGGAATTTCGAAGCGGGTATTTTTTGCGACTTGAACGCTTTTTCGTAAGCCATATCCGTAAGCCGTTTCAAGTCAAGAATAAGCGCAACCTCGCCGCCGCCTAAAATCGTGCAGCCGCTTGTTCCGCGCGATTTTTTCACATACTCCGAAAGTCCTTTTATAACTATTTGCTGCTGACCGACTATGTCGTCGACAAACAGCGCAACCAAAAAATCCCCCTCTTCCACAACGACCAAAATTCCGTCTTCCGATTTTTCATTGTATTCGCTGCTGAACAAATTTCCGACGCGTACGACCGGAATCAACTTGTCTTGAAATTTAAGGATTTCCTCGTGTTCGGGCGAATAAGTAATGTCTTCTCTGTTATATCTCAAATTCTGCCTTATGGCAAGCGTCGGAATAATGTAAAGAGATTCTATCACTCTTACAATCATTCCGTCGATAATCGCCAAAGTCAGGGGAATGCGAATGGTAAATTCCGTTCCTTTTCCTTCTTTCGTGTTTATATAAATCTGTCCGTGAAGGTCTTCAACGTTTTTCTTGACAACATCCATTCCGACTCCGCGTCCGGAAATATCCGAAATCGTTTCGGCTGTGGAAAATCCCGGCTGTAAAATAAACTGCCAAACATCGTTGTCGGAAAGTTGCGCGTCTGGCGAAGTCATACCTTTTTCTATCGCTTTCGCAAGAATTTTTTTTCTGTTGAGTCCGTGTCCGTCGTCTTTTACAGAAATCCAAACGGCGCCGTTTCTGTGTTCACTCGAAATTGTAACGGTACCGGTTTCGCTTTTTCCGGCGGCGACACGTTCCTGCGTGCTCTCAACTCCGTGGTCGCAACAATTTCTGACGATATGCACTAACGGGTCGTTTATCAGTTCGGAAACGGTCTTATCTACTTCGGTGTCTTCGCCGATTGTTATCAAATTTATTTTTTTGTGCGTAACGTTTGATAAATCGTGGACAAGACGTGCCATTTTTTTGAAAAGTCCGCTTACGGAAACCATTCGCAACGACATCGACGCGTCCTGCAAATCGTTGCAAATTCTGCGTAACTGGTGAATAGATTTGGCAAGCCCCTCGTTTGACACGCTGGTAATCACCGGATTTCTGGTCACCATAGATTCGGAAATAATCAATTCGCCGACCAAATTTATTATGTTTTCCAACTTATACAAATCGACTCGCAAGTCCTGTTTTTTACGAATGGTATCGCCGGAATTTGCCGTAATCAAATCTAACGCGGCTTCGTCCGCTTTTGCCGTCGCCACTTTCGCCGCTTTGACGGACGAACTGTTTCCGGCGTTAAAGCACTGCGGAAACATCTGAATCGCTCTTTTTTTGTGTTCTTCGGCATCGGGAATTAAAACGCTGCTACCTTGTTCAAAATTTGCGATGCCGTTGCGAAGAATATCCAGAAAACTAAGCAGAAACGAAATAGAATCGCCGTTAACGGGGATTTTTTGGTCTTTCATAAACTGCATAATAGTTTCCATAGTATGTCCCAACAACTTGAAATCTTCAAGTTGCATAAACCCGCTGTTTCCCTTAAACGAATGGATATAACGATATGCGTTATTCATAATTTCTTGGTCGTATCCGTTTTTTTCCAAAGATAAAAACGCTTCTTCCGCCGCCATCAACTGCTCGTTTGAATCCGAAATGAAATTCTGCTTCATATCGTCGGTTACTATCAATTGTTCCATTTCTTCTTTTATTTGGGCGGCATCTTTTATTACCGATTTAACGGGTTTTACGTCCTGTTTTTTCGCATCCGGCTGCGGTTTGGGTTCTTCTTTCTTTATATCTTCCTTTTTAATTTCTTCTTTTGGAGATTCTTTTTCTGCCTGCAAAGCAACCGAATCGGTTTGCGCAACGGATTTGGGTTCTTCTTTCTTTATTTCTTCCACTTTAATTTCTTCCGGCGCTTTCTCTTGTGGTTTTTCGACCTTAATCTCTTCTTTTTTCTGCGGCGCGGTTTCTTTGATTTCAACTTTAACTTCAACTTTCGGCACTTCTATCCCAAACGCTTCTGGAAACTTGTTTTGCGCTTTGGTGGTAAGTTTTTTCAAACCTTTCACAGTTCCTTTACCTCCATCGCCCACGTTGGAAACGGTCGTTTTCACGACATCCAAATAATCCAAAAGAAAAGAAACGTTATCGTTGGTTACTTTTATTGTTTTTTCCCGCATTCCCCCCATTATCGTTTCCATTAAATGACACAAATTTTGCAACTGATAAAAATGGATGAATCCGCAATTTCCTTTTATGCTGTGGATGTTTCGATATGTCGTATCCACTACGTCTTTTTTGTAGCCCTTTTGAGACAAAATCAAAAAGTTCTCTTCGGCGGAAGAAATATGCTCTCTCGTATCGGCGACAAAATCGGGAATCAATTCCGCATCGACCGCCGACAATTCTTCTTCGACGTCATCGTCTTCTTCATCATCTTCTTCTTGCGAAGATTCGGTTTGCGCGGCGAGAAAAATCCCGTTTTGAATATCTATTATCGTTTTTTTCAGAAAATTTACTTCGTCTTCCAAATTTTTGTCGAAATCACCCGAATTTTTGTAGATTGCGGTCACGATTTTTGCAAATTTTTCGGACACTCTACGCATTGAACTTGCCAACGGCTGCGACACTTCTAATTTTTTGTTTTTTATGGCGGAAAACACCTTGTCGGTTTCACGTAAATATTCGGCGACCGGCACAAGTCCCGCAATGTCCGCCGATTTGGCAAGGTTGTCTGTATATTTGTGCAAAACCGACAAAGGACTTTTCGGCGTAGCATCGCTTTGAGTCGTTATTTTTCCCAAAAGCATAAAAATTTCCGCCGATATTTCAGCGGCACCGCTTGCGAAATCCTTTACCAAATCTTTGTTTGTCACCATATGACATTTTCCTCGTTTCGCAGAATTGCGTATTTAAGACACTTAACCAATACCCCAAATATAATATTTTTTTTTTAGTGTTTGCGTAAAAAAAGTAAAAAATTTAATAAATCTATAAATTTTCTGCGAATAGCGGTAAAAAATCGGGATACATATGTAAAATAACCGACAATTTTTGGAATCGCTAATTTGTTCACACAAAAAAAAGAGCGCAAATTTCTCTGCGCCCTTTTCTAAAATTCCCGTAAAACTGAAATTTTACTTTTTTACTCCCACTTTCGCAGAATAAGCGTATGTTCCGCCGTACCGCCCCGCTGTAGCCCGCAGTCCTATCGCGCTTGTTCTATCAACTAACTCCTTAACGCTTATTTTGAAACTATTCAATCCTGCCTGACTTTTAATTGCGGCGAATTCGCCACAATTGAAATTAGAATCATAAACGCTTTCCCAAATTCCCAGAAATTCTAAAGTATTGCGGTTTCGCAGCCAATCGGCAATAAAAAACTCTCCGTCTTTTGCTTTCAGCATATCCGTCAACGATATATAATCTCCGCTTTTTTCCGGCATTACGGAAATTTCTGTCCCCTGAACGTTTATCTTTTCATTTTTCGACATAAATATCCTTTTTCCCTCAAATATACTATTCGCCACAAAAACAAAAAGCGACTCTCAAAAAGAGAGCCGCTATAACAAAACCTAATTTTTAGAAGCAAATTTCTATCTCTTTACTCCCACTTTCGCAGAATAAGCATAATTTCCGTTCACGCCTTTTGCTTCGACAATTATCAAATACGTACCGTTTGCTACGTTTCTGCCAGCCGCGTTAGTCAAATTCCAAGAAAGTTTTGCGCCACGCTCGATTTTCTCAAACACAACATTTCCCGTGTTGTCGTAAATTACCGCTTTCACCTCCAAAACTTTGTCGCTGGGTAAAATAACCTCAAACTCGGCTTTATCCGAAACGACATTTTTAGACAATCTTATGCCCGTACGTCCGTCGGACTTTTGAATTTCGCGAATCGGATTTTGATTATCCGCCGCAGATACGGTAATTTTAACCTCGACGTTTTCGACTGCGTTGTAATTATCGTTTCCTGCAAATTTCGCTTTATGCGTCTGCTCGCTCGCAGGAGCGGCTATTACCGTCGCAGGATTCATCCACGACCAGCCGTTAGGAAGCGAAACGTTTTCCAACTTTTGCCCGATTCTTGCCGTTAAGCCCGTCGGCGCGGTCGGATTTGCTTTTCCCACCGATACCGCAATTTTGACCTCGACGTTTTCGGCTGCGTTGTAATTATCGTTTTCTGCAAATTTCGCTCTATGCGTCTGCTCGCCCGCAGGAGCGGGGATAACAGTCGCAGGCGTCACCCAAGTCCAGCCGTTAGAAAGCGGAACGTCCGACAACTTTTGCCCGATTCTTGCCGTTAAGCCCGT
>Ga0268262_10001097_pt1 | contig 34514 bp, 25 predicted proteins | sample TergutNc150P3_FD_190354 | JGI IMG/M metagenome (GOLD analysis project Ga0268262, IMG submission 190354) | Nasutitermes corniger P3 segment gut microbial community from laboratory colony in Florida, USA - Nc150 P3 (SPAdes) (version 2) | ecosystem: Host-associated > Arthropoda: Insects >...
TCTCAACACCCGCTTCGTTGACGATAGCGCGGAACAGCGACTCATACGTCGCAAGAGTTTTCGCCGCCTCTTTCATTTCCGCCGCCGCCTTAGCGTCGCTGATCTTCGCCGTTTTTGGCTTTTGGCCGTCTCTCCCATCCGCCGCCGTCGGCGCCTTTTCATCGTTAGCGTGGCGCAAAGCCTTGTTCCCGCACCCCGCCGCCGTCAACCCAAAACATACCGCCACAGCCGACAACAATATCACCCGCCCCAACTTCGCAAAAGAAAAACGATTCATACTGTACTCCCTCCCCTATCCCTAAGATAGTAAGATAAAGTGTGAGTTGATAAGTAAGCAAGTAAAACTCTTTCTGAACTAGGATTCCGTCTCACCCCAATATAATATATGGGCGGGGGCGGGGGTCGGTAGTTATGCAAAAAATATGTTTCGGGGGGCGGCAGACGGGCGGGGTTTTAGGGGTCGGGATCGGGGCGGATAAAAAATATTATAAACTTCTTGCGCCGCCGCGACCCCATGAATTATATTTGGTGGGAGCGCGTTTTGCGCGGTATTCGCGCCGAAGTGGCGAAATTGGTAGACGCACTGGACTCAAAATCCAGCGGTGGCAACACCGTCCCGGTTCGACTCCGGGCTTCGGCATTTTTTTATTTTTTTTCTTGCGTTTAGCTCCGGCATATATTATCTTATAGGCTTGTATGGTCGTAGCGGCGCTTTCGGGTGTCCGGCGTTCGTATGAAAAAGATTGCGTTTTTGGGCGTTTAGCTCAGTTGGTTAGAGTACTACCTTGACATGGTAGGGGTCACTAGTTCGAACCTAGTAACGCCCATATTCTTGCATGCCACCTCGGTTCACCTCTTACCCCGGGGCAGCGGTTGCCGGTTCTAACCGGCCCGTTTTTACACGAAACAGAGGGCTGTACGGTTGTTTGCGGTATCGTGATTGTTGTGACTTTCTGGATTGGCTTCGCCGTGATAAACACGTTGCTTCGCTAACGCTCGCAATGACGGTCATCGCGAGGAGCAAAGCGACGAAGCGATCCAGACGGTTGAGTGTCTATGTCGTTGATAACTCTTGAGTTAGGGCTATTGTATTGATACTGTTCCGTATCAGTGCAAGTAATGGGATTTTATACTATGAACGTAATTCTACCAGACGGCGTAAGCCTCTCCTTACCCGACGGCGCGACAGCCTTCGACGCGGCGGAAGCCATCAGTCCGCGCCTCGCCAAGGCCGCTTTGGCTTGCCGGGTCAACGGAACGATCCGGGATATGTCTTCCGCGCTCAGCGACGGCGACAGCATCGCCATTTTGACGTTTGACGACCCCGACGGCAAGAACGTCTTTTGGCACTCCTCTTCGCACATCGTCGCCCAGGCGGTTCAGGAACTCTTCCCTAACGCGAAGATCGCCATCGGGCCGGCCATTGAGGGGGGGTTTTATTATGACTTTGATACCGAGAAACCGTTTACGCCGGAGGATATCGCCGCCATAGAGAAGAAGTTAAAGGAGATTGTTGAGGCTAAGACGCCGTTTAAGCGGATTGAATGCAGTGTCGACGAGGCTAAGAAGCTCTTCGGGGATAAGGGCGAGAAGTACAAATTAGAGCTTATTGACGCCATTGAAGGGGATCCGAGCCTCTACAGCCAGGGCAACTGGGTTGACCTCTGCCGGGGGCCTCATGTTCCGCATACGGGGTTCATCAAGGCGTTAAAACTGCTTAGCATCGCGGGGGCTTATTGGCGCGGCAGCGAGAAGAACCCGATGTTGCAGCGTATCTACGGCGTGTCGTTCCCAAAGCAGTCTATGCTGGACGAACACCTGACCCTGCTTGAAGAGGCGCAGAAACGTGATCACCGCAAATTGGGTAAGGAGCTTGAACTCTTTTCGTTCCACCAAGAGGGTGTCGGGTTCCCGTTTTGGCACCCTAAGGGGATGGTGCTTTACAATATCGTACTTGATTTCTGCCGCCGCGAACACATAAAGGCGGGTTATCAGGAGATCAAGACGCCGATCATCCTGAATGAGGAGCTTTGGCATAAAAGCGGTCATTGGGACAAGTACAAGGAGAACATGTACTTTACGCAGATAGACGAGGCGACCTGCGCCGTTAAGCCTATGAACTGCCCCGGCGGGCTTTTGGTCTTCGGGACGGTGCCGCACTCCTACCGCGAACTGCCGCTTAGGTTTTGCGAATTCGGCCTTGTCCATCGCCACGAAAAGTCCAGCGCGTTGCACGGGCTTTTCAGGGTGCGCCAGTTTACACAGGACGACGCGCATATCTTCTGTTTGCCGGAACAGATAGAGGACGAAATTACTAAGGTGATCGCCTTTATCACCTTTATTTACAAGACTTTCGGCTTTGAGGATTACAAGATAGAGCTATCCACCCGCCCGGAGAAATACATCGGGTCGTTGGAGATTTGGGACAGGGCTGAGGAGGCGCTGAAGAACGTTCTTGAACACCAGCGTATAGACTATCAGCTGAATCCGGGAGACGGCGCGTTCTACGGGCCTAAGATCGATTTCCACATAAAAGACGTCTTAAAGCGCAGTTGGCAGTGCGGGACGATACAGCTGGATTTCAGTATGCCGGAGCGGTTAGACATAGAGTATACGGCGGCGGACGGGGAAAAGAAGCGTCCGGTGATGATCCATCGCGCCCTTTTGGGGTCGATGGAGCGGTTCATCGGCATATTGCTGGAGAACTACGGCGGCGCGCTGCCGGTATGGCTCGCCCCAATTCAATGCCGGGTTTTGCCCATTTCGGAGAATTTCGCGGAGTATGCGAGGGATGTCTATAATAAACTGACGGAAGCCGGGATCAGGGCGGAGATCGACGAGCGCAACGAGAAGGTCGGGTACAAGATACGCGAGGCGGAGACCAAAAAGATGCCGTTTATGCTGGTAGTCGGCGAAAAAGAGCGCGCGGCGGGGACGGTGGCGGTGCGTCAACACACCAAAGGCGACGTCGGGGTGAAAGGATTGCAGGAGTTCATTGACGCGGTATTGAAACTGGCGGTGCCGGGGGTCAATACTGTTAGTTTGTAATAATTGTGACTTTCTGGATTGCTTCGCTTCGCTCGCAATGACCGTTATTGGATGGGCAAAGCAACAAGGCAATCCGAAAGTATAAATATGACGTCATTGCGAGGAGCGAAGCGACGAAGCAATCCAAAAATTTCAGTATCAGTACAAATGTCAATAATCCGTACTTTTTGTACATAAAATAATAAAAAAACATAACTAAGGAGGCAAGTATCAACAAATTCCGCACACCGCCCAGGAAAGACGACGGTACGCGTATCAACAATGAAATCCGCGTTCCGCGCGTTAGAGTGGTGGCTCCGGACGGCGAGCCGCTCGGCATTTTGCCTATTGCCGACGCTGTCGCCCGCGCCGCCGGTTACGCCTTGGATTTGGTGGAGGTCGCGCCGAGCGCCGATCCGCCTGTGTGCAGGATCATGGACTACGGCAAGTTCAAGTACGAGAAGTCCAAGAAGGCGAAGGAGGCCAAGAAGAAGCAGCACGTCATGCACCTGAAGGAGATCAAGTTCCATCCCAAGACGGACGATCACGACTTCGACTTCAAGCTCGACCACGCCCGCAAGTTTCTCCTGAAGGGCGACCGAGTGAAAGCGACGATAGTCTTCAGGGGCCGCGAGATAACGCACCTGGACTTCGGCAAACAGATGCTCGACAGGGTCGACGCGGTATTGGCGGATCTGGCGCAGATAGAGATGACGGCCAAGATGGAAGGGCGAAACATGATCTCCATCTACGTGCCGGACAGGATGAAGGTCAAGGAGTACATGAGGAAGCACGGCATAGAGGAGAAGAAGAAGACGGAAGCGGAAGAAACGGAAGTGTCGCCCGAGGTGATGGAGAGGCTGCATGATACGGGGGGTCATTCCGACGAGGCGGAAAGGTCTGAGGATTGAGGGGGTAAGACGTTGTATGGACTAGGGTTAGCAGGATTATGAAACACTGTCTGAATTAGGATTTGGCTTCGCCGAGATAAACAAGTTGTAGGATTATAACAGATTATAGGATTAAAAAGACTTTGGATTGCCTCACGGCGGGATAAACACGTTGCGCAACTTGTTTATCTCGGCGAAGCCAATGACGGTCATTGCGAGGAGCGAAGCGACGAAGCAATCCAGGAATTTGACTTTAATGATTTTGACTTTCTACAAAAAAGGAGTGTAAGATGCCAAAGATGAAGAGCAGGTCGGCAGCGCGTAAACGGTTCAGCCTTACGGCGGACGGGCACGTCAAGCGGAAGAAGGCGTTCAAGAGCCATATTCTCAACAAGAAGGACAGGAAGCGCAAGCGCAACCTGCGTAAGTCCACGCTGGTTTACGAAGGCGTGGAGAAGAAAGTGGCGCTGATGATCCAGTTGTAGAGTTGTCGGCGCCGTATCGGTTGATATAGTGTCGTACGTGTCGTAATTTAAACAAACTATTATAAAAGAAGGAGTTAGACCATGCCAAGGGCAAAAACAAGGGTTGCGTCTCGCGCGCGCCGCAAAGCTATAGTAAGTCAGACCTCGGGCTATTTTGCCAAGCGCAAGAATTGCATAACGCTTGCAAAGGACGCCATGTACCGCGCCGGCGTGTACGCCTACCGGGACCGCAAACAGAACAAGCGCAACTTCCGCTCGCTGTGGATAATCCGCATAAACGCCGCGGCGCGTCTCAACGGAACCACTTACGGGAAGCTGATCTCCGGCCTGAAGACCAAGGGAATAGAGCTAGACCGTAAGTCGTTGGCGCATCTGGCGTTACACGAACCGGACGCGTTTGCGAAGCTCGTAGTGACGATTTCTGAGTAATCCGTCGTAATTGGTTGTCTGGACTAGGATTAGCAGGATTAAAAAACAGATTATATGATTTAAAGACTCTGGATCGCTTCGCTACGCTCGCGATGACGTCATTGCGAGGAGCGAAGCGACGAAGCAATCCAGAAAAACAGATTATAGGATTAAAAATATTTGGAATATCCGACGTTGTTTGTAGGGACGGGTTCGCCCGCCCCCGCCATTTGAATTTGATTTTAAGGATTTTTATGGAATACAATACAGTAGAATCGTTAGAAACGCTACGCGGCGAAGCGCTTGCCGAATTCGGCGCTATCTCCTCCGAACCCGACGCCGAAAATTTCCGGCTCAAATATCTCGGCAAAAAAGGCATCCTCCGCGACCTCGTCAAATCGCTCGGCTCAATGTCCGAGGACGACCGCAAAACCTTCGGGGCCGCGGCCAACGCTCTGCGCCGCGAGGTCGAGGAGCGCTTCGCCGAGGCGCCGTGGCAGAACAAAGCCGAAACATCCGACCCCGGGTTCGACCCTACCCTGCCCGGCTACCCGTTCCAAACCGGCAGCCTGCACCCATTGGCAAAGATACGGAACGAGATCGTTGAAATACTCGTAAGCATGGGTTTTTCAGTAGCTTACGGCCCGGACGTTGAGAGCGACTATTACAACTTTCAGGCGCTGAACATGCCCCCGCTCCACCCGGCCCGCGATATGCAGGACACCTTCTATATCAGCGAAAATTCGGTGCTGAGAACGCATACGTCGCCCGTCCAGATCCGCGTCATGGAGGCGCAGAAGCCGCCAATACGTATAATAGCCCCCGGCCGCGTCTACCGCAACGAGGCGATCAGCGCGCGAAGCTACTGTATGTTCCACCAGGTCGAGGGACTCTACGTAGACGAAAACGTGAGCTTCGCCGACCTCAAAGGAACACTGCTCGCCTTCTCACGGCGCTTTTTCGACGCCAATACGAAGATAAAGATCCGCCCCAGCTTCTTCCCATTTACGGAGCCAAGCGTCGAGGTGGACGTGGAGTGTTTTTTGTGTAAGGGAAAAGGATGCAACATCTGCAAACACAGCGGATGGCTGGAGATACTCGGAGCCGGAATGGTCCACCCCAATGTATTCAAAGCCTGCAAGATCGACCCGGAACAATACACTGGTTTCGCCTTCGGAATGGGCATAGAGAGGATAGCGTTGCTAAAATACGGGATTGACGATATTCGGCTGCTCTATGAAAACGATGTGCGGTTTTTGAGACAGTTTTGACGAATCGCCGTAAGTCTATGATATTTAAGTAATTAGTACGGTTATCAATACAGACGCGATTTTATCGAGTAATTGGCGTAATTAGCTATAAATCAATAACTTACGTGTCATTATCATCAATATGGATGATGTCTTGACGGATAATTGGTGTAACTCTATATAAATTCAATAACTTATGTGTCATTATTATCAATATATGTGATTTTTACTTGGTAATTGGCGTAATTATCTATAAATTCAATGTCTTACGTATCATTGTCATAAATACAGATGAAATTTTGACGGATAATCGTCATAACTCCATAAAAAATCAATAACATAGGCATTCTTATTATGAAAATCGTTTACAGTTGGCTGAGAGATTTTATCGACATATCCGCCCCGGTAGCCCAAATCGCCGACGCGCTGGCTTGCGCCGGTATCGAGGTGGCTTCCGTGGTTGAAATCGCCGTGCCGCGCGGCGTTAAAGTGGCCCGCGTCGTGTCGCGTGCCCCCCACCCCAACGCCGACAAGCTGTCGCTCTGCAAGGTTGACTCCGGCGAGGGCGAGCCGCTCCAGATCGTCTGCGGGGCGCCGAACGTCGCCGAGGGGATGACCGTGGCCTTGGCCACCATAGGCACCGTACTCCCCGGAGATTTCAAAATCGGCAAATCTAAGATACGCGGGTCGGAGTCTTTCGGGATGCTATGTTCCGGCAAGGAGTTAGGGTTGTCGGACGACCACTCCGGGATCATGGCGTTGCCGGACGCCTACACTATAGGTACGCCGCTCGCCGAGTACATACCCTACGAGGCTGTGATAGAGATAGAGATCACCCCGAACCGCGGCGACTGCCTGAGCGTCGTGGGCGTGGCGCGGGAAGTTAGCGCCCGTTTCGGACTGCCGCTCAGAAAGCCGATAGGTCTGCCGCCCACACACGGTAACAACCATGTGGCGTCGGCGGTCTCCGTGGAAGTGGAAGATCGAGGCCGCTGCCCGCGCTACATGGGGCGGCTGGCGCGGAACGTGGTTATAGGGCCGTCGCCGGATTGGATGCAGAGGCGGCTGTCGCTCGTCGGCCTGCGCCCCATAAACAATGTGGTCGACATCACCAATTACATATTGATCGAATACGGCCAGCCCATGCACGCTTTCGACTACGACACTATTGAGGATAAGAGGATAGTCGTAAAGACCGCCGGCGCCATGGGCGTCTCGTCGTTCACCACCTTAGACGGCGTAGAGCGCAAACTTGCCGGCGACGATCTGCTGATCTGCGACGGGAAGCGGGCCGTGGCCTTGGCCGGCGTGATGGGCGGCGCCGGGTCGGAGATCAAAGAGCATACGAAGAACGTATTCTTAGAGTGCGCCTTTTTCGAGCCGGGCGGCATTCGCAAAACATCAAAACGCCTCGGACTCTCCACCGACTCGTCCTACCGCTTCGAGCGCGGCGTCGACCCGGCGCACGGTCTTTCGGACGCGCTGGACAGGGCGGCGGAACTCATGAAGGTGTTCGCAAACGGAAACGTGGCCGACGGGGTTATCGACACCAACCCGAATCCGTTCCACGACAAGGTGATAACCGTGCGCCCGTCGCGCACAAAAAGGATATTGGGCGCCGAATTCCCGGCTGACAACATGGTCTTCTCCCTAAACGCCCTTGGGATCAGGAGCGTAAAAAACTACGAGGATTTGGTGACCTGCGCCGTGCCGCACTACCGCCACGACATCACCGAGGAGATCGACCTTATCGAGGAGATCGGCCGCCAATACGGGTACGACAACATCCCAGCCGCCGAAAGCGCCGAGGTGAAGCTCGTCAGACAGCCGTCCACAGCGGAGACCAACCGCGACACCGCCCGCTTCGCCTTGTGCTATTTCGGGCTGAACGAAATCATGACCAACAGCATGGTGTCGGAATCAAAGCGGAAGCTGCTGACGCCGCCGTCCGAGCAATCAAAGGAGCCGGTGAAAATCCTCAACCCGCTGAATCCCGATATGGCCGAGATGCGCACGTCAATGGCGCTCTCCCTCTTAGACACGGTGGCCTACAACCTGAATAGGAAGAACGGCAATAACCGCCTGTTCGAGATCGGCAAAGTATTTGAACCGGATGAAAAGTCGGGGTTGGCGATAGAGAGGGACATTTTGGCGATAGCCGTAGAGGGCGACTACGTCCCGCAGTCGTGGGGCAATCAGAAATTAGAAAACAGCTTCTTCGTTCTGAAAGGCATAATCGAAGCCTTTGCCGCGCATTGCGGCCTAGGGGCGGCGAAATTCGAGCGTCTTGAGACAACCTGCCCGCTCTACGGGCCGGAACGCGCCAAGATAACGTTTAAAAACGGTATCGGCGGAACGATGGGGCGCGTTTCGGACAAGATCCGCAAAGCGTTCGGCATAAAGACCCCGGTATTCTACGCCGGATTCGACGTAACGGATTGGCTGTCGACGCCCAAACCGCTGCCCAAATACAACCCGCTACCGAAGTTCCCGCCGCTCGAAAGGGACTTCAGTTTCGTAATGCCCGAAGCGCTTTCAAGCGACACGGTCAAAAACGAAATCAAATCCGTATCACCGCTTATAAATACAGTCCGCCCGTTCGATCTCTACCGCGGCGAAAAGTTAAGCGCCGGGACGAAAAGCATGACCTTCTCAGTGGAGTTCAGGTCGCCGGAGAAGACGCTGACGGACGAGGACGTGGCGGAGGCCTGCTCGAAGATCGTGTCGGTTATGGAGAAGAAGCATAAGGCGGAGTTGAGGAAGTAATGAAGTCCCATAATTAGTACAAAATTCAGGAGCGTAATCCCGAATTTAGATGTAATTCTAGGAATCAACTCCCAAAATTAGTCCAAAATATAGGAATGCTCCCCCAGATTTAGATGTAAATTCAGGAATTTATTTAGACAATAATCAGCGCCGTATAAAAAATTTCCTTTTTTTAAGGAAATATTTTGAAAAAGTTTCCCTTTTTCAGGGAAAATGTATTATATTATCTACATGGACATCAAAGAGACCCTAAAAGAGATAATCGTAAGCAACCAAAACCGCCGGATCACGGGGGTCATACCCCGTTCCTGGGAGGTTCCTACCGATACGGGTAAGGCGGTAACCCTTCCGGGCGTCCGCCGGTCGGGCAAGTCTTCGCACCTTGCCCTGACGCAGTGCGCCCTACTGCGGCGGGGGGTGCCTAAGGAGAACATACTCTCCCTGAACCTAGACGACGAGCGGCTGGACTTTTCCGAGGGCGGTGCCGGTGCCGTCTGGGAGGCCTACCGGGAACTTTATCCTGAGAACCCCCCAGGAGATGTCTACATATTTTTGGACGAAATCCAGGTCGCCGACGGGTGGGAGCGTTTTGTCCGGCGGATTTACGACAACGAGTCGAAGAACATCTACATAACCGACTCAAACTCCAAGATGCTCTCCTCGGAGATAGCCTCCGCGCTACGGGGCAGGACGTTGCAGTTTGAGATTTTTCCGCTTTCTTTCTCCGAATATTGCGATTTCAGGGGCGTTGAAACGAATTTTTACGACTCCGTCCAAAGGGCCGTTCTGATAAACGCGTTCAACGCATACCTATTCAAAGGCGGCTTTCCGGAGATTGCGCTGGGCAAGGAGGCTTTTTCGGAGCATATCCTGCAGGAGTACTACCACGTCATGATTTTTAAGGATCTGGTCGAAAGGTACGGCATACGGAATACAAGGGCGTTGCGCTATATCGTCAAGAGGCTGCTCGCCAACGTGACAAAGCCGACTTCCGTGAACAAGATTTTCAACGAAATAAAGTCCGGCGGGGTAGCTATTTCCAAAAACGCCGTATACGAACTGATAGACGAACTTACGAGCATATATATGTTTCTGCCGCTTCCTAAATTCAGCGCCTCGGCGGTCAAGGAGTTTTCGGGGATGCCCAAGTACTACGTGATAGACAACGGTTTCAAGTACGCCCTTCAGGGTTCGGTATCCGAGGACAGGGGGGCGTTTCTGGAAAACGCGGTATATCTGCACCTGCGGCGATTGCACCCTTTCGGCGCCGGGCTATTCTACTTCGGGGGAAGATACGAGTGCGATTTCTTGCGAGTGGAGAAGCAATCGGCAATTGAACTCGTCCAAGTTTGCTGGAGTTTGGACGATCCGGACACCGAAAGACGGGAGGTAAACGGGCTTATGGAAGCGGCGAGAACCACCGGTTGTAAGAATTTGAAGATCATAACGGCAGATACCGAAAAACGTATCACGGAAAACGGTATGGAGATCGCGGTTTTACCGGCTTGGAAGTTTATAATGACTCAAAATAAAGTAATGGCGTGTCGTGAAAATTCAAAACTTCGGTAACCGTCCCATATTTTTGTAACACGGTAAGCCCGGGGCTTATTCCGGCCCGATGGTGTTGAAACAATAGGTATGCTTTTCGGGATTTGATTATGGTATCCAGTTCCGCTCCAACCCCAAGCGAAGTGTCGTTCCACTCATCCGTTGTGACTCCGTAAATAATGTTATCGCGGTCGGAGTTTCCGATCTTTCCGGTCGTATAGCCGTTCTTAAACTTTAGCGTATACTGCGCCGGTGAGTAAACGTATAGTTTTTCGTCATTCTTTATATGTTCTTTGACATAAAGTATTAACGGATTTACCTCTTGCTTATCAAGGTACATCTTATCTCCGACTTTCTCTAAAGATGATATTGAGTAATAAACGGTTATAATAGAAAATAAACAGAATCCCGCGATATCAATTATCTTTTTGTCGCCATTTAAAACGAAATTGAGTCCTACAAAAGAAAACGTTAGTACAATGGCCGGTAAGAATAACCATAAACGCCCGATAAGCGGCCACTTTCCCATAAATGAAGCCAGAAACGCGAGCAACACGGACAATACCACGGAATACGCGATCTTATCTTTCCCTTTTATCAAAGAGTAGACGCCGTGTAACGCAAACGGAACAAGACACCAAATTAAAGCGTTGCTGGAAATCAAGCCGGGCGAAAAAATGGCCGAAATCGACATCACGACGCTTCGTTTAGCGGCGTATTCATCCCAATATCCGGTCATAAAACTCAACGCAGGCGACATCCACCAGCGGAAATACAAATAAAACACTGTCAGAATCAATATGCCGGATATTAACGTGGAATACATGACCTTTTTGTTTTTTGCCAAAGCTGCGGTTAAGAATTCGGTTGTCAATATCCCGCCGACAAAAAATATCGATGGCGAACAAAATCCAAGAATCAACATATAAAAAAGAGTCAGCGTTACAAGCGATAGTTTTTTTTGTGTGTAAAGATAGTAAAGCAAAATGGTAAGAACAACAAAAAACGCGTCGCCCATATACGGCTTTGATTCGTTGGAGTAATAAAGGTATGTCGGCAAAACAGCCGTCATTGTCAAAACAAACGCGGTTTTTATGCCGTCAAAATTCAGATATTTTTTCAATAGTATAAACTCGCCTATCAATAGCCCAATGAACGAGATAAATGAAAAAAAACGCAACGAAAACTCGGAATAACCCAAAACGGAGCAAATTGTTTTCACAGCGGCAACATACAAAATCGGAGCGGATTGGTCGTTACTTAACGATGAAGCGAACAATGCCGACCAATTTCTAGAGGCAATGCTTTCGGCAAGTAACGCTTCGTCGAGCCACAAAGAACGGCATTTAGCGTACATGACGACTCTTACGAGAATACTGACCGCGATTATTGCCGTCAGCGCAACAATACAAATTTTTTCGCCGTATTTTTCAAAAAACGACCGCAACCGCTTAACCTGAAGAACAAAATAAACGCCCAGACAGATAATCGCGGCAAGTGAAAACATTGATATCTTGCTCGTCCAAGCGGCATAATTCCAATTCCGTCCGGGAAGAAGCCGGCTACCGGATTCGATTGCGATACTTTGCACTTGCGGAATTATCAGAATACAGCAACACAAAATAGCGAGAGCCGCTAAAAGATTTAATACAATTTTTACCTTTTCATTGTCAGCCGACATATCACACCCTCTTCCTTATAGCCGCGCCAGACCGGTCGCAACCCGCCGACAGGCGGCTGCCGGACATGTTCTCACGCCATTATTACGGTGGATTTCGTATACTTTAATCGAAAATAATAATTAGGCGCGAGCGGATCAAGGGGTTTGTGAAAAAAATTCAAAATATAGCAAGGTTTTATATTATTTTACATATATGTTGATTTTGGTTGTTGTACCGGTTTTTTCACGATATTAGCTGATCAAAAAATGCCATGCCTATCCTGTAATGACCTTCGGGTCTCGTTCCGCATTCAGAAGAAGAGCGCCTACGCCGTGCGGGGGGTGTCGTTTTCCGTCGGCGACCGCAGGACGCTGGGTATCGTCGGCGAGTCGGGTTGCGGCAAGAGCGTCACGGCGGCGGCTATAATGCGCCTCGTCCCCACCCCGCCGGGCAAGATCGAGTCGGGAGCGATACGCTTTGAGGAAAAAGATCTGCTGGCCGTTTCGGAGAAAGAGATGTGCGGGGTGCGCGGGCGGCGTATATCTATGGTGTTCCAAGACCCCATGACCTCGCTCAACCCAGTCTTCACCTGCGGCTACCAGACCGCGGAACCGCTGATCCTCCACAAGGGTATGGACAAACGCGCCGCGGCGGAGTTATCTATGGAACTCTTCTCGGAGGTCGGTATCGCCGAACCAAAACGCGTCTTTTCCAGCTACCCGCACAACCTGAGCGGCGGTATGCGGCAACGGGTGATGATCGCAATGGCGCTGGCCTGCTCGCCGAAATTATTGATCGCGGACGAACCGACTACGGCTTTAGATGTGACCGTCCAGGCGCGATTATTGGAACTGTTGAAGAAGCTGCAGGACACTAAGGACATGAGCATGATCCTCATCACCCACAATTTAGGCATTGTGGCCGGAATGGCGCACGACGTTATAGTGATGTACGCCGGGGAGATAGTTGAGTCCGCGCCGGCGCAGAGGTTATTTGAGTCTCCTCGGCACCCGTATACGGAGTGCCTGCTAAAGACGATCCCATCAATAGAGAAACGCAGCGAACGGTTGACGGTGATACCGGGAACGGTGCCTACGCCGCTTGAGGTGCCGGAGGGGTGCCCGTTTCATCCTAGGTGCCCTAAAGCTAAGGATGTTTGCAAGAAAGATCATCCCATACTGCATTGTGTCGACGGCGGTAGCAATGGCGTTGATGGTGATATTGATAACGGTAAACATCATGTGAGGTGTCATTTATATGAATGATATTAATACTGTCAATACTGATAATAACGACATTTGCGTCGACATCCGAAATCTAAAGGTCCACTTCCCTACCCACTCCGGTCTGATGGGCAAGATCTCCGGTTGGACAAAGGCCGTGGACGGCGTCTCTTTCAGCATACGACGCGGCGAGACCTTCTCTGTCGTAGGCGAATCCGGATGCGGCAAGACTACCGCAGCTATGGCGGTTATGGGGCTGATTAAACCTACGTCCGGCGACATTCGGCTGTACCTCGGCGATCATAAAGAAAAATCAACGCGGTGGGCCGACCTGAGCGGCGGCGAGCGTAAGCGGCTGCGGCGGTTGGTGCAGATCGTCTTCCAAGACCCGTACAGTTCGCTTAACCCTCGAATGACGGTGCGTTCGATACTCTCCGAGCCGTTCGCCATCCACAATCTGTACGGCAAGAAGGAGCGTGAGGCGCGGATCGCCGAGTTGCTCGACCAAGTGGGCTTATCGACCGCTTACTTAGACCGCTACCCGCACGAGTTTTCAGGCGGCCAGCGGCAACGCGTCGGCATAGCCCGCGCTTTGGCCACGTCGCCGGAGTTCATAGTGGCCGACGAACCGGTGAGCGCTCTCGACGTGTCGATACAGGCGCAAATCATCAATTTGTTGCAAGACCTGCAACGGCGCTACAGCCAAACTATGCTCTTCATATCGCACGACTTGGCCGTGGTGCGGCACATCGCCAATAGGATCGCGGTCATGTACCGCGGGAAGATCATGGAGACGGGAGACAACGAGGCGATCTTTTCCTCACACGCCCACCCGTACACGGAGTTGCTGCTAAAGAGCGTCCCAACTGTAGGATCGGCGGTTGCCGCTACGCCAAAAGTATCAACTGTCAGCGACGACAAAGACGCGTTAACGACAAGCGGCGGCGGCTGCGCCTTCTATCCGCGTTGCCCGAGGCGTTGCGACAGGTGCGCTAACGAGACGCCGGAACTCAAAGACCTAGGAAACGGTCACTTAGCGGCGTGTTTTTGCGCCTGAACACTGATACTACCCTCCTGGATTGCTTCGCTACGCTCGCAATGACGGTCATTGCGAGGAGCGAAGCGACGAAGCAATCCAGAATAAAATCCAACCCTTAACGCATTTATTTTCCAGGCTTTGCCGTCTTTTTCGCCGCCCTAGCTTCCCGGACTTTCTCCATGCCCTCTTTGGATTCCTCCACACTCGGGTCGAGTTGCAGTGCCTTGGAAAAATCACGCTCCGCGCTGTCATAGTCGCCTTTGCCAAAATACGCCCAGCCGCGAGTGTCATAATATGTTCCCGAATTAGGGTCAAGTTCTATCGCTCTGTCGGCATCCTCAATGGCGCGGTCAAAGTTCTTTTTCATGTAGTGCGCGTACGTCCACGCGCGCGAGTTATATAGACCGGCGTCATTCGGGTTCATCTGAATCGCTTCGGAAAGTTCCTTAACCGCCCTATTGTAATCTCCTTTTTCAGAATACGCTTTGGCGCGCAACCTGCGCGCGTCCCAAACGTTATCCCCGTCAGGAAATTTTTGAATCTCGGCGGAAGCGTCCTCGATAGCCAGGTCATAGTTCTTCTTGCCGAAGTGCGCCTCGGCGCGCGATAAATATCTGCCGCAGCAGGAATCGAACGCCAATCGAATGTTCATTTGAATCGCCGTGTCGCTGTCCGCAACGGCTTGGTCATAGTTCTTTTTCCTGGAGTGAGCCACGGAGCGCAAAAAGTACGCCGCCTCCGTGCTGGGCCTGACGTGACGAGCGTCTAATTGAATCGCCGAGTCGCAATCCTCGATGACCAGATCGACATCCCCGTCTTCTTTAATGTTTTTATTAAGACGCGCCTCGGCGCGTAAGATGTACGCTACCGGCGCGTTAATACCGTCAGGGGATAACCGAATAGCCTCGGAAGCGTCATGAATGGTTTGATAATGGTTATTCTCATCGGAATGCGCTCTGGCGCGTAAAACGTATGCCGTCGCCGCCGCATAGCCGTCAGGATCTAGTCTAATCGCTTCGGAAGCGTCCTGAATGGCCGAATAGATGTTTTTATCTTCGGATTGGAGATGCGAGTTAGCACTCCTGACATAACACCACGCGTCCGGCGTATCATCCGGCTCAAACTCCTCCTCCGGCAAATCATCCGTAACCGCTTCCGTAACGTCATCTCCACTCTGTTCCGACGGCTTAGGTTTTGTACCGGCGCAACTTAAACACAACGCGATCCCCGCCGCCAAAAATACCCATTTTTTCCGATTAAACAAGCGCATAGCAATTACACCCCTTATGGTTATGGCGTTAACCTATATAATTAATATAATGTTTTCCATCCATAAACAATTTTATTTTAAAGAAATCTGCGGGGGCAGTGGGGTTGGAGCGGTGACAACAACCCCGCCTCTACGAGGAGAGACGGGGCCGGGGGGAAAGGTGGGCGTTGCGAACAACGCCCACGCTGAACCGCGCAGAAAACTGTCGCGGTTATCTGTCTTACCAATTGCAAAAACATTCTGTACCGATTAATTTATAGTTGACCCAGCCGTCATTTCCATTTATTCCACCACACCCCGCATCATCAGCCATTGCGTGACACCTCTCCTTTGTACCCGCCTTGCCCAAATATTCTCCCGTATCAGCGCCGCAAGAAACACACAACACAACCAACGCCAAAGCTGACAACACCGCCGCCACAAACTTTCTCACCGCCGAAACAGAATTACGTTTCCTCAACATCTGCGACTCCTTTTTTAATAGTTTAAGTTTTTGTTTAGTTACATCCGTTTACATCAATAAAGCAAAGATTACCGCCGACTACGTTAACAAAAGAAACTCATACGTTACTCCCTCCTTTCCTAGTTCAGATATTTTTTTAACTGTCCGTTCCAGCCCGCAGCTCCCCGGTCCGCGCGCGGCGTCGCGGGCAAGGAAGAGCGGCCCCAGCGGGTCGATTTTGAGGGGGCGGGTTAATTTCGACTCAGATAAGGGCGGTGACGGGTCAAAAACGCTGTCAACACTATAGATTCCCTCCGCTTTGCCTGAAGCTGATGTCTAAATATAACCTACGTTTAATATAGGCATTGGCTACAGCACGGAAAACGCGGAAAAATCGGGTAATTAGGGGGTTTTGGCGGGGACTTTTCGATGTGATATTAAACGTACGAATAAACTATACAATCAACCCCTAGTATTAAACTACATTATCGCCCGCAAAAAGTCAATTTTTTTCAGTTAAATCGGATTTAGAACCGATTTTTATACACATTATCATTAGCGATAATGTATATTTATATTTTACCAAGCTAGATTAAACCCGACTAAACCCGATAATCCACAAAAAACACTTTTAAGAAAGGAGGCAAAACGCCATGCAACCGCAAAATCAATCGCAGAACTTAGAGTTCCAAACCGAGGCCAAGCAGCTCCTCCACCTGATGATCCACTCGCTATACAGCCACAAGGAGGTCTTTCTCCGCGAACTGGTCTCAAACGCGTCCGACGCGCTAGACAAACTGCGGTTCGAGGCGCTGACCAACCCGTCAATCGACACCGGCGCGGAGCTTGCCATACGCATCGCCGTCGATAAGGAGGCCAAGACCGTCACCGTGTCCGACAACGGGATAGGGATGACGCGTGAGGAGGCCATCGAAAACCTCGGCACCATAGCCCGCTCCGGTTCCAAGGCCTTCCTCGAAAAGATGACTGGCGACCAACGGGCCGACTCGAACCTCATCGGGCAATTCGGCGTGGGCTTCTACTCCGCGTTCATGGTGGCCAACCGCGTGAGGGTGGTCACCAAACGGGCCGGAAGCGACGGCGGCGCGGTGGCTTGGGAGTCTAGCGGGGAGAGTTCCTATACTATCGGCGACGCCGAAAAAGAGGGGCGCGGGACGGACGTCGTCATCTATCTGAAGGACGACGAGGTCGAGTACGCGGAGCTTTGGCAGGTGCGCTCGCTTATCAAAAAATACTCGGATTTCATCGCGTTCCCCATCTATCTGCCTAATGACAAGGGAGAAAACGAAGTCGTCAATCAGACCAAGCCATTGTGGCTGCGCCCCGCCTCCGAGGTTACGTCGGAGCAGTACGAGGAGTTCTATCATCAAGCGTTGGGCGGTTACGGCAAGACGCTCTGCGCCATGCACAGCAAGGCCGAGGGGATACTCGAATACTCGTCGCTTCTGTTCATCCCGGCGCAACCGGCCTTCGATCTCTTCTCATCTATTGAGCGCAAGCACGGCGTTAAGCTCTACGTTAGGCGCGTCTTCATCATGGACAACTGCAAGGAGCTCCTGCCGGAGTACCTGCGCTTCGTCCGCGGCGTGGTAGATTCCGAAGACCTGCCGCTAAACGTCTCCCGCGAAATGCTGCAGAAGAACGTTGTGATCGAGCGGATGTCTAAGGCGCTGGTCTCTAAGATCTTGGGGAAACTTACGGAGATGGCGGAGGGCGATCCGGCGGCATACAAAGATTTCTGGAAGAGCTTCGGAACGGTATTGAAAGAGGGATTATATAATGACTACGAGAACCGCGAAAAACTCCTGGAACTGGCGCGTTTCCAGTCGTCCATGGGCGACAGCGACGGGGACGTCGTATCGCTGAAGCAGTACGTAGGCAGGATGCGTGAGGATCAGAAGGACATCTATTACATCACAGCGGAGAGCCGCGGCGTAGCGGAGAAAAGCCCGCACTTGGAGATATTCAAGGCGAAAAGCATAGAGGTGCTTTACCTTGTAGACCCGATAGACGAGTGGATCGTCGGCATGGGCGGCATCGGCGAATACGACGGGAAGCGGCTCAAGTCCGTCACGACCGGCGACCTTGATCTGGGGGATTTGGGCAAGGAGGAGGCGGAGAAGCGGAAGGCGGCCCAGGCGGAACTCGCCGGTCTTTCAGGCCGCATAAAGGAGATATTGACCGACTCGGTTGAAGAGGTGCGCGTAACGAGCAGGCTTAAGGACAGCCCGGCCTGTTTGGTCGCCGGGACTCATGCCGTTGGGACGCACCTTGAGAAGATGATGAAGGCAATGGGTCAGGAGGTGCCGGTGTCGAAACGGGTTCTCGAGATAAACGCCGAGCATCCCATCATCAAAAACATAAACGCGCGTTACGGCGAAGCGCCCGACGACCCGGAGTTTGCGGACTGGGTGCGGTTGCTCTACGACGGCGCGCTGATCGCGGAGGGCCGGCCCGCGGCCGACCCGGCGGCCTACCTGAAGCGGGTCAACGCCATGCTTGAAAAAGCCAGCGCGCGGCAAGGATAGAAGATGAGCACTATCGCTCTAATAACCGATTTCGGCACCGAGGACTGGTTCACCGGGGAGCTTAAGGGGACTATCCTGTCGCTCAACCCGGGAGCCGTCCCCATAGACCTGACGCATACCGTCCAGCGGGGCTACATACGGGAGGCCGCGTTTATCCTCTTGGCCTCCTATCGCAGCTTCCCGGAGAACACGGTATTCATGTCGGCGGTGGACTACGGCAGCACGCGCACGCGGGTGATCTGCGCCAAGACGGCGTCGCACCTCTTCTTGGCCCCGGACAACGGTCTGCTCTCGTGGGTTTTGCGTCGCGAAACGGCGGCTGAAGTGCGTGAGGTGAACATCGACGAGTACCTGCTGCCCTCCGGATGCTCGACCTTCCCCGCCCGCGACCTATTGGCGCCGCTCGCCGCCGGTCTCTCCGACTGGCTGGGGTTCGAGAACTGCGGCGAGGAGACGAGGGAGTACGTAACGCTCCACTGGCCGGAGCCGAGACTCGGCAAGGGCACAGCTGAGGCGGCGGTGATATACATAGACCGCTTCGGCAACGCGATAACGTCTATAAGCCCCCGCGAGGTGGTCTTCGCCTGCGGGGATTCTCCGGAGTGCATTTTGGAAAACGATAAGCGCGTTCCGCTCGGCAACCACTACCACGACGTCCCGCTGTGGAACGCTGTGGCCTACCCGGGGTCGGCGGGTCTTATGGAGATAGGGATCAACGGCGGCAACGCGGCGGAGATACTGGAGTTGGATGTGGGAAGCAATGTTTGCTTCACGGCGCATTGAGGAACGTTCACGCTACCTCACACCCACGGCTAACGACACCTTCTCCGCTTTGCCGTTTACGGTTTTTAGCACACCCTTAATCAAGTACGTGCCCTCCGCCACCGTGCGGCCTTTAGCGTCACGCAAATCCCACGAACCTACCGTTCGCCTGCCGCTGTCACCGATGGTAACGTTGTCGCGAATGGTTATCTTTTTGACCATGTCGCCGGAAGCGTCGTAGACAAACAGCGCCGCTGACGCTATGCGGCTGCCGTTACGGAATAGATTCACCGCGCCGGAATAAACGGCGGCGGGATTCGGACCGGCGGTGATGACGGCGGGGGACGCTTTAACCGGTGAGACCAATATTGCATCCGTAGATGGATTGGGGTTGAAAGAGATTATTCGGTTGGGCGATAAAATTGCGTCTTTGTCGTTTTGCGGGTCAAACCTAAATTGCTCGAGGTTTGACTTGTTCAATCCGATGATGTCGTCTTCACTAGTGAAATAATTATAGTACACATGCAAATACGTCAGCGCGGTATTCTTAGACACGTCTAACGTGGTTAATTGATTGTTGTGGCAAACCAAGTCCTCCAAAGCGGTATTCTTAGACACGTCTAGCGTGGTTAATTGATTGGAATCGCAAATCAATCTAGTCAGTGCGGTATTCTTCGACACATCTAGCGTGGTTAATTGATTACCTGCGCACCACAAATGCTTAAGAGCGGTATTCTTAGACACGTCTAATGTGGTTAATGGATTGCCAACGCAAAACAAATATGTCAGCGCGGTATTCTTCGACACGTCTAACGTGGTTAATTGATTTTTCTCGCAATTTAATATAGCCAGTGCGGTATTCTTCGATACATCTAGCGTGGTTAATTGATTGATATAGCAAACCAAATCTGTTAGCACGGTATTTTCCGGGATGTCTAGCGTGGTTAATTGATTTTCATGGCAATCCAACAGCGTTAGCACGGTATTCTTCGACACATTTATCGCGGTTAATTTATTGTTATCGCATCTTAACATCGTCAGCGCGGTATTCTTCGACATGTCTAACGTGGTTAATTGATTGTGATTGCAATACAACTCAATCAGGACGGTATTCTTTGACACATCAAGCACGGTTAATCGATTGTCACTGCAATTCAACACAATCAGTGCGGTATTATTCGACACATCAAGCGTGGTCAATCGGTTGTCATAGCAATTCAAGTATGTCAGCGCGGTAAAATACTCTATCCCCGAAAGATCGGATATGTTACCTTTAGCAAAAGGATTGTCAAAGAGAAGATCATCAGGAACACCGTTACTATGCACATCAAGTTCAGTAATACCGCTCACATCGCTGTCGAATATAGGAGCGGGAGGAGTTTTGCCTATTACTTCATACACCTTCGCCCTAAATTCCGCGTCCTTGAACTTATCCGTAATATCCGTCTGCCCAAACGCCGCCCCCGCGGCAACGCACACCGCGACCGCAGCTACCCCCAGAAAAAATCCCGCACCTAGTTTCATAGCGCCTCCTTATCAATAACTCTCCGCATTAAGCGTCAATATATCGAACACCTTATCTTGCAGTACTTCCATGTCTATCGGCTTTGGTATGTGGTCGTCCATGCCGGCCTCGAAGCATCGGTCTATGTCCTCTTTTTGGTCGTTGCCCGTCATTGCTATAATCGGGATTTGCTTGGCCCAGTCTACGTCCATGGCGCGGATTTTGCGGGAGACTTCGTAGCCGTCCATCTCCGGCATTTGGATATCCATGAGGATCAAACTGTACGAGCTGGGGTCGCGCTCGAACTTTTCGCAGACCTCCCTGCCGTTCACGGCGAACTCGAACTTCACGCCGGAACCGTCGAAGTACATTGCTATGAGGTCGCGGTTGATCGCCACGTCTTCGGCTAAGATCACCTTGCGGTCCTTCATTTTCACAGTTTCGGGCAAGCGTCTTCTTTGGTGAGCGGTCGTTTTCTTGCCGTGATCGGACAATTTTCCGTTGATAAACGGATTTTCCACAGGCAGATCGACTATTTTTCTGACGGAACTGACGGGGCCGGCGGGTTCATCCTCTATCATCGGCAATTTATCGCCGCCGCTAATCGGCTGCTTTGACGGTAACGGGGCGCCACCCCCGGCGTCGTTCTCTTCGTTAACGCTCTCCAACGGGACGGCAAGCGTCTCCTGACACTCGGCGTCTTCGCCGTAGCCGTCCAATCCGTCGGGGGCCGCGTCGGCTGCCGGAGCGTCCGCCGCAACGCCATCGTCGGCGACGGCGCCGTCCGCAACGCCGTCGTCAACCGCCCCGATACTTACGCCGCCGTCTGTATTGACACCGGCGGCTCCGATCCCCTCGCCGCCCTCTTCCGCGGCGGCGGACTGTCCCTCGGAACCTTCGGGCGCCTCCTCGTCGTCGAACTTCAACCCGGAACCGGCCACCTTGACGAGGCCGAGCTTCGTCTTCTTGCGCTTGGTCGCGAAATACCCGCCCTTGACGATCATCAGCAATGCAATAAAGAACGCCGCTCCTAATAAAAGCGCCGCCGGAATAACGATAAATTTCATAAGCTTCGGCCCTCTCTATACCATACATTGTGCTAACGTTGATCCGATTGCCCAACTAATACGGCCTGGACGTACTATTATAATTTATATAATAGGTACGCCCAATAGCAAAAATTTGTTGATAAAAAAACAGAGACCGCCCCGCTTATAACTTTTAACTTAATTTCAGACCCCCTCCGGCAGCACCCTCACCGCCCCTTCGTCCGCCGACGCGGCGAACAGGCTGTAGGCCCTGAGCGCCGGGGAGACGTAACGGTTCCGCCCCGCCGGTTTGAACGCCTCCTTGCCCTTGGCAAGCTCCTCCGAGCGTCTCTTCTCCAGCTCTTTGCCGTCTACCCGCACGTTTATCGTACGCTCCGGGATGTTGATATCAATAATGTCGCCAGTCCTTATCAGGGCGACCTCCCCGCCGCTCGCCGCCTCCGGCGATATGTGCCCGATGGACAGCCCGGACGTCCCGCCGGAAAATCTGCCGTCGGTGATAAGGGCGCACTCCTTCCCTAAGTGTATTGATTTTATGTAGGAAGTAGGATAGAGCATCTCCTGCATACCCGGGCCGCCCCTCGGGCCTTCGTAGCGTATGACCACCACGTCGCCCGACTTGATCTCGCCGCCGAGGATTCCGTCGCAGGCGGCTTCCTGGGAGTCGTAAATCTTGGCCGTCCCGCTGAACTTGAAGATCGACTCGTCGACTCCCGCCGTTTTGACGATACAGCCGCGTTTCGCGATGTTGCCGAAGAGCACGGCAAGGCCGCCGTCTCTGAAGTAGCAATGGTCAACGTCCCTCACGCACCCGCCCTGCCTGTCCAAATCGAACTCGCCGTACATTTTGTCTTGCGACCCGAACTCCAAGTTCCGGTAACCGCCGGGGGCGCTTTTGTAGAGCGATACGGCCTCTTGCGTGATTTTGGGGCTGCGGACGTCGAACGCTTCAAAGGTGTCGGCCAGATTAGCGGACTCCAAACGCTTCACGGACGTATCAATGAGGTTAGCACGGGCGAGTTCCGCCATTATCCCCATAATTCCACCCGCCCTGTTGACATCCTCAACGTGGTAACTGCAACTTGGCGCGACCTTGCAGAGCACCGGTATCTTCCGGGAGAGACGGTCAATGTCCTCCATAGTGAAATTCACCCCGGCCTCGCGGGCTATGGCCAAGAGGTGCAAGACCGTGTTGGACGACCCGCCCATAGCGATATCAAGCGCCATAGCGTTGTTGAACGCCTCTTTGACGGCGATAGACCTAGGCAGCGCGCTTTCGTCGCCCTCCTCATAATAACACTTCGTCATTTTGACTATAAGGCCCGCCGCCTTATCAACCAAAGCGTATCTATTCTTATGCGTGGCAACTACCGTGCCGTTCCCCGGAAGCGCCATGCCCAGCGCCTCGGCTAGGCAGTTCATAGAGTTGGCGGTGAACATCCCCGAACACGAACCGCATGTGGGGCACGCCCCTTTTTCGAGCGCCTCGACCTCGGCGTCTGGAACGCTCTTGTCCGCGCCCTTGATCAACACGTCGATAAAATCATACACCTTGCCGTCCACGCTCCCCGCCTCCATAGGCCCGCCGGAGACGAAGATAGCCGGGATGTTTAGGCGCATGGCGGCCATCATCATGCCCGGGGTGATCTTGTCGCAGTTAGAGACGCAAATCATAGCGTCGGCGCAGTGGGCGTTCACCATGTACTCCACGCTGTCGGCGATAAGGTCACGCGACGGCAGGGAGTAGAGCATCCCGCCGTGACCCATGGCGATACCGTCGTCAATGGCGATGGTGTTGAACTCGGCGGCGAAACAGCCTTGCGCCTCTATAACCTTTTTGATATGCTGACCGATCCCGTGCAGGTGCACGTGGCCGGGGACGAACTGCGTGAACGAGTTGACGACGGCGATGATGGGCTTGCCGATCTGCGCCTCGGTCATGCCGTTGGCGCGCCATAGACTTCGAGCGCCGGCCATCCGGCGTCCTTCGGTTACGGTTGCGCTACGCAGCTTAATGGGTTTAGCGGGATTAATTGACATCTCTTTTGATCTTCCTTCTTCCGTGTGGATTTTTTAAGTAACTTATAACGATTATATGTGTATACCGATACTAACTACTAGATTGCTTCGTCGCTTCGCTCCTCGCAACTTGTTTATCTCGGCGAAGCCAATCCAGAAAGCCACAATATCGTCAGTATCAACTGCCTATACGTAAATTCTGTATTGGTAAGTGATTACAAGTATCAATACTCATTTAAGTTCAGCAATATATTTCTTCGCCCTCTCCACGTAGCTGCTCGCCGGATACCTCTCGACCAGCCTCCTAAACTCCGACCTCGCCTTCTCCGTCTGCCCCATCTTCTGGAACGCCAGCGCTATCTGGAATTGGGCGGCGTCGGCCTTGGTGGAGTTTTGGTAGGCCAGCACCTTCCTGTAGGCCTCAATCGCCTGTTCCATTCGTTTGAGCTGGTAGTTGCACTCCCCTATCCAGTACTGCACCCTGTCGCGGTACTCGCCGTCGGGGAACTTGGCTAAGCAATCGGTGAACATGGAGAGCGACTTCTCGTAGCTGCGGTTGTTGAAGAGGCGCAGGCCGGTTTGGAACATCTCGTACTCCGGCGACGCTAGGATTAGCCCGTCCGATGTTGTTGTAAAGGTCGATCTGTTTGGCGGCGGAGGCGCAGGCTTGGGTACGGGGCGCACCGCTATCTCAATCGCCTGTATCTTAACGAACATGTCCTTGTAGGCCTCGGTGAGAAGCGCCAGACGCGTCTCTAGCTCCTCGATCTTGGCCGTTGAGACGTTGGATACCTCCTCGGACAGTAGGATAAGGCGGTTGTCGAACTCCGTGATCTTCGCGTTTAGCGCCTCATTCTCGCGCTTGAGGTCGTTTACTGTGCGCAACGCTTCGTCGGCGCTCTCCTTGACCTTTATGACATCGATCTGCGGAAGTATCGCTTCGCTCTCGGCGCTGCCGCGCTTGTTGGTGCGGGCGGCGCAGGAAGAGACCAGAAAGAGCATGACGGTCGCGCATAGCAACGCGGTTTGCATTTTCGTCTTTTTCATAGTATTATTGCTCCGAATAATATGGCTTGTTAAAAAATAAGATGAAAGTCAAAACCGATATTAAAAAAAGGGCGGACACACAGGTCCGCCCCTAAATTCGCCGAACGACGGCGTCACCCGCCCAACATCCTCGACGCTTGCCCCACGAACGGCACGTGTATGCCCCACATACCCAGCATGAGCAGCAATAACTCCGCGGCAAAGGCCATACCCGCGAAAAACAACAAGTGCGTCAGCAGGAATATAACCGATCCCCGCACAGAGCGCCGGCTGTTGCTTATCAACAAGCGCTTTCCCAAGGTATAAAAGACATTAGCCATAAACATATATCCGATCAGTTGAGATGCAAACCCTTACTTGTCGGCGGCCCGGAAACTTAAACCGGCCTCGTCACCTAAACGCAACCGCTCCCTGTAGACCTTTTGCAATACAAGCGTGGACGCCTTTGCCGTCACATTAAGCACCTGCGCCTCCACCAACTCTTCGGGTATACGGTCGGGACGTTTCCGATCCATCACTTTGAAAAAATCACCCAACTTGACACCCGCCTCCGAACCTTTGTTCAAAACTATATATTGATGCATATAGGGCGTAACCGATCCATCTACGTGCAGAACCACCTTAGCTTTGACATCCGCCCCGCTCGCCGGTTTGTCGTCGAAGTAGACGGGGATAAACGGCGTATATTTCACAACCCGTTCCGAACCCTCCACCTTGCCCCACATATCGGTCAGCCTAATGACAGCGTTCTTGCCGGCAAACCCAAGCACAATGCCGCGAGCCGTACGCGCCACAAGACGCGCTTTCTCGCCGCCGACCTTGATTTTCTTGATCGACTTCAATACATCTACGGTATCGCCGGTCTTGAAGGGCAGTTCTTTCTTTATAGGTTCCACGGTTACTTTGTCGAAACGCTGGTAAATGTCACGTTCTTTGGGGAACGCAACCCTGCCCACGCCCGGATTCCTGCCTTTGTTGTAGTAGAGGTACGGCGCGGCGGCCAAAGCCTCAGCCGACAACTCAACGCCTAGGCGCATAGAAGACGCGGCGTCAATGACGCCCGACTTAGGCATGGTTACCTTACCGGCAATGCTAAACTGCCCCGTAACGGGCGCGGCCACAGCGGGCGGAGCGCCCGGCGGCGACACCTGCCCCTGATAAGGCGGCGGCGGAACCGGTTGCGCCTGAACCGGCGTTTGCTGCGGGATGGGCGCCGGAGCGGGCTGGAAAGCCCCCGGCTGCGCCTGAACCGGCTGCTGAAGCTGAAGCGGCGCCTGAGCGGGCTGAAAAGCCCCCCCCTGCGCCGGCTGCTGCGCAAACGCCGTACCGGCGCAGAACGCAACCGCGCCGGCAAACACGCCTATTCGGGTACTGATAGTCGATTTCTTCATAATATAATAATACAATAGCGCACGGATACTTGTCAATACCTTACAACAAATATATTTTAACGCGGCGGCACGCTCCGGCAAACCCGCCTTCGCTAATCGTCAGAGTGTTTCGCCTTCTCCAAAGCGTTCTTCGTCTTTTCGGAGATCTCCGAAATATCTTTGAACGTCCTCTTTACCTCGCCGATTATCTCTTCAATCATCGTGTTTATGCTCTTTATGGACTCTGTCGCCTCCTCCTCTATCCGCTCGGTCGCGGAGACCGTATTCTTGGACGAACGCGCCAGGTTCCGCACCTCCGCCGCCACAACCGCGAACGCCACGCCGTGCTCGCCGGCCCTGGCGGCCTCAATGGAGGCGTTGAGCGATATGATGTTGATCTGCATGGCAATCTTGTCGATTTCCATAGCCATATTGTTGTACTGCTCTATAGCGTTGTTCACGTCGGTAACGGTGCCCACTATCACCTCGCACAACCCCTTGACCTTCGATATGTCCGTGAGCATCCTATTGATGTCGCGGAGGTTATCGGCCGATAGGTTGATCAGGGCGTCGTGCTCTTTATGGATCTCGTCGCGGGCCTTCTTAATACAGTTTTCCGGAATATTCAACCCGTACGCTATCTTCTTCGCCATATCGCGGCACGTGTCGTTGCCGCACGCGGAACAATCAAATTTCCGCTCTATCTCCGTCTCCTTGCCCAACTGCAAGAAAGAGCGGTTTATCTGATCTTCGGTAGCGTTGTACGGAATGAGGCGCACCGGGTTGTACTTTCGAATAAAATCACCCAAATCCAGTTTTTCGTCGTATTCGGCGTACAACGCCTCAAAATCCTCCATGTCGCGCCCCTGCAGCACATTCTGCCGAGCATCGTCCATTATCTCGTTGACTTCGAAAACATCGCGTTCGTGTATGCAGCCCGTACCCAAATTGCAACCCTCCGGACAGTTCAGCACGTCGAACACCGCCGGCAGGCTATTACCGCGCTTCTCGGCAAATTCGTCCAACGCGTGGTATACGCCTTGCCCCTCGGACTTGTCTATGCGCAACGCCTTGCCGAGGTACAGCTCCACGTTCTCCCGCAACCCCCCCGGCATGGAGTACAAGCACCCGAGCGACGATTCCGCGTGGTCAAAACCGGACTCCTCATGCGGCAGCGTAATTCCGTGCTTCTCAATATACTCGTAGAGCTTCTTCAGCGTTACGTTGTAGTTAACATACCCACCCGTAGCTTCAAACTCGTCCGCCTTGGCTATACACGGGGACAGGGCGGCGATGCGGTCGTTTATGCCATCGTATTTTTTCATGAATATCGCCGTACACAGCATCGGGCTATGCACCGGCGAGAGATACTTCACCAATTCATGGTTGTGCAGCAGAATATAGTTCACGATGGCCGGGCAAGGCTGCGTAATGACCGACTTCGGATTTTCCTTTTGGATGTACCGTATATGCGCCCACGTGCAGATGTCCGCTCCCAAAGAAACATCGTATATTTTCTTAACTCCGATCTGCCTGAGCCAAGCCAGCAAACGCCCCCAATTTTCGCCGTTGGCGCGGTTGGCAGGCGCCGCGAAGAGGGAAATCGGGACCCCTTTATGCAAATCGGCCAAAAAACGCTCGGTATCGTCGTAATAATTCCTGCAATTGTGCCGGCAAGCCTTGATGCAAGCGCCGCACGCAATACAACGGTTAAAATCCACCCTTACTTTGATCTTACCTTCGTCACCGTAGACGATATTGGCGCCCACTACCGGGCATACTCGAATACATCTATTGCAACCGACGCAACTGGATACATCATTGGTTATCAACTCACGCATACGTTCCCCCCGCCGCGTTCCGCAAAACCTCTTCTAGTGTGTGGATTTTCACGGGATCCGCCCCACCGGCATCGCACACCAAACGGCCATGCCTAAGACGCAACCCCGCATACGATCACCCAGGCGAACCCATGCGTCCCCCCACGTCAAAATAACATATAATCAACCCCCATGTCAATATATATTTTATTTTTGTTTTTTCACATATACCCTACTAGTCCGTTACAACCACCGTTACAAGCTTCTTTATGTCCTGTTTGACAGCGTACTCAAGCGCCGTCGTTTCGTCCTCTCCCGCCGCGATATGGGAGTTAACCATCGCGTCCACAGCGTTGCGGGCGTGCATCACTATGGCCTCCTGGGTGTAGTTCGGATGCCCTTCCGCCAAGTACGCCCCGGCGCGCTTGTACAATTCCTCCCTCATTTCTTCGTTCGTCACATTTTCCTCCTTTTGTTCTGTTGTACAATTACCTTAATATGTCTTCCCTACTTAATAATATACGTACTAAACGTACTAACCGTTAAAAGAATTTGCACAAAATGAAAATTGTTATCTTTTTTAATTAAAACGGGGGCGGATCAACCCAGCCCCCGCGACGTCGCGACGCAAGCGCTACCGGCGTCAATCCCTCTCCAACCGTATGGTAGCCGTCGTAAGGTCGCAAACATCGCTCGGCCCGAAGTACTGTATCGGCCCAGGATATTGGTAGTCGTCGTTGAGCGCCCAGTTGGCGCGGTGCGCGGCGAACTCCAAGAACGGCTTGCCGTATAGCTCCACGAGCGCCTTCTTTATGACCGGGACGTCCTTGCCGTGACGGCGCTCCAAGTTCATCATCATGGTCAGCGGAATGCCGCCCGCGACCCACTGATCCGCCGGTTTGGTCAGGTTGCGCACCGACGACAGGTATCCCGTCAGACCCGCGTTGATCAGGCTGGACGCCGTGTAGCCGAGGCTGTAGCAGTAGTCGGCGTCAAAGTTCGACGGCGCGGCGCAACGACCCTCGTAGCCGAAAAAGTGGTTCACCGTGGAGAACTTGCCGGTGTAGCTGCCCAAGGCCTTCCACTCCTTCAATTGCTCCACAACCATCTCTATGAGCAGTTTCTCCGTCTCTATGCGGGAGACCTGCACGTTGCCGTGCGGGTCGCGATCGGCCAAAAGCTGCCTCTGAATATCGATCGGCATGGACGAAAAGGTATGGGAAGCCGCCGCCGAAAGCGTTCTGTTCACAAACTGCCACTTTTCGTCGTCGGTATTGAGCGTCTCATAAAATTTGGCGTTGGCGGCAAGCTGATCGTTCAACTCATCTATCATCAGCCTCATCTCCGGAATAAACTCAATGAGTCCCTCGGGAACCAGCACCACGCCGAAATCCTTGCCGTTCTCGGCGCGGTTCTTAACGACGGTGGCGATCTCTTGGATGATCTCGTGCAACGTCCTCTTCTTCTCGGCAACCTCCTCGGAGATGAGCGTGATGTTCGGGTGCGTCCTGAGCGCGCACTCAAGAGCTACGTGCGAGGCGTTGCGCCCCATCAACTTAACAAAGTGCCAGTATTTCTTCGCGGAATTAGCGTCACGCTGGATATTGCCGATAAGCTCGCAGTACACCTTGGCGGACGTATCAAACCCGAACGACGCTTCGATCCACTCGTTCTTCAAGTCGCCGTCTATGGTCTTGGGGCAGCCCACGACCAAAAGCCCCGACTCCTTCTTGGCGCAGTACTCGGCGAGCATGCAGGCGTTAGTGTTCGAGTCGTCCCCGCCGACGATGACTATCGCCGTTATACCGAGCGCTTTGCAGTTAGCGATAACCTTGTCGAACTGCTCCACCTTCTCAAGCTTTGTACGCCCCGACCCGATGATGTCAAACCCGCCGGTATTGCGGTACTCGTCGACAATCGTGGCGTCCAACTTCAAATATTTGTTGTCAACCAGCCCGCTCGGCCCCCCCAAGAACCCGTAAAGCTCGCTCTTGGCGTTGATCTTTTTCAGCCCGTCGTACAAACCGGCGATCACATTGTGCCCGCCCGGCGCCTGCCCCCCGGAGAGTATTACGCCGACCTTGCTCGCTTCCGCCTTCCCGTCCGCCGGAGAGTCAAAGGTTACCACAGGAAGCCCGTAGGTGTTCGGGAAGAGCGCCTTGATCTCGTGCTGGTCGGCCACAGACTGCGTAGGGTCGCCCTTATCCGCCTTCATAGCGCTGCCATGCGCGGCTAAAGCCTTTGGCAGTTTGGGTTTGTAAGCCGCGCGGGCGGCCTGGAGCGGGGAGATTGCCTTAGACATTTTTTAATCCTTTTTTGACGTTTATGGGTTACTGTTCATAGGGTTACCGGCCCGATCGCCTACCGGCTGCCGGGCCTTGAAATATAAAATATAGATTATCGCGGGGTAAAATGTCAAAATCTTTTTACATATCCCATCCCGTGTTTTCGGAAGAGGATAAATTCACATCCGGCCCAGCGGTGGCTTCTTTGTGCCTATTTTCATTGACGTACACCGCGTGACCCCTGCGGGCCAGTACGCCGCTATAATCTTTTACCACGTTACCGTTATTTTGGTCGCTACTATAGCCCGTGATGGTTCCGCCGCCGGTCTTGTTAAACGTGTTATAGCTACTAACCACATACACGCCGCCGCCGTACTCTGCTGCGGTATTGCCCATAATAGCGCCGCCGTGCATATTAAAGGTTGAATAGTCATATACCCCGCCGCCGCGCTTGTCGGCTTTGTTGCCTGAAATGTTACCGCCGGTCATTGTAAATGTTCCGGAATACACATACACCCCGCCGCCGTTGGAAGCGGTATTGCCGGAGATAGTCCCGCCGGTCATGGTAAAGGCGGCGCCGTTCATATACACTCCGCCGCCGTTAGTGGAAGTATTATTGCCGGAGATAGTACCGCCCGTCATTTCAAATGTTCCCGAATACGCATTCACCCCGGCTTCATTATTGCCCTTAATAGTCGAACCGGCATTCATTCTAAATATTCCTCCGTTTACATAAACCATCGAACCCGTGTTGCCGCTGTGCCCCTGAAGCGTAATGTTGTTGCCCAAAATCAGGGTGACGTTGGAGCGTACCGTGAACATCGTACCGTGCGATGAAAGCTTGATAGTACGATTTACGCCGTCACCAATAAGCAATACGGTAATGTTGATTGCGCCGGAATATTGAAACGTATGAGGCGCGATAGTTTCATTTCTCTTCACCTCAACAATATACGCGTTATGGCTCTCCGCGCTTCTATCCAACCACTTCAGTTTCTCTGTAATGTTAGCCCCAGGAACGTCAGTACCATCTATTTGCAAGCGGAAATTTGCGGTCAACACCGTATTTTCGTTGATGCTGAACGTTATAGACTCGCTCGCGGCATTGACACCCTGCGGAGCCCCCGTCCACCCAGTGAAGGCATAGTCGCTGCTCGGCGCCGCCGTTACGGTGATTTGCGAACCGGAAGCGCGGATTGACGTCCCCGATGGATCCACCGTGCCGCCGTTTCCGGCGTTGACCGTAAGCGCGCAGTAACCGTCCGGCACAACAATTTTTTGAAATTTTGCGGTCAACACCAAATCACTGTTAATGTTGAAAGTTATGGACTGGCCGGACGTGTCTACGCCCGTCGGCGCCCGCGACCAACCGGCAAACGAGTAATCTTTGTTCGCCACCGCCGTTAACGTAATCTCCGTACCCGCGACGTAGCCCGCTTGGCCCGGCGGGTTACACAACACGGATCCGCCTTCCGGCGGCGATGCCTCGACCGTCAACGTGTAAGATTCGGGTCTTCCGGCATATATATTGAGGTATCTGTCAACGTCCCCGCCTTTATCGTATGTAATGACCCCATCGTCAATACAACCCGTAAAGACTACCGCGATAGCCGCGAACAGAATCGATTTTGACACATTCATGCTTTATCCCTTTTTTTCATGGCGGTTTCAATTATTGTTTCGGATACGGTTACCCCTTTGGATTTATCCCAAAGGCAAACCGTATGGTCAATCCCCGGCCTTGTATCGCCCTCGCGTCGCGGCCGTTGCGTTTTTCCTTTTCAACGCCGCTTTTCTCAAAGTCATTGACCATTCTGACACCGTACAACGCCTCAATGCGCAGATATAAGTCATTGCCCCCAAGGTCAATGCCAACGCCGGCCTTACCCCACAGCGCGTTTAGAGCGCTCTTGCCGGGACGCCCGTCGCGTCCGTCAAACGGGTAATCGTCGGCATTCGCGTATTCAAGTTTCGAGGAAAAGGTCGCGGCGGAATCAAAACTCATTCCCTGCCCGTCATAATCAATCCCCAAAAGCGGGGTCGCTCTTAAAGACGGCCCGATATCAAAAGAGTATTTCAAGAATATCCCCCCGCTTGTGTAATGGCGCAACATATTGGGCAAGTCGTCGGATTCGGTCGCGTTGGCGCTTTGCCACATTCCGTCTCCCCAAGAAAAACCGCCTATGAACTCAACATATACGAAATCTAAAAACATGTGCACACCCCAACCGTAGTACGGCATCGTCACCCGCTGACCCGACCCGTTCCATATTATCCCGCCGCCAAAGTCCGAGGCAAAGGACCCGCCGATCCCGTAAGTCAGCGCTTTTGGGGCGGTCTCTCGTACTACGCGAGTTTTCGGTTTCGGAGCGACGTACTGCGATACGCTCTTTTGGTAGAAATTCGCAGACAGCGCCTTGTCGCCGTCCATCGTAACCGTCAAGCGATTCTTCCTGCCCGATGCCGCGCCCGTCCAACCTGTAAAGGTGTAACCGTTCGCGGAAATAGCCGTTAAGATGACCTTCTCGCCCGCCGCGTAAGTTTCCTTATCGGGACTACGGTACACGTAGCCGCCGTCCGACGGGAAGACGTATGTCGTGAGCGTATACGGCTGCTGAAAATTGGCGGTCAGCATTTTGTCGCCGTCCACCGTGATTGTTATGGGATTAGCCGTACCCTTGGCCGCGCCCGACCAGCCGATAAACTTGCAACCTTCCGTTGGCACGGCCATTAGGCTGACACGCGTCTTAGGCGCATAGTTTGTCTGATTCGGGTTGCGGGACACGTAGCCGCCGTTAGTCGGATTGGCGGCGGTGGTAATGGTATACGTTATCGGCGATTGCGGCGGGTAACCTTGCGCAACGGAGGCCGGGTTTGGCAGATTCGCAAAAGTTCTGTACATATTCGCGCAAACCACCTCCGCTTTCTCTATAAGCTCCGCGATATTTCTCGAGCGGATAAGGTCCGACGCGTCGACTAAGTTTCCGTTCTCGGTCTCATAGATTTCCACCGACAGCGTTAACATCGTCTCAAGTTTGCTTATAATCCCGCGCACTATGTAATCGGCGCCGATCTTGCTTCCAAGGGCTATGACGCAATTTTCATCGGCGCACTCTTCCAAAACCGCGCTGCCCTGCGAATAAACGGTCTCCGACGTCATGATGTTATATTTGCCGCGCGGCAAGTTTTTAGCGGCCTCCTTACGAAGCACCGCGGTCACCAACCTGACATCCGACGCGGCTAACTCGGCGGACACGCCGGACTGCACGTCCATCTCTGTTTCCACAACCGCAACGTTTTTCACCTGGGCGGCGGGCAATACCCCGATAAATACTGCGGCGACAAGAAAACAAACAAACCTTTTCACGCTAAAACCTTTCGATGATTGCCAAAAATACCTAGACCGCCCACCCATAAAGACCTACGGTTATAACGGGCTGATTACCTGCCGGCTTACTAGACTATGAATCATGGAATATAGGTTATCGCGGGGGGGATTGTCAATTTTTTTTAAAATACTATGAATCCTGAATTCGTTGATTACTATGTTATCGACAAACATATCGCACTCTCTACCGCGAACGGCACCGTTCAGGCTTTTCTATGCCTCTTGCTGTACAAAAAGAGGGTTTATGCGGTCGACATTTTTCTGTTTCTTATGCTTTGTATAGTCGGTAATAATCTTATTTAATGTGTTCATCGCGTCTTCCTTGACGGCGTTCATATCTGATGAGTCCTTTACCCGATTAATGATGTCGGCGGCGGCTTCTTCGGCCAGTTTAGTCAGCAGGTCATCATCATCATTTATGCTTGTTACACTAAGCCCTCCTTTCATATCCATAACAGCTAAAATTGAGCCATTACTCAGTAGGTCGGCTTCTTTGATGAGTTCGTTCACATTGTCTAAAAACCTTTGCTTGGCGTCGGGGTCGATGCCGGCGTTCTCCGCAAAGTATTTGGCTAAATCCAAACCTTTTTCCCGAGTTACGCCGCGCTCCTCAAGGGTCTTGCCGGGGCCCGGTGATTTGAGGCCGAGCTCGGCGCTTAAGCTGTCAAATTCAAACGCGTCGATGAATTTATCGGCTGGAGTGGTGTTTGAT
>Ga0268262_10001098_pt1 | contig 34502 bp, 39 predicted proteins | sample TergutNc150P3_FD_190354 | JGI IMG/M metagenome (GOLD analysis project Ga0268262, IMG submission 190354) | Nasutitermes corniger P3 segment gut microbial community from laboratory colony in Florida, USA - Nc150 P3 (SPAdes) (version 2) | ecosystem: Host-associated > Arthropoda: Insects >...
CCGGATAACCGACAAGGGCCGGACGGTATTTGAACAAAACATGCGTGACTGGAAGTTCACGCAGAAAATCATCAACGATTTATTGGAGGAATGAGATGAACGCGAAAGAATTTGTGGATTCACTGTTCAACGGTTATGAGCAGACGGAAGCGCTTGCGGATTTCAAGGAGGAGCTGTTGGCTAACCTGAACGCAAAAATTGAAAACTTTATCAGGAAAGGCCTGGATACGGACGCGGCATTCGCGAAAGCAAGCGCGGAGTTAGGCGATGTGTCCTCTCTGGCGGATGAGATGTCGCTTAAAAAACGGAAACAAGTATTTGAGGAGGCTTACATGGACTTACGGATGTATATGCCCGCGAAACGGGTAGCGGGTTATGTGGTTTTTGGCATACTGGCGTTTTTTGGCATAACAGCGGCAATCATAGCCTATTTCACCATAAGAAGCGTAGATTTATTGTCCGGTACATCGCTTGATTTTACCAGCTTCTTTGGGGCAATGATGCCTTTCCTCACCGCCGCAGCCATTGGCTTTACATTTTTGGGCGTTACACAGGAAACCGCTTCGATGCTCCCCGTAAGCAAAAAACGCGGCGCATGGTACGCTGCGGCGGCGGGCTTGATCTGTTTCGGCCTTTTCACCATGCCGATAGCGTATTTCAGCATAAAATTTGCGAATAACATTGTTAATAATGTTTTAGCTTTTGATATCCCTGTTGAAAATCTGGAAACGCTGGTTCCCGTTATTGGCATAATAATTCCCTTTGTGCTGCCAGGTCTTGGCATACTGGTTTTCCTTGTTCTTACCGAGAAAGACAGGCTCAAGCCCTGGGCGAAGGATTTCCAAAACAAGACAGTAGCGCAAGAAATGGCAATATGGAATGATCCGGTGAAGGCTAGTCGTTTTGGAATGTTCAGCGGGGCAATCTGGATATTCGCCACCGGCATATTCATCGTGCTTGGCTTCTTAATCGGTTTCAAATTTTCCTGGCCGGTTTTCATTTTTGCCACTGCCTTTCAGCTTTTGGTTCAGGGGCGTATGTACAAGTGAGGTTATTGGTCAGGAATTCTAAAATTGAAGAAGAAACAATGGAATCTCTTCAAAATTTAGAATTCCTGATTATTGGTAGTTTTGTATATTTGACAAAATGGTAGATGTTGATTATGATCCAAATAAAAACATAGGTATAATGGTGGTCAACAATGGAAAAACCAAGAATATATCTTGAAACTACAGTATTCAGTTTTTACCACGAAACACGAGAATACGGAGGTCTGAGGAGGTACTGGAGCTATGAAAACAGTAACAGATTATATGAATGACCCACGGCTCTTGAACGATCCGGAAATGGCTGGGGCTTTGGAACCAATAATAGAGATACACGCCGCCCGCCTAATGCTTCAGGACGAAACAGCCGGAATGACCACAACGGAAAAAGTAGCGTTTATAAACGCAAGAGGAAAAGAAACTCTCGCCAGACTTGGACTTACGCCCAAAATCGTCAATTTGTCCGGTCAGGGAAAACTGAAGCCCAGAGCAGCCGCTGGCGTATAACGACGAATAAAATGGTTTACACCCTCAACAGCAATTCCTTCTTGGTAGAGTTTCTTGGGCGGGCGGTTATTTCCAAACCCATACCGAGACTGTCCAAATAATCTATCAATGTAGAAATTCGGATATCTTTACGCTTCTCAAGTTTTGACACGGCGGTTTGGGTAAAGTTTGAAATTTCGCCTTGTTTCATTCCGTATTTTTCGCGCAGTATCGCAAGCCGGATATTAAGGCTTTCTTCTTTTGCCATTTTTTTTGCCATTTTTTTTGCCTTTGCCAGAACCGCAGGATTCATCTTCGCGTCCAATTCACTTATCGGGTGTGTTTTTTTTAGAACTTTAGCTTTAGCCATTTTGTTACTCCTGCCTATGCCTTGAACTTGAAAATATGTTTATCAAATTGAATTATTACGCCTTTCTCTTAATAACTCATAAGCGGCTAATTCATAGTCTTTCTTTTTTCCGTTCCCGATAAAAAGAGAAGTATGACTATTACCGTTTTTTATTACTTCTAATTCTTCGTTCGTCTTGTTTTTTAATTCTTCCTTACATTTATCAATGCCAGATCTGCCGCTTGTGAAAAACATTATACATCCTCTGTTTATGCCTTCCCTGAAGACGCTATTGCATCTGCAAGAATACCTTGAACTTCATATATATTTACATCCTTGCTGAATTTCTTTTCAATCGCGAATGGGCTGGATGAAACCCAAATCTTCAATTCCGCATTGAGATCCAAAACCCCCGCAGTTGTTATTGAAAATGCTACGATTTGTGTGTAAGGAACAGACTTAATCTCAATTTTTGTTCCTGTTAAACCTTGAACATCAATTACGATAAGACGCTTATCTGTAAAAATGATATAGTCTCTGATTAGTTTGTAGGCAACCCCGACAGACTCATCTTTTGCAAACAGACTTCCCCATTCCTTTTTAACTGTTTCTATCGAAACATTATTTGCATTTCCCAGCAAACCTTGAAAGAACCCCATATTGCCCCTCCTTACTATTTTATATGCTTTTGATTATAGTATATAATTAAAAAAAGCGCAATATAAAGGTTAATATTCGTATTTTGAAATTTCGTCTTGTTTCATTCCGTATTTTTCACGTTCACTTATCGGGTGCGTTTTTTTTAGAACTTTAGCTTTTGCCATTTTGTTACTCCTTATTATGGTTGACATAATAATAAGATATAGTATAAAATGTTAATATGGAACTTAATATTCCCTTAAAATATCAAAAAGATATAGAAAATGTTACAAATTTACTTAAAAATGAAGGGTGTGAGGCAATTTTTTTGTTTGGCTCGCTGGTTACAGGAAATATTCGTGATAATTCTGATATAGATATAGGTATAAAAGGGCTTCCGAAGGGAAAATTTCTTGAAGTATATTCAAGACTATATTTTGACATGGAAAATAATATAGATTTAATAGATTTTGATACAAATTCTGATTTTTTTTCAATGCTCAATAGTATAGGTGAGATTGTTCAAATTGGATCGCCAGACTTGGACTTACACCCAAAATCGTCAATTTGTCCGGTCAGGGAAAACTGAAGCCCAGGGCAGCCGCTGGCGTATAACAACGAATAAAATGGTTCACACCCTCAACAGCAATTCCTTCTTGGTAGAGTTTCTTGGGCGGGCGGTTATTTCCAAACCCATGCCGAGACTGTCCAAATAATCTATCAATACAATGGACAGCATGGGAATAATATTTTGTAACGGTTCGGATACCGATTCAGGTATCAATTTTGGGCGCCATTTTTACCGCACTGTAGTGTTCGGCTAGCCAGTCGAGGTATTTCATTGCATAGTCCTGGAGCGAAGGGTCCAGTTTGTTAAAATTCATGAGGATACGTTCAAGACGCCGATCTTTTCCGGTATTAAAAACTTCTCCCTTCCCTGTCTTAAGCCAGGCTTCATTTACGTCATAGATTAGGCATATCATTTTTATAAGACGGTCGTTTATTATCCGGTGGTTTTTTTCTATCCCACCCTGAAATGAACGGCTTATTTTTAACGGTTCCGCAAATTCTCCCTGAGTATAGCCCAGAATTTTCCGGATTTTGACAACCCTCTGGTTGATACTATCATCACTCTTTGCCAAAGAGACCTCGCCATTTTTATAGGGTAAGTATACCAGATGAGGAGTTATAACACAATACAGCCGCAAAACAGTATATTAACACTTGACATGATATTCATAGAAACTTATAATAGTTTCATTGCAACACTGAATTATAAAGCAGGGATGTTTATATGGACAGGAAGTTAACCAGAACGGAACAAAATCTGAATCTTGCGGCAACCTATATAAAAATCAACGAAGAAGGGCGCGTTATCCTGGACACTGTTATTCAAAAGTTGTTGGAAATCCAGCCGGAAATTGAGACAAGAGCGGAAAAATGTTTGAAAAAATACGGTAAATCCGTAAAGGAGTATATGTAATAAACATGAAAAGTAGATACATACTTTGTTTTGCTTTTATTTTTTGGATATTTTCCGTATCCGCCCAGGAAGAAGGGGCAACTGCAACCAGACAGGCTTCCAACTCCAGCGCATCGCTGAATGTTTCCAGCACGGAAATAAGCCGGAATATCATGCTGGCCCGTTCCAGTACCGATTACCTGGTTACGCCGGGCGATGTATATACACTGGCTTACTCCGCCGGTTCCGTTCCGGTTACATATACCATTGTTGTGGATACTTCTTACCGTATCCGCGTTTCAAATTTGGGGATCATTAACGGCAGGGGGAAGACCTTTCTGCAATTAAAAAGCGAGGCTGAAACCACTGTCGTTAATAACTACCCTTTAAGCGGGGTGCAGTTGGTATTAGCACAGCCGGGGATTTTCAGGGTTCACGTCAAAGGCGAAGTGTATAAAGCCGGAGAAGTTTCCGCATGGGGGTTAAGCAGATTATCATCGCTGGCCAATGATAATTTAACCGACTATGCGTCAATCCGTGATATTTCGATAAAGTCTTCCGGCGGACAGGCCAAAGTATACGACCTTTTTAAGGCGCAACGTCTGGGAGATTTGAACGAGGACCCGTATCTCCGGCCCGGCGATGTGATCACCTTTAACCGGGTTAAGCGCGTTGTTACCATTGACGGCGGCGTAGAACGTCCGGGCGCTTATCAACTGCTGGACGGAGAAAACCTGAAGGAGCTAATAGGGTTCTACGCCAACGGTTTTACGCCGGTAGCGGACAAAACAAGGGCCACACTGACACGGTATGTAGACAGCAGGGAAATTTCGGGTGACGAAATACTGTTGACAGAACAGAATTTTACCGGAAATTTTCCATTAAAACATCTGGATGCCATATCGATCCCGATTATAACCGAGTTACGGCCCGTGGTTCCTGTCAGCCGGATAGAACGTATAATTTCTGTTTACGGAGCGGTCAGGCGGCCCGGCGTTTATATATTGATGCAGAATGAAAATCTGAAGGAGTTGATAGAGGTATACGCCGACGGCTTTACCACGTTGGCGGATAAAACCAGAGCTACGCTGACAAGGTATTCAGACAGCAAGGAAATTTCAGGGAATGTAATACCGCTGTCAGAACATGATTTTACCAAAAATTTTCCGTTGCAGCATCTGGATGTCATAGCGATTCCCCCCATAACAGGATGGTAGCTTATTATGTTAACTATTTGGGGAATAATAACGGTTGCAATACTGTTATTTACTGGAATTTTTGGATGGCTATTATTAACAACCATGAAAGCTTTCAATAAATTTAACAGTCTTGACAGTTCAGTAAAAGCGAAACTATTACTGATAGATTATTATATGGTATTTGCCCGAAAATTTACGAGAAACGAATTAATTAAGGTCAGCAAACTGCCTGACGGGGAAATAAAACAATTAAATAAAATACAAAATATTACAGAACGGATAAAAACGGCAAAGGAAATGATAAAATGAGACACATATACAAGTAAAATTATTACCCGCCGAGTCCCGCAGCGTTCAGCACTTCGGTAATTTTTTCCCACCTGTTCAGCGTATATAGATGCAGGCCGTTTACGCCTGCGGCGATATGCAGAATTATCTTCCCTGCCGGTAGGATAATTATAAAAACCCTTGTAAGCCGCTGGTATCTGATTACCAGGATCGGTGGCAGGGTCAGATCCTGTCTTATCATCATCATTTTTAGGCCAAGGGCACCCCGCGAGTCCCAAAACAAGCCCCAAGGCCAGCAAATGGAGCAAAAAAAAAGAAAAAAGTTGAATAAAAATGTATAATTCTTTATACTTAATTGTATGACTATCGAACAGACTATTGAAATTTTACCCGATCACCGTCTCGAATTGACTTTGCCTGTTGAACTGCCTGTAGGCAGGGCAAGGGAGGAACTAACCATTACCCCTGAAACAAAGATAATTGCTTCAAAGAATTCCGCTTTCGGCTGCCTGAATCGTTTCGCCGACCCTTCTAAAATTCCTGGTGAAGAAGGGGCATGGGAACGGGCTGTTCAAGAGAAATTGGACTTACGTCCAAAATCGCCAATTTGTCCGGTCAGGGAAAATTGAAGCCCAGGGCAGCCGCTGGCGTATAACAACTAATAAAATTGTTCACACCCTCAACAGCAATTCTTTCTTGGTAGAGTTTCTTGGGCGAGCGGTTATTTCCAAACCCATACCGAGACTGTCCAAATAATCTATCAATATTAGAGGTTTTCTCGTAAAAGTAAAACTGCTGCCATAAGGATCATTCCGCCTTTACTTTCTATGGTTTCTGTGGTAGACTGTATCTCGAATCACGTTTTTTTCACCTGTTGGGTGAATTGATTCTTTATCCTATATGGAATTAGTCGATTTTCTATACGGATTCAGGTTAATGAAAAAGATATTATTGCGGCTGCCGGCCCTGCTGATTGCCGGGCTTCTCTGGTTTCTTTCGTCTCAAAGCATTCTCTCCCAGCCACAGGGCATTCTTGGATGGGACAAATTACAGCATCTGCTGGCTTTTGGGGCGCTAAGTATCGCCGTAGGATTTTGGATACGCCCGGCTTTCTGGCGGCGGCGCCCTGTTTTTTCTTTGTTGATAACGACGCTGATTTGTTCGGTATACGGCGTGATAGACGAGCTTCACCAGTATTTTGTCCCTGGACGGGACAGCGATGTCTGGGACTGGGTCGCCGACACCTTAGGCGCGTTTCTCGGCGCACTGGCAATAATGCTGTTATTCAAAAAAACAAAATTTGGAGAGATAAATAAATGAAAGGAATAATTCTGGCGGGCGGCTCAGGTACGAGGCTCTACCCCATAACACGCGCCGTCTCAAAACAGATTCTCCCTATCTACGACAAGCCGATGATCTACTATCCGCTGTCGGTGCTGATGCTGGCAAAGATACGCGAAGTGCTGATCATTTCAACGCCCCGCGATCTGCCTATATTCAGGGAATTATTTGGCGACGGCTCCTGGCTGGGGATGCGTTTTGAGTACAAGGTTCAGGAAAGCCCGCGCGGCCTGGCTGATGCCTTTATTCTGGGGGCTGATTTTATCGGCGGCGATTCGGCGGCGCTGGTACTGGGCGACAATATTTTCTACGGCAGGGGCTTTAGCCAGACCCTGCGAAACGCCGCCGCGCAGGTAACGGAACACGGCGGCGGGGCGATTTTCGGTTACTATGTGAAAGACCCCACGGCTTACGGCGTAGTGGATTTTGATGCCAAGGGCAAGGCGCTTTCTATCGAAGAAAAACCCGCAAAGCCAAAGTCCCATTACGCTGTTCCGGGGCTGTATTTTTATGATAACGAAGTGGTTGAGATTGCCAAAAATATCAAACCTTCCGCGCGCGGCGAAATTGAAATTACCGCTGTTAACAATGCCTATCTGGGAAAAGGCCGCCTTTCCGTGGAAGTGCTGGGCCGGGGTATGGCGTGGCTGGACACGGGAACCTACGACGGGCTTTTGGAAGCAGCAAACTTTATTGAAACGATACAGAAAAGGCAGGGCGTATACGTTTCCTGTATCGAGGAAATTGCGTATAACAACGGCTGGTTAACAAAAGACGGGCTTTTAAAACTTGCGGCGGGTTATAAAACCGAATACGGCGAATACCTGAAATACATTGTGGAGGACGATTTTGCCTTTTAACTTTGAAGCCTGCCCTATTTCCGGCCTCTTTGAAATACAACCAAAGGTGTTTTCCGACAGCCGGGGCTATTTTTTTGAGGCATGGTCGCGGCGCGATTACGAGGCCGCCGGAATAGACGCGCCTTTTGTGCAGGACAACCAGTCCAGGTCTGTGAAGGGCGTGTTGCGGGGCCTGCATTTTCAGAAAACCCACGCGCAGGGCAAACTGGTCCGCGCCATTGAAGGCGAAGTTTTTGATGTCGCGGTTGACTTGCGGGCCGAGTCCCCCTCTCGCGGCAAATGGCACGCTGTCGTTTTAAGCGGGGAAAAGCAGAACCAGTTTTACATTCCCGCCGGGTTTGCCCACGGGTTTCTGGTGTTAAGCGACACGGCGGTTTTCGCGTACAAATGCACGGATTTTTACTACCCCGAAGACGAGGGCGGCATTGTCTGGAATGATCCTGTAATCGGCATAAAATGGCCGGAGCTAGGGATGGATTATCTGCTTTCCGAAAAAGACAGGAAATTACCGGGTTATGATAATGGCTTATAGTAGCTGGTTAATCGGCTGTAAGGGTATGCTGGGAACAGAGCTTTCCCTGCTTTTGGAAAAGTCCGGCTTTTACTTTGTCGGTACTGACCGCGAAATAGATATTACCGACGCGGAGGCGCTGCGGCGATTTGCCAAAAGACAGCCCATCGACTGGATCATCAACTGCGCCGCCTACACGGCGGTTGACAAGGCCGAGGACGATGCCGAAAACTGCCGCCGCCTGAACACGCTGGGGGCGGGAAATATTGCCGCGTGCGCTAAAAGTATCGGCGCGAAGTTCGTCCATATTTCGACCGATTACGTGTTTGACGGGAAGGGAATAATAGCCGAAGGGTCAGATAGTCTGCGTCCCTACCGTGAAGACGATGCAACGAATCCAATCGGCGTTTACGGGCTGACAAAGAGGGACGGTGAACTTGCCGTATTGGAAAACAATCCCCACTCGTATATAATTCGTACTGCATGGCTTTACGGCAGGCACGGCAATAATTTTGTCCATACCATGCTCCGTTTGATGAACGAGCGGGACGAAGTAAAAGTGGTGGATGACCAGCGGGGCAGCCCTACCTGGGCTTTTGATCTGGCTTCTGCGGTAGTGGCCCTCATTAAAGCGGTAGATTCGGGTAAAGATGTCCCTTCTGGCATTTACCACTATACCAATGAGGGAAATATTACCTGGTTTGATTTTGCCAAAGAAATTTACAGGCAGGGGCGGGAGCAGGGCCGCATCACCAAAGACTGCGCCGTAAAGCCCTGCACCAGCGCCGAGTATCCGGCAAAAGTCAAACGGCCTGCGTACTCCGTACTGGATAAAGGCAAAATCAATGCAGAACTGGGAATAGAAGTCCCCGGCTGGGAAAAAAGTTTAACGGAGTTTTTAAAAAATGCGTAAATTAACAAACATTCTTGTAACAGGCGGCGCGGGTTTTATCGGCTGTAACTTTATCCGCTTTTTGCTGGAAAAGGCCGAGGGGTTTTTCGGCAGGATTATCAATCTTGACGCCCTCACCTATGCGGGCAATTCGATGAGCCTCGCGGACATTGAGGCAAAATACAGCACCCGCTATTTTTTTGAACACGGCGATATTTGCGACCGCGCCTTTGTTGAATCGCTGTTTGGCAAATATGAAATTGACACCGTAGTACACTTTGCCGCAGAAAGCCATGTAGACCGTTCGATATTGGGGCCTGAGGCTTTTATAAAAACCAATGTCATGGGAACCTTCACCCTGCTTGATGTTGCGCGTAACGCATGGAAGGACGGAGGGCAGGATGCCCTGTTCCACCATATCAGCACGGACGAGGTTTACGGCTCTCTGGGCGAAACCGGTTATTTTACCGAAACCACGCCCTATGATCCGCGCTCGCCCTATTCGGCAAGCAAGGCGGCAAGCGATCACCTTGTAATGGCCTACAGCCACACCTACGGCCTGCCTGTAACGCTTTCCAACTGTTCAAACAATTACGGCCCGTACCAGTTCCCCGAAAAACTCATCCCCCTGATGATCCTCAATATGCTCGAAGGAAAGCCCCTGCCGGTGTACGGGGACGGCAAAAATATCCGTGACTGGCTGTATGTGGAAGACCACAACGCGGCGGTCTGGACGATCATGCGTAACGGCAAAGCCGGGGAAGAGTACAACATAGGCGGGGAGAATGAATGGGAGAATATCAAACTGCTTAACGTTTTAATCGATATTACAGCCGCCAAAGCAAAACTCGCTCCCGCAAAAATTCAGGACACTATCACCTATGTCAAAGACCGCCCCGGACACGACCGCCGTTATGCGATCGACTGTTCCAAAATAAAGCGGGAACTTGGCTGGAAACAGGCCGTCAGCTTTGAGGAGGGACTTGCCCGCACCGTTGACTGGTATTTGGCTAATCCAAAGTGGATTGAAAATATCCGCTCCGGCGAATACAAACATTGGGTAGAAAAGAACTACGGAAATCGGGGATAATACAGATATTATGTGGCGTGTGCAATTACACAAAATAAACTACGACGAAAGGGAATACAAGGCTGTCAAGGAAGTAATCGATTCAGGGTGGCTTACCATCAGTCAAAAAACGTATGATTTTGAAGCGGCCTTTTCAAAATTTCTGGGACATGACGCGCAATGCCTTGCCGTTTCCAATTGTACCGCCGCGTTGCACATGGCGCTTCTGGTTTTGGGAATAGGGCAGGGCGATGAGGTAATAACACCGTCGCTGACCTTTATTGCCGATCAAAATGTTACGCGCATGGTTGGCGCTGAAATTATACTGGCCGATATTACCTCAATGGAAGACTGGTCAATGGACTGCGCTGACATAGAGGCGCGTATCACGCCAAAAACAAAGGCGTTGATAATCGTCCATTATGCGGGTTATGCCTGCGACATGGAGCGCATCGTTGCTTTGTGTAAAAAGCGCAACCTGCTCCTTATTGAAGACTGCGCCCATAGTCCGGGAGCGGATTACAAGGGGCAACCGCTGGGTACTTTCGGCGATATCGCAGCTTTTAGTTTTTTTGGCAACAAGAATATCGCCGCAGGGGAAGGCGGCATGGTTGTTACGCGCAATCCTGAAATTTTTGCAAAATTAAAACATTTGCGCTCGCACGGAATGTCGGTTCAATCGTTTGACCGCTACAAGGGCAGGGCATCATCTTACGATATTGAGTCGCCCGGATTAAATTACCGGATTCATGAGATAGCTTCTGCCCTGGGCCTGGTTCAATTACAGAAACTTGAGGAAGCCAACAACAAACGAAAAGAATTGACAGAGTATTATTTCAAACGGCTGGATGATATTTCGTCAATTAGAATTCCCTACAGGCAGTTCTCCTGCGGGAAGCCGAATTATCACATCATGCCCGTACTGCTCTCTTATTCGCTGGACAGAAGCGCAATTATTGAATCCATGAAACAGGACGGCGTTCAAACCAGCATACATTATCCGGCTATTCAAAACTTTACGGCATACAGGAACACGGTCAATCAAACTTCCAAAGCCGAATATGTATCCGCACATGAATTGACCTTGCCTTTATATCCCACTATGATCTATGAAGAAGTGGATATAGTGTGTGACGCGCTAATGAAGGGTATACAAACACAAGGAGAAAAATAATGGACAATGAGACAATTACAGATAAATCCGGACAAGACGATGAGATAAGCCTCCTGGATCTCTTTGCAGTACTCTGGCACCGGAGATGGATGATAATAATAATTACCATGGTGGCGGCAATAGGCGTGGCAATCTATGCCATTATCTCGTTAAAACTCCCTCCTGAAAAATCGCCCTTGCCAAATCTATACACCCCTAAAGCATTGATGCTCATAGATAACAAGTCCTCGTCGGGAGGCCTGTCGTCAATGATAAGCGCAAGCGGTATGGGAGGGCTTGCATCCCTTGCCGGGGTAAATGTTTCGGGAAGCGCAAGCAACAGCCAGCTTGCGACATTTCTGGTTGGAACCAATTCCCTGCTTGATTCTGTAGTTGATAAATTCGGCCTGATTGAAAAGTATAAGATTAAAAAATCTCCAAGGGCAGCCAGCAGAAAGCTGCTTAAAAATCTTTTAAAAGCGGATTTTGATACAAAGAGCGGTGTTTTTACCGTTAGTTTTACCGACATAGACCCTGCCTTTGCAAGAGATGTTGTCAATTATTGTACCGATCATCTGGAGAAACGTTTTGACGAACTTGGGATCGATAAAAACAAAATCGAAAAAGAAAACCTGGAAAAAAATATTGCCAATACCCTTAGGGAAATTCAGCTTCTTGAAGAAGAGAGCCGGGAACTGGAACGGTCGGTTTCCTATGCCGCCGGAAGGCTTCCGGCGATAACTATGGATATAAACCGGATTGCCATGGAACTGACAGCCCAGCGGCAGGTTTATACCCAGCTTAAAGTACAGTATGAATTGTTAAAGGTGACTATGGCCAGCGAGAGACCTGTTTTTCAAATTCTGGAGATGGCTGAAATACCGGATCAGAAATCGAAACCAAGCCGGGGTATGCTTTGTATAATTGTCGTCTTTGCCGCAGCTTTTTTTGCGGTATTTCTGGCCTTTGTTTTGAATGCCGTTTCCAATATAAAAAACGATCCTGAAGCTATGGCGAAACTGAGGAGAACCAATGACTAAAAAAAGAATTATTTTTTGCATTACGTGTATTTTTTTGACATTCAGGGTTTCACTGTTTGCCCAGGATGATCGATCCAGACAGGCATCCAATGCCCAGACACCGTCGGCCTTACCCGGTGTGGATGTAAATCAGAATGTCATGCTGGCGCGTTCAAGCGCCGATTACCGGGTAACGCCGGGAGACGTGTATACATTGGGTTATGCGGCCGGTAACACCCCGGTTTCCTACATAATTGTAGTTGATTCTTCTTACCGTATCCGTGTTTCAAATCTTGGCGTTGTAAACGGGGCCGGAAAAACATTTATGCAATTAAAGAGCGAAGTCGAGACTACTGTTGCAAATAACTATCCCCTAAGCGGTGTGCAGTTGGTATTGACCCAACCGGCTGTTTTTCGGGTTTATGTCAACGGCGAAGTAGCTGTGGCGGAAGAAGTTCCCGCCTGGGGTTTAAGCAGGCTGTCGTCATTGGTCGGGAAAAATTTCTACGGGTATTCGCCGTCGGCTGAAAGGAATTCATCCGGTAATCCGTCATCGACCGGAAGAAATATATCCGACAGAAGGAATTCATCAGAGAGTGCAACATCGGGTGTAATTAATTTAACCGATTATACATCAATCCGCGATATTTCCATTAAGTCATCCAATGGGCAGACGCGGGTATACGATCTCTTTAAAGCCCAGCGGTATGGCGATATAAGCCAGGACCCCTATCTCCGTCCGGGGGATGTGATTACATTTAACAGGATAAAACGTGTTGTTATCATTGACGGCGCGGTAGAGCGTCCGGGGGCTTATCAGTTGTTGGACGGGGAAAATATCAAGGAATTGATAGAAATTTATGGCCGCGGGTTTACGCCTATTGCTGATAAGTCCAGATTAGAAATGGTACGGCTGTTAAACAGCAAGGATATTGCCGGCGATAAAATATTTTTAACGGAAAGTGATTTAGCGGATAATTTTGTATTGGAACATTATGATGAGATTACCGTTCCCATGATTATTCAATTACAGCCGGTTATGTTTGTTGAAGGGGCGTTATTTAGCGGAATCACAGAAGATCTTGTTTCTACTACCCGCATAACGGTCCAATTTAACAACGGAGACACTTACGCTTCTTTGATTCGCAAGAATAGCAGTTGGTTTACCCCGGTATCGGATACCCAGAACGCTTATATATTGCGTAAAAACGAGCGTATTCCCATAAATCTTAATCCCCTGCTTTATGACGCTTTATATCGTGATAATTTTCCCCTTCAGGAAAACGATATCCTTATTGTTCCGTTCAGGCAGTATTTTGTTACTGTTGCCGGATCTGTCGTTAATCCCGACCGTTACCCGTATATTCCCGACCGCGACTGGGAATACTATATCGGCCTGGCCGGCGGGTTTGTCTCTGAACGTAATGCTAACAATTCAATTACCATTACTGACATAAATGGGAAAAAACGAAAAAAGACCGATGCCATACTGCCGGAAACAACAATCACCGCCAGCACAAATCATTTTCTTTACTATTTCAATTTATACAGCCCGATAGTTCTTACTGTTCTTTCGCTTGTCACAACATTTTTTACTATTCAGGCAGTTGCGAACAGATAAAAAGTAACGCCAATAAAAAAAGCCCCATCGCGACTTTCCCGTCCGATAGGGCTTTTTCTAGCTTATTCGGAAAACTAAAGAGTGAGGAATAAGGCAACTTTCTTCCCTATTCCTAATTCCTCACTCCTAATTCCTAATTTTTTCAAAGTCCGAGCAAATACTGATTTACAAGGTTTTCCAAATATTCCTGCTGGCCGCTGGTATGGCCTGTCTTGCCGTAACCGGCTTTGGTTCCGATATCCGCAAGCTGCTCCAGGCTCATTTTGCCATTGCTGAATTTCAAGCCGTCGCCCGTGTTAAAAGAAGCATAGCGTTTTTTAACGATTTTCGGAATTTTTCCGTCTTCGATCATCCGGTGGGCGATTTCAAGGCCGACGGCAAAGGTGTCCATGCCGCCGATGTGGGCGATAAAGAGGTCAGCGGGATCAACCGAGTTACGGCGAATCTTTGAGTCGAAGTTAAGGCCGCCGGTGGTAAAACCGCCGACTTTAAGGATTGTGTACATTGCCATTGCGGTTTCATAGTAATTGTTCGGGAACTGGTCTGTGTCCCATCCGTTTTGAATGTCGCCTCGGTTTGCGTCTACGGAACCGAAGAAGCCGGAGACTGCCGCTGTTTCAAGCTCGTGGGCGAATTCGTGGCCTGCAAGTTCGGCGTGATTGGCTTCGATGTTCATGCGGAAATCTTTATCAAGACCCCACTGGCGCAGGAAACCGATAACCGTGTCCGTGTCAAAATCGTACTGGTGTTTGGTCGGCTCCATCGGTTTCGGTTCAATATAGAACATCCCTTTAAAGCCCTGTTTGCGCGCATAATCCCGCGACATGGTAAGGAAACGGGCAAGGTTTTCTTTCTCTCTCTTGATGTCCGTGTTAAGAAGGCTCATGTAACCTTCGCGCCCGCCCCAGAAGGTATAGCCCTGGCCGCCGAGTTCAATCGTGGCGTCAATGGCCGCTTTTACCTGTGTGGCGGCAAGTGCCACAACGCCAAATTCAGGGTTGGTAGCGGCGCCGTTCATAAAACGGGGGTTGCTGAACGCATTCGCCGTTCCCCACAACAGCTTTACACCGGTGGCCCTCTGGAGTTTTTTTGCTTTGGCTACCAGCGTGAAAAGATTCTTCTCGCTTTCGGCAGGGGTTGCGCCTTCGGGGGCCATGTCCCTGTCATGGAAGGCATAAAAACCCGCGCCCATCTTGGTAAAGAATTCAAACGCCGCTTCCATTTTGTGATCCGCCGCTTCCATCGGCGTTTTTGCGTCTTTAAACCAGGGATGGCTAAGAGTGGCTGAACCGAAGGGGTCAGTACCGTCAGCGCAGAAGCTGTGCCAATAGGCAATCGCAAAGCGCAGATGATCCTTCATCTTTTTTTTGCCCACTTTTTTTTCAGCATCATAATACTTGAAGGCCAGCGGGTTGCTGCTCTTGGGACCCTCAAACTTGATCTTTCCGATTTTTGGGAAATACTCTTTTTTCCCAACATAATAATCTGACATACTAACCTCCATTATATATATAGTGGGCTTAAAGCCCCCAGATACCTTGAATAATCCGCATACACCTTGTTGTATGCGGCAACCGCTTTTTTATCCGGCGTTATCTTTGCCCCTTCTACCAGAGCGACATGTTCCTCGGCCAGATCCTTAATTGATGCTTTAGTTTCTCCGCGCGTATTTTTAAGCAAACACCACAGCGCCTGAATAGCCCCGCCCATCGCGGCGGCCTCGGTGTTGGAAGGAACCCTTACAGGCAGGTTCATCACATTGGCGGCGATATTTTGCCATAGCGGGCTTTTTGCGCCGCCGCCTGTCAGCCGTATCTCTTTTGCCTTGAATCCCAGTTTGTGAAACCCTTCCAGCCCAATCCTCATGCCGAAAATCGCCGACTCAAGCGCGGCGCGGCAAAGGTTTTCCCGCTTGAAATTTCCGGCGGTAATGCCGTTGACGCTGGCCCTGCCGTTTGGAAGGTTGGGGGTGCGCTCGCCGTTGAAGAACGGCAGTACCAGTATACCATCCGCGCCAATGGGGGCCTTTGAGGCTTCCCCGTCTAACGCTTTCACGTCCATGCCAAACAGGCCCCGGAATTCCTCGCTTGCCACAGTGCAGTTCATCGTGCAGAGCAATGGCAGCCAGCCGCCTGTTGACGAACAGAACGCGGCAAGATTTCCCGTCGGGTCAATCACCGGAGTTTTTGAGAAACCAAACAGTGTGCCGGAAGTTCCCAGGCTCATGGAAAGAAGGCCGTCCTTCACCGTGCCGGTTCCAATAGCGCTCATCATATTGTCCCCGCCGCCCGATGAAACCAGCGCCCCTTCAGGAATGCCGTATAATTCTTCTGCTGCTTTTGTAACCGTGCCTGCAATAGCGTCCGCTTCGATAAGCGGGGGCAGCCAGGATTCGAGGTCAGGGGAAATTAATTTGCAAATATCTTTCGCCCATTTTCGGTTGCGTACATCAAAAATCGCCATGCCCGAAGCGTCGCCGTATTCGGCGCAATAAACGCCGGTCAGAAGGTAGTTTAAATAATTATGGGGCAACAGTATATGCCGCACCTTTGCAAAGGCTTTAGGCTTGTGGTTTTTCAGCCACTGGATCTTCGGGGCAGTGTAGCCGGGGCGCATGGGCAACCCTGCCTTGGCGATGAGTTTCTTCTCGCTGCCCGCCAATTCGGTCAGCTCCTCACATTCATGCGTTGTGGAAGTATCGCACCAGAGCTTGACGTTGTAAACAGGCTTTCCCTTTTCGTCAAGCGGCACCAGACTGTGCTGGTGGCCTGAAATGCCTATGGCCGCGATGGTCTTTTTTGTTTCAGTAGCGATTTTGTCAAAACAGGTTTTCAGCGCGTCATCGTACCATTCGGCTTTTTGCTCCCTGGTCCCGTCGTTCTCGGCAATCATGCCAACAGGCGCCGATGCGTGAGCTATCACGCTTTTGTTTTTAAAATCGTAAACCAGAACTTTACAACTTTGTGTTCCAAGATCGATACCGCATACGGTTTTCATGGTATCCTCCATCCTTATATATTATGATCAAATTTCAGATCTGTCTATCAAATTCTTCATTAAATTACAAATTTTCTGTTTTGCCTTCTTTTTTTATCTGCTCTACAATATCCCGCACCCGCTGGGTTTCGCCTTTTTTTGCAATAAGCGCCGTTTGAGGCGAGCCGTCCTTGCCTGAGCGGATCACCACGATAAGGTCATTTACGCCGACCAGGGCTACGGGAACGTCAGAATCGACAAAATTACCGCCGCAATCCCCGGCGGTGTAAACATTACCGCTGCCGGAGGCAATACAGGCGTATTCATCCCAGCAGCCAACGTCAACCCATTCAAAACTACAGCGAACCATGGCAATCCGGGGGCAATGGCTGGTTACCGCATAGTCAAACGCGATGCTTTTCGTTTCGCGGTAAGCCTTCTCCAGTCCCTCCCATCCGTTTAAAATCTTCAAACCCTTTGTTTTTGTGTATGATTTCGCGCCAGGGGACCGGAGCCGTTCAAAGGGGCGTATAACAGGGTCGGCCAGGCGCTGGTATTCTTTTTCTATAAACCCGCAATCAAAAGCGAACATCCCTGAATTCCAGAAATACCGCCCGGTTGCGATATATTTTTTTGCCGTTCCCTGATCCGGTTTTTCATGGAATCTGACAACCTCTTGGACATTTTCCGTCAGTTTAAGATCCGCCTCAATATAGCCGTACCCTGTTTCCGGTCTTGACGGGGTAATGCCAAAAACAACAAGATTGCCTTTCTTTGTAAATTGCAGCGCTGCCGCCGCGTCTTTTTTAAAAGCCCCAAGCGGCTTGATAATGTGGTCGCTTGTAAGCACCAGCATGTTTCTGTCCGTGGTAATACCGCTTGTAATACGGGAATAGGTGATAGCACATGCGATTGCAGGGGCGGTATTTTTTGCCAAAGGCTCAGGGATAATCACCAGCCGTTTTTTATCAGCATCGTCCAATGCAGAGCAGGCTTCAATAACATGGGGCAGATGGGTATTTCCTGTTATGATGATAACCCTGCCCGTGTCTTTTTTGATGACCTTAAACGCCCGCTCAAGGCTATGGGAGAAAAAGGTCTGGTTTTTTTTATTTCCGGCAGGCAGAAACTGTTTAGGTTTTTTTGAACTGCTAGCCGGCCACAACCGCGTGCCGGAACCCCCGGCCATTATCAGACAGTCATCAAACATTGTATTAATATATCTTCTTTATTGAAGGTGATCAAGTAAAATGAAATACAAAAGGCACTCCTCTACCACTTTTATGTAGCATACATTTAATAATTTGGACTTTTCCCTAATATACAAAAAACAAGCCTTGCTAAATCCTTACTACATAACGACTGCAATAACAGGCGGCCTTTTTTCTTGTATTCATTACGGGTATAATTCGACAGTAACGCCTTGCATTTTACAGCGTCAAGCAGAGCTTTCCTGCCCTGTTTTTGGCAACGAGCTTTTGAAGAATAGTGACAATTCCGGCTTCCATAAGAGTATCTCCTTTACAAAAGAAAAGAAAAAAATGAAGAAAGGTAAGACATGCAGACTTCTCGCTTTTTCTCTTTTTTTTATTTTTTCTTTTTAAGTTTCCTGACGCTCTTTTTGCATCCTTCTTGCCCCCACTGGCCGTTACCGCTCCATGCCCTTAAGCGACGAGTGGACATTTCACGGTAACGGCCTCTTGCTTTTCCAGTTCCCTTGAGCTTATAAACTGGAGCGCACAAGACGGAAACCAATGTCACTACCGCCCAGGTCAGACGGATCGCGCTTGCCCCGGTACGCGGAACGCAGGAACTGAGCTTCGGCGACCCAACCCCCGCCGCGAAGCACGCGGTGAGAGCCCGAGGACGCGCCCTCAGGATCAGTCTGCGGACTGCTAGAATAATCTCCATACCAGTCCCAGCACCACTCCCATACATTCCCATGCATGTCATACAGACCCAACTCATTCGGAGCAAAACTCCTCACAGGTGTAGTCTTTTCCCGGTACTCCCCTTTGGCGTTGTTGTTATACGGGTAGTTACCATTATAATTCGCCTGTCCGGTAGTGATGTTGTCTCCCGTGCTGAACGGAGACGGAGTCATTATCTTTGCCTTACATGCATACTCCCACTCAGCTTCCGTGGGTAAGCGGTAGCCGTTCGCTTCACGGTTCCATGTTACGCTTTTCCCGATGACCGTATACGCCGGAGTCAAATCTTCATTCTCGCTCATCTTGTTGCAATAGTCTATTGCGTCATACCAGCTTACATTTTCCACAGGCAGATTGTCCCCTTTGAATTTACTGGGATATGTTCCCATCACTTTCTGCCATTCTTCCTGCGTTACCTCATGCTCCCCCATGTAAAAATCGCTCACCTTTACTTGATGCCGTACTTCATTACCGGAACGATCCGGTTCATTTGCGGGGCTGCCCATGATAAATGTCCCGCCGTTTATCCGTACAAAAGGAACCTGTGAGATTGGTGTTGGTATTGGGGGTGGAGGTGGGGGTGGAGGTGGGGGTGGAGGTGGGGGTGGCTTAATACTCATTATCACCATCCCTATCACAAACCCTATCACTAATCCAATGCCTCCTCCCACAACGAATTCAACGACAGGGAACTTTTTAACTGGAGGTGCGGTATTTCTTAAATGTGTTCCAGAAAGCTGTTGAGTCAAGGTTTGAATCTTTTTATCAGCTTCCTCGCGTTGCGCTAATAACTCATCTACCCACTGTATATGATACGGATGCACCACCGTATCAATCCAGTTTTGGACATCTTCGAAGATTAGAAATTGTCTATTTATAGACCTATTATCCGAAAATCCGCATACCTCGCATTTTTCCGGTCCCTTACCCTTATGACATACTGCACATAATATTTCACTCATTTGGTGAATCTCCTCTTTTATTCATCAATAATCTTTTACGGAATATCCTCTTCTTCAATAAGCTTTAGAACCGCAATCTTCTGGTTATCCGGTAATTTAGTAACTCGGTTAGCAATATTTCCGATAACTTGACCAAAAAATATACGTAAATTTCTCACATTACCAAAGTTGGGGGCTTTGTAGGCAACCATCTTGCGAATAGCCTCCCGCGCTTTTTTACAAGCCGCATCGGTGAGAGTGTAATGGTTTTCCTTTACAAAATTGCGTTCAAAAATTTCTATGAGTTCTTCGGCACTGTAATCGGGAATGTTTATAATGTGCTTAAAGCGACTTTTCATGCCAAGGTTACTTTTCTCGATGAATTTATCCATCCCATCGGGGTAACCGGCTACAACGCATATGAACTTGTCGCGGTCATTTTCTAGACGCGTCATTAAAACAATAATTGCTTCATTGGCTGACTGATCTATCGGACCTTTTTCGTTGACAAGACTGTATGCTTCGTCTATAAAGAGTACGCGTCCCATTGCCTGATCGCAATATTCTTTGGCTTTTTCTTTTGATTTGAAATTCTCGCCTGGAATCATAATGGGATTGTCGTCGGCAAGAAGACCGAATGCCTTGAAGAGTTTTGCAAGAGTGCGGACAATTGTATTCTTACCGGTTCCCGGGTTGCCTTTAATGCAGATATGGTTTCCTTCGCCGTCCGAAGTTTTGCTATTTTTTCCCATAGTTAATTTATAATATTCCAGTCTAGCTGCAATATCACGCATGGTCTTTTTTACTTCCTTCATGCCTACCATATTGTCAAGCTCTCTGAGGATATCATCAATGGGTACTGCATCCTTTTTATCCATGGCGATGTCTTCAGCTTGGCGGATCTCTTCTTCGGATAAGTTCACAAGCATACCGCGGAAAGTAAGCATTGTAGCTAACTTAGTTTGCACCTTAGAAAGGCTGTTTTCTCGTTCTCCAAGCAATTCGTCTACTGTCTTTTGGTTCAAAACTTGTTTTTCATCAGCGAGGCGTTTTAAATTCATCATCAGAAGATTAAGCGAATCAAGGGCGGGCTTTTCTGCAAAAAAATTTTTGGCTATATTCTTGCATATATTATCTAAATTAAGAAAATCAAGCTTTAATCCATGCATTAACCGGAAATAATTTATCGTATTTCGTATTTCGCCTGCTAATGGAGGGCTTATTTGAATTTCTGTTATTTTCTCCTCTTTCAATCTTTCTTTGAAAAATTTTTTCCATAAATAAGCTTCATTCTCGTAATGTTCAGATGCTATGATAGATGGAGGAAAAATCAAAAGCATAATATTCAAATTTTCGTGTCTTAATCCGTAATATTCGTTAAATGAATTAAGTACTTGCATTTTGACTTTATCATCGCTGAATGAGGTAATAAAATCATCCGCATTTGTAATGACAACCGCAGTTTTAACATTTTTATTTTTCATGTCTTCATCAATCGCTTTAAATGCCTCAACTTCACTATGTCCTTTATCACTTCGATTGTGTGATTTATCATCATAGAAATGTATTATCTCATCTTTGCTATAAAAAACTATGTGCTCATACTTGCATTTTAATAAATAGTTTTTTAAGGAGTATTTTAAATTCATATCAATAAGATTATTCCCGCAAAAATAATCATGCGTATTGCCAAAAATGAAAAAAAATCTATTATGGATATTTTCCGGCTCTATAAAAAAATTTTTCATTTTCCCTCAATATCATGGGTATTAATAATACTTGCGATCAGGTCCGCCGTTTCTGCCTTGTAGCCGCCGTCAAGAGGCTGGGAATCCTTTGAGATATAGCCGGGACATTGTTTCAAACAGCTCTGCACCCAAATCGCAAATCGGTTATATGACCCTAAAGATTGAGTGCTGGCGACCGTTATATTTAGTCTTGAAGTAATGTTTTGTTCCTCCTGTCTAATCTTCTTTTGCTTTATCCAATTCTTCAATAACGCCTTTAATCATTTTGTCAAAACGTTCAAGCTCATTCTTTATATGTTTTTCAAGATTATCCGTTTCGGTTAAAAAATCATCAATTCCTGGAATGCCGTACTCCTTGAATTTAACAACTATTCTACTGTTCTCCTCAAAATGCAGGTTATACAAATTATATTCACTTTGAGCTTTTATAACTTCATCAGCCAGCAGCGAGTATTGCCTCTTATAGTTCTCAATTTCTGCCTTTGTGCCGTCCAAATCCTTGGAATATTTAGCATAGATTTCTCTTACGGTATCAAGTTTCGCATTAATGGTATCAATGATATTTTCTTCTATTGCTTTTTTATTGGCGTTTGCTTTGGCAATTGCTCCTGACAAAGACAGCCTCGTGTTTTCCAATTCATTAATTTGATTTTCCAAATCGTTTTTTGTTTTTTGTTTTTGTTTGTTGGTTCTGTCTAATTCCGACGCTTCACTTTCAAGAGTTTTTAAATCTGATACGGTTTTTTTTATTTCTTTGAGTACAGAAATTTTTTCCTTGACTTCCTTGTATTTTTCATTTTTTTTATACAACTCTTCTTCTTCTTTCAGTAAATCAGCTTCGTTTCTCTCAATAGATTCCAATGAAGCGTTTACTTCCGTTACTTTCCGGGTTGCAGTTTCCAACTTCTGCCCAATTTCTCCATTCAAAGCTACCGGGTCTAAATACTCTTTTGATGCCTGATAAAATTCACAGGCTGTTTGTGCGACTCTTCCAAAAGACGAAAAAATTTTTCGCTTTTCCCTTTCGCTGTATGCGCTAAGCGTGTTGCTGCTTAACTCGTATGTATGTCTCAGCAGATAATCCACGGTTTTAAACAGCACTTCATTTAGGTCTTTATCTTCGCTGGACGCTTTAATTGCCGGAATATAGTTGGCTTCCAGAAAATCAAACAATTCTAAATTCTTTTTGCCCATATCCATCTCCCTGTTATTGCGATATGCCTGTTATTTCAATGAGTTCATTCCAAGAAATTGGTTTTCCCGGGCTATGCTCGTCTTTTATATATACGGTTGGAATCTGTCTATTATTTACAGTATTTACAGAAAAACCAATTTGATACCACTTATCACGATCATTGTCATCGACATCAGGGAATAATTCCTTTATGGATTTAGGCAACGCATACTTTCTTCTGCCTGCATCGCCATCCATAAATATGCTGAGCTTACCTTCCTTCTGCCTGACATACTCTTTTGCATCTGCAAATTTAGGGCTGTTAAGCTTTCTTATTTCAATCCCCCTTTCTATAACCGGTATATAAAACGGAACTAATTCATCAGATTCATTCGCTCCATACCTTACATACCCGTAAGTGTTTGTACAAGTATGTTCTATGCTGAATTCTCCTGCCGCGATTAAAGCCGCTCCCTTTGATATTGCTAACGTCCTGTTCCGTATCTCAGGCTGTTCAAACCTTTTATCAATGTCTCCCGATTTTGCGTCAAAAGATTCCATTACTTCCTTTTCTACCGCATAGAAATTACTGAACCCGCCTACAAGCAGCACTTTAAAGTGTTCCGGCGCTTTGCTGTCAACTTTATGCACAAGGAAATATTGCTTTATCTGTTCCAGCGATTTTTTAAGCATAGGCGCATTTACCTTGTTAAAACATTGGTCTAAATCCTCGCAGCAAACGTCCAATGTGTCTCCTTCGTCGTTATATTCCAACGAAAAAAGCTGTTCACCTTCCACATTTCCAGAGGCATCATAATAGTCTTTCAAGTCTTTAGTTATTTTTTCGCACTCTGTTATCTTCATATCCTCAAAGCGGTTGCGCAATTTTATAAATTTTGAATCGCCTTTTTTAAATGGAAGGTTTTTATCGCGAATAAACTTTTCAATAACCGCCTCATCAAATGCCACGCCTGCGCAGCCGTTGGTTTCATTGTACTCGCCATAGCCGCAAGAAGACTCCAATATTTTTATCCTTCTGCCATTCATTGCTTCGCATAGAGTAACATCCAGAGTTCCTCCGCCATAGTCTACAACTGTTATATACCCTGTGTATTCCTTTCCTTGTTTTTGTTCAAAAGACCAGCAAAAGTATGTTGCCGCGCCAACCGGCTCGCTTTCCAATCGGAATTCAGAATCGTTGTACCCAAGCTTCTTAAATATCCCTTCTATGTTTTCCCTGGCTGTTCTATTGCTTTCTTCTCTAACCCAGGTATCAGGCACGGTCATCACAATACCGTCAAGCTTGTCTATATTCTGGCTGGTTTTATATTCATCCAAAAGCTTCTTGATAAAATCATGCGTTACCTGAGTCGGGGTCTTTGTTTTTCCTTCGATTACTTTATCCGCGTTCTTTCCAAGTAGGAGTTTGAAGTGTTCATAAGCTTCAAAGTTCTTCAAAGTTAATTACAAAAAAATATGGCGTTTTGTCAAGAGATAGAGTTTTATGGGCATGACAGGCGCATTAACGTTTTCATTCCCTGAAAAAAACGGAAAAACTCAATTTTCTCCCAAAATACCACGTATAAAGACGCTATGACGCAGAGGAAAGGAGCAATTTTTGCAAATTAAGTGCCAAACTCCGCATCTTTACCCTCCATCAGGTGTTTTCGACCCCTTTTTCTTTTTTAACTTTTCATTTTTCTCTTGTAAAGCCTTCCTCTGCAATTCCACATACTTTTTCTGTCCGGTAGAAATGTTAACAAGCCGCTGTTTGTGCAAGGCTTTTTCTATGGGGTCTAGTCCTGGAGTTTTGAGTATGTTTTGCAATCTTCCTTTGTGTCCGTTACAGGCGATGTGATAGGCGTCTTTAGGAAAACCTTCTTTTATACGGTATTCATTATCGTGGGGGTAGGTTTGTTCTGCTTCCTTATAACCGGCACTCTCTGCAACTTTGAGGGCAAGAAAAGCGTCATCAAAAAATCGGATTCCTCTTGACAGGCTCGTTATAGCGGCTTTGTCGGATTTTTCGCAGAATTGGAGTTCCTGTGTGATGAAGGTATATTCGGCAAGTAGAATAGTTTGGGGGTCGGCGGTGGTTTGAGCTTCCTTAAAAACGGACATGGCAGCAGCGATACCTTTTTCGTAGTTAATGCGCCCTTCCTGTTCTTTTCCTCTGGTTGCAAAACCTTTGCGGCCAGAGTCAATTAAAGTTGCGGCATTTATAATATTACGTGCTAATGTAATCAGGTCCAAATTCAGCCTCTACTTCTGATAAATTCCAGTTATATCTCGTAAAAAATTCCATACCGACTTTTTCCTTCATTACTTTTGCAAGATAAGGGGGTAAAGGGACTGTCCTCATAAGATTGGCGAACCCTTCTTTATCTCCAGCATCCCATAATTCCGCTGCCTTACAGCCAATAGCTAATTTTTCGTCAAGGGACATGGTTTGATTTTGCGGCATATATTTCTCCTTGTACTTATTTTACTTACTTTTTGACGGTTCCGGCAAGGGGAAAATTACACATTTTACCTTACACGCTCCCCCTCTGGAAAAAACTTATGCCCTAAAATGTGTATCCCTGCTTCTTCCAATAGTGCCAATCGCCTATTGCTTCGACTGTGTCATCATCAGCATTCAGCGGCTTTATCTGGGAAAGAGGAATTGCCAATGTCCTGCTTTTCCACGGAATCTCCACATACATATCGTGTTCGCAGTACTCTTCGCCTGCCATTTTTACTGCCTTTGTCTTTTCGCCCAATTCCAATGGGGATCGCTTGTCAACAACAATACATTTCACGGCAAACGGAAACGAAATTTTGTTTTCCAAATAGTAGTACCAGCCCATCGCTTGTTCTTCCGGGCCATAAGCGTCAACAATAGCTTCCATTGATATCCGCTCTTCACGGGTAGCGTCTTTTTTACTCATGATCGATCCCCCTTTGCAATACCCATTACTTCAAAAATAATTGCCGCTATTTCGTCCGGTGATGGAAGTAAGGAGCGTATTTTTCGGTTATAACACATATTTTCGACCAGCTTATTTCTGCCACTAATGGTGGCAGAATTGGTTTTTCTGTTGATGAGAGCGGCAGATTTACATTTTGAGAATACTCAATATAAAAACTTTTCATTCTCCAAAGATTACGGGCTGAAAATCCCTGTACGCCGGGGAACTCTTTTTGAAGCTCTTTGGCTAAAATTTCAACGACGGACATTCCCCAGCCCTGTTCACATTGCTGCCGTTCAATTTCTTCTCCGATTTCCCAATAAAGCTGTATCAATTCAACATTGACCTTCTTCATCGCTTCATACTGTCGGCGGTATATAAGGTCTTTAATTTGTTTTATGAATGAGCTATAAACTTTTAGTCCGTTTTCCATTATTTTCTTGCCAGCCGCTGTACCTCTTCCTTTGTTATTTATTACCTGTTATTTGTTATTTTATTTTAGCTCCGCAGCTTTAGCTTTAGCTTCCGGAATTAATTTCCTAAGGTCATTTATGCGGTTATCAGGAGAAGGATGGGTGCTTAAAAATTCGGGGGTACGGCCTCCCAGCGCCTTCATCCGTTCCCAAAAGGGTACTGATTCTTCGGGGTTATAACCGGCAATCGCCATCAGATAAAGCCCGTACTTATCCGCTTCGCTTTCATGCCCACGGCTGTAGGGGAGCATCACGCCAAGATTAGTGCCTACGCCGTAAGCTAACAAAAAAAGCTCCTGGGTTTGTTGGGATGCGCCAAATGCCAAACCGAGGAGGGTCGCGCCCAATGCGCCGCCAAGCTGCTGTAAATAACTTGCGCTTACCCGCTGCTTTCCGTGATTGAGCAGAGCATGGGCGACTTCGTGACCCATTACCGTGGCAAGCGCGTCTTCGTTCTGGGTGACGGGAAGTATGCCCGTATATACCACGATTTTTCCTCCCGGCATACACCACGCGTTTACTTGCTTGTCATCGACCAGGTTATATTCCCATTGGTAATTCTTGAGGGCGTTGGAGTCGCCCTGGCTGGCATACCATTTTTCCGCCGCCTCGCGGATTTTTTTACCGAGACGCTCTACCATCCTGGCGTCATCTGTTCCGGTAATGACCTTGTTTTCAGAGAGAAACTCTCTATATTGCTGGTCGGACATGGCGAAAAGCTCTTTGTCGCTCATTAAAGCCAGAGTAGTTTCCCCGGAAAGCGGGTTGGTTTCACAAGTGAGAAGGAATGCTATAGACAAAAGAATTATTAACAGGCTCTTTTTTTCTTTCATTTTCATAATTTTCACCGCCTTTTACCGTTTAAAATTAAACGAATCTCCCACTTCGTTGAGGAGCGGGAACTCCGGGATTCCGAACTTATAAGCACCGGTAAGGTCATAATTAAAGTTGCTGTTATTAAGGATGCTAATAAGAGCAACATTTGCAATGTCAGCGGCAGTCAGAGGAAATTCTACGGTTATTTTCTCCGTTTTACCCGGCTCTATTCTCGGTTTGTCGGGAACTCCTCCCTTCGATAACGAATTGTTGCTGACCTTAAAATCATAGGAAAGATCATTGACCGTTACGGCGACATTGCTGTTGTTTTTCACGTTCAGGGCAAAGTCAATTTTTCCGCCACTAGGAATAGAAATGCCAGGAATAGGAATGCCGCTGTAAGTTAATGATGCCTTGGGAGCCGACGCGACGGTTATATCCGGGGCGCGTATTATGGGTATTATTCCTTCATGTTCAAAAGGCCAGGATAAATTCCCCAACTCGGGAACCGGAATGTGAGCTATCATTTTTATTTTATACATGGCGTTATCATCAGTCTCAGCCAGAGCAATGAGGGTAGTAATAAGCTCAACATAGTTTAAACTTACCGGAAATTTTACTTCCGTTGCCCTATTGGATGTAAGCGGCCCGTCGCTCAGCAGGACTCCGTTTAGAAAAGGGTTTTCTAGTACGAACAAATCCCAGTCGATCTTCGGGAGCGGAATATCAATGGAGTTGTTATTTTTAACCTCCACCGTGTTGAGCAGGGTGAGACCGTTAAAATCAACTTCAACGAAGTCAACCGATTTGAGCGTTACCTCCGGCTCTTTGACAGTACTCTTCAGCGTATCCCTCAGCAAATCGCAAGCAGTAAACATCAAGCCACCGCATATAACAGCGATGAGTAAAACTCTTTTCTTCATTATTCCTCACTCCTCATTCCTCATTCCTAATTTATTTTCACCATCCAGCCTTTACTGTCCGGTATCGTGCCATACTGTATGCCCTTGAGGGTGTTCCTCATTTCTACGGTAAGCTCGCCTTCCTTGCCGTTGTTGAAGACCGTTTTTTTGTCATGGAAGGTCAGCGAAGTAATAGGCACCGCCCCGACGGCGGTCCCGCTGACAAAACATTCCTTTGTTTCCGACAGCGCTTCGTCAATCGAGATGCTCCTCTCGCTTGTTTTAATGCCCCGGTCGCGGGCAAGCTCAATGATACTGGCGCGGGTTATGCCGGGCAGAATGGTGTCGCCTAATTTCGGCGTTACAAGCTCGCCTGACTGTAAATAGAAGAAAATGTTGCAGGAGGAGCCTTCCTCAACGTACTTGCGCTCGGTGGCGTCAAGAAACACACATTCCATGTAGCCGGATTTCATTGCTTCGTGTTTAGCCAGCGCCGCTATCGTGTAATTTGAGCAGGACTTTATCCAGCCGGTTCCCCTGGGAGTAGCCCGGATGCGCTCGGTGACAATCGCGTCTGAATTGCCGCCGGAAAAGTACGCGCTTACCGGAGTGTTGATTACAAGAACCCAGGGTTCATAGGAAATATTTACGCCGATGCCCCCCTCGGCAATGGTAAAGGGCCGTATATACACGGAGTCCGCGCTTTTAAAAGAATCTTTTTCCCATTCCGGCTTGTAATGGGGGTAAAAACAAAGCTGCGCGTTGCGCTTGACGGTTTCTATACATGCCTTGAGAAAAGCGTCTTCGGGGAAAGGCGGCATGAAAAGCCCTTCCATAGATTTGTAAAACCTTGCCGCGTTCCGGTCAGGCCGGAAAATGGCAAGCCCGCCGTCTTTCTGGGGCAGGGCCTTGAGACCCTCAAAACAGGCAAGACCGTATTGGCTGGTGTAGTTTACCAGCGGCATATCGTCATAACAGTTCCTCGAATTTTCAATCTTTCCCCTTTCCTCCGCGCTCATCGCCGCTTCCGCTTCCGGAGTCTTGTGCGGTTTTTCCAGATACTCCTCGCTCCACTTCCCGCCGGAAAATTTTGCCCGGTATGTAACCGGATACGAATTTAATGCAAACGCCATAATGCTCTCCTTATTATAGAATACAGAAATTTAGGAGATAATTCAACTATAATGAAAGAAAAATTGACATTTCGGGCAAATATTGTATAATTAACACAAGCTGTTATTTAAAAAAAACCAGAATCAGTGTTCTGATCAAGGAGGCATATCACCATGAAGAATTCAATATACAAAAAAATCAGGACACACATGCTGGTAATAGGGGTTACCACTGCTACTGTATTTACGATCCTCATCGCGGCGGGGCTGTTTGTTACCAGGCAGGCGATGGTGTCAGCCGGTAACAGCCTGGGCGATTCCGCCGCCGAAGATGCCAGGGTTATGTTGATCGAACAAACAAAGAGCGAACTTTCGCGGCTTACCCAGAGCATGGCCGCGATCAACGATGAAAAATTGGCGGCTACTGCGGAAAATGTCAGGATAATCTCTCAAATTGCTACTGCTATCAAGTCCAACCCCGCCCGATACGGGCGCAGGACTATTTTGTTCCCGGATACGAATAACGCGGAAGGCAGGAATACCGTGATGGTGCAGATTCCCAATAGGGAAACCGACATCAACTCGCTACAGGGCGAAATAGGGCTTATGGCGAATATACAGGAACTTCTGCTTGCCATACAGATAAACAATGCCAATGTAGGCTCGACTTATGTCGGAACCGAATACGGCGTTATAATTTCCGCCGATCCTGATTCGGCGCAAAAAACCCCTTATTTCGACCCCAGAACGCGGCCCTGGTATACCAGCGCAAAACAGGCGAACGCCCTCATCTGGACAGACGTGTTCGAGGACTATCTTGGCAGGGGCCTGTCTATAACCTGCGCGATGCCTTTTTACGACGCTGAGAGAAGGATAGCGGGCGTTGTCGGTATGGGCATGTTTCTGAACGTTCTTAAAGACGCAATAGTCAGAACAGAAATCGGCGAAACCGGTTATGCCTTCATGGTTAACGAGAAAGGCGAAATGATTGTCTCCGACAATATTAAAAAAGACTGGAACGGCAGGCTAATACGGGAGACCATACTTGATAGCGGCTCCTTTCCGCAAGAAACCGCGCTGAAAGTGATAAGCGGGGAAAAAGGCATTGACCATGTTGTCATGGACGGCAGAGAGAGGCTTATCGCGTACCACGGGTTAAAAACCGTACCGTGGAGCCTTGTCATCATAATCGACGCTGAAGAGATTATCGCTCCGGCGTTTATACTTGAAAATAATATAATCAACCTGAAGGAATCGACTCTTAAGATTTTTGACCAGGATATTTTATGGATTGCCGTAATCGCGGGGATTATTCTTATCTTCGTAATCACCGGAGTCATGTCGCTTACCGGTCGGCTGACAACGGACATCACCGAACCGATAGAACAATTGACCATAGACGCTGCGCGGATAGGAGCCGGTGATTTAAACCATGTTTTAAAAGCCGGAACAGGCGACGAGCTTGAGGTGCTGGTGGCATCTTTCAATGCGATGATCGCCGGGATAAAAAGAATTACAGCCGAAAATGAGCGCCTTGAAATCGCGAGCGCGGAAAAAACACGCGAAGCGAAGATAATCCAGGAAGCGAATCAAAACCTGCAAACAATACTTGATATGCTTCCGGTCGGTGTCAGAATCATGAGCATGGAAGACGACACTGTGCTTTATGCAAACAAAGCGTCGCTTGCAGCTTTTAACTGTACATCCGTAGAGCAGGTATTGGGCCACAAAGGGGCTGAATTTGCCCCCGTAACACAGCCGGACGGCAGAGAAACTGCGGATGTGGTCGCGGAGTCTTTCCAAAAAGAATCAACCACCATGGAAATGCAATGCCTTAAATTAAGCGGCGAACCGTTCACTGCCCGTATTCATGCCATTACCACCAATTTTAAAGGCGTGCGCTCCTCTCTTGCCGTTATCGAGGACACGACGGCTGAAAAAGAATACCAGGAAAAGCTCCGCAACATCGCCTTGCAGGAACAGGAAGCCAACCAGCTTAAAAGCCGATTCCTGGCGACTATGAGCCACGAGATCCGCACCCCGTTAAACGTAATTTTAGGCATAATGGAAATTGAGCTGCAAAAAGAAGACACCCCTCCGGCTACGCGGGAAACGCTGGAAAGAATATACGAATCGGGGAGCCTGCTGCTTAACATTATCAACGACATTCTTGACTTCTCCAAGATTGCGGAGGGCAAGATGGAGATTGTGCCCTTCCGCTACGATATTCCAAGCCTGATAAATGATACCACGCAGATGAATAACATGCACTGCGAAAGCAAACCGATTGAGTTTATCGTTTCGGTAGACCCTGATACCCCCCTGGAACTGATAGGCGACGGGCTTCGTGTCAAACAGATATTGAACAATCTGATTTCCAATGCGTTTAAATACACCCAGAAAGGCGAAGTTGAGCTGTCGGTTTATTCCGAACCCGCGAGAGAAGAATTTTCGCCACAAGACGTAATTATCGTTTTCCAGATACGCGACACCGGGCAGGGCATGTCGCGGGAGCATCTCGGCAGGCTGTTTGAAGATTACATGCGCTTCAATCGTGATAAAAACCGCGACGTTACGGGGACCGGCCTGGGACTCAGCATTACAAAACGCCTCCTCAATCTGATGAACGGTGATATTACAGTGGAGAGCCAACCGAACAAAGGTTCGGTGTTTACCGTCCGCCTGCCGCAGAGGCGTTTCGGTGACGCCGTATGCGGAGAGGAGAATGTGCGGAGGCTGCGGGATTTTGACTTCCAAAGCAACACGGTCACAAAAAAGATACAGTTTGTACGCGAATATATGCCTTACGGCAGAGTCCTGATTGTTGACGACGTTAAATCAAACCTGTTTGTCGCCAGAGGTCTGCTTACCCCTTACGGTTTAAATATTGAAACCATTACCAGCGGGGTTGAAGCAGTTGATAAAGTCAAGAACGGCAATGTATACGACATTATTTTTATGGATCACATGATGCCCGTGATGGACGGTGTGGAAGCGGTAAAGCTCATACGCGACATGGGCTACGGCAAACCCATTGTCGCGCTGACCGCCAACGCTATTGCCGGACAGGCGCAGGTATTTTTTGAAAACGGTTTTGACGCATTCCTTCCCAAGCCGATTGACTCGCGCAAGCTGAACGCCATATTGAAAGAGTTTATACGGGACAAACAGCCGCCGGAGGTTGTGGAGGCGGCGCGGCAGGAGCAGCTTAAAAAAAAGGCCAAAGGAAAAGAAGGTTCGGAGAGAAAAACAAAACTAACCGAGCTGGAAGAAGTCTTTTTGCTTGATGCCGAGAGCGCCGTGAATATATTGGAGGGGCTGTACACCAAACTAAACGAACTTGGCGAGAAGGATGTAGAGTCGTTTAGAATTACCGTCCACGGCATGAAAAGCGCCCTCAACAACATTGGTGAAACAAATCTTTCCGAAACGGCGCGTAAATTGGAGCAGGCGGCAAAAGAAAACGATTTCGCGGTACTGTCGAAGGATACTCCCGCGTTTATAAATTCGCTTAAATCCATAATTGGAAAATTGGGCGCGTTGAAGAATGAGGAATTAGGAATGAGGAATGAGGAATAAAGAATAAATTATGCGGAATAAGCTTACTGAAGAGTTGGCGGTTTGCGGTCTGAAAGCGGGACTTGCCCTTGCCGAATTTCACCCTGATACTATCAACCGCCTTTTTGTGCGGGAAGACCGTTTTCCCCTGTTTACCAAAGTGTGCAAAAAACTTGCGGAACGCAAGCGTCCCTATAAAATATGCGAGAACGAAGAACTGGAACGTTTATGTAAAACCGTCCACCATCAGGGCGTGGTGATGATGATTGAGGAGCCGGAAGTCGAGCCTTTAACCAGGGAAGACCTGGACTTTTGGGCGAGCGGGGGCAAGACGGGCCTTGTGCTTCACGAGGTTGGGAACGACCATAATTTTGGGGCCATTGTCAGGGCAGCTGCTTTTTTCGACGTGCATTTCATCGTGCTGAACGAGAACGACGAAGAAGCTCGGCTGACTACCAGCGCTTATCGTGTTGCCGAGGGCGGCATGGAGCATGTCGTTGTGCGGAAGATAGCCAACACAGCCGGATTTTTGAAAGACGCGGCAAAGAAGATTCTTGTTATCGGAACCGACACCCGCGCGCGGCGGCGCATTGGCGATCTTTCCGGCATTGCGAAAGACTGGGCCGCGCAGAACAACGTTGAACGCCCCGGAGTCGCTCTTGCGCTTGGAAACGAGGAAACCGGCCTTCCGCAGAATATAAAAGACAACTGCTCTTGTCTGCTTCGCATTCCCGGAACGGGCAATATTGAAAGCCTTAACGTGGCACAGGCGGCGGCTCTTTTTCTGAGAGAAATTTATGATCTATAAGGCAATAATCCTCTAGCAGAGTGAGCAGTTAGTAGTGAGCAGTGAGCAGTTTAAGATAGTCCGCTTCGCCTCTTCCACTGCTAACTGCTAATTGCTAACTGCTAACTGTTATGCTATCCTTAAATCAAGGAGAAAATATGACGCAAGCACAAACTATGACCCTTGACGAAAAACTAGCCATTTCTTGCAAAGCCGGTGAATTATGGGAAGCCGGAGACAAAGAGGGTTCCAGAAATCTAATGAAAAAACTGCCCATCCCCCCTTATTTAGCAAAAGTACTCAAAGAGAAAGTAGGGGCTGATATTATTAAAATTGGTGGTTGGGATTTGTCAGAAGTAGAGGCTGAATTTGGACAGGGTTGGATTAACACTTAATATATCTGATGCGGCTATAAGGATTGATTATGGTCGCAAAGGCTTTGCCACTAGAGGGAAAGCAGAAGAAGGGCGTATTTCCTATGAAACAGGTATAGCTTTGGCAATGGAAACCTTTAAGGAAGCCCAAGCCACCGCCGACCCTGAAATTACTTTATTGGCAGAATACACCTTCATCACACAAGAACTTGAATTCTGCGAAAAAACAGACAAGGACGCTATAAACAGCCTGTCAAGAGGAATCCGTTTTTTTGATGACGCTTTCCTTGCCCTTCCCATTGTAAAAAATAAAACCCTTTACCAAGCCGTTGAAAAAACCTTTCCCCACGACGAAAAATACCGTTTTAGAGGTTTCCCAAAAGACGCTTTTCTCTTTGCTTGCGGTTCGCACAAGGCAAGGTTAGAAAACATACTCAAATCCCCCGGCATAGACCCCATAGAAAAAGCCCTGCACAAACAGAGGCTTGAGACCATTAAAGCGGGACAGAAAGGGTATATGGAAATGCAGAAAAAAGCACTAAACAGTGAGTAGTTTAAGATTGTTATGATTTACAATTTGGCTATTTCCGCAGGAGACAGCCCGGTCGATTTGAATGAGGAATAATCCTGGTTAGCTTGCTCTATTGTCTTTATTCCTAATTCCTAATTCCTCATTCCTAATTTTATCTCCCCCCCTCTTGAATCTTTCGCGTAAAAGTTGTATTTTTCTATATTATGAGGTTGATAAATCCGGCCTATAGCGATATATTAGTGGTGATGATAAAAACAGCCGCCCATTTCGGCCAAAGATCGGATTCTCCAAG